>Ga0247830_10000487_pt1 | contig 14296 bp, 14 predicted proteins | sample 12C_Control_Day5_FD_207766 | JGI IMG/M metagenome (GOLD analysis project Ga0247830, IMG submission 207766) | Soil microbial communities from agricultural site in Penn Yan, New York, United States - 12C_Control_Day5 | ecosystem: Environmental > Terrestrial > Soil > Agricultural land | place...
GCCGCTGCAGGTCCTCGACCGACACATCGTGCGCGTACTTCTGATAGATCTCGCGCGCCCGGTCAGTGTGCTGCTTCACGTCAGGTAGTCCGATCACCCGATGCGACCGGTCGATCAGCCGACCGATCAACCGATGAGTCTGAGTTCCCGCCCGACTTTCTCGAACTTGTCGAGCGCGTATTGCAGGTCCTCACGCGAGTGCGTCGCAGTGACAATGGTGCGCACACGCGCCTTGTCTCGCGCCACAGTTGGAAACGCAATGCCTTGCGCGAAAACCCCTTCCTCGAACAGGCGATCCGACAGCTTCATGGCCCTGGACCCCTCGCCGGCAATCACCGGCGTGATGGGGCTCTCGCTCATGCCCGTGTTGAACCCGAGCCGCTCGAGGCCAGCCTTGAAGAATCTGGTGTTCTCCCAGAGACGATCGATGATCTGCGGCTCCTCCATCAGGACGTCGAGGGCCGCGATGCACGCGGCGGCGACGGCGGGCGGATGCGACGTCGAGAAGAGGAACGGCCTCGCGCGGTGATACAGGAACTCGATCAGGTTCGTGTTGCCCGCGACATACCCGCCGAGCGCGCCGATCGCTTTCGACAACGTCCCCACCTGGATGTCGACGCGGCCGTGCATGTCGAAATGATCCACCGTGCCACGGCCGTTCTTGCCGAACACACCGCTCGCATGCGCATCGTCGACCATCATGATGCACCCCGTCTCTTCGGCGACCGCACAGAGGTCGGACAGCGGGCCGAGATCGCCGTCCATGCTGAACACGCCGTCTGTGATCAGCAACTTCCGCTGGGACGCCGGAAGATCCTTGATGACCTTTCTGGCGGCATCGACGTCCTTGTGCGGAAACACCTTGATCGTCGCGCGGCTCAGACGGCAGCCGTCGATGATACTCGCGTGATTCAGTTCATCGGAGATGACGACGTCTTCCTTGGTAAGGACGGCAGAGACCGTCCCGGCGTTCGCGGCAAATCCGCTCTGGAATACGACGACGCGCTCCACCTTCTTGAACTCCGCGAGCCGGCGCTCGAGCTCCATGTGGATCTCCATCGTGCCGGCAATCGTTCTGACGGATCCGGAGCCAACGCCGAACTCCTCTACGGCTTTGATCGCCTTGTCGCGGAGCTTCGGGTGGGTAGTGAGACCGAGGTAGTTGTTCGATGAAAGATTGACCACCGAGCGGTGATCGAAGGTCGTGTGCGCCTTCTGCTCGTCCTCGAGAATGCGCAGATGACGGTAGAGGTTCTGTTGCTTGAGTGAATCGAGCTCCTGGCCCAGGTAGGAGAGCGGATCGGTGCGCATCCGGACAGTATATTTCCGCCCGGAAGCCGAAAGCCGGAAGCTGAACTAAGGAAGGAACAGTATCCCTATCCAGGGAATGATTGCGACGATGATGTAGAAGCCTGCCAACAATGCGACCGCACGGTGCACAGCGGACAGGTGGAGCGCGACGCCAAAACAGCCGGCGGTCACCTTGGCCATGGCCAGGCCGGCGCCCTGGCCCATTGAGGCCATCAGCCAGGTGATCAGCGGATTTCCCTCGATGCTGGCGCCGTAAGTCGAGACGCCGATATAGGTGAGCACGCCGTCAGACACCTGGGCCAGCAGGAACACGACAACTGCAAGGTCTCCGAAGAGCCGCGTTCTGCGATCGTTTTTTCCACCGAGGTCCATCGGCTTACCGCGTTTCAGCCCGCTGCGTCGAGATATTCGCTGAGAAGTCTGCCTCGGCAGCCACTGACATCAAACAGGGTGCCAGCCACCGGTCAGGACGCTTTCTCCTTTTGATCCAGCAGTTCCGCCACGAGGACCTGGACAATGGCGGCCGTTGGAACGGCCAGAAGTGCGCCAACGACGCCCAGAAGTCTGCCTCCGATCAGCAGTGCGACGATGACGGTGACCGGGCTGACCCCGACCTGCCGCGACATGACCTTCGGTACAAGGACGTGGTTTTCGAACTGCTGCTGGACGACGAAAAAGATGATGACGAGCAGCACTTTCTCGACCGACACCGTCGCCGCAACCGCCACGGCAGGAATGGCGGACAGAATCGGCCCGACCACCGGGATCAGCTCGCCGATGGCGGAGATGAGTGCGAGCACGTAGAAGAACGGGATTCCCATCAGCCATAGGCCAATCGCGGACGTGATGCCGATGATCGCGCCGAGGAGCGCCTGGCCGCCCAGCCATGCGGACACCTTTACGGTGATCGTGCGTGTAATGGCGTCGACCTGCGGACGCCGCTCCGAGGGGAACAGCCGCAGAAACGTCCGCTGCAGGTTGCGGGAGTCGACGAGGAGATAGAACGTGAGAATGAGGATGGTCAGGAATCCGACAATCCCTCCGACGACCCCCCGAACGGCGTCGAATACCGTCGAGACAACCGTCGTACCGGTTGCGGCTTCTGGCGCGCGCTCGACCGCTTGCTGCAACGTAATGTAGTCGCCCTTGAGAATGCCGTGATCGTGCAGAAAGCGCTGCGCGGTCTCGAACATGACCGTCTTCTGCTTCCACAGCTGCTGCCCCTGATCGACGACGGGGGGAATGATCATCATTCCAACGCCGACGAGCGCGCCGAGCATGAACACGTAGAGCACGAGGATCGCGAGCCAGCGTGGGAATCGCCGCGTGCCCACCGGCAGCAGCCGCTGCCGCTCGATCAATCGGACGATCGGGCTGAAGCCGACGGCGAAGAGTCCGCTGATGTAAATCAGGAGCAGGACGTCGCGAACCGAGTACAGCCCCCACAACAGAACGACGGCACACGCCGCCATCGCGATCGCGAACAAGATGAGTGATCTTGGCGAGGCTGCCCTCGTCGCCACTCAGCGTCCTCGCCGGGTCAGGAAGTCGTGCGTGAACTCGGCGATCAGATCGTAGATGAGTGACAGCTCCGCCGGGTCGGCGAGGAACACGACGCGAAAGAATCCTTCGGCGGGATCGGTGCCGAAGCCCGAGCCGTAGACGCACAGCACACCCGTTTCGCGCAGCAGAGCGAGCACGTAATCCTCGTCGGTGACGCCGCTGGGGAGTGCGACCCTGGGCATGGCGTAGAACGCAGCCGCCGGCATCACCGACGTGATGCCCTCGATGCCGTTGAGACGTTCGTGGCTGAGGATGGCGCGCTCGCGCAGCGCGGCGCGGAACACCGCCTGGTGCGACCGATCGCCGTTCAGCGCGGCAACGAGCCCATGCTCCATCGGTCCCGTGCTGCACAGCCGTCCATCGGCGAGCTTTTTGATCCCCCCGAGCACCTCGTCGAGCCGCTCTGTTCGTGCGACTGCCATCCACCCCGCGCGCCACCCGGGTGCAAGGTAGGCCTTCGACAGCGACGAGAACGTGATTACCGGCGCGTCGGCATTGTGGCTGGCCAACGCGGGCACCGGCCCGTCGAAGGCGAGATCCGCGTAGACCTCGTCGGCGAGCAGGGGGATGTTGTTCTTGTCGGCGATGTCGAGCAGCGCCTTGCGTGTATCGGCGGGGTAGCTGGCGCCGGTTGGATTGTTCGGATCGATCACCACGAGCGCCTTGGTCCGCGTAGAAACCAGGCTGCGGATGTGATCGAGGTCAGGTTGCCAGCCAGCCGCTGGATCTGTGCGGTAGAACACGGGCCTTGCGCCGATCTTGGCGAGGACGGCGGTGTAGAGCGGATACGTCGGCGTCGGCACCAGCACTTCGTCGCCAGATTCCGCCAGTGCGTTCAACGCGAGCTCGATCCCCTCCGAGGTGCCCGACGTGATCACCACGCGGTCCGGCGTCATCGGCATGCCGCGATTGATGCATTCGGCCGTGACCGCCTCGCGCGCCGCGGGGATGCCGACCGACGGTGCGTACCCGTTGTGCCCGTCGCGCACCGCGCGCGCCACCGCCTCGATCATGTGCGGCGGCGTCTGGAACCCGAACGGTATCGGGTCGCCGATGTTCAGGTACCGCACCGTTCTACCCGAGGCTTCAACCTTCCTCGCCTCGGCAACGATGTTGCGGATCGCATAGGTGAATCCGCGGATTCGGCTTGCTACGGGAATCATCGACGGTGTTCGCAGCGCCATCGGTCGAAGTGTATCAAGGGTCCGCAACTCCACTCCTGCCTCAGAAGAGCCGAAAAGAAGCTCGACAGGCTGCCACCGGCGACGTGGCGCAGCTATGTAAAAGTGACCGTGTCAAAAACCAAGTCGCGTAGGAATTACGCTCTAAATCCCCGGCGAGCGCTGATCCAAAGGAGTATGGTCGAGATTATGGGTTTATTTTCAACTACTTACAGCGTTGGCAGGGACATTGGATTACTCGCAGGCATGAAGGCCCTGCGACCCCTCATGACAGCGGCGCTGTTTGCGCTGCCGATCAATGCCGGGGCGATTCAGGACCCGGCACCGAAGTTCCGGTCCTCGGTCGACATCGTTTCAGTCAATGCGGTCGTTCGCGACCGCAAGGGACGCTTCGTCAAGGGGCTCGCCCAGCAGGACTTTGTCGTCGCCGAAGCAGGGCAGCAGAGAAAGATCGTCGACTTCCGCGCGGAGACCGATGGGCCGGTACGGCTCGGGCTCCTCGTCGACGCCAGCGGGAGCATGCGCGTCGGCCGCAAGGCCGTCGATGCGCGCGAGACCGCGCGACAGATCTTCAGCACGCTTCGCTCCGATGACACGGCCGCGGTCTTCTCGTTCGACACGCAGCTGGATCGGGTGACGGATTTCACATCGGATTCGGCGGTCCTTCAAGGATCGCTGGAGCGGCTCAATCCTCCGTTCGGTCAGACGTCGCTCTACGACGCGATTGCCGATGCCGCTTCGTTCGTCGCCGACAAGGGGCGAGAGAGCGGACGGCTGCCGCATCGCGCCGCGCTCGTCGTGCTGACCGACGGGATCGATACCAGGAGCCGCAGTACTACGGAGCAGGTGACGGCGATTGCCAGCCGCATCGACGTGCCCGTCTACATCGTCGCCGTGATGTCGCCAATCGACGATCCGCGGACCGACGAAACCCCTTCGTTCGATGCGTCAGGTCTCTCGAACCTGGCGCGGGGTACCGGCGGCGAGATGTTCGTGGCGAGCGCTCCGGCGCACGCGAACCTGGCCGCGCGGCAGATCGTCGACGAACTTCGCCACCAGTATGTGCTCGCGTTCGAGGCGTCTTCGCGTCCCGGATGGCGGCCGCTCGAAGTGACCGCGCGCGACAGCAAACTGGTGGTGCGGGCAAGAACCGGGTACACGGCCGGCGGCAGCGACCGGCCCGCGAGCGGCGGTCAGGCCGGCGCGTCAATGGGATCCCCCGCGGTGCTCCCAGCCACCGCAGTCGGGGCGCTGTAAACGAAGGTGCCCCGCCACGGGGCCACGGTGACAAGCGGCCGGACAACAAGTCAGGCCGCGACGGCAGGGTGCAGGAGGCCCGGCTGATGAAGGAGGCTGCAATGAGGAATTTCGTGCTCGCGATTCCGGTCGTCGCCATCGCTCTCGGGGGAACGACGGCCTGTGCAACGAAGAAGTTCGTCAGGGGTGAAGTCACGCAGGTGAACGACAAGGTCGACACCCTCTCGAAGTCGGTCGAGGAAAACCAGGAGCGGACCCGCGCCAATGAAGGGCGGATCACGGAAGTCGATCAGAAGGCTGCGGCCGCCGATCAGAAGGCGTCCGCTGCCGATCAGAGGGCAGGCGAAGCCCGCGCCGCCGCTGACGCGGTGAACACCCGCGCCGATGCCATCGAGAAGGCGTCGAAGCGGATGGTCTACGAAGTGGTCCTGAGCGAAGACAAGGGCAACTTCAAGTTCGGCCAGGCGACGATGCCCGATGAGGCGAAGGGTGAGATCGACGCACTCGTGCAGAAGCTGAAGTCAGAGCCGAACGGTGCCTTCATCGAAATCGAAGGGCACACCGACAACGTCGGCGACAAGGCGTACAACGAGCACCTCGGTCTCGAGCGCGCCGAAGCGGTGAAGCGTTACATCTACGAGCAGCACCAGGTGCCGCTCCACAAGATCAACGTCATCAGCTACGGCGAAGAAAAGCCGATCGCCCCGAACAAGACCCGCGATGGGCGCGCGCAGAATCGCCGCGTCGTGATTCGGGTTCTCGCGTAAGGGAGTTCCCTTTCACCCGGTCGTGGGCGCCGCCCCGGCCGGGTGAGCAGGCAAACCGGGGGCGGAGCGCAGGACGATCACGCTGGAATGGTCCAGAAGTGACGTCCACGGTAACCGTCAGCACTTTCGCAGGGTGCTTCGCGCGCTCCGTTCCCGGTTGGCCTTCTTACTCCCGGGGGACTTCGTCCCCCGGCCCCCTTACACTCTCTCCCCAGCCGCTTCGCCGGCTCGCTCCCTTCGCGTGGCTCGCTCGCTGCACTCGCTCGCGGAGCGTCATCCTTCCGATTTCTTCGGTCCTGCCGCGGCGATTTTCTCCATCGCACTGATGAACGTATCCACCTCTTCGAGCGTCGTGTAGACGTTCGGCGTGACGCGGAGTCCTTCGTACTCTGCGTGGACGATGGGCGTCGCGATGATGCGCCACTTCTCCCAGAGCTGCGCGACGACCTGAGGTGTGGGCACGCCGATCACCTGCACGTTGCCGATTGCGCAGGAATGCGCCGGATCCAGGTTCGTGTGGATGCGGAACTTCGCACTGCTCCCGAGCCGCTCCGCCCACCGATTGCGAAGGTAACGAAGCCGCGCGGCTTTGCGTTCGGCGCCGATCCCTTCGTGAAACGTGATCGCTTCGGCGATCGCGTTGTGATTCGCGGCCGGGTGGGTGCCGATCTCCTCGAACTTCCGAATGTCGTTCGCCCTCGACGAGGCCGCGGGCGTGAGTGGCCAGAGCGACGGGATGTTCTCTCGACGAACGTAGAGGAAGCCGGTGCCGATCGGCGCGAGCAGCCACTTGTGCAGGCTCGTTCCGTAGTAGTCGCAGCCGAGATCGGCGGCCGTGTAGGGAAAGTGCGCGAACGCGTGCGCGCCGTCGACAACCGTCTTGATCCCGCGCCGGCGCGCCTCATCTGCGATCTTGCGGACGGGAAAGATCTGCCCCGTGAGGTTCGTGATGTGACAGAAGTGAAGCACCTTCGTCGCCGGCGTGATCGCGGCGAGGAGCCGCTCCGCCAGAACGTCCATCGATTTCGGCGGAACGGGAAACGAGACCTTGGTGAGCTTGATGGCGTCGCGGCGCACTCGCTGTTCCCACGTATCGAGCATCCGTCCGTAGTCCTGATTGGTCGTGAGGACCTCGTCGCCGGCCTCGAGATCGATCCCGAGCTGCGCGATCTGCAGCGCTTCGCTCGCATTCCGCGTGACCGCCATTTCCTCGGGATCGCAGCCGAATGCCGCGGCGAGCCTTCGCCGTACGCTCTCGATGTTCGGCTCGAGGATCTGCCACATGTGGTACACGGGGGACTGGTTGGAGATGTCGAGGTATCGCTTGAACGCTTCGTGCACGACGCGCGGACTCGGGCAGCAGCCGCCGTTGTTCAAGTTGATGATGGTGCGGTCGAGCGTGAACGCCTGCTGGATTTCGCGCCAGTAGTTTTCGTCGGTGGCGACGTCGGCCGCTGACGCGCCTTCGACGCGGCGGCCCGCTGCTTCGAGCCGCGTGATGCCATCGTCGCGGAACATGGCGACGGCAGCCGCGCCCCCCATGCCGGTGGTCTGCAGGAATCCACGCCTCGTGAACATCACTACCTCCAGTCGCTGTCCTCTCGCATTTCGCATCCGCCTTCGCGAAGCGCGAAGCTCGGAGATTACTGCAAACCGCGCCTGAACGGTGGCACAATGACGGGATCCGGATGCTGAACGGATACGCTGAAGGCTCGTCGATTGCCTCCTACGGCCCGACCGTCCTGCGCGTCGTGGTGGCGCTCGTGTTCATCGCGCATGGCGCTCAGAAGCTGTTCGGGATCTGGGGCGGTGGCGGCCTGTCGGGAACGGCGAGCGGCTTCAGCCAGATGGATATCGAACCAGCGTACTGGCTGGCTGTGCTCGCCGGGATCGCAGAATTCGGTGGTGGGCTTCTTCTGCTGCTTGGCGCGTACACACTCGCCGCCGCATCCGTGCTCGGGATCCAGATGGTGGCGGCGATCTGGCTGGTTCACCTGCCGAACGGGTTCTTCCTCCCTGGCGGATACGAGTTCAATCTCACGCTCATTGGTGCGCTCGTCTGTCTCATGCTGACCGGCGCGGGCGCGCTCTCGGTGGACGGACGCCGCGCATCGCACGCCGCGGCTGCGCGCGCCGGCCGCGCCCGGATCCGAGCCGGAAACGTCTGAACTTCACCACCCGCAGACATGACAACGTCAAACGTCAAACTTCAAAAAGGTCGAGACCTTCAAAGAAGGAAATTGTGTCGTCTTTTTTGAAGTTTGAAGTTTGAAGTTTCCTGAAAAATGCACTTCGAAGACCGTGTCGCGATCATCACCGGAGGCAAGCGAATCGGCGCGTCCGTCGCGCTTGAACTCGCCTCTCGCGGGATGGACGTCGCGATTGCCTACAACCGCTCGGCGCAGAATGCCGCTGACACGATCGCGCGCGCGGGACGGTTCGGCCGAAAGATGGTTGCGCTGCAGGCCGACCTTGCCGACGTGGCGCAATGCCAGCGGCTGGTCGATGACGCGACGAACCAGTTCGGGCGTCTCGACGTTCTGATCAACATGGCGTCTGTCTATCGCGAAGTTCCGCTCGACGATACCGACGCTGCCGTCTGGGATTCGGTGGTGAACGTCGACCTGCGCGCGGCGTTTCTCTGCTCGCGCGCGGCAATCCCTCACATCCGGCGCGGCGGTACGGGCGGACGCCTGATCAACTTTGCCGACTGGATCGCAGCGAGCGGGCGTCCGCGCTACAAAGGATTTTTGCCCTACTACGTGGCCAAGCAGGGCGTGATCGCACTGACCGAGGCGCTCGCGCTCGAACTCGCGGAAGATCACATCCTCGTGAACGCGATTGCTCCCGGGCCCATCCTCGCACCACCCGGAACGTCGCACGCTGAACTCGCTTCTGTCGAAGCGGCGACGCCGCTCGGGCGATGGGGAGGAGAAGCCGAAATCGTGAAGGCGGTTGTGTTTCTGATCGAATCGGACTTCGTGACGGGCGAGACGATCCGCGTTGATGGTGGCCGGCATCTTCGCTGAGTGCAACGCACTACACACATCCGTTTCCCGTCTATAGCCCTCGCCCACAAGTCTTTACCGGTCCGCTACTTACCAGGCACGCCACGCCGGCAAAGTATTTGCTGCTCGTTATGGCGGAGGCATTGGAATGGGGACTGGTGAAAAGGGTGATGGATCGCGTTTGCGGGATCAAGTCGATCTCGTCCTCTATGTGCACGGAGACTCGCCGAAGACGCGAGCGGCGCTCCGCACCATCGAGGAAGCCATCTCCGGCTTTTCTCCTGAGCACGTCAGACTGACGATCTGCGACCTGTCGAAGCAACCCGCTGATGGCCTCGCCGAAAAGATCACGATGACGCCGGCCCTCGTGCGGCGCTCGCCTGCTCCGCGCACGTTCATCCTCGGTCAGATCACGAATCCGGACGTGCTGGAGCTCCTCGAGTCGTCCGGCGAGAAGGCGACCTGACCGCTCACGCTCCGCTGAAGAGGACGCGCATGGAGTCCAGCGCGCCCGTGAGCTCCTTGCGATCGCGTGCGAAGCAGAATCGCAGATAGCCCTCGCCGTAGCGACCGAAATCCACGCCGGGCACGCATCCGATGCGCCCCTTCGAGATCAGAAACTCGGTCATCGCCCACGACTGTGACGCCGCCGCAATTCCCGCGGGCGCTTTCCATTCCGGGTTGATGCGCAGGAACGCGTAAAAAGCACCCTTCGGGGGATCGCCGCTGAACACGTGGCCGGCCGCGTCGCGAATGCCGTCATAGAACAGATCACGGCGGCACCGCAGCTCTTTCCGGAACCCGTCGATCGGTTCCTGCGAGCCCTCGAGTGCGCCGATGCCGCCGAACTGCACCACTGACGCAATGTTGCTCGCCGAGTAGAACAGCACTTTCTTCATCCGATCGCGCAGGGCGGCATCCTTCGCGACGACGTAACCGAGGCGCAGCCCGGTCATCGCGTACGACTTGCTGAACGTGAACAAGGAGATCGTTCGGTCGTACATCCCCTCGAACGACGCAGGGCTGAGATGCTCTCCCTCGAACACGACGTCTTCGTACGCCTCGTCGGAGATGAGCCACAGATTCCGCTCGCGACACAGTGCCCCGATGCGTGCGAGATCTTCGCGCGTCAGTACACCCCCCGTCGGATTGTTCGGAGAGTTGATGTAAATCGCGCGCGTCTTCGGCCCGATGCGGCTCGCGAGCTCGTCGAGGTCGTAGCCCCAGCCGAGATGCTCGTACAGCGGGCAGGGCACGGGCACGCCATGCGCCGAGAGGATGTTGCCAGCCGCCGGCGGCCATTCCGGGTCCGGAACGATTACTTCGTCGCCAGGTTCGAGCAGCCCCTGGCAGATGATGTAGAGCGCATGGATGCCGCCGGTCGTCACCATCACGTCCTCGGCGGATCCGACGGGAATGTGGTTTTTCTGGCGCAGCTTTTCCGCGAGCAGATCCAGCAGCCGCGGAAGCCCGGTCGTCTGCAGGTAATGACTGCGATTCTCGTCGATCGCCCGGTGCATCGCCTGCTTGACCGTAGCGGGCGCGTCGAAGCTCACGTCCCCCTGATCGAGGCGGAACGGATCCTTGACGCTGTACATCATGTCGCGGATCCGAATGATGCCGGAAAACGGGACGGAGTCGAGATACACACCCATATGGTTGAAATGCTATCCCCTCGTGCACGCACGGCGACGAAAACGGCGGCGGGCGCGACGCCTCACGCCGCGGCGCTCACGAGCGACATGATCTTGCGGAGCGTGACGGCCGCTCGCCCGAGGGGCAGATTGCTGATGTAGAAGTGACGGACGCCAGCCGAAGCGAGCACTCTGACCGACCGCGCGCACACCTCCTCCGGCGACGCGCCTTCCGCAAACTCCCGCTTCAGTTGTTCGGCAGGTACCGGCAAGTAGCTGTTGAGTGCGGTCAGCGTTCGCTCGTTGGCGGAGCGATAGTAGAAAAGCCCGAACAGCCCTGGCGTCTCCAGGCCGCGGCGCGCAGCCTCCGCCAGGAATCGCTCGACGCCTGCAACGGCGTGATGCGACACGACCTGCGTCAGGTAGAACTCTGCGTTCGCATCCTCGTCGAGCAGGTGCCCGACCTGTGACGCGCAGTCACCGTGAGGATTCGCCCAGCCGCCGAGCGTCAGTGCCGGCACGCGTGCGCGGATCTGTTCGCGCAGCTGCCAGGCATGCTCGACGCAGCGCGGCAGCCCGACATTCTTGTCGCCACCCAGCACGACGAGCGCGTCGAAGCCCTGTTGCTGCGCGCGGTCCGCATACGCCAGGCAGTACTCGAGCGGGTGCTTGCAGGTCAGGAACGGCACGACGGCAGAGCGCGGCGCGTCGCTGCCGAGATTGATCGAGAGGTGTCGCAGATTATCTTCCTCTTTCAGGCCGACCGCGCTGTCGGTGAGAAAGACGTACGTGCCGGCGCGCGTGAGGCTGCGAACCGCATGATACGTGTCGATCCACGCGTTCATGCTCGCCGCGGTTTCGAGTTCCGCACGCGGCGGACGGAGTTCGGCGGCAACGACTGACGTGACCGAGGTAAGCGACTCGAGAAGCGTGGACACCCACGCCAGTATACTGAACCGGTCGATGCACTCGTTCTCGCCGCAGCCCTCCATCCGCCTCACCGCGACGCCTTCTCCGGTCGAAGAGCTGACATCGCTGCGCCGGGCGCTTGGCGGCGGCCCGCGGCTGCTGATCAAGCGCGATGACGCGTTGACCTTTGCGTTCGGCGGCAACAAGGTCCGCAAGATGCAGCTCGTGGCGGCGGACGCGCAGCGTGCCGGAGCCGACACGCTCATCACGGCAGGCGGCGTCCAGTCGAATCACGCCCGCGTCACAGCGGCCGCCGCGGCGAAGCTGGGGATGCGATGCATCCTCGTGGTCAACGGATCTCCACCGGCGACACTGACGGCGAACGCATTGCTCGACCGGCTGCTCGGCGCCGAGATCTGCTTTGTCAAGGACCGCGCAGACCGCACACCGGCAATGGCAGCCGCAGCGGGGCGCGCACGCGCTGCGGGGCGTCGTCCGTACGTCATTCCCATCGGCGCATCGACGCCGCTCGGCGCTGCCGCGTTCGTCGACGCCATCTCCGAGCTGCGCGATCAGGTACCCGCGGCTCCCGACGTCATCGTGCACTCGACTTCGTCGGGCGGAACTCAGGCCGGCCTGTTAGCAGGCTGTGTGTTGCACGCGATGTCCACCCGGGTGATCGGCATCAGCGCCGACGAAACTGCGTCTGCGCTCACTGGGGAGATACGGAAGATCCTCTCTGGAATGCCCTCGTTGCTGAACGTCGCGGCCGATTCGCTGACGAACGTCGAGATCCGGGTGGACGATCGCTTCATCGGCGGCGGCTACGGTGTTCCGACCGATGACTCACGCGCCGCGATGGAGCTCATCGCGCGCAGTGAGGCGATCTTCCTCGACCCGACGTACACGGCCAAAGCGATGGCAGGCCTGATTGCCCTCGTCCGCGCCGGTGAATTTCGCGACGATCAGACCGTTCTCTTCTGGCATACGGGCGGCCAGGTCGCCCTTTTCGCGTAACCGGCGACATTTGATGCCTTCGCTCACATTCCTCGGCGCGGCGCAGACGGTGACCGGCTCGAAACACCTCCTCGACACCGGCGCCGCGAAGGTACTCGTCGACGCGGGACTTTTCCAGGGCCTGAAGGAGCTGCGCGAGCGGAACTGGCAAGGGCTGCCCATTGCCGCCCGGGATATCGATGCGATCGTGCTGACGCATGCACATCTGGATCATTGCGGTTACCTGCCGCGTCTCGTTTCGGAGGGCTTTCGCGGCCGCGTGTTCTGCACGCCCGGCACGAAGGACCTGTGCGGCATCGTCCTTCCCGACTCAGGCCGGATTCAGGAGGAGGATGCGGAGCAGGCGAACCGTCACGGATACAGCAAGCATGCGCCCGCGCTTCCTCTCTATACGGAAAGCGACGCGATGCACGCGCTCACGCTGCTGCAGCCGGTCGGCTACGAACGTCCGGTGCCGGTTGCCGACGGTGTCGAAGTCGACTTCATCAATGCCGGACATCTGCTCGGCTCGTCGTACGCGCGCGCCCGTATCGGCGACAAGACGATCCTGTTTGGCGGAGATCTCGGCCGCTTCGGTCGTCCCGTGCTGCCGGATCCGACCTTCGTCGACGAGGCTGACTACCTTCTGGTGGAGTCGACCTACGGCAACCGGGTCCATACCGACGACAACGAAGGGGAGAAGCTTGCCCGCGTGATTCGCGAGACGGCGGAGCGTGGCGGACGCGTGATCATTCCTGCCTTCGCGGTCGGACGTGTCGAAGAGCTGCTCTGGTGGATCAGAAAGCTGGAGAACGAGAAGCGGATTCCGGTGCTGCCGGTATTCGTCGACAGCCCGATGGCGTCAGCGGCACTCGCGCGTTACACGGAACGCGCGAACGAGCTGGATCCCGACCTCCATCCCGAGGACAAGGACGAACTCGCCCCACACGGTCCGGCCGCGCACGAAGCGCGCGCCACCCGCCGGTCGCAATCGCAGCGCGAGCGCGAGCTCTGCGTGTTCTGCACGCAGAAGTTCCGTGCGATCTCCAGCACGCAGCAATCGAAGGACCTCACCGCGTCGAGGATCCCGTCGATCATCATCTCGTCGAGCGGGATGGCCACCGGCGGCCGTGTCCTCCATCACCTCAAGGCGAGCCTGCCCGACCCGAGGAACACGGTGCTGCTCGTCGGTTTCCAGGCGGAAGGCACCCGCGGCCGCCGCCTGCTGAACGGGGAGAAGACGATCCGTATCCACGGCATCGATGTTCCAGTGCACGCGCACGTGGACTCGATCGATTCGATGTCGGCGCACGCGGACTCGACCGAGATCCTCCGCTGGCTGCGCGGCTTCAAGGCGCCCCCGACCAGAACCTTCATCGTCCACGGTGAGCCGGCCGCGATGCAGGCCTTGCGGGCGACGATCACCACCGAGCTGCGCTGGATCGCGTACGCGCCGCAGTGGAAGGAACGGGTCGAACTTACGTAAACGTGCGATGCGCGGCGTGCGACGTGCCTGGTGCTCCGCGCAGTGCTTAGAATGGAATGATGCAGGCGGAACGAAAATACCTTTTAGAGCGCGTGGACGATGCGGCGGTGGCGCAGGTGTATGCGGATGGGTTCGATGAGCTCCCGCTCGAGCAGAAGATTCTGATCTGGCACCTTTATCGCGC
>Ga0247830_10000489_pt1 | contig 14285 bp, 13 predicted proteins | sample 12C_Control_Day5_FD_207766 | JGI IMG/M metagenome (GOLD analysis project Ga0247830, IMG submission 207766) | Soil microbial communities from agricultural site in Penn Yan, New York, United States - 12C_Control_Day5 | ecosystem: Environmental > Terrestrial > Soil > Agricultural land | place...
GCGGATGATGAACGCCGCGATCAAGAACGCCGACATCGAGGCGCGCGGGCAGGGCAAGGAACCGCTGAACGAAGCCGACCTGATGTCGCTGTTCCAGAAGATGATCAAGCAGCGCCAGGAATCCGCCGAGCTTTACGACAAGGGCGGGCGGCCTGAGCTTGCCGCACAGGAGAAGGGCGAGATCGAGATCATCACGGCATATCTGCCGCAGCAGATGTCGGACGTGGAGGCTGGCGCCGCGATCTCCGCCATGCTTCAGGAACTCAACGTCGAAACCATGAAGGACATGGGCCGCGCGATGGCTGCGTTGAAGGAACGCTTCGCCGGCAAGATGGATTTCGGCAAGGCCAGCGGTAAGATCAAGGAACTGCTGAGCAAGAAATAGGGGCGTTTCATGTTGCATGCCGTTGTCCGCGCCGTGGCCACCGCCGCGGCGCTTTTTTGTGGTTCGTCCGGCGCCACTGCACAGGACTACCCGACGCGGCCGATCAAGGTGATCGCCACCTCCAGCGCCGGCGGCACCAGCGACATCTTCATGCGGGCGCTGGGCGACGAGATGCAGAAGCGGCTCGGCCAGCCGATCGTGATCGAGAACCGCCCGGGCGGCGCGTTCAACATCGGCACCCGCGCCTGCGCGGAAGCCCCGCCCGACGGCTACACGCTGTGCATCATTCCGGGCGAGCCGCTGGTGTTCAGCCAGTTCCTGTTCAAGACGCTGAACTTCGATCCGGCGGCGCTCGAGCCGGTCACGCAGCTGTTTCTGATCGACCAGGTGCTGGTGGTCGGTGAGAGCCTGAAGGTCAAATCGGTGGCGGAGCTTGCCGCGCTGTCGAAGGCGAAGCCCGGCACGCTCAGCTATTCGACCGCGGCGGTGCCGCTCGGCGTGCTGCTCGAGCGGATGAAAAAGGATTCCGGCATCGACATGGTGCGCGTGCCGTTCCGCGGCGGCGGCGAGGCGGTGAATGCGCTGCTGTCGGGCACGACACCGGTCGGCTTCTACGGCATCTCCAACGTGCGCGCGCAGCTCGAAGCAGGCCTGGTGATCGGGCTGATGGTCGACAGCGACAAGCGCTCGCCGCTGTTCCCCAACATCCCGACCATTCCGGAAGCGACCGGCAAGAGCTTCGAAGCGCGCTCGTATTTCGGCCTGCTCGCGCCCGGCGGCACGCCGAAGGCCATCACGGCGAAGTTGCAGGCCGCGGTCGCGGGCATCATGGCCGAGCCGGAATTCCGGCGCCGCCATCTGATCGAACGCGGGCTCGCGCCGGTCGCCAGCACGCCCGACGAATTCGCGGCCTTCATCAGGAAGGACCGCGTGCTGGCCGAACAGATCGTCAAGGAAGCAGGGCTTCAGCCGCAATAACTGCCGCCTTGAGGAACAATCAAGCCCGTCTCAAGGCAAACTCAAGCCGGTCTGGAAGCCTTGCCGCCGGTCTTCCTCCATGGTGGTGCCATTGCAATCACCACATGAGGAACGACCATGAATACTGCGACCTTGACCGCCCCGCCGCCCGCCGCCTCCGCGGCTCCCGATCTCGCAGCCCTGAAGACCCGCCAGCAGGGCGCCTGGTCCTCCGGCGACTATGCCATCGTCGGCGCGACGCTGCAGATCGTCGGCGAGGACCTTTGCGAAGCGCTCGACCTGCGCTCGGGCCAGAAGGTGCTCGATGTCGCCGCCGGCAACGGAAACGTCACGCTCGCGGCCGCGCGGCGCTGGTGCGACGTGGTCTCGACCGACTATGTCCCGGCGCTGCTCGAGCGCGGCAAGGCGCGCGCGCAGGCCGAAGGCTGGCGCATCGAGTTCAAGGAGGCCGACGCCGAGTCGCTGCCGTTCGCCGACGGCTCCTTCGACGCGGTGGTCTCGACCTTCGGCGTGATGTTCACGCCCAACCAGGACAAGGCCGCAGCCGAGCTTCTGCGCGTCTGCAGGCCCGGCGGCAAGATCGGCCTCGCCAACTGGACGCCGGAGGGCTTCATCGGCCAGGTGTTCAAGGCGATCGGCAAGCAGATGCCGCCGCCGGCCGGTGTGAAGTCGCCCGCCCTCTGGGGCGCCCAGCCGCGCATCAACGAGATGTTCGGGCCGCGCGCCGCATCGGTCGACCTGCGCAAGCGCGAATTCATGTTCCGCTACCGCTCGCCGGGGCATTGGATGGAGGTGTTCAAGACCTATTACGGTCCGCTGCTGAAGACCTTCGCGGCGCTTCCCGCGGCGAAGCAGGACGAACTGCACAGCGATCTGATGAATCTGGTTGTGCGGCTCAACCGCGCTAAGGACGGCACCATGGTGGTGCCGAGCGAATACGCCGAGATTGTCATTACCAAACGATAGTAACTCAGCGGCCGCCGCCGTCCCGTTGCGGGAGGGCGGCGGCCGTCACTTTGCTTGCTCGGGGACTGCGCTCAGGCCAGCTGCAACAGCAGGTCGGTCAGCTCCTGCGGCTGGTCGACCATCGCGTCGTGGCCGGCCGTCATTTCGAACGTCTTCCACGCCGAATTGGGCTGGTACTTCGCGAGCATCGCGTCGAACGGCACGCTCGGATAGCCCTTGGCGCGGATGTAGGATTTTTTCGCGATCTTGTCGCGCGCGCCGGTGAGCTTGATCGCTTCGGTGAACGTGCCGATCGGCTGCGGCGTGCACTTGGCGTCGACCCAGGCGCGATCCTTCTCGTTGACGCGGAACACCGACGCCGGGACCGGTTTGAGCGAGTGCTCGCCGCGGCCGAGCGCGGCCGCGATCGCGTCCTTGACCGGCTGCGAGGCGCCCGCCCCGAGGCTTTCGCCGCTCTCCGGCACAAAGGCGTCGAGGAACACGATCGAGCTCACCTTGTCGCCGATCTGTTCGGCTGCGCCGCTGACGATGTAGCCGCCATAGGAGTGCCCGACCAGGACGATGCCGGACAGATCCTCCCACTTGATGAAGTTGACGATGTCGGTGATGTGCGTGGTGAGGTTCACGTCCTTGCTTGCGAGGTGAGAACATGCGCCAAGCCCGGTCATGGTCGGCGTGAACACCTTGTGACCCTTCTTTTCCAGCAGGTCCGAGACACGCCGCCAGCACCAGCCGCCGTGCCAGGCGCCATGCACCAGCACGAAGGTCTTTTGTCCGCCTTGCGCCGTCGCGGGTGCCATGCCCGCGGCCAGTGCGCCGGCCGCCATCGTGCCCAGCACGCCGCGGCGCGTCGCTTCTGAGTTTGTCGTCATTGTCGCCTCCCTTTCAATCGAGCCACTCTATCAAGCCACCTGCATCAGAATGTGCACCAGCCATTGCGGCTGGTCGATCATCACGTCGTGCCCGGTGTTCTCGTTCACGAACGTCTTCCACGTGGGGTCAGCCTTGCACTCCGCCAGTGCCCTGTCGAAGGCTGTCTGCGGATAACTCGTCGCGCGGATGTAGGCCTTCCTGCCGATCTTCTCGCGCGCGCCGGTGAGCCTGATCGGCTGCGTCGCGACGCCGTTCGGCTGGTCGGTCAGCAGGGAATCGACCCACGCCTGGTCCTTCTCGTTGACGCCGAATGCCTTCGACGGCGGGCCCTTGCGGCCCGGCGTGCCTTTGGCGACCGCCTCTTCCATCGCATTGCGGCTGAACCCGGAGGCGAAGTCGACGCCCTTCTGGCCGTTCTCCGGCTTGAACGCGTCGAGCCAGACGATCGAGGATACGCGGTCGCCGATCTCTTCGAGCGCTCCCGAGCACGGCCAGCCGCCATAGGAATGCGCGACTAGGCACACGTCGTTCAGACCCTGCCATTTGAACAGATTGACGATGTCGGCGATGTGGGTGTCGAGGGTGATGTCCCTGCTGAGAAGATGCGAGCGGTCGGCAAGCCCGGTCAGCGACGGCGCGAACACCTTGTGGCCCCGGGCTTCGAGCAGGTCGGCGACGCGCCGCCAGCACCAGCCGCCATGCCACGCGCCGTGAATGAGCACGAATGTCTTGCGTGCACGGGCCTGCGCCATCGCTTCTCCTCGCGTTCGCGCTTGCGATTGGACTTACTATAGCGCCGAAACAGAGCCCGGCGAGATTGGCGATGCGGTGGGCGGCGTCCCTCGCGCGAATGTGGTGGGCATCGGCGGAACGCCGGGACGCACTCAGTCCAACATCGGCGCGGGCGACGTCGGTACGCCGACCGCCGGGACGGGCTTCGTTCTCTGCAAACGAGCTTTCAGCTCCTTCGCCGCGCGCGTCATCGGCGAGGACTGGGCCTTCGGCTGGCAGCCGAGATCACCCCAGACCTCGCCCTTCGCGCATCTCGATTGGGCGGACGCATCGCCGCAGGGGGCAGCAACCAATGCGGCAGCGGCGAGGCCTGCGAGAACGAAGCGGCGCATGAGCGTCACCTGGACCGTGGACACGCCGAAAGGCTATCGCCGCCTGCCGGACGCAGCAATGCGCGATCCACGGCGACGCGCGGCAGCCTTGCGGATTTCGGCCGTCCGGCTGTCTCGCGCGCGGCGTCCGTTCCGCTATGATGTGCAAAACAACGGTCAGAAATCGCGGCAAGAAACCGCGGCAAAAACTGCGGCAAAAACTGCGGGAGGAGAGAATGAGGCGGCTGGTGGCGTGGCTGCTCGCTGTTGGTGTGGCCGGCTGGTGCGCGGCGGCGTCGGCGCAGGATTGGCCCGCGCGTGCCGTGCGCATCATCATCCCGCTCGGTCCGGGCGGCGGCGGCGACGTGTTCACCCGCGCGCTTGCCGAAGAGCTGCAGAAATCGCTGGGCCAGCCCTTCATCGTCGAGAATCGTCCCGGCGGTGGGCTCAACATCGGCACCCGCGCCTGTGCGGAGGCCGCGCCCGACGGCTACACGCTCTGTGTGCTCTCCGGCGAGCCGGTGGTCTACAACCAGTTCACCTTCAAGAACCTGCCGTTCGATCCGGAGAAGGACCTCGAGCCGGTCGCCAACCTGTTCATCAACGCCAACACGCTCGCCGCGAATTCCTCGCTCGGCGTGAAAACCATCCCGGAACTGGTCGCGCTCGCCAAATCGAAGCCCGGCACGCTGAGCTACGGCACGTTCTCGTTCATGCTGGTCTATTTCATGGACACTCTGAACAAGAAGAATGGCATCGACATCGTCCGCGTACCGTTCCGCAGTGGCAACGAGATGGTCAACGCCATGGTGTCGGGCTCGACGCCGATCGTGTTCCTCGGCCTGTCCAACATGATCGGCCAGATCAGGGCCGGTCAGGTCGTCGGCATTGCGCTCAACGCCAATGCGCGTTCGCCGCTGTTTCCGGACATTCCGACTCTGAAAGAGGCAACCGGCCAGGACTACCCGCCGCCGTGGTTCGGCATGTTCGCGCCGGCCGGGACGCCGGCGCCCGTTCTCGACAAGGTGCATGCCGAAATCCTGCGCATCACGAGTGAGCCGGCGTTCCGCGACAAGTATTTCATCAATCGCGCCGTCGATCCGGTGGTGCAGACGCGCGCCGAGTTCGCGAAGTTCATCGCCGACAACCGCGCCTTTGCGGCGCGCGTCGCGAAGGAAAGCAACATCCAGCCGCAGTGAGACATTTGGAAATCGACGCGGGAGCCGGTCGCATGCTTCGGATCGCAATTGCTTCGCTTGTCGCGGCGCTGTCCGTCGCGGCGCCCGCGGCCGCGCAGGACTACCCGGCACGCCCGGTGAAGCTCGTGTTTCCGCTGGCCGCGGGCGGCGGCGGCGACGTGTTCAGCCGGGCGCTGGCCGACGAGCTCTCGAAGCTCTGGCAGCAGCCGGTCATCGTCGAGAACCGGCCCGGCGGCGGGCAGAACATCGGCGCGCGCGCCTGCGCGGAAGCCGTGCCCGACGGCTACACCATCTGCGTGATGTCGAGCGAACCCGCGGTCTACAACGAGTTTCTCTACAAGAGCATTCCCTACAATCCCGAAAAGGATTTCACGCCGATCGCCAACCTGTTCTTCAACACGCTGTCGATCGTCGCCAACAGCGACCTCAAGGTGAAGTCGCTCCCCGAGCTGGTGGCGCTCGCCAAGACCCGCCAAGGGCTGAGCTACGCCACGTTCTCGTTCCCGCTGACCGTGTTCATGGAGCGGCTGAAGAAAAAAGAGAACATCGATATCGTGAAGGTGCCCTACCGGGGCGGCGGCGACGTGGTCAACGCGGTGCTCGGCGGCTCGACGCCGATCGCGCTGCTCGCGCTCTCCAACATGGTGCCGCAGATCCAGAGCGGCCGCATCACCCTGCTCGCGGTGACCTCGAAAGCGCGCTCGCCGCTGTTCCCCGATGCACCGACCCTGAAGGAGGCGCTGGGCGAGGAATATCCATCGACCTGGTTCGGCCTGTTTGCGCCGGCGGGCGTGCCGCGGCCGATCGTCGACAAGATTGCGCGCGATGCCGACCGCATCATGGCCGAGCCCGCGTTCCGCAAGCGCATCTATATCGACCGCGCCGTCGAGCCTGCGATGGAGCGGCTCGACGAGTTTGCGCGCTTCGTCGCCGCGGAACGCAAGTTCGCCGAGCAGATCGTCAAGGAGAGTGGCGAGCAGCCGAGGTAGCGGTTTGCTCCGCTGTCATTCCGGGGCGCGCCGAAGGCGCGAGCCCGGAATCCAGAGCCACACGAGATAGCTCCTGCTCGGCTGGATTCCGGGTTCGCCCGCTTTGCGGGCGCCCCGGAATGACAGCGTTGAGAGGCCTCACATCACCGGCAGCATGATGCATGACGCATGCCTGCCGTCGTGATGGAACGTATCCGTCCCCATCAGCGTCGGATGATACGGATGCGTGAACACGCTGTCGGTCGCCGCTGAATCGCCGTTGGCGATCTCCAGCCGTATACGATGGCCCTTCTTGAACACATACGACACCGGCAGCACCTCGATATCGAATTCGTACACCTTGCCGGGCTCGATCGGCTGCGGATTGGTGTGGGTGTAGAACGGCCGGGTCGGCGTGGACCGCTTCTCGTCTTTCTCGCGGTGCGACGCATTGAGCCAGCCCTTCGACACCGGAATGAACGCGGGCTGCGCGCCGCTCCTGCGCGCGGCGTCGTCCTGCGGCTGCTGGTCGGAGAGCTTGACGATGAAGCGCGTGTCGATCGCGGTGGAGGAGGCGAACAGCTTCAGCACGATCGGCCCGGTGACTTCGAGATCGGCTTCCAAAGGCGCGCTGGTGAAGGTCAGCACGCGGCGCACCGCATCGACCCGCCCGTCCGGCGCCGTGACGGTGACGCCGTTGACCCACTCCCAGTCCGGATAGGTGTAGCTGGTGGAGGGCTCGTCCGCCGCGGGCTTCTCCGCCGACAGGCCGCCGTCGTTGAGCGACGTCACGCTGCCGGAGGGCCCCTTGCGCAGGTACCAGGGCACGTATTTCGCCCGCTTCGGCGGCCATTCCTCGTCGCCGCGCCACACATTCGCGCCGCGCACGAAGATCTTGACCGGCTCGGTTTCCATGAAGCCGTTGTTCTTGCCCTTCAGATGCAGGTCGTAGAACGGCAGGCATTCCTTCTCGTGGAAGTCCACCTGGTCGAACATCTTGTGCGCTTCGAAGGTGTTGCGCGCGCCGGTGACGACGAGCTTCTTCGGCGATTTCAGCTCCTCGTAGCCGACGATGTTGCCGCGCAGGTGCAGGCCCATCTTGCCCCAGTGGCCGATCGACAGCACCGGGCACTTGATCTTGTCGAGCCGCCAGTAGGGTGAGCGCACCTTCCAGAACTCGTCGTCGAGGATGTGCTCGGTGATCGCGCCAACCAGATCGAACTTCATCGGCGGCCGGCCCATCTTGCCGGCCGGACGGTGCATGTTGTCGGCGCGCAGCGACGTGTACCAGACCGAGCGGTAGGAGCAGAAAATCCCGCCGTGATAGTTCGAGCAGCGATACTGGTCGACCAGCCCGTCATACGGAATGATGCAGGCGAGGCCCGGCGGGTTGTAGGTCGCCATCAGCCACTGCGCCATCGCGTAGTAGGATTGGCCGATGCCGCCGACGCGGCCGTTGCTCCACGGCTGCTTGATCATCCAGGCGATCAGTTCGAGATAGTCCTGTTGCTCGTTCGGCCCCATGAACTCGAACTCGCCCTCGGAATGCCCCGAGCCGCGCACGTCGGCATGCACATAGGCGTAGCCCTGGCTGACATACCATTCGACCGGGCCGGTCTCGCGCCACAGAAACAGCGGATAGGCCGGCACCTCGTCCATCTCGTACTGGTAGGGCGAGGCTGCGAACAGGATCGGATACTGGCCGGGCGCGTCCGGGCGGTAGACGCAGAGCGAGATCTGCACCCCGTCGCGCATCCGCACCGTAATACCTTTTTCGACCTTCATGCCGTGATCCGCCACCCGCAACCTCCCCGAAAAGTCATTCGTTCGTTGGATGGGCAACCCTAGGGCTTCGGCTTATCAACGGGCAACGGCGCAAGTGCCCGAGACGTGCAACGCGCGGCAATGCTGTCATCTGCTGGGTGTATTGACTTCGCCACCGCGCTGGGCGCAGCCTTGCGCCATTGCGCTACCTGACGGGCGCCAACGCCCCTTTCGTCCAAGACTTAATCCAGCACTCGAAGATCGAGCCTTCGCACTTTTCGCTGAAGCAACCGAACGACCCGGGAGAAATCGATGAAGAAGCGATTGATCGTGGCGGCTGCCGCCGCCGTATGCCTGTCACAGCCGGCCATTTCCGCACCCAAGAGCAAGCAGCAGCTCGGCAGCGTCAACTTCGAGACGTCGTGCACGCCGGCCGCGCAAAAGCTTTTCAACCAGGGCATGCTCTATCAGCACTCGTTCTGGTATCGCGCCTCGCAACGCACCTTCGAGGAGGTGCTGAAGGCGGACCCGAACTGCGCGATGGCCTATTGGGGCATCGCCGTGAGCCTCCTCTACAATCCGCACGCCCCGCCGCCGGCCGGCAACCTGCCGCTCGGCCTCGACGCGGTGCAGAAGGGCAAGGCGCTCAACGCCAAGACCGAGCGCGAGCGCGACTACATCGACGCCATCGCTGCGATGTACACCGACCACGACAAGGTCGATCACCGCACCCGCGTGCAGAATTATCTCAAGGCTGCGGAGCAGGTCGCGCTGCGCTATCCGAAGGACGACGAGGCGCAGATCGCCTACGCGATCACGCTGAACGTCGCGGCCTCGCCCGCCGACAAGACCTACGCCAACCAGCTCAAGGGCGCGGCGCTGCTCGAGCCGATCTTCAAGCGCAAGCCGCAGCATCCGGGCGTCGCGCACTATCTCATTCACCTCTACGACTATCCGGCCATCGCGGAAAGAGGCCTCGCCGCCGCCAAGCGCTACGCCGCGATCGCGCCGGCCGCGCCGCACGCGCAGCACATGCCGTCGCATATCTTCACCCGCGTGGGCTACTGGAAGGAGTCGATCAAGTCGAACGCCGAGTCGGCGCGCGTCGCCAAACTCGACGGCGAGACGCACGATCAGGCGCACGGCATGGATTATCTGGTCTATGCGCATCTGCAACTGGCGCAGGACAAGAAGGCGCGCGCGGTTGTCGACGAGTTGATCGCAATCGAGCACAAGGTCGACCGGTTCGCCGGACCCTATGCGGGATCGGCGAGTTCCGCGCGCTATGCGGTGGAGCGGAGCGACTGGAAGGCCGCGGCCGAACTCCAGCCGCGATCGAGCAAATATCTCTACGCCGACGCGATCACCCACTTCGCCCGCGCGCTTGGCGCGTCGCGGTCCGGGAATCCCGAGGCCGCCAAGGCCGACGTCGCAAAGCTCGCCGAGCTGAGCGGCAAGCTGCGCGACGCCAAGGACGCCTACTGGTCGGAGATCGTCGATATACAGCGCCAGGTTGCGAGCGCCTGGGTGCTGCATGCCGAAGGCAAGCATGACGACGCGCTGAAGGCGATGAGCGCCGCGGCCGATGCCGAGGACAAGACCGAGAAGCATCCGGTCACGCCCGGGCCGCTGGCGCCCGCGCGCGAGCTTTACGGCGCCATGCTGCTCGACCGCGGCATGGCGAAGGAGGCGCTGGTTGCCTATGAAGCGGTTCTGAAGAAGGAGCCGAACCGGCTCGCCGCCCATGTCGGCGCGGCCAACGCCGCTGTGAAGGCGGATGACGCCGCCAAGGTGAAGCTGCACACCGCGAAGGTGATGGCGCTCACCAAGGAGGCCGACACCGAGCGTCCGGAGGTCACCGCGCTCAAGTCGCGCAAGACGGCTGCGCGCTGAGTGCGGTCTGAGACGGGCTGGCCGGCAGAAGCCGGCCGGCCTTTTCTTTTTGGCGTTATTTCAGCCAGAGCAGCAGCGGCACGTCCCGCTGTCCGGGACAGCGCATCGTGCCGCTGTAGTTGTGGTCCTTGCGCCCCTGGTAGGTGCAGGTGACGCCACCGACGACAAGCGTCGCGTCAACCTGCGATGCGCGCACGAGCTTGATCCGAAGGTCGCCCTTCTTCTCCTCGGGGCCGTCCTGCGTGCAGAGCCCGACGTGACGCATCAGCGCCGGCCCGGAGAACTCTTTTCCGCCCGTGTTGGTGGCGGTGAGATCGGCCGTCAGCTCCCATTCGCCGAGAACGCCCACCTGTCCGAGCACGTTCAGCGACTGGGCGCCCGCAGCACTTGCCACCGCGCTCATCGTCAGCAACAGGCCGGCTCGGATGCACGAACGGGACATGGCAGCTCGGTGACGGGTTGCGGGACAGCCGATCATAAGCGCCGGCCTCAGGCTTGGGCCAGTGCGCTTCCGCACAGGGTAGCGCCCATTGGGGCGCAGTCATGACGCCGCAGCACGGGTCCCCCGGCTTGCCGGGTCCGGTGGGCTGCGGCATTGTTGCCCAACAAAACACGAAAAAATCTCACGGGAGGTAAAGACATGAGCGGCTGCTATCGCATCCTCGCATTGCTTGTGCTGTCGATTCTGCCGGTGCAGTGGGCGGCGGCGCAGGGCTGGCCGAACCGGCCGATCCGGGTGATCGCCTCGCAGGGCGCGGGGGGCCTGAGCGACGTCTGGATGCGCGCGGTCGCCGACGAGCTCGGCGGCATTCTCGGCGCGACGGTGGTGGTCGAGGACCGCGCCGGTGCTGCGGGCACCATCGGCGCGCGCGCCTGCGCCGAGTCCGCGCCCGACGGCTACACCTTCTGCATCATCTCCACCGAGGCGATGGTCACCAACCCGGTGATCAATCCGGTCGCAGGCTTCGAGCCGATGAAGGCGCTGACGCCGGTCACCAAGGCGTTCTACCTGCAGCAGGTGTTCGCGGTCACCGACCAGATCAAGGTGAAATCGTTCGACCAGCTTGCCGCGTATGCCAAGGCCAATCCCAAGACGGTGAACTACATGTCGGCGTCGCTGACCAAGACGGCGTTCGTCGAGGAGTTCAAGAGGAAGCACGGCATCGATCTCGTCCGCGTTCCGTTCAAGGGCGGCGGCGATGCGATCAACAGCATGATGACCAACACCACGCAGATCGCAATCTTCGGCATCGGCAATTTGATCCAGCTCATCCGCGCCGGCAAGATCGGCGGACTCGCGGTTGACGGCGACAAGCGTTCGCCGCTCGCTCCCGACATCCCGACCTTCAAGGAAACCGGTTACACCCGCCACCTCGCGGCGACCTTCTTCGGCATCTACGCGCCGGCTGGAACGCCGCGGCCGATGATCGACAAGGTCCAGGCCGGCGTCGCCAAGGTCGCCTCCAACCCGGAGTTCCAGAAGCGCCACATGAATTCGCGGGCGCTGACCGCGGTGCTCAACAAGCCGGACGAGTTCGCCAAGCAGCTCGAGCAGGAGCGCGTCGAGGCGCTTGATGCGATCAAGGAGTCGGGGCTTTATCCGAACATCAAGTGATGTTCACGCGGCAAGCGTGGTGAAGAGCTGGCGCATGTCCCGGAAAAGTGGGCACCGGTTTTCCGAAAAGGACATGCGCAAACTCTAGGGGCCTTGTCCGGACATCATCTGACCGCACGGCGGAGGACCGACAGCATGCGACGACTGGCGTTTCCTGTTGCTGCCGCCGCGGTGCTGTCCGCGCTGTCTTGCGCGCAAGCCTATCCGACGAAGCCGATGCGCGTGATCGCATCCTCGGCGCCCGGCGGCATCAGCGACATCTTCATGCGCGCGCTCGGCGAAGAGCTGCAGAAGCGCTGGGGTCAGCCGGTCGTGATCGAGAACCGCTCCGGCGGCAACTTCAACATCGGTTCGCGCGCCTGCGCCGAGTCGCCGCCCGACGGCTACACCATCTGCATCATGTCGAACGAGGCGGTGACCTATAACCTCTACCTGTACAAAAACCTGCCGGTCGATGTCGAACGCGCGATCGCCCCGGTGACCAACCTGTTCTTCATGACCCAGGCGCTGGCGGTGAACGCCGGTCTCGGCGTCAGGTCCGTTTCCGATCTCGTTGCGCTTGCCAAATCCAGGCCCCGGACGTTCAGCTATTCCGCGCCGGCCGCGCCCTTGGTCCTCTACATGGACAACCTCAACAAGGAGCACGGCATCGACCTGGTGAAGGTGCCGTTCAAGGGCGGCGGCGACGCCATCAACGGCGTGCTGTCGGGCGTCACGCCGATCACCTTCCTCGGCATCGGCAACATGCTGGCGCATCTCGAAGCGGGCAGGATGACCGCGCTCCTCACCGACGGCGACAAGCGCGCGGCGCTGCTTCCCGGCGTGCCGGCGCTGAAGGAGACCGGCTACAAAGGTCCCGTGACGCGCTCCTACTTTGCGCTCTATGCGCCCACCGGCGTGCCGAAGGCGATGCTGGAGAAGATCGCGACCGATGTGCGCTCGGTCGCGGGCGAAACCGGCTTCCGCGAGCGCAACCTCGTGCGTCGCGGGCTCGAGCCGGTGCTCAGCACACCCGATGAGTTCGCGGCCTTTCTCAAGCAGGATCGCGCCGAGGCCAGACGTGTGGTCGATCAGTCGGGGCTTGCGCCGCAGTAGGGGACGTGTGTCATGACAGGCTTGACGAAATGCGGCGACGCGCCTGTGAAAAAGGGTAATCTGCCGCAATAACAAGACCGACCGTCCGATCCGAATGGGAGACACGACCATGAAATTCCTGAAGCTGCCGCTCGCGGCGCTGCTTGCGCTCTGCGCCGCCGCAACCGGAACCGCGCTCGCGCAGGCGGACTGGCCGAACCGGCCGGTCAAGGCCATCACCACCACCAGCGCCGGCGGGTTGAGCGACATCTTCATGCGCGCGCTCGGCGAGGAGCTGCGCCAGAAATGGGGCCAGCCGCTGATCATCGAGAACCGCCCGGGCGGCGCGATGAACGTCGGCACCCGCGCCTGCGCGGACGCAGCCCCCGACGGCTACACCATCTGCATCACCAACGCCGACGCGATGCTCTACAACCAGTTCCTGTTCAAGAAGCTGCCGTTCGATCCGGAAACCAGCCTGCAGCCGATCACCAACGCCTTCCACCTGATCCACATGCTGGTGGTGAACTCGCAACTCGGCGTCAAGACCGTCGACGAGCTTTGCGCGCTGTCGAAGGCCAAGGCCGGCACGCTGAGCTATCTCGCGCCGGGCGCGCCGATGGTGCTCTACATGGAGACGCTGAAGAAGCAGAAGGGCTGCGACTGGGTGCGCGTGCCGTTCCGCGGCGGCGGCGAGGCGGTCAACGCCATCATGAGCGGCTCGACGCCGATCGGCCTGTTCGGCGAGGGCAACGTCGTCGGCAACATCCGGGCCGGCCAGATGACGCCGCTGGTGATGCTCAACAACATCCGCTCGCCGAATTTTCCCGAGGTGCCGCTGTTCGCCGACGTGGGCTACAACGGCCCGCCGTCGCGAAGCTGGTACGGGATGTTTGCGCCGGCCGGCACGCCGAAGCCGATGGTCGACCGGCTGTCGAAGGACATCGCCGGCATCATCAACACCCCTGCGTTCAGCGATCGCCATCTGAGGGCGCGAAGCCTGGTGCCCGCCGCCAACACGCCGGAGCAGTTCGCCGAGGACATCAAGCGCGAGCGCGTCGTTGCCGAGAAGGTGGTCAAGGACGCGGGCTTCGAGCCGCAATAGCGGAGAGCAGCAGATGAATTCGGCAGTTGCGGCGTGGCTGTTTTTCCGGGCGGTGCGGTGGCTCTCCTGGATCGGGTTCCTCGCTTACGGGTTCCACGTCCTGAACTATCGGTCGGATCATGTCACCAGCCTCGGTCACCTGCAGCCGATGACCGAAGCAGCCCTGTTCGGGTTCGGCGTGATCAGCGTGTTCGCGGGCTTCTTCGAGCTGATGATGCGGGAGCGCGCCGGCCTCGCCCGGCCAAAGCCGCTGCGCCTGATGGCGCCGAAGGCGGAGCCGGGGCACTAAGGCAAAGGCAATTCGGGCGGTGCCATCCCTCCCCGCGAGGGGAGGGTGGCCGCGAAGCGGCCGGGTGGGGACA
>Ga0247830_10000491_pt1 | contig 14276 bp, 14 predicted proteins | sample 12C_Control_Day5_FD_207766 | JGI IMG/M metagenome (GOLD analysis project Ga0247830, IMG submission 207766) | Soil microbial communities from agricultural site in Penn Yan, New York, United States - 12C_Control_Day5 | ecosystem: Environmental > Terrestrial > Soil > Agricultural land | place...
GTCTATACGTTTGGCTGAATGGCTATTTCATTCGATCTGGCAATATATTCGCGTGGTGCTATCTCACACTCGCGTGGAACTCAATGTGTCGAACGAACAATGTCGCCGATGTAAAGCTGCAGCACCTCCGTTCTGAAGAGGACTCGCTTGGACTTTCTGTACCTACAAGTAAAACCGACAAATTCGGACTCCGGGCCAACATGTTTTGGCATATTTACGCCAACCCAGAGGACGTAAAGCAATGTACCCTCACTGCTCTCGCTGCGCTCTTGAGTTTGGACGAACTCCATCCTGACACCGACGACCGCATCTTTGTCGGCGGCAGCCAGGCCGATCGGTTTGCAAACGATATGGAAACAGCTCTCGCCACTGACGAAGCGAGGGGAATCATGGCTGAGATGGGCCGTGCCCCGAAGTCGATCGCACCGCATTCCACACGCAAAGGAGCCGCGACCTACGCGACGAGTGGGACCTCGACACCCGCGGCCTATACATCGGTTTCACACCGGGCTGGTTGGAGCGTTGGTCAGATCCAGCAGCGTTACATTGGCCCTGGTGACGCCATGGACACCTTCCTCGGTCGCATTCTCGCCGGTCTTGACCCAAACTCTCCCCAGTTCGCTCTCCTCCCCCCACACATCGGGCCCGATTCTATCGACGACACGGTGTTTTTCCGGTGCTTTCCGGGATTCCAGAAACGATTCTCGCTCGGTGGTGTGCTCCGCCGAATCCTCCCCTCTCTTCTCTATCATCGCAGAACTCTCCTCGAGATGCTGCCGGCGAAGCATCCCTTGCGCTCGACAGTGCTCTTCTCGGACCCAGCGCTTCGACAGGTACTCGAGAAGCAGCTTATCACTGGATTCGATTCACCGTACATGAAGGCCCTGGGTATCCCCCTCCAGGTGGGAATTCTGAAGGAACTGCGACCTCCGGCAGAACCCGCGAGGCAAATCCAAGCCTCTCCAACGCGGCCTCGTATCCAGACTACCGTCAGTGGGTTCCCCGTCAATTTCGAGTTCCCTCTGGTTGGTGGCAGAACGGCCTGGCGTCTCCTGGTTCGGGGCAACAAAGCGGAGGGAATACCACCGTTTCGCCTCTTGCAACCGTCTGAGTTCTCGAAGAATCGAGATCTCGGTCGGCGGATCGGCGACTGGCGGTATTACTATCAGCGCGTCGTGAAGGCCATTGGACCTGATCGTATCGACGAGGATATCCTCCAGCGCCTCGAGCAGGCCGACGATGAAACGGAATTAAATCAACTCTTCGACTTTGCATGGGCCTCTTTTGGTTTTGCGGACAACACCCAAGGAACAAATGCCCGCCTCCAGGACAGAAAGCTGAACACCCTCGTGCAGAAGCTACGAATCCTGGAGAAGGCCGACCGTGCCGACGAAGCTACACTACCAAAGGCGACAAAACCCAGACAAAAGAAGAAGGCAGTCGAGGATCAGAATATCCCGCCGAATGACATTCCCGCGAAGTTCACCGACGACGCTCCCCTTGCACCCTTGGACGAAGACCGACAGACCCTGAGCCTCTACCGCGCCCCGAACAAAAAGTCGATGGAGGCGACCGCTCTTTTGAATGGGAAGAGAACCTCCCTCGCGGCGGGTCTGGCGGAGAATTCAAACAGCGAGAAGGCGCGGCGGCTGGAGGATGGAAGCAGAAAGAAATCTGCGAAAGTGGACTATACGGCCTTCCTGTAAATTTCAGTATCATCGTTCGCTTCGGACCGTATACTCATTTCATTGTCACCACCATGACCGCACTCTATCGCGTTCTGACCGTCCACGTGCCGAGCGCCAGTGCGGCCTCGGTTGTGCACGACTTCTTTCGCGAGAAGTTGGCACATCACGATGGCATCAGGATCGTGCTGAGTGTCCGTCCTTTCAGTGTGACAATCCATGCACCAAAATCCGCGGTTCCTGATGTGACTGCGGCTGGGAAGACTCTGTCTATGGGCGCTCTCTACCCCGAGTTCTTTCCGTTGCCGGACGAGTACGATCACGATCCAGAGGCGCACGTCGGTCATTACCGTGTTCTCGCCCCGCCAATGGCCTACTTCACGATCTTGACATTCAATGGCACACGTGCCGGTTGGTTGAGAAGACCGTGGCCGTGTCCACTCCCGTGAAGCCGCCTGAAAAGACGACCGCTTCGCAGCGAGAGAACACAGACGAGGTCGAGGTCGCCCTGCGAGAATGGCACCGAGTGGCGATTCAACACGAGTTCGCCTGGAAGCCGTGGATCGAGGCGGATAACGCGCTTTTCTCGAGTCGCTGCCAATGCAAGTTCCCAAAGGCGACGATACTGGCTCATCCGTGCGGAGACCTCTGCCTGTGCCGTCCCTGCTACGAGATGTACACGAGAGACCCGTCGCTCTCTGCTCGGTGCCCTCGATGCAACGCGCTCGTGACGAAATTTGAAGAGATCGATTTATGTGACGACGACTTCAGAGTAACTGCACCCCATTCCGAATTTATCGAGTACGACAAAGGAGGAGAAGAGGACGAGGAGGACGAATGATAACAAGTCTGTTCAATTTTGAGGCAATGTATCACTTGGCTTGAGTCTCGGCACAACCTTTCTGTAGTCGTGAACCATCTCATGTTGTAGTGCTTCAAGCAATGCCGCGAAAGACGACCCAATCCCCCACCCTAACCCATCTTCGTGAATCATAGCGGCAGTGAAGTTTCTCACCGGGTTTTTTACGTCGTCCCATTGAAAAGGAAGGGAAAAAAAGTGACCGAGCACGGAACGAGCACGACGGCCTCGCCTTGGATCACGCCAGCCCACGTTCCTCCTTGCCATTTCGTCGTTCCTCTCCCCGTGCCATGAAAAGAGTTCGAGAAAAACGCGCCAACGGCAATCGCAGACCGTCGCCTTGGCTCCAGCTTCCCCAGGACATGGTCTCTGTGATCCTTTCTCTCGTGCCCGTCTCCTCGGCCTCCGCCCTGCTCTCACTGCGGCGCGTGAGCAGACAGTTGAGGGACGCGTTTGATGCAGACGATTTTCTCCATTGGAAGCGTGCCGTGAACCTCTGGTGTAGTTTGGGAACTGGGGCTTTGGCGAATACGCGCCCGAGCCCTCGACGACGTGGATGACCTTTGCGCGGACGATCCACACGCGCACGCCGCGCCCGTACGTCCTGATCGAACAGCCGCTCTACCCCTGTGGCACAGATGAATGCATTGGTGTTGGTGACTGGGATCAGCATCATGGAGAGTGCACAGTTTGCCAGTTGCACTCGGACAAGGGGTCGCAAGTGCGCACGAAGCGTATTGACCTCGCCTCCGTCGACGTTGAATTCACGCTCCCTTTGTGTTTCTCAAATATCAAGCGACCAGTGGCCCTCTTGTCTCCCGTCGATAAAGTCGCCGCGTTTGGCATGAATTTCTGTGGCTTCTATCATGGCCCCAAGCCGTACATGAACGCTCGTTGTCTCGCCTATTACGAGGACACCGATGATCTCGTCATCTACGAAGCGGCGAGCCGGCAGAAAGCACAGGGAGGACTACGGGTGTTTCCACAAGGAGTGGCATATGAATTTCCGTGCGCACGATTCATTGGACTCTATTGACGTATCTTTTTTTTACATAAAAAACGAGTCCACATCAATAAATTCAGAAGACTCGCCGGTCGACGACAGTATCGGGTCGTCGGCGACCATAGGCCATTGCACAGGAGGCGGCGGTATCTCACGCAGCGAGAGGAAGTAGCCAACGTCGTTTGCGAGAGTCTGCCGTTCGTCAGGAAGGTCAGCGATCAGGCGTCGAATCTTCGTCGGTCTCTCGTCTGCGGAGACGCGGTCACAAGCCGCGATAAAGGCGGCAAACGTTGCCTCCAGCGACGTGTCAACGCGAGGGCGCTTCACTGTCTTGACCTGTGTCCACTCGTCGTTGTCACCGCCAGGCACGTTGATGAGCCGCACTTTCTTCGCCCACGTCCGAATGAGACCCGTGGACGTGGCCACGAAATTGCCATTCGCGCTGAGGCGAATGCGGAGTGCGAATGTGCGCACGCGATTGGGCAACGTGAGCTCATTTATGCGGCAGTCAATGTCGCAAACGTTGCCATCGGCGCGAATTGATTTCACCTTCACCTCGAACGCGTCTTGCTGAGGGAAAGGCACCAGACGCGGATAGTTCCGTTGGTTTGTATAGTAGAGTTCATAGTCGAGTTTGCCGGTGATGAAATTGCAGGGGGCGTGGTCGACGCGGAGCGAGATCGTGAAGGTCCTGCCCTTGACGACGTGCGCAATCACGAAGTGTTCCTTGTCGATTTTCTCGTACGATGTCGTAGAGCTTTCTTGTTTTGTGATGACAAGTGTCATGATTTTTGATTGGGATGGTCACGAGAATGAATGCGTACCGCGATTCCAAACACGAATGCGCCTTTTGCGCGGAAAAAAAAGAAGAATCTCGCGCCGAATCTCGCGCCGCGCGCATTTTGCCCTCTCACTCACTGCACTTTTACCCATGTGGCAAACTCGTCGCATTGACAACGTTGAACACGAGCGAGGTTTCCGAGCAACTTTTATGAAGACTAGCGTTCGCACCGTCGACAGCGCGCCATTGGCCCCGGTGACGAACAAGACTCGGATTCGGGTGCCCCTCACGAACTTGCGCAGAACTCCTGTCGCAACACTGGCCACCGAACCAAGACCAAGGCAATCCCTGAGACACGCGGCCACGGGTACCGTCGCCGTCTTTACCAACGACGCAGCCCCTCTAAATTCAGCCCCCGAGGCATCCTCATTCTTTGGCCCACCGCTCGAGACGAGCAGGACGAGTGATGAAGACGACGATTGCTGGGAGAGTGCGCGAGACTTTCCCTCTTTATTAGACCCGTGTTGGTGACCGTGTTGAATGGCTACCCCTAATAACAATAAAAGCGACGTCCCCCCTAATCTGCATGCTTGACAATGATCGCGAACGTGACACTTGGCAACGAAACGCTGGCAGCGGCCGCCTATCCTTGCAGTGTGGAGCTGACCCTAGCACTCGTTTTTGGGTGTTCCCTCGGTTATATTCTCCTAGTGGCCCTCACTCTCTATATTTCACGGGCTGTCCTGTGTGTCTCTCAAGGGTACGTCGCTGTTCTTTGCTCAAACAGTGGTCGCGAAGAACGCATCGCCATCCCTGGGTGGCATTATCGTCCTTTTTGGGAGAGGAAACTAGTGAGGTTCGTCAACACGAGAGTCTGTCGTTTTGAATTGCCTATTCAATCTCGAACCAACGACGGCATGCCTGTCAAGTTTGTCTTATCCTTGAGGATGCGGAATTTGCCGACGGACAAAAAAGGCGATTGGACTTCATTTCACCCTGACGTGATGACAGCACGGGCGGTTGCGGCCGTTGCGTGTGTTTCAATGGCTGACCTCCGCCTTGACAAACTCGCCGAGTCTCTGATGCAACTACCCGGTCTCTTTGGAGAATCCGATGACCCCCTTTGCGACAGCCAACTCCAACCCGTGTTGGAGGCGGTGTACGTCACGAAGATCGAGTAGCGATCTCGCGCAATCTGGTGACTCTTCGTGTTCTGTTTTTTATCGTCCATAAAAATAGCGTTGATACACGGCACTCACTGACGCGTCATAAATGCGATCCTGCTCACGGGGGAAGGCAGCGCGCTTGACGGCGTGGTGATGTTCGCGTTTGTGCGCCGCCATGCCGCGTTTTGTTGCCGAGAAGAAGCGGTGGCAGAGATTGCACGCGAAGCAGCCGTGTCCTGACTTCATTCGATGCTCAACAAGGTCTTCCAGACAGAGTGTCGTGAAGCCGCAGCGTGAACAGCCACGCTCAACGTCGCTTTCGCGAGGGGGGTCAGGGGCGCGGTGCGGTGGACCCGTGCACACTGCCTTGTGGACCATCGCCGCGTCGGCTGAGAAGGCGACGCTCCCGCAGTTGCCACATTCAACGTAATAAAAATCGTCTGGAAGCTCGTCCATGTCATATAATGAGCGAGGAGACGGGGGTTTTCCCTCCGTCCGTCCCAGTTTTTGGCTGTCGTGTTCTGATACGCACATCATCGCGTCGGTTGTCATTGTCTTTTGCATAGCCATGGCAGAAAAGAAGCGAGTGCTCGCCCGAGTGGAACAGTTCTATGTCGACAATCCGCCTGCTTCTGTCGACGCGTTGAAGCGGAAGTTGTTCACGCTCGCTTCGGGCGCGCTCTACCGCAAGCCGTCGCTCCTCTTGCCCGACGCGGGACTGGGACTCTTTAACAAACAGCATTTGAACAGCGGTGACCTCATTACCTGGTATGGAGGAGCGTATGTCACGCCCGCCGAATTCGCGCACATCAAGCGCACTGACAAAGACTACATGGCCTACGCGCGGAGTCTCGACCTCGCCGCCCGCCAGCGCGTGTTTGGCAACTACATCCGCAACGAGGATGGTCAGCTGGTGAAGGTCCCACGGAGCGAGCTCGGTCACGTGTTTCTAAAAGACGGCGCGGCACAGTTTATGAACGGAATGCGTTCCTACGCCGACTCTGCCGTCAATGTCGGCAATGCGATCATTCGCGGTCAGCGCCGAATGGGCTCGCCCTTCGACGAGGACCGGCTCGTCCGTGAGTTCCCCTCTGAAATCGTGAGCGTCGCCGTGGCCTTGACGGACATTCCCCCTGACACGGAACTCATCATCCCTTATGGCGATGAATACTTTGATCGCTACCTCAACGAGAGTTCACATAGTGACGACGATGGTGATGATGATGATGAGGGTGACGACGAGGATCGATCGACCTCCCTCAATTCCGATGATGACGAGTCTCTCTCACTCCACTCGGAGAGTAGTTCCGACGTTGAGGAGCCCCCGACCAAAAAACCACGCTTCAGGTGTGTCATCTGTCAAGGCGAAGCACGGTGGCAGTGCAGTGCATGCAAGAAGACGCACTACTGTTCGCCGACGTGCCAGGAGCGTTGCGATGCAGTGGGTCACTGCGACTGTCGTCACCATTCCTAAGTGGTCAGTGTTCTCATGTTTGTGGTAGTAGTGCTCGCCGTCATGATTGCCTATTTATTCCTTCGCCTTCTCGAATACGGGTTTCTTACCCAAACAAACTAGTCATCGATTTCCGCGTCTTCGTCGTCGTCGTCTTCGTCGTCGGCGTCGTTCGATGAAATCTCGATCCGCGGGCGCTTCCTCGCGGCTTCTTCGTTCTGAAATCGGACCTGCAGTTGTATGCTTGCGTGGTAATTGACGTCCACTTGAAACATGCGCATTCCAAACGCCAGTGTGTCACAGAGGACGACTCCCTTCAGCTCATTATCGCGGATACGTCGCGTCGTCGACGTCGTGGTCATCGTCACGGTCGTACCATAGTCGTCCGAAGCTGAGATGATATAGGCGAGGTTGCGAAAGCCCTCGCTGGCATGCAAACACTCCAGGCCGACTTCAACGTACGACTTGCGGTGTCGCTTGACGAGGAGCCAGGTCGCGACGAGCTCCTCGTTCTGGAGGACGCGCAGAATGTAGTGACCCGCGGAGGAACCCTTTGGGGCAAACGCGACGAATCCGGTCGGCACGAGGCTCGCCAGACTTTTCGGCGCGCCGCCAATCACACAGTCGAACGATCCAATGTCCCGATGTGACGCAGCAACGTGTTGAGCCATCGCCGCCCGCGAAATGCGCTTGTCGCAGGAGGCATGAAGACACGCGACGCCTTGCTGTCTGCAGGCGACCAAGTGTTGGGCGTCCTTCCCGTAAGTGAGGGTAGAACCACAGTCATTGGGACAAGAATACGTGTGTTTTGCGAGGAACCTCGCCGCCATCTGCTCCAGTGAAAGATTGCGCGACCAATTGCAGGGGCCACGACACGTGGGACATTGGACAACGGCTTGGTCCGGCGATTGTTTGTCCTCCATCGTTCTCTTACAGAAGATGCATAAGACGTGTCCTTGAGTACATTGAAAGATGGGCTTCTCACAAAGCTCGAAGCAGACCGGGCAAGTAACCAGGGCAAGAATCTCGTCTGTTTCCATATATCGAGGAACAATGAAGTGTGGAATCTCGCGCAAGCTCCGATCCTGACGACCTGACGCAGAGAAGCGGAGAGATTTTTCATCCGGTTCAAAAGATAGAGAGTGAGCGCGCGCGATGAACATGACATAAAGGCTTTTTTTATTTTGCGAGAGGAAAGGCGTCTAGGAGATTCTCGTGAGTATAATCCAAGCACAGGTAGTTCGCATCATCATAACCTGCGAGGTCGCCGCTCGCACTGCGCACAATCACACACAACTCGTTACCTTTCTGACATGCCTTCTCGTCATGTCGGGACACCGTCGACACGTCGCGCGGTACACCGAAGTTGGACAAGAGACGGCACCCGTGGTACTCGACAACGTCGTCGGTGTCCCCTTGGTTAAACTTGTCGTCAAAGGAGAAGAGCTGATACCCGTTGAAGGTAAAGACCCCTCCACTTTGGCTGATGGTGGACATGTGCTGGAACACAAGAGTGATCACTAACTTTCAGTCTGACTTTCCCACACTCTCCACCGTCTTTAGACGACGGAGATCCGCACTGAAAGTCTCCGCGAGCACGACACCCACGCCGGCCACGACGACGAGTAGCAAGAGGCTTTGGGCGAGCAACACCGCCGTCTGGGCACTCGACTTGACGCTCATGAGGGCCACGCTCTCCACGAACACGAGCTCGCCTCCGGTGAACACGAGCGCGAGCGCGAGTGTCGTGAGAATGATCGCCATCGCTATCCACAACAATGTCTGTTGCTGAAACTGTGCGCGATTGCCGCGCTTCGCCGTAAACAAGAGGCGCCGCGGGACGACCACGAAGCTCACCGTCCCGTAGAAGACCATGAGGAAAGCCAGCACGGCCAGGAGCGTGGAGAGGAGGAGCATTTCGCACGTTCCCTGACTCGCTCGCGGGAGGAGCGCGCCGGCGAGTCCGCAGAGTCCGAGCAGTATGTAAGTGGTGCTCGCGGCGAACTCGAGCGACAGCGTGTGCTGGGCGCGCCGCCATGTCATAAGCCCGACGAGCACCATGTGCATGAGCGCGAAGAGGGACGCGGCCACGCTGAGCGTCGTGCCCGTGGCGCGCAGGGCGGGCAGTCGGACGAGGTCCACATCGGCTCCCCGACCCACGAAGAGCAGACCCAGAATGAGCTGCACTCCTGACGTAACCACCAGTGCAAGCGAGTACACCCAGTGGAGAAGATGCGACGCGCCAGCGGGCCGTCCTCCCGCGTAGAGCCACGTGTACACATGCGCGACCTGGACTTTGTCAGGGTTGAGGAGCTGGCGCCCGACGAGGAGGGACTGCAGCACGAGCGAGAGAGCGATCACCCACCGCACAGCGAGCGTGTACGTTTCAGACACATCGGCCGCGCGCACATACCACGTCGCCTCGTCGCTGTCGTAGACCATTTCCGCGAACTGTCGGAGTGCGAGCTGGCGGCCGATCACAATGTCGTCATGCTCTGCGCCCTCGCTCACCGCGTAGCGTGGCCAGCGCTGGTCAACGTCGCTACTTTGGAGGGCATGTGGCGTGAGGTCGCTATCGCGCGCCAGCAGCCAAGTCACGGAGTCCCCGCCGGGCGCAATCCAGTCGATGCGCCGCGCTGAGGGGCCACCCTTGTCGTCACCGCGCAAGCGGCCAGCAACATCGTTTCGCGGCAGGCGCGTCGTGTAGCTGTCGAGGTCCAAGATCACGCGCCGTCCGGGAGCACTCACGTTGACGACATGTGTGCGCCCCGACCGCCGGTCCTCCACGCGCAACGCGTAGGTGTCCTGCTGGAGCACGCAGCGGCCCTGTGCATCACGCCAGCGGCACGGTAAGGCGTGGTAGCCCGACGTGAGATCGACCGAGTCGCGCAGCTGCAGTTCGTTGCGCGTAAACCGCGCGTAGCGAGCCTTGAGCCACGCGGCACTCCCAGGCCCCAGGAGTAGGAGGCCTCGAGTCGCGGATGAGACGCGAAGTTCGACCGCAAGCTGCGATAGCGTGTTGTTCACGGCCCATGTGTGCGCCGTACCGAGGCTCTGCATGCGCAGGCGCGGCAGCGCGAGGAGTGTGCCCTCAGGACCCGTGTTGGGCATGAGTTCGCGCGCAAGTGGGTCCGTGCTCGACATGTAGAGTCCAGCATAGAGACCTGGGAGATCGCCTTGTGTGGCCGATTCGTTCCACAGCGCTTCTGAGTGGAATGCGCGCGGTACGGCAAAGGCGACCGTCAGCGCAAGCAGGTGTTCAGGATGGCCCGCGTAGGCTTGCACAGTGAAACGGTCCTCGTCTTCTGCGAGGCGGTACAGGCGAAGGCGCAGAAAGGTCTCTGCAGAGCACACGCCCACGAGCAACAGCAGTGCGAAGATGAGAAGCCAGCGCGCCATCAGGATTCCAAAGAAAACCGCGCACATGCGCGCACGTGTCGCGGCGACCGAATCAAATACCGGACAGCGCGGTGAGCGCTTTTGCGCGCGTTACCGAAGTGTCATTTTCTTGTTCCTGTCACACGCACCATGTCTCAAGAAACTCAAGTTGTTCTGCCCGCTGGCGAGGAGAGCATACTCCCTGGCAGTCCATCGGTCCTAGACGACGTGCCCCTGCCGAGGCCCGCTTCGCCTCTCATACCGATGGCATCCACTCCCCCCAGGGATACGCGGTCGCCCGCCCGCTCTCGCTCCAACTCGCGGTCCCCGTCTCCGCCTCCTCTCAGGTCGCCTCGCAAGGCCGATGAACCGCGCTCGCCTTCCAGGAAGCGCTCGCGCTCCGAGTCGCCGCGCGCCTCCCCGATCAAGAGAGCCCGCAAGGTCGATGACGAGGATGTGGCGACTGCCACAGTGACTGATACCCCGGACGCCCTTCCGATCGTAGGGGAGATCGTTCCCGAAATCGCCTCGTCACAAGTGTAATGAGACATCGTCAATACAGCTTGTCCTCGCTTGATCATTTTCTTGTGTGTGCGTTGTCATGAGTAACGCTCCCGTCGAAGAGGATCTCTATGATGCCTACCGCTTCCACGAGGCAAAGCTGGCCGAGCTCCGCAAGAAACTCAAGGGCACGGCCTTCTACGCACGCATCGCCAAGACAAAAATGGGCGTCAGTGGCGGGGTAACCAAGAAGAAGAAGAAGCACCAAGTGGGACGCACAAAGAAACGCAAGGAGCCGTCGCCAAAGAACTTGCTCTGAAAAGGATAGGGGGGGATATGGTGTATTTGAGTGCAATTCACACGAAGGGATCTCACTTCCGCTCTCTGTCTTTTTCCCTTATGCGTTCCTTACCCTCCTCAGTGCGCGTACACGCATAACATTGGTAGCCGGTTTTACGCGAGACGATGCGGCAACCATTGCTCCTGTCAGAGCAGACATGTCGTGCACAGATCCAAACTTCGCCAAATCGCCGATGCAAGTAAGAAGCGATGGCGCCAGCACAAACTTTCTTCGTGCCCGTGTTGCCATGCTTTTCCCACCACGCGCACTGAAAACCAATAAAATAAACACAGTGAAGAATGCGACTGGAACGAATGGAAAACATACTTGGTGTTCGCCTTGTGGGGCATCCTGTGGTTGCTCCTCTTTCCCGTCATCGTCCATCAAGGCGTCGTCCTGTTTGTCGTCTTCTTTGTCGCTCTCTTCTTTCCCGTCATCGTCCACCAGGGCGTCGTCTTGTTTGTCGCTGCTGTCAGGGCGCTCTTCGTCGCTATCATTGTCGGGGAGAAAACCATATTGGTTGCGATCACCGGCATATTCCGCAGCGACTTCGCTTTCTTCCTCGGCTTGAACTCGTTCTTCCTCCAACTCATGGATTCGCCGTTCAAGTTCTTCTTTGAGTTGAGTCGCGGCAAGACGACTTTGGTTGAACTCTTTTCGGAGTTCGTCTTGAGCAGTCATTAGAGCACGTACTTGCGCTCTTGCGGTCTCCATGTAAGTATCATTCTCATTGATGCGATCTTGCAGTTGTTGTCGTTCGCGCCCAAACTTGGACGTTGCTTCTTCGAAGTCTCGTTGTTCTTCTCGACGTCTATCTTCGAGATTCTTCAGCTCCTCGGAAAGCCCATTCTTCTCATGTTCGATGGTGGCGAGCTTTTCTTCGAGTTCGCGCGCTTTGTTCCTCTCGCGTTCGGCTTGCATGTCAGACTTAGCACGTTCTTCTCTCTCTTGGGCGATCTCTTTTTCTGCGTGGCTGAGGCGAGAGTGGAGATCTCGCGAAGAGCCTTCAAGCTTCTCAGCCCTGCCTTTTTCTAACTCCAGATTGTTCTCAAGGCGCTTGATGATGGCAGCCTGTTCTGCCTGGATCTCACTGGGTCACAAAGCCAGGTCAGCGCGACGAAAGAAGGAGAAGAAAGTCACGCACGGGTTTCCGAGAACTTTTGAGAATCTATTCGGGTTTGAGCTCGCAAAATTCCATTGAAACGTCTGGAGGGAAGAGAGGGGACAAGGTCAGAAGGTAGCGCGTGAATGACAGAATTTGGAGAACACATGTACTCTGTTGTCCTCTTCTTCTCGTCCTTGTCGAAAGTATGTTTTTGCAAAGGGAGACAACGGTGAACGTGACATCTTTTGGAAGCAGTACGGAAGAGAAGAAAGTGGACGAAGAAGACCCGGGAAAAGTTTTGCGATTCCTGGAATCATGAACAGACAGAGAGACACGTCAGAAAGTCTTCCTAGTTTTATTGAAACAATGTCTCACTCCAGACGCGCTCCATAATATGATCAATGCGCAGTGGTGGGGGTACAAGAGGCGAGCCGCTGCGCGCAGTCACCGGGAACAGGGCGCTACAACAGTGAAAATGATATTGGCACAGCGGCACGCGGAAGAGACGGTGCTGAAAATCGTAAGCCTCAACAAAGCGAACGGCGACAAGGGCGCGGCACGCAAAGCAGCGATGACGTGGCAGCGGTGTCGAAAACGACTGCAGCACGTGCGAGCGGGTCACTTGGAGCCTCAGCCAGAGGCGGTGGGAGTCGGGGTACGCACTCGCCAGTGCGTGCTTCCCACAGCTGAGTCCCTGGGCCGTCTTGTTGCAGTTGAGGACCTCACACGCGCGGCCACAGAAGACACAGAGTCCATAGGAGCGTCCGTGCAAACGCCAATACGAGCCGATGAGGCACACCTCGGTGAGTGGGTGGTTGCATGAAAACGTCTTCAGGGCGAGGAGCGTCACATCGTCGACCTTCTTGCTCGGCACAGGCTGCGCGGTCGTGTCAGCAGCAGCGGCAGCAGTCGCACCGTGCTTGCGGAGCCACTGGCCCAGGTTCGTGCCCTCTCCATCGAGGGCGAGGGACTCGAAAGGGTCTTCCTCGGCGTCATCTTCATCGCCGCTCTCGCCAGTGTCATCGTCGTTCAGCGCGAACGGCGTGCTGTCCACATCAGTGAAGGTGCCGCGCTTGCAGTAGAGTTTCCCGTCGAGTGGGTCCATGAAGACGCGCCGGAAGCAACTCACGGATGCCCCGCTTGCATTTGAGCCAAAGGCGAGCGCCTCGCATGCCGCGCGCGTTGTCCTCTTCTTCGTGCCGAGTAGCTGTCCGGGCGTTGCGGTGGCGGGCGGACAGTGCTCGAGGAGCGCTGCGTGGGCATCGAGTGTGCTCCGGAGGTCGCCCGTGAGGACGAGGTCGCGCTCTTGCACGTGCGAGGCCCAGCCGTGACAGCCCTCGCAGTAGAACAGGCGCCCGGCGTGCGGCGGCGTGGAGAACCACGGCTCAATGTTCAGCGAGGCCCGCAGCGCGTGCACCTGCCGCAGCGTCTGCTCAATGGGCAGGATGAGCACGGTCTGGTCGCGATAGACCTCGATCAGGCGACAGAGCGAGCGCGCAATCACGTAGTCCTCCCAGCGCCGCTCGAAGAGACGTCGAGCCTTCTTCTTGAGACTCTCGTCGCACATGTCCCACTCGTAGTACTCGAACATGAAGGTGCGAAAGTCGCGCAGACCCTCCTCGCTCATGCCCAGTGCCTTGAGCCAGCGCGTCTCGATCACCAGCTGCCGCTTCAGAGGTGTCGTTGCCACGTGCGATCGCTGTGCGAGATACCACGCGACGAGGTGGCAGTAGTAGAGGCGCCCGTCAGCGCGCAGCCAGGTTTCGGCGGCAGCGTAGTCAATGGCCAGACTCGTCTCGATGCCCTTGGTCTTGCTGCGAAAGACCTCCTCGAAGCGGCCCTTCCGCAGTTTGATGAACTGGGGGAGTGTGCGCCCGTGCCTGTCCATGATGAGGCCGCTCGTGCACCAGTGCTCCTTCCCGTTGCGGTCCGTGTAGTCGAGGCTGACACTCTCGAGGCGACTCCAGTTCATCGCACACTCGCGCGCTAGCTGTGCGGCCAGCTC
>Ga0247830_10000495_pt1 | contig 14264 bp, 11 predicted proteins | sample 12C_Control_Day5_FD_207766 | JGI IMG/M metagenome (GOLD analysis project Ga0247830, IMG submission 207766) | Soil microbial communities from agricultural site in Penn Yan, New York, United States - 12C_Control_Day5 | ecosystem: Environmental > Terrestrial > Soil > Agricultural land | place...
TGGTCGCCGACCTCCTTCAAGCTCAGCGACGGCGAGGTCGAGCGGGCCATCGGCCAGGTCGCCAAGCGCGACCTCGACGACATCAGGTTCGCGCAGGCGCAGGTCAGGAACTTCGCGCAGAAGCAGAAGGAGACCATGCTCGACCTCGAGGTCGAGACGCTGCCCGGCGTCATCCTCGGCCACAGGCACATCCCCGTCGGCTCGATCGGCTGCTACGTCCCCGGCGGGCGCTATCCCATGGTCGCCTCCGCGCACATGTCGATCGTTACCGCCAAGGTCGCGGGCGTGCCGCGCATCATCGCCTGCGCGCCCCCGTTCAAGGGCGGGCCGCATCCGGCAATCGTCGCGGCCATGCACTTTGGCGGTGCGGACGAGATCTACGTGCTGGGTGGGGTGCAGGCCGTGGCCGCCATGGCGCTCGGCACCGGCTCGATCGGGGCGGTCGACATGATCGTGGGGCCCGGCAACGCCTACGTGGCGGAGGCCAAGCGCCAACTCTACGGCCGCGTCGGCATCGACCTGCTGGCCGGCCCCACCGAGACGCTCATCATCGCCGACGACAGCGTCGACGCCGAGATCTGCGCAACCGACCTGCTGGGCCAGGCCGAGCATGGGCCGACATCGCCGGCCGTCCTCGTCACCGACTCCGAGAAGCTCGCCCGCGCCACCATGGCCGAGGTCGAGCGGCTGCTCAAAATCCTCCCCACCGCCGATGCCGCCGGCAAGGCCTGGGCCGACATGGGCGAGGTCATCGTCTGCGACAGCACCGAGGAGATGGTCGCCGAGGCCGACCGCATCGCCTCCGAGCACGTGCAGGTGATGACGCGCGACCCCGACTATTTCCTCGCCCGCATGACGAACTACGGCTCGCTGTTCCTCGGGCCCCGCACCAACGTCGCCTACGGCGACAAGGTGATCGGCACCAACCACACGCTCCCCACCAAGAAGGCGGCGCGCTACACCGGCGGCCTGTGGGTGGGCAAGTTCCTCAAGACCTGCACGTATCAGAAGGTGATGACCGACAAGGCCTCCGCCCAGATCGGCGAGGTGTGCTCGCGCCTGTGCATCCTCGAGGGCTTCTCGGGCCACGCCGAGCAGGCCAATGTGCGCGTGCGCCGCTATGGCGGCCGCAACGTCCCCTACGCGGCCGCGGCGGAGTAGGGCGCAATAGCCGGAGGCTTATTGCGCCGTCTCGACGCAAGACCGGCGCAATGCGCTACCGCTTATTGCGCCCTACGGGGCTTATCCCCGTCCCCCTCGGGGCATGCTATGACGGTCGCACCCCGGAGATGTGGTGGCCGTTCCGGAACTGCCGCCACAGCCTGGAGCCGGGGGCCGAGGTCCGATCGTTCCTACGGGCGTGGCCGCCAGACCAGCGGATCGCCATGCATGGGGCCCGGACATCAGGCAGAGCAGGTGCACTCGGCGCCTCTCAGCAATTCCTGGTCGACAAGGCGCCGTGCGCCCTGCTCCTCCAACCCTGTCCCCCCCCGGGGCGGAAATCGCCGCGGGGATATTGGCGCTGGCGTAGCAAGACCGGCGCAATGCGGCTGACGCCTTATTGCGCCCTACGCCCTGCGCGCATCAGTGCGGCGACGGGCGTGTGGCGGCCGGTGCCGCGGCGTGGCATCTATGTGCACCGTCGGCAACCACAAGGCGGAACCAGTGTGATGATCGAGAAGTCCGCACCATCGCGCTGGGCTGGGTTCGTGAGCGGACTTCTCGATCTGAATCACACTGGAATCGTTGATTCGCTAGTGTCCTTCAGATCGCGAAATTCGTTCCGAGCCCGCCGCACACTGAGACGAATTTCGCGATCAGGACACTAGCCGTGGACACCTTCGATTACATCATCATCGGCGCGGGCTCGGCGGGGAGCGTGCTGGCAAACCGGCTCACCGAGGGCGGCACCGCGACCGTGCTCGTGCTGGAGGCCGGGCCCAGCGACTGGCACCCCTACATCCACCTGCCCGCCGGCTTCATCAAGACCTATCACAGCCCGCGCGTGAACTGGCTCTACACCATGGAGGCCAGCGAGTGGACTGGCGGACGGCGCATCCTGGCGCCCCGCGGCAAGACGCTCGGCGGGTCGAGCTCCATCAACGGCCACATCTACAACCGCGGCCAACGCATGGACTACGACACCTGGGCGCAGATGGGGAACCGCGGCTGGGGCTATGCCGACGTCCTCCCCTATTTCCGGCGCATGGAGCGGCGCCTCGGCGACGGCGACCCGACCTACCGCGGTCGCGACGGCAGCCTGACCGTCTCCGACCTCGACTGGCGCCATCCCCTGTGCGAGGCCTTCCTCGAGGGCGCGGTCCAGCTCGGCATCCCGCGCAACCCCGACTACAACGGCGCCATCCAGGAAGGCGTCGCCTACGCCCAGCGCACCATAAACAACGGCCGTCGCGTCAGCGCCGCCACCGCGTTCCTGCATCCCGCGCGCAAGCGACCGAACCTGACAGTGCGCACCCACGCGCACTCGACGTCGCTGGACTTCGAAGGCAAGCGCTGCGTCGGCGTCACCTATTCCGTCGGCGGCCGCGGCGGCTACACGCAGAGCGTCCGCGCGACGCGCGAGGTGATCCTCTCCGCCGGCGCCTACAACTCGCCCCAGCTCCTGCTGCTCTCGGGCGTCGGCCCTGTCGAGCACCTGAAATCGCTCGGCATCCCGGTGCGGCATGAGCTCGCCGGCGTCGGCGAGAACCTGCGCGACCACTACGCGCCGCGTTTCACGGCGCGGGTCAAGAACATCGACACCATCAACGAGCGCGCCCGCGGCCTCAGGCTCGTGCGCGAGGTGATCCGCTACGCGACCACCCGCAAGGGCATCCTGGCCCTCAACCCCACCCTCATCTACGGCTTCTGGCGCTCCGTGCCCAGCATACCGACCTCGGACCTGCAGTTCACATTCACGCCAGCGAGCTACCGGGAGGGCGTGCAGGGCCAGCTCGACCTCGAGCCCGGCATGACGATTGCCTCCTGGCAGCAGCGCCCCGACAGCCGTGGCTACGTGCGCCTGCGCTCGGCAGACCCCTTCGATGCGCCGATCATCCAACCCAACTATCTGGCCGTGGAGGGCGACCGCCGCGTGCTGCTCGCCGCCATGAAGCTCGCGCGCCGCCTGCTCAAGTCGAAGCCGCTCGCGCCCTACTACGACTTCGAGGAATATCCGGGCGAGAAGGTGCAGACCGACGCCGAGCTGCTCGAGGTCGCAAGGGAGCGCGGCACCACCACGTTCCACCCCAACGGCACATGCCGGATGGCGCCCAAGACGGACCCGCTGGCGGTCGTCGACGATCAGCTGCGCGTGCACGGCCTCGAAGGCCTGCGCGTCATCGACGCCTCGATCATGCCGACCATGCTCTCGGCCAATCTCAACGCCGGCACCATGATGCTGGCCGACAAGGCCTCCGACCTCATCCGCGGCCGCGCCGCGCCGGAGCCGATTGTGCTGGCTTCGTAGGGCGCAATAGGCGTCAGCCGTATTGCGCCAATTGATTGACCTTGCTGCCCAGCGGCGCAATACGCCTTCGGCTATTGCGCCCTACTTCTTGGGCTCTTCCGCGGGAAGCTCGGCGGCGGCGGCCTCGGCCACCAAACCCTGCGCCTGGCGCACCCAGTCGTCCTTCTCGATGCGGCCGCCGAGGGAGAGCAACTCGTCCACGTTGGCGATATCGTCGTCGGAGAAGTTGGCGATCTGGTCGAACTTGATGACGCCGATGCCATTGAGCTGGCCCGCCAGCTCCGGCGTCACGCCCTTGATGCGGGCCAGATTGTCGGCCTCGCCCTTCGGCCGCTTGAAGCCCTTGAAGGCCGCGTTGAGGCGCTTGGCGCGCGCGTCGGTGCGCTCGAAGATGCGGGCCGACTTGCCGCGCCGGCCGCGCAGGTAATAGAGCTTGGCGCGGCGCACCTTGCCGCGGCGCAGCACCTCGATCTCGGCGATGTAGGGCGAGTACAGCGGAAACACGCGCTCCACTCCCTCGCCGTAGGAGATCTTGCGCACCGTGAAGCTCTCGTTGATGCCGCCTCCCGAGCGCGCGATCACCACGCCCTCGTAGGCCTGCAACCGGAAGCCCGGCCCCTTGTCCTCATCCTTCTTGGCCGCCGCGCCCTTCTTCTTGGCCTTGTCGTCCTCCGCGCCCTCGATCACCTTCACCATCACCTTGACGGTGTCGCCGGGGGCAAACTCGGGCACGCGGCGCTTGGCCGTGATGGCGTCCATCTGGCGCCGCTCGAGGTCGTGGATGATGGTCGTGGATGCCATGAGGAGGGCCTCTCGAACGAAAGCATACCCGCGCCTCCGCGCCCCGAGGGCGGGACGCACGGCCGGCGTCTGATGCGGAAATTCGCCCGCGTTCTAGCCCAGGCGGCCGGGTGGCGCAACGAAGTTGTTGGCGCTCCTCGTCCGGCTACTGGAGCCCCGAATTGCACCGCCGCTCCCGCCGACGTGGCCGCAGTGGCGGATTTCGATCGCGCCACGTGACTTACGGCGCGCACCTGACACTCCGCAAATCGTCGGCGCCCCGTTTTTACCAATTGTTTACTGGTCCTGCGAAGACGAGTCCGCGAATCAGCAAGCTTGATGCTTTGGAGTCACACTCAATACTTTGCGAGAATTTACGCACCGCCAATCGTTGACGGGGAGAACCACTGCGCGTACCCGCTTCTCTACAAGACGATCGTTGTGATTCGGGGGCTATCGGATGATCGTTATTGTTGATGAGCGGGAGGCCGTAACAGAGGGTTACCGCGCCTGGTTCGACCGCGAGGGTGTATCCGCAACGGGCCTCGGCACCTCCGATTTCGACAATTGGGTCAAGACCGTCTCCGAGCCCGATATTCTGGCGGTCGAGGCTTTTCTACTTGGGGACTGCCGCGACCGGCATGTATTTCCCAAGCTGATCAGGGGCCGCTCGCACGCCCCGGTCATCGCCATGAACGACGACAGGTCGCTGGAGGAGACGCTCGATCTGTTCGCCGCCGGCGTCGACGACGTGGTGCGCAAGCCCGTGCACGTGCGCGAGATTCTCGCCCGCATCAAGGCCATCCGCAGCCGCGTGCAGACGCGGGGGGAGGGCACGGTGGTGGGTGACATGTGCGTGTTTCACGACGGCCGCGACCCCGAGGTGGCCGGCGAGATGCTGCCGTTGCCGCGCCGTGAGCGCCGCATCCTCGAGTATCTCGTCAACAACCGCGGCTGCCGGGTGACGAAGTCTCAGATCTTCAACTACGTCTACGGTCTCTTCAGCGAGGACATCGACGAGAACGTCGTCGAGAGTCACATCAGCAAGCTGCGCAAGCGGCTGCGCCATCGCCTCGGCTACGACCCGATCGATTCCCAGCGATTCCTCGGCTACCGCCTGGTGCACGGCTGAGGCGTCGGGGCCCGCGAAGGCCAGCCTCGCACAAGCTGTCTCTGCTCTACTTCCCCACCTTGGAGCAATACGCCGACCGGGCGTGAAATCGCGCGCATAGGACAGGCGAGCCCGCATGACGCTCTCGATCGGACTCGATGCGGCGCTTTCCGCGCTCTCGACCACGGCCGACCAGACGTCGATCGTCTCGCGCAACGTGGCGAGAGCCGGCGAGCCGGGCGCCTCGCGCAAGATCGCCAACCTCGTCACGCTGCAGGGCGGAGGCGTCAAGGTCGCCTCGGTGACGCGCGCTGCCAACGCCGCGCTCTATGACAAGCTGCTGGGCGCGACCTCCGACTCTGCCGCGCAGAAGGCGATCGTCGACGCGCTCGACCGGCTCGATGCGACGATCAACGACCCCGAGCTCGACGCCTCGCCGGCCGCCCTGGTCGGCAAGCTCGCCGACGCGCTCCACACCTACGCGACCTCGCCGCAGGATGCGGCCGCCGCTCGCTCCGCGGTCGCCGCGGCCGCCGACCTCGCCCAAGCGCTCAACGCCGCGACCGGCACGGTGCAGCAGCTGCGCACCGAGGCCGATGGCGAGATGGCGGCCTCCGTCGGCAACATCAACACGCTGCTTGCCCGCTTCGAGACCGTCAACACCGAGATCGTCAAAGGCACGCGGCGGGGTGCGGACGTCACCGATCTGCTCGACGAGCGCGATCAGATCCTCACCGGCATCTCGGCCGAGGTCGGCGTCAGGACGGTGTCGCGCGGCGACAACGACATGGCCGTCTACACCGACAGCGGCGTCACCCTGTTCGACGTCAAGGCGCGCGCCGTCACCTTCGACCGCACCTACAGCTTCTCGGCGACCACGACCGGAAACGTCGTCTATGCCGACGGCGTGCCGATCACCGGCAACTCGGGCCGCATGCTGGCCGGGTCTGGGCGCCTGACCGGCCTTGCTGCCATCCGCGACACCTACGCCCCGACCTACCAGAGCCAGCTCGACGAGATCGCCCGCGGCCTCATCACCACGTTTGCCGAAAGCGACCAGAGCGCAACTCCGACGCTTCCCGACGTTCCCGGCCTCTTCACTTATTCCGGCGCTCCAGCCATGCCCGCCTCCGGGACGCTGGTTGCGGGCCTCGCCGGCTCCATCAAGGTCAACGCCAACGTCGACCCCAGCCAGGGCGGCAATGCGACCCGGCTTCGCGACGGCGGCATCTCCAACCCGGGCAATCCCGCCTACGTCTACAATTCCACGGGGGCGGCGGGCTTCTCGCAGCGGCTGGAGCAGCTCATCGACGCGCTCGGCACGCAGCAGTCCTTCGATGCCTCGGCGGGGCTCGTTGCCTCCTCGACCCTGTCGGGTTTCGCGTCGTCCTCGGTGTCGTGGCTCCAGGAATCCCGCAAGTCCGCAAGCGCGGACAGCGACTACAAGGCGGCGCTGCTGGAACGGGCCTCCGACGCGCTGACCAAGGTCACCGGCGTCAACCTCGACGAGGAGATGACGCTGCTGCTCGAGCTCGAGCGCTCCTATCAGGCCTCCACGCGCCTCGTCACCACCATCGACAACATGCTCGCAGCCCTGCTGCAGGCGGCGGGATGACGAGGCCATGACGAGCACATTCATCGCCAGCAGCGCCGTGTCGGGGGCCGTCCGGTCCTCGCTCATGAAGCTGCAGGCCAAGCTCGCCGAGGCGCAGAAGGAGGTGGCGACCGGTCGCCTCGCCGACGTCGGGCTCTCGCTTGGCTTCAAGGCCGGCCAGACCGTCTCGCTGCGCCAGGAGCACAGCCGTCTGCAATCGATCACCGATTCCAACGGGCTCGTCGCCTCGCGCCTGGATGCGAGCCAGGCCGCCCTGAAGGCGTTCGCCGAGGGCGCGCAATCCTTCCTGGGCCAGCTGGTCGTCGCCCGCAACAGCGACACGGCCGCAGCGACTATCGAGGGACAGGCCAAGGCGGCGCTCGCGGGCTTCACCGACCTCGCCAACACCACGTTCAACGGGGTCGCTCTGTTCGCAGGCATCAACACGGACGTGAAGCCGATCACCGACTATGCGTCGAGCCCGCCGGCGGCCAACGCTCTGGCCGTGGCGAATGCGTTTACGACGGCCTTCGGCATCTCCCAGTCCAACGCGGCGGTGGCCAGCATCACGCCGGCCGCCATGCAGACCTTCCTCGACGGGGCGTTCGCCAACCTGTTCGATCCGACCGCCTGGAGCAGCACCTGGTCGGCCGCCGCCGATCAGAACACCAAGAGCCGCATCTCCACGAGCGAGCTGGTCGAGACCTCGGTCAACGCCAACGACGAGGCCTTCCGCAAGCTCGCCAGCGCCTACACGATGCTGGCCGATCTCGGCACGGCAAATCTCAGCCAGACAACCTACCAGGCCATCGTGGACAAGGCGACGCTCGTCGTCGGCGACGCCCTGCAGGGCATCACCGCGCTGCAGGCGAAGCTCGGCAGCGTCCAGGAGCGCGTGAAGAACGCCGATACGCGCATGGGAATCGAGATCGACATCATGACCAGTCACATCGGCGCGCTCGAAGGCGTCGACCCCTACGAAGCCTCCAGTCGCCTCTCCACGCTGCTGACGCAGGTCGAGACCGCCTACGCCATGACCGCCCGCATCCAGCAGCTGACGCTCCTCAACTACCTGCCGACCCGGTGATCAACAAAGCCTTGGATGGAAGCCGATGTACCAGTTCTCCTACGCGGAAGTTCTCGATGAAACCCCCAAGGGCGCGCGCGAGCGCGAGCGCCAGGCGATCGACCGCTCGATCGAGTTGCTGCGCGAGGCCGAGGCGCAGGGCGTGCGTTCGCGCGCTGCCATCGAGGCCATCCTGTTCGTGCGCCGCCTGTGGGGCTACCTGATCGAGGACCTGGCCAGGCCCGACAACGACCTGCCGCAGAAGCTGCGCGCCGACCTCATCTCCATCGGGCTGTGGATGATGCGCGAGGCCGAGCAGATCCGACTCGAGGCCTCCAGCAACTTCAAGGGGCTGATCGACGTATCGACCGCCATCCGCGACGGCCTCGAATAGTCCGCCACCAAGATCGACCGGAGACCAGCCATGCAAGTCCCATCCACCACGAGCAGCACGACCCAATCCTCAACCACGACTTCGACAGCCGCGACGGACGCGAGCAAGAATATGCTCGACTACAATACGTTCCTGCAGCTGCTGATCGCGGAGATGAAGAACCAGGACCCCACCAAGCCGATGGACTCCGCGCAGTACATCGGCCAGCTCGCCTCCTTCTCCAACGTCGAGCAGGCGGTCAAGACCAACGCCAAGCTCGACGCCATGATGTCGTCCCTGGCGCTGACGCAGGCGGAGGGCTTCATCGGCCGCACCGTTACCGCGGCGGACGACAGCGTGAGCGGCAAGGTCACCTCGGTGCGCGTAACCGCCGACGGCGCGCTCGCCACCCTCGACAACGGCAGCGAGCTCCTGCTCGCACCCGGCATCAAGGTCGCCTGAGAGGCCCCATGAACCAGGCAGATGCCCTCGATATCGTCCAGTCGGCGCTGTGGACGGTGATCGTCGCCTCCGCGCCGGCAGTCGGTGCCGCGATGGCCGTCGGCATCGTCATCGCGCTGCTGCAGGCTTTGACCCAGGTGCAGGAGATCACGCTGACCTTCATCCCGAAGATCATCGCCATCCTGCTCGTCGCCTCCATCAGCGCGCCCTTCATCGGCACGGTGATCTACACCTTCGCCGAGCAGATCTACGCCAGGATCGAGATCGGGTTCTGAGGCGCTCAGGCCGGGCGAGCCAGGGGCGTGCCGCGGTAGAGCGCGCTGAGCTCGATCTTGAACCCGAACGCGGGCAGCTCGAAGTTGGCGTCGAGCCCCTCCAGTGTGGCGGGCCGCCAATCCGCTGCGCGCGCAAACACCTCCGCGCGCACGCGCTTCTGGTCGATCAGCAAGAAATACAGGTTGTCGGGATGCTGCAGGTAGCGCTGCCGCTTTACCGCAATATCCTTGTCCGTGTTGCTGTCAGACAGGATCTCGCCGACGCAGTAGAACTTGTTGGAATAGGACTCGTAGTCGGCCATGGCGTCGAGCACGGCCACGTCGGCCTCCGGCCGAAACAGCTCCGCCTCCGGCACAATCAGGCCCACCTCCTGGAACGCAAATAGCTCGGGCCGATGTGACCGAAAATGCGTGTTGAGCTCGAGGGCAAGATTCGAGGCTATGCGCTGGTGCACCAGGGTAGGTGGCGGCATCATCATGGCAACCCCGTCAATCAGCTGCCAGCGCTCTTCCTCCGGCCGCGATTCGATGAGCGCGAAGAACTCCTCGACGCTGAACTTGCCGTCCTGCCGAACCGGGAATGGCGTGTTCACCTCGGCACCTGCCTGCTGCGTGTCCGGAATATGGGCCTTACGGCCGTTATGGGCAACGCCACCTACTCCGCCGCAACCTTCGGCGCGTAGCCGAGCTGGGCGTTGAGCTTGTCGAGGAGGTCGGCTGCCGCGCGGGGGATGTTGGTGCCGGGCCCGAACACGGCCTTGGCGCCGGCGGCGTAGAGCGCCGGGTAGTCGGCAGGCGGGATGACGCCGCCGACCACGATCATGATGTCGCCGCGACCTTCCTTCTCCAGCGCGGTTGTCAGGTCCGGCACCAGGGTGAGGTGCCCCGCCGCCAGCGATGATACGCCGATGATGTGCACGTCGTTCTCGACCGCCTGGCGCGCGGCCTCGTCAGGCGTGGCAAACAGCGGACCGATGTCGACGTCGAACCCCAAATCCGCGAACGCGCTGGCGATCACCTTCTGCCCGCGGTCATGACCGTCCTGGCCCATCTTGGCGACCAGGATGCGCGGCCGGCGCCCGTCGTTCTTCTCGAACGCCTCGCACATGCGCCGCACGCGATCCACGTCCTTGCTCATGGCTCCGGCCTCCGCCGTGTAGACCCCCGACACCGCCCGCGTCTCGGCGCGGTGGCGGCCCCACACCTTCTCCATGGCGTCCGATATCTCGCCAACGGTGGCCTTGGCCCTGGCTGCCGCCACCGCCCGCTCCAGCAGGTTGCCTGTGCCCGCGCGCGCCGCCTCGGTGAGCGCGGCCAATTCTGCGGCGACCGTGGCCGGATCGCGCTCCGCCCTGAGGCGCTCGAGCTTGGCGATCTGGCTCTCGCGCACGGCCTTGTTGTCGATCTTCAGAACCTCGATCTGGGCCTCGTCGGTGACCTGGAACTTGTTGACGCCGACGATCGTCTGCGTGCCGGTGTCGATCCTGGCCTGCGTGCGCGCGGAGGCCTCCTCGATGCGCATCTTGGGGATGCCGGCCGCGATCGCCTTGGCCATGCCGCCCAGCTCCTCGACCTCGGCGATGTGCGCTTGGGCCTTGCGCGCGAGCTCGTAGGTGAGCCGCTCGACGTAGTGGCTGCCGCCCCAGGGATCGATGACGCGGGGCGTGCCGGTCTCCTGCTGGATGAAGAGCTGGGTGTTGCGGGCGATGCGGGCGGAGAAGTCGGTCGGCAGCGCGATCGCCTCGTCGAGCGCGTTGGTGTGCAGCGACTGCGTGCCGCCGTGGGTGGCAGCCAGCGCCTCGATGCCGGTGCGCGTGACGTTGTTGAACACGTCCTGGGCGGTGAGGCTCCAGCCCGACGTCTGGCAATGGGTGCGCAGCGCCAGCGACTTCAAGTCCTTCGGCTTGAACTCGTCCTTGATGAGCTTGGCCCACAACAGGCGCGCGGCCCGCATCTTGGCGATCTCCATGAAGTAGTTCATGCCGATCGCCCAGAAGAACGAGAGCCTGGGCGCGAACGCGTCGATGTCGAGGCCGGCCTTGACGCCCGCGCGCACGTACTCGACACCGTCGGCCAGCGTGTAGGCGAGCTCGAGGTCCGCCGTCGCGCCCGCCTCCTGCATGTGGTAGCCGGAGATCGAGATCGAGTTGAACTTCGGCATCTTCGCCGACGTGAAGGCGAAGATGTCGGAGATGATGCGCATCGAGGGCTCGGGCGGGTAGATGTAGGTATTGCGCACCATGAACTCTTTGAGGATGTCGTTCTGGATGGTGCCGGCCAGCTTCGGCGGCGCCACGCCTTGCTCCTCGCCGGCGACGATGAACAGCGCGAGCACGGGCAGCACCGCGCCGTTCATGGTCATCGACACCGTCATGTCGGCGAGGTTGATGCCGCCGAACAGCGTGCGCATGTCGTAGATCGAGTCGATCGCCACGCCGGCCATGCCGACGTCGCCGCGCACGCGCGGGTGATCGGAATCGTAGCCGCGGTGGGTGGCGAGGTCGAAGGCGACGGAGAGGCCCTTCTGCCCGGCGGCGATGTTGCGGCGGTAGAAGGCGTTGGAGTCCTCGGCCGTGGAGAAGCCGGCGTACTGCCGGATGGTCCACGGCTGGGTCACGTACATGGTTGGGTAGGGGCCGCGCAGGAAGGGCGCAATCCCGGGATAGCCGTCGAGGAAGTCGAGCCCTGCCGTGTCGTTCGCCGTGTAAGCGCGCTTGACCGCTATGCCCTCGGGCGTGACCCAGGCATCGGAGGGGGTCAGACCCCCAGTCCCGCCCGTCGTTGCAGCACTCCCGTCGCCATGGGGTCTGACCCCATAGGCCACCTTGGTGAAGTCCGGTATCCGGCTCATGGGCGCGTGTCCGCTCGATTTTGGCCGCCATGCGACCGTTGCTGCGCCTGAATCTAGTGAAATGAACGGGCCAAAGCCAGTACCGGAACGCCTGCAAAGCTATCCGCTGGTGCCTACGGGGGAAGCATGCAGCGATCGCTCCGCAAAGCCGCGCCCGACAGCGCCGCCCGGCTGTGGGCCCCGCTAGCCCACTTCATCGAGGCGGAGGCGCGCATCGGCGATTGGGCCGAGCGCCGGGCCGCCACCCGCGCCCTCTACGAGTTTCAAGCAGGCCTGGGCGTGCCTGTTCGGAGCGCTGATGCTGGCGCTTCTCCTCGGCACCTACGCCTTCTACCCGAAGGGTGCCTGGCTTGCCCGCTACGACTTCCTGTTCCTGGCCGCGCTTGCGATCCAGGCGGGCATGCTCGCCTTCAAGCTGGAGACCTGGGAGGAGGCCAAGGTGATCCTCGTGTTCCATGCGGTCGGCACGGTCATGGAGATCTTCAAGACCTCGGTCGGCTCTTGGATCTATCCCGAGCCGAGCTTCTTTCGCGTAGGCGGCGTGCCGCTGTTCACGGGCTTCATGTACGCGGCCGTGGGCTCCTACATCGCCCGCGCCTGGCGCCTCTTCGATTTCCGCTTCACCGGCCATCCCCCATTGTGGGCGCTCTCGCTGGTGGCGCTGGGCATCTACATCAACTTCTTCGCCCACCACTATGTGTGGGACGCCCGTCTGGTGCTGTTCGCATTGATCGCCATCCTGTTCGGCCGCTGCTGGGTCTATTTCAAGCCGTGGCGCGCGTACCGGCGCATGCCGCTGCTGGTTGGATTCGGCCTGGTGGCGCTCTTCATATGGCTGGCCGAGAACATCGGCACCTTCACGGCGGCTTGGATCTATCCCAGCCAGCGGCTCGGCTGGTCGCTTGTGTCGCTCGGCAAGCTCGGCGCCTGGTTCCTGCTCATGATCATCAGCTACACGCTGGTCGCACTGTCTCATCGTCCGCAACCGATGGCGCTCGAGGCCGGCACACAACGAAGCGGGCGACCCGAAGGCCGCCCGCGAGAGCTTCGTAGGGCGCAGTAATCTAACCCAACCTACATCAGCAACGTCAGCTCGAGGGCGCGTCGAGCTTGCGGGTGAGGTTCTCGAACTCGCGCCGCAGCTCCTCGTTCTTGAAGATCTGGTCGAAGGTCGGCGCCTCGAGCTTCTGCAGCGCCTCGAAGGAGGCGGCAGAGTCCTTCATGAGGCTCCTGAGCTGGAAGCTCGCCTCCACCGTCTCGAAGGTGTTGTCGGCGATCCTGAGATCATGGGTGGCGCGCTGGCGGGCGCGGGCCACCTGCTCGCGCTGCTGCAGGAGGTAGCGCCGGTAGCCCTTGGCGGCCTCCTCGGCAAGACGCTGGCTCTCGCGGTTGCCTTCGAGCGCGCGCTTCTGGTCCTCGCGGTTCTCGGCCTTCAGCAGCTCCGCGGTCTTGGCGCGGGCGACGCGGATGTCGCGCTCGATTGCCGAGAGCTTGGGCAGGTACTGCTGGTCGACCTTGGAGATCAGCATGTCCTGCGAGTGCACCAGCAGGGCGAAGAGCGCCGCATGCATGGCGAAGTACTTGCGCGCGGCGCCGACGTTCTCGCCGGAGGCGATCATCAGCTTGCCGAGCTGGGCGTCGATCAGCTTGGCGGAGTTGAACACCGCCACCAGCCGCACGAGGTCGCCCGAAAGCACGCTGTCGAGCAGCAACTCGACCTGCGCCGGCTCCATCTTGATGCCAGCTTTCGCGAGCGCATCGGCCACCTCGAGCTTGGCCTTGGCGATCTCGTCGCGGTTGAGCTCGATCTTCTTCCTGGATTCGTCGATGTCTTTGCCCAGGCTGTCGACGGTGTCGGTGATGAGGCCGGGCAGCATGCCGTCCTTGGGCGCGCCGATCTGCTTCTCGCGCAGCTTGACGATGCGGTCGTCGAGCTCGCGGATGTTCTTGCGCAGGCCCTCGATCTTCTTCTGCACCTCCACGACCGGGACATCGGTGACGATGCCGAGCACGGCGTCGAGGAGGTCGCGGACCTTCTTCTCGCGGTCCTCGCGCGTCTCCGTCCACAGCGGCTTCATCAGGAAGTCCTTCTCGGAAGGGAGCTTCCTGGCCTCGCTGCGGTTCTTGGCGGTGTCCTGCAGGATGGCGTCGACGGCGCGCATCAGGCGCTGGGCATGCTCGTAGCCGGAGTCGCCCTCGCGCGGGTCTTTTTCGGGCGCAACGGGCGTGGCGGGAGCGCCCGCAGCGGGTGGCGGCTGCTTGGCCTGGGGGGCCGGGGTGGAC
>Ga0247830_10000498_pt1 | contig 14252 bp, 14 predicted proteins | sample 12C_Control_Day5_FD_207766 | JGI IMG/M metagenome (GOLD analysis project Ga0247830, IMG submission 207766) | Soil microbial communities from agricultural site in Penn Yan, New York, United States - 12C_Control_Day5 | ecosystem: Environmental > Terrestrial > Soil > Agricultural land | place...
GCCGTAGATCACCCCGAAGTTGATCGCCTTGGCCTGGCGGCGGACGTGGGCGGGCATGCCCTCGATCGGCACGCCGAACATCTCGGAGGCGGTCATCGCGTGGATGTCGAGGCCGTCGCGGAACGCCTGCTTCAAGGCCGGGATGTCGGCCATGTGGGCGAGGATGCGCAGCTCGATCTGGGAATAGTCGAGGCTGAGGAGCCGGTTGCCGGCCTCGGCGACGAAGGCCTCGCGGATGCGGCGGCCCTCCTCGGTGCGGACCGGGATGTTCTGCAGGTTCGGGTCGGTCGAGGCGAGGCGGCCGGTGGCGGCGCCGGCGATCTGGTACGAGGTGTGGACGCGGCCGGTCTCGGGGTTGATCGCGGTCTGCAGCGTGTCGGTGTAGGTCGACTTCAGCTTGGAGAGCATCCGCCAGTCGAGGACGCGGGCCGGCAGGTCGTGGCCCTGCGCGGCCAGCTCCTCGAGCACGTCGGCGCCGGTCGACCAGGCGCCGGTCTTGCCCTTGCGGCCGCCGCCGATCCCCATCTGGTCGAACAGCACCTCGCCGAGCTGCTTCGGCGAGCCGACGTTGAACGGGCCGCCGGCCAGACCGTGGATCTCGGCCTCGAGCGCGGCCATGCGCTGGGCGAAGTCGCCGGAGAGCCGCGACAGCGCCTGACGGTCGACGCGGACGCCGTGCGCCTCCATCTGCGCGAGGACCGGCACCAGCGGGCGCTCCAGCGTCTCGTAGACGCGGGTGACGCGGGTGAAGGGCAGGCGGTGCTTGAGGGTGAAGCGCAGGCGCCAGATCACCTCGGCCTGCTCGCCGAGGTGGCGGGCGGCCTCGGCCGGCGGCACCCGGGCGAAGCCGCGGGCGGTCTTGCCGCTGCCGGTCAGCGACTTCAGCGTCGAGGGGACGCAGTTCAGGTAGAGGTCGGCGAGGTGGTCGAGGCCGTGGCCGTGCTGGGCGGCATGCAGCGCGTAGGAGATCAGCATCGTGTCGTCGATCGGGGCGACGGCGATGCGGTGCCGGGCGAAGGCCTTCACCAGCGTCTTGACGTTGTGGCCGACCTTGATCGTCGCCGGGTCGGTCAGCATCGGCCCAAGGAGGGCCAGCGCCTCGGCGAGCGGCACCTGGCCCTCGGCGGGGCGGCCGAACAGGCCTTCGTCGCCGGCGATGTGGGCGAGCGGCAGGTAGGCGGCCTCGCCGGGGTCGATCGCCATCGCGAGGCCGATCAGGTCGGCGCGCATCTCGTCGGCGGCGGTGGTCTCGGCGGCCAGCGCGACGGCGCCGCGGTCGGCGACCTTCGCGAGCCAGCCGGCGAGCGCGGCGGCGTCGGTCAGCACCACAGTGCGGCTCGGCTCGATCGGCGGCAGCACGACCGGCTCGCGCTGGGCCGGGGTCAGCGGGCCGGCCTCGGCGGCGGCCTTCGGCTCGATCACCGGCGGGGTGGTGCCGAGCGCGGTGGCGACCCGGCTGGAGAGGCTGCGGAACTCCATGACGCCGAGCCACGGCAGCAGCACGTCGGGGTCGGGGTCGCGGACGCCGAGGCTGTCGATCGGCTCCTCCAGCGGCACGTTGCGCTCGAGCGTGACGAGGGCGCGCGATATGCGGATCTGGTCGGCGAAGGCGAGCAGGGTCTCGCGGCGCTTCGGCTGCCTGATCTCGCCGGCGCGCTCCAGCAGGGTGTCGAGGTCGCCGTACTCGGTGATCAGCTGCGCCGCGGTCTTGACGCCGATGCCGGGGGCGCCGGGGACGTTGTCGACCGAGTCGCCGGCGAGGGCCTGGATGTCGATAACGCGGTCCGGGCCGACGCCGAACTTCTCGAAGACCTCGTCCGGGCCGATCGGCTTGTTCTTCAGGGTGTCGAACATCTCGATGCCCGGGGCGACGAGCTGCATCAGGTCCTTGTCGGCCGAGACGATGGTGACGCGGCCTCCGAGGGCGGCGGCCCGGGTGGCGTAGGTGGCGATGATGTCGTCGGCCTCGTAGCCCGACTGCTCGACGCAGGGCAGGTTGAAGGCGCGCGTCGCCTCGCGGATCAGGCCGAACTGCGGGATCAGGTCCGCGGGGGCCGGCGGGCGCTGGGCCTTGTAGGCCGGGTAGAGGTCGTTGCGGAAGGTGATCTCGGACTTGTCGAAGACCACGGCGAGGTGGGTCGGCGCGTCCGTCCCCCTGGTCTCGCGCAGCATCTTCCAGACCATGTTGGCGAAGCCGGCGACGGCGCCGACCGGCAGGCCGTCGGACTTGCGGGTCAGGGGCGGCAGCGCGTGGTAGGCGCGGAAGATGAAGCCCGAGCCGTCGATCAGGTGCAGGTGGCAGCCGGGGCCGAAGCCGCTCAGTGGTCGGACTCCACGCTGCCGGGCTTCAGGACGTAGCGGCGGTCGCAGTAGCCGCACTCGACCCAGCCCTTCTCGGGATCGATCTGCAGCCAGACGCGCGGGTGGCCGCCGGAGCCGCCGGTGCCGTCGCAGGCGATCCGCGACCTGTCGACCTCGATCACTTCCGGTTCGGGCACAGGCATCGGCATCTCCCCTGCTGGCGCGGCCGGCTCCGGTTTAGACCGGCCGGGCGCGCGGGGGCAATGGCGCGCGAAGGACGCGGCGCCGCCGGCAGACGCTGTCGCGCTGGCCCCCGGCGTCGCAGTTCCGCACCCGGCCGCTGCCTTCCGGAAGCCCTGGAAGCTGGCCGCCCGCCGGCCAGCTTGTGTTGCGGTGCCAGGGATCGGCGACCACGGCCATGCCTGGCGTGGAACGCGCTGTGAGCTGGCGCGGCATCGAAGACCCAATGGTGGCGCGCGAGCTTGCGCGCGATCGGGGCCGCTCGGGTTTCCGGCGGCGGGTCAGGCCGCCGGAAGCATCCGGCCGAAGCGTCGGCCGGCGAGGATGTGCACGTGCATGTGCGGGACCTCCTGGCCGCCGTTCGGGCCGGCGTTGGCGATCAGCCGGTAGCCGGCGCCGGCATCCGGCGCGACGCCGAGCTCGGCGCAGAGGCGGCCGACGACGCGGGTGAAGTCGGCGATCTCGGCGTCCGAGGCACGGGCGGCGAAGTCGTCGTAGGTGACGTAGGCGCCCTTCGGGATGACCAGCACGTGCACCGGCGCCTGCGGGTGGACGTCGTGGAAGGCGAGGGTGTGCCCGGTCTCCAGCACGGTCCGGTTCGGGATCTCGCCGCGCAGGATGCGGGCGAAGACGTTCCCGTCGTCGTAATCGTAGGCCATCGCGGTCCTCCCCAGCCGGGACGGAGCGAGACGCAATTCGGCCGGACCGTCAAGCTGCCGAGATGTAGCGGCGGAAATCCTGCGGCCCTCCATATGCAGTTGACAGATCCACCCTTCGGCTGGAATCTTGACTCTTCCGCAACGGAGGCCCGCCCTTGCAGTTCACCCGCCTGCGCCTACTCGGGTTCAAGAGCTTCGTCGATCCGACCGAGGTGCACATCCAGCCGGGCCTGACCGGGGTCGTCGGCCCCAACGGCTGCGGCAAGTCCAACCTGCTCGAGGCGCTCCGCTGGGTGATGGGCGAGAACCGGCCGAGCGTGATGCGCGGCGACGGCATGGAGGACGTGATCTTCGCCGGCTCCGCCGCGCGGCCGGCGCGCAACCACGCCGAGGTGACGCTGACCATCGACAACCGCGCGCGGCGCGCGCCGGCCGGCTTCAACGACGAGGACGAGCTGACCATCGTGCGGCGGATCACCCGCGACGCCGGCTCGGCCTACCGGGTTTCCGGCCGGGAGGCGCGGGCGCGCGACGTGTCGATGCTGTTCGCCGACGCATCGACCGGCTCGACCTCGCCGGCGCTGGTGCGGCAGGGGCAGATTTCGGAGCTGATCAACGCCCGGCCCAAGGCGCGGCGGCGAATTCTCGAGGAGGCGGCCGGGATCTCCGGGCTCTACCAGCGGCGGCACGAGGCGGAGCTGAAGCTCCGGGCGACCGAGGCGAACCTCGCCCGGGTCGCCGACGTGCTGGAGGCGCTGGAGACGCAGCTGGGGAGCCTGGCGCGGCAGGCGCGGCAGGCGGCGCGCTACCGCGAGATCGCCGAGGCGCTGCGCCGGACCGAGGCGCTGCTCGCCTGGCGCGGCTGGGCCGACGCCGAGGCGGCGCGCGCCGAGACCGCCGCGGCGCTGACCGCGGCGCTGCGGGCCGCCGGGGCGGCGCAGGCCGAGGCCGCTGCGGCGGCGCGGGCCCGGGCAGAGGCCGACGAGGCGCTGCCGGCGCTGCGCGACGAGGACGCGATCGCCGGCGCGGTGCTGCAGCGGCTGGCGGTCGAGCGCGACCGGATCGATTCGGAGGCCGAGGCGGCACGGCGCGAGATCGCCGGGCTGGAGACCCAGATCGCCCAGCTCGCCGCCGACCGCGAGCGCGAGGCGGCGCTCGACCGTGACGCGCGGGAGACCACCGCGCGGCTCGCCGACGAGGCGGCGGTGCTGGAGGCCGAGCACCGCGGCCACGACGATGCGCTCGCCGGGGCGCGGGCGGGCGCGGACGCGGCGAGCGCGGCGCTTGCCGCGGTCGAGGTGGCGCACGATGCGCGCGCCACGGCGGCGGCGCGGCTTTTTGCCGAGCACCAGTCGGCGACCCGACTGGCCGAGGACGCCCGGCGCCGCGAGGGCGAGCTGGCGCGTGACCGCGAGGCGGCCGAGGCCGCGCTCGCCGGAGCGGGCCGGGAACTCGATACGGCGCAGGCCGCGCGCGCTGCGGCGACCGAGGCGGCAGAGCGGACCGCGGCGGCGCTGGACGCGGCCGAGGCGGCGCTGGCCGACGCCGAGGCGGCGGCGCACGCGGCGCACGGCGAGGAGGCGACGGTGCGCAGCCGGCGCGCGGAGGCCGAAGGCGCGGCCAAGGCGCTCGCCGCGGAAGCGGCGGGGCTCGAGCGGCTGCTGGCGCGGCCGGCGGGCGAGGTGGCGCCGGTGCTCGACGCGGTCAGCGTCGTGCCCGGCTACGAGGCGGCGGTCGGGGCGGCGCTCGGCGACGATCTCGGGCTGCCGCTGGCCGAGGGCGACGCGGCCACCGGCTGGCGGGCGCTCGGGGCGTCCGGCGCGGCGGCGCTGCCCGAAGCGGCCGAGCCGCTGGCGCCGAAGGTCGCCGCGCCTGCGGCGCTCGCGCGCCGGCTCGCCGCAGTCGCCGTCGTGGACCGGGCCGAGGGCTCGCGGTTGCAGCCGGGGCTGGCGCAGGGCCAGCGGCTGGTGAGCCGCGAGGGCGACCTCTGGCGCTGGGACGGGCTGACGGTCGCGGCCGGTGCCGCGCCGTCGGCGGCGGCGCTGCGCCTGCAGCAGCGCAACCGGCTGGCGGAGGTGCGCGACGCGGCCGAGGCGGCCGACGCGGCTCTCGCCGAGGTGCGCGACGCGCTCGACGCGGCGGCCGCCCGGAAGGCCGCGACCGAGGCGGCCGAGGCGGCGGCGCGCGCCGCCCGCCGCGTGGCCGAGCAGGCGGCGGCCGATGCCGGCCGCGGGCTCGCCCGGGCGGAGACCGCCGAGGAGGCGATCGAGGGCCGCAGCGCCGCGCTGCGCGCCGCAGCCGCGCGGCGCGCCGACGAGCTGGCCGCCGCCGGCCGCGCCGTCGCCGAGGCCACGGGCGCGCTGGCAGCACTGGCCGATCCGGCCGCGGCGCGGGCGGCCGTCGACGCCGAGAGGGTGCGCGTCGAGGCGGCGCGCATCACCATGATGACCCGCCGCGCCGAGGCGGACGAGCTCGACCGGGCAGGGGCGGGCCGGCTCCGCCGCCTCGGCGATATCGCCCGCGAGACCGGGAGCTGGCACGCGCGCCGCGCTTCGGCCGGCGAGCGCCTTGCCGATCTGGACCGCCGCGCCGAGGCTGCCGCCGCAGCGCTCGCCGCGGCGCGCGAGCGGCCGGAGGCGCTCGACGCTCGGCGCATGGAGATCGTCGGGGCGCTGGCGGAGGCCGAGGACCGCCGGCGGACGGCAGCGGATGCGCTGGCGGCCGGCGAGACCGAGATGCGCACCCGTGACGCTGCGGCGCGGTCCACCGAACGCGCGGCGGGTGAGGCGCGCGAGGCGCGGGCGCGGGCCGAGGCGCTGGCCGAGGCCGCCGCCGGGCGGGCCGCGGATGCGCTCGCCCGGGCCGAGGCGGATACCGGCCGGCCGCCGAGCGAGCTGCTCGGCGCGCTCGGGGTCACGGCCGAGGCGGTGCCGGCAGCCGCGGCGCTGGAGGCCGAGGCCGACCGTCTGCGGCGCGCCCGCGACGGCCTCGGCGCGGTCAACCTGCGGGCCGAGGAGGACGCGGCGGCGATCCGCGAGGAGGCGGAGACGCTGACGCGCGAGCGCGACGACCTCGACGAGGCGATCCGCAAGCTGCGGCACGGCATCGCCAACCTGAACCGCGAGGGACGCGGCCGGCTGCTGGCGGCGTTCGAGGAGGTCAACCGCAACTTCGCGGTGCTGTTCCGCCGCCTGTTCGGCGGCGGCGAGGCCAGCCTGGTGCTGGTCGAGAGCGACGACCCGCTGGAGGCCGGGCTGGAGATCATGTGCCAGCCGCCGGGCAAGAAGCTGTCGACGCTGTCGCTGCTCTCGGGCGGCGAGCAGACGCTGACTGCGCTCAGCCTGATCTTCGCGGTGTTCCTCGCCAACCCGTCGCCGATCTGCGTCCTCGACGAGGTCGACGCGCCGCTCGACGACGCCAACGTCACGCGGTTCTGCGACCTGCTCGACGAGATGACCTGCCGCACCGACACCCGGTTCCTGATCATCACGCACCACGCGGTGACGATGTCGCGGATGGATCGCCTCTATGGGGTGACGATGGCCGAGAAGGGGGTGAGCCAGCTGGTTTCGGTCGATCTCGCGGCGGCGGAGCGCATCGTCGACGCGGCGTGACGCGCCGGAGGACAGGGGCTACGGCTCCGGCCCGGCGTCTCGTACGGCGGCGAGCAGCGCCTCCAGCGCATCGTAGTCCTCGGCGTCGAAGCCGCCGACGCCCTGCAGCCAGATCCCCGCGACGCGCAGGCCGTCGGGCAACAGGCGGCAGACGACGACGCGCCCCGACCGGGTCTGCCGCACGAGGCCGGCGCCGGCGAGGATGTGAAGGTGCTTCGAGATCGCGGTCAGCGACATGGCGTGCGGGTTGGCGAGCGCGCCGACCGTGCGGTCGCCGGCGAGCAGCGCGGTCAGGATGGCGCGGCGGGTCGGGTCGGCGAGCGCGGCGAAGATGAGGTCAAGATCGGGGCCCATACCAGCTCTTGGGCGGCGCCCCAGGGATTGTCAACCGTCTGGTTTACGGTCACGCGAAGTACGAATATATCGATCTTCCAATCATTTAGCCGCCAACCACCAGTATTGACATCGGAACGGCCGATCCGCTACCAACATGACCAGTCAAGGCCGCTCACGGGGACGTGCGGTCGTGCGGGGACGGGGTGGCCGATGGCTGAAGAGCCCTTTTCCGAACGGCTGAAGCGGCTGGAGGATCGGATCGCCGCCGCGAAGGCGGTCCGCGAGGGGAAGCCGAGCCGGCACGGGGGGGAGTTCACCCAGGGCTCGCTCGCCTGGCGGATGGTGATCGAGCTCGTGGTCGGGATGCTCCTCGGCCTCGGGATCGGCTACGGCCTGGATGCGCTGTTCGGCACCCGGCCGGTGTTTCTGGTGGTGTTCGCGATGCTCGGCTTCGCCGCCGGCGTGCGCACGATGATGCGGACCGCCGACGAGGTAAAGCGGGGGCGCGGCGAGGCCGCGCGGATGCACGCGCCGCCGGTCCGCGACGACGACGACGACGAGGAGTGAGGGGCGGATGGCAACGGAAGCGGCGGATCACGGCGGCGGCAGCGGCTTCAACATCCACCCGATGGACCAGTTCAAGGTTCACCCGCTGTTCGGCGGCGAGGAGGTGCACTGGTACACGATCACCAACCACACGCTCTGGCTGGCGCTGGTGGTGCTCGCGGCCAGCCTCGTCATGGTCTGGGGCTCGCGCGGGCGGGCGCTGGTGCCGTCGCGCGGCCAGTCGGTCGCCGAATCGATCTACGGCTTCACCCACAAGATGATCGAGGATGTCGCGGGCAAGGAGGGGCTGAAGTACTTTCCCTACATCCTCACGCTGTTCCTGTTCGTGCTGTTCGCCAACGTGCTGGCGCTGATTCCCGCGAGCTTCGCTCCGACCTCGCACATCGCGGTGACGGCGATCCTGGCGCTCGCGGTGTTCATCACCGTGACGGTGATCGGCTTCTACAAGCACGGGCTGCACTTCCTGAACCTGTTCTGGGTGGCGAGCGCGCCGACGGTGGCGCTCCGGATCGTGCTGGCGGTGATCGAGCTGATCTCCTACTTCGTCCGGCCGCTCAGCCACAGCGTGCGACTTGCCGGCAACCTGATGGCCGGCCACGCGGTGCTGAAGGTGTTCGCGGGCTTCGCCGGCGCGCTGGGGGTGTTCGCCGTCATCCCGATCGTCGCGATCACCGCGATCTACGGGCTCGAGCTGATGGTCGCCTTCATCCAGGCCTACGTCTTCGCGATCCTGACCTGCGTCTACCTGAACGACGCCCTGCATCCGGGCCACTGAGCCCTTCTGAAATCCACAAGGAGACGAGAGACATGGAAGGCAATATCGCGGACATGGGCCAGTTCATCGGCGCCGGCCTCGCCTGCATCGGCATGGGCGGGGCGGGCATCGGCGTGGGCCACGTCGCCGGCAACTTCCTGTCGGGCGCGCTGCGCAACCCGGCGGCGGCCGGCGAGCAGACCGCGACGCTGTTCATCGGCATCGCCTTCGCCGAGGCGCTCGGCATCTTCTCGTTCCTCGTCGCGCTGCTCCTGATGTTCGCGGTCTGACCGCGGCAGACCCGGCTGACGCCCGCGGGCCGGCGGCCCGCCCAGGGACGGAGTGAGAGATGGCGACCGAGACCGGTGTGATCGTGATCGCGCAGGCCGAGACCGGCCACGGCGCGGCCGGAGCCGAGCATGGCGCGGACCTGCACGCGACGACGGAGACGACCGGGCATGAGAACCTCGAGCAGGCCGAGGTCGGCATGCCGCAGCTCGACTTCGGCCTCTACCCGAACCTGATCTTCTGGCTGGTGGTGGCGCTGCTGGCGCTCTACTTCATCCTGAGCCGGGTGGCGCTGCCGCGGATCGGCAACGTCCTCGCCGAGCGCAACGACGCGATCGCCAACGACATCGAGATGGCGGCGTTGCTGAAGCGGCGCGCCGAGGAGGCCGAGGCGGCCTACAACGCCGCGCTCGCCCGGGCGCGCGACGAGGCGCACAAGATCGCGGCCGAGACCAAGGCCGGGATCGACAAGGAGCTGCAGGGCCTGCTCGCCAAGGCCGACGCCGAGATCGCGGTGAAGGCCGGCGAGTCGGAGAAGCGCATCGCCGAGATCCGCGACAACGCGGCGAAGAGCGTCGAGGAGGTCGCGCGCGACACCGTGGCGGCGATCGTCGAGGCGATGCTCCCCGGGTCCGCCGACCAGGCGGCGATCGACGCGGCGCTCGCCAACCGGCTGAAGGGCTGACGCGATGGATTTCCTGAACAACACCAACATCGTCGTCGCGATCGGCTTCGCGATCTTCGTCGGCGTGCTGATCTGGGCCGGGGTGCCCGGGATGATCCGCCGCAAGCTCGACGAGCGGTCGGTGCGGATCAAGTCCGAGCTCGACGAGGCGCGGGCGCTGCGCGACGAGGCGCAGACGCTGCTCGCCGGCTACGAGCGCCGGCAGAAGGAGGTGAAGGCTCAGGCCGAGGACATCGTCGTCGCCGCCCGCCGCGAGGCCGAGAAGGCCGCCGAGGCCGCGAAGGAGGAGATCCGCCGCTCGGTGGCGCGCCGGATGCAGACCGCCGGCGAGCAGATCGCCGCGGCAGAGCAGGCGGCGGTTCGCCAGATCAGGGACAAGGCCGTCGCCGTCGCGGTCGCCGCCGCCGCCGACGTGCTGCGCGGGCAGATCAGGACCGAGGACGCCGACCGGCTGATCGACGCCGCGATCGGCGAGGTCGGGGCGAAGCTGCACTGATGATCGCCGTCGAGACCCGCATGGCGCAGCTGCAGGCCCGGCTCGACGAGCTGACCGGCCGGCTGCGCCGCATCGACGACGAGCTCGACCAGCCGGTGAGCGAGCGGTTCGAGGAGCAGGCGACCGAGCGCGAGGACGAGGAGGTGCTCGAGGATCTCGGCGCCGCCGGCCTGCGCGAGATCCGGATGATCGAGGCGGCGCTCGACCGGGTCGAGCGCGGCACCTACGGCGCCTGCGTGCGCTGCGGCGAGCCGATCGGCGACGACCGCCTCGACGTGGTGCCGCACACGCCGTTCTGCCGCGCGTGCGCCGCCGGCCACTAGGCATGTCCACGTGTGGACAGATGGTCAACCCATTGATATCGTTCAATAACGTGTGTCGGTTTTAACGCTTTCTTCAGCATCCGGGCCGCCTCGCGACACGCGAAGGCGGGCCAGGTGGTGCAGCCGGGCCTCGCGCGCGACCGTGTAGAGCCCGGCGCCGAGGATCAGCGCCGCCCCGGCCACCGTCCAGGCATCGGGTCGCTCGCCGAAGACCTCGAGCGCGATGATCGTGACGAAGACCAGCTGGAAGTAGGCGAAGGGCTGCACCGTGCCGGCCTCGGCGACCGAGTAGGTCTTGATCATCAGGAAGTGCCCGAGGATGGCGCCGACGCAGAGCACCAGCATCCAGCCCCAGTCGGCCCAGCCGTGGATCGGCGTCCAGTAGAACGGCACCACCGCGGTGAGCGCCACCGCACCGACGACGGCGATGTAGAAGAGGCTGGTCCCCGGCGGGTCGACGAACGCCACCTTGCGGGTCAGCAGCGCGTAGACCGCGAACATCAGCGCGCCCGCGAACGGCACCAGCGCCAGCGGGCTGAACACCTGGAAGCCCGGGCGCAGGATGACGAGGACACCGGCCAGGCCGACGAGGATCGCCACCCCGCGCCGCCAGCCGACGTACTCGCCGAGCACCGGCCCGGCGAGCGCGGCGACCAGCAGCGGGTAGACCGCGAAGATCGCGTGCGTGCCGATCAGGCCGAGCAGGACGAACGACAGCACGACGACGCAGAGCTCGACCGCGAGCAGGAAGCCACGCGCCACCTGCGCCCGAGGCGCCCGCGAGCGCGCCACCGCCCGGATGCCGCCGGGGCTGGCCGCGGCGGTCGCCAGCACGAAGGCGGCGAACACCCAGTAGCGGATCGCCGCCACGGTGATGACGCTGTACTCGCTGGCCAGGTGCCGCGACACCCCGTCCATGCCGGCGAAGACCAGGGTCGTCAGGATCATCAGCGCGATGCCGAGGCGCGGGTTGCTGACCCGCCGCCGCGGACCGGCGGCCTGCGCGGGGCGGGTCAGCTCAGCCCCTCCGCCGCGAACAGGTCGCGCAGGTCGGCCTCCGGCCGGGCGCCGAGGTGGGAGATCACCTCGGCCGCCGCGACGTTGCCCATCCGCAGCGCGGTCAGCCAGTCGCGCCCGCTGGTGATGGCATGCAGCAGCCCGGCGGCGAACAGGTCGCCGGCGCCGGTCACGTCGACCACCCGGGTGCCGGCCGCCGGCGCGTGCACCCGGGTGCCGCGGGTCAGGATGTGCGCGCCGCGGGCGCCGACGGTGCAGGCGGTGATCGGGATCTCGGCCTCGGCGCGGTCCATCGCCCGGGCGAGGTCGTCGGTCAGATACAGCGACTTCAGCTCGTGCTCGTTGGCGACCAGCAGCTCGACGTCGGCCCGGATCATCGCGAGGAAGGCGTCGCGGTGCCGCTCGACGCAGAAGGGGTCGGACAGGGTGATCGCCACCCGGCCGCCGGACGCGCGCGTCGCCCGGATCGCCTTGGCGAAGGCCGCATGGCTGTCCGGGCCGTCGAAGCGGTAGCCCTCGAGGAAGATCCAGTCGGCGTCGGCCACCAGGCCCTCGTCGATGTCGGAGGGCGCGAGGAACTCGGAGACCCCGAGGTAGGTGTTCATCGACCGCTCGCCGTCGGGGCTGACCAGCACCATGCAGCGCCCGGTCTCGTGGCCGTGGTCGCGCGGCGCCGTCGGCGTGTCGTAGTCGGCCCCCTGCGCCCGCAGGTCGTGCGCGAAGATCGCCCCGAGCTGGTCGTCCTTGACCTTGCCGACGTAGGCGGTGCGCGCGCCGAGCGCCGCCAGCCCGGCGATGGTGTTGGCGGCCGACCCGCCGGAGATCTCGCGCGCCGGCCCCATGTGGCCATAGAGCTCGACCGCCCGGTCGCGGTCGATCAGCTGCATGATGCCGCGCTCGACGCGGTGGTCGGCGAGGAACCCCTCCTCGATGTGGGCAATCACGTCGACAAGGGCATTGCCGATGCCGACCACCTGGTAAGCCTTGGTCACAGGTTCTTCTCCTCGAAGGCGCAGAGGTCGCGGATCGGGCAGGCCGGGCAGGCCGGCTTGCGGGCGGTGCAGGTATAGCGTCCGTGCAGGATCAGCCAATGGTGCGCGTGCAGCTGAAAGGGCGCCGGCACCTGGTCCTCGAGCGCCCGCTCGACCGCGAGGACGTCCTTGCCGAGCGCGATGCCGGTGCGGTTCGAGACCCGGAAGACGTGGGTGTCGACCGCCATCGCCGGCAGCCGGAACCAGGTGTTCAGCACGACGTTCGCGGTCTTCCTGCCGACGCCCGGCAGGCTCTGCAGCGCCGCCCGCGAGGCCGGAACCTCGCCGCCGAACCGCTCCTCGATGAGCGCCGAGAGCTTCATCACGTGCTTCGCCTTGTTGCGGTAGAGGCCGATGGTCCGGATGTGCTCGACCAGCCGCTCCTCGCCGAGCGCGAGCATCCTCGCCGGCGTGTCGGCGAGGCGGAACAGCGCCTCGGTGGCGCGGTTGACGCCGCGGTCGGTCGCCTGCGCCGACAGCGCGACGGCGACGAGCAGGGTGAAGGCGTTGCCGTGCGCCAGCTCGCCCTTCGGCTCGGGCTCGGCGGCGTGCAGCCGCCCGAAGATCTCCGCGATCGTCGCATAGTCGAGCTGCCCGGCCATGCGCCCCGCTTAGGGTGCGCCCGGCACGCCCGCAAGGCGTTCCCGCAGGATTCGGGTGGGGTCCGGCCGCGGCGCGCGCTAGGGTCGACGCAACCCGAGGAACCGCCATGCCCGAACCCTACCACTACGCCGTCATCGGCCGCGCCATCGACGCCATCGTCGCCCGCGCCCCCGAGCAGGCCTCGCTCGACGAGATCGCCGCCGAGGTCGGGCTCAGCCCGGCGCACCTGCAGCGCGTGTTCAGCGCCTGGGTCGGCGTCAGCCCGAAGCGCTACCAGCAGTATCTCGCGCTCGACCACGCCAAGCGGCTGCTCGCCGAGCGCCACACCGTGCTCGACGCCGCGCACGCCACCGGCCTCTCCGGCGCCGGCCGGCTGCACGACCTCTTCGTGCGCTGGGAGGCGATGAGCCCGGGCGACTACGCGCGGGCAGGGCAGGGTCTCGCCATCGCCTTCGGCTGGTTCGACACGCCGTTCGGCGAGGCGCTCGCCATGGGCACCGACCGCGGCCTCTGCGGCCTCGCCTTCGCCGCCGAGACCGGCCGCGACGCCGCGATGGCCGACATGGCCGCGCGCTGGCCCGCCGCCGGCTTCCGCGAGGCTCCCGACCGCCTGGCGCCCTGGGTCGAGGCGGCGTTCGGCGGCGCCGGCGAGGCGCGGCTGCTGATGATCGGCGCGCCGTTCCAGATCAAGGTCTGGGAGGCGCTGCTGCAGGTGCCGACCGGGCACGTCACCACCTACTCCGACATCGCCGCCGCCATCGGTCATCCGAAGGCGGTGCGCGCCGTCGGCACCGCGGTCGGCCGCAATCCGGTCAGCTTCCTGATCCCCTGCCACCGGGCGCTGCGCAAGGCCGGCGGCCTCGGGGGCTACCACTGGGGGCTCGGCGTCAAGCGCGCCATGCTCGCCTGGGAATCGGCGCGGGCCGACGCCGCCTGAGTTCGGGGATTCGCGCCGCTACGCGGCAGCGGCGCGCTCGGCGCGACGCTCGGCAGCCCGGCACCAGCAACGACAAACGTCATGACCCGGACCGCCCCATCCTGAAGGACCGCGAATAAAAGTGATTCGCGCCGCCCTCCGCCGTGGTAAGGGGCGGCAAACAAGACCGAAGAGCGAGGCAGTGACATGAGACCCAAGAGCAGGATCGCCATCCTGTCCATCGGCGTGGCCGCCCTGGCGGCCTGCACCAACCTGGACGGCAGCGCCAACCGCACCGGCACCGGCGCGCTGATCGGCGCCGGCGTCGGCACCGTCGCCGGCAACCTGATCGGCGGCGACACCTCGAGCCGCGTCATCGGCGGCGCGGTCGGCACCATCCTCGGCGGCACCATCGGCGCGGC
>Ga0247830_10000499_pt1 | contig 14252 bp, 15 predicted proteins | sample 12C_Control_Day5_FD_207766 | JGI IMG/M metagenome (GOLD analysis project Ga0247830, IMG submission 207766) | Soil microbial communities from agricultural site in Penn Yan, New York, United States - 12C_Control_Day5 | ecosystem: Environmental > Terrestrial > Soil > Agricultural land | place...
GATCGCCACTGCCCTCGGTCCTGCCAACAGCGATTGAGCGGTGTGCTCGATCTTGCGGCAGTTGGGCCGGTCCAGCGCCGGTATTTGTTGCCGATGGGGTCGAAGGCGATCTGGACGACCTTCAGGTCCGGGCCGTTGATCGCCCCGGCAAACTCTGCTCTGCTGCGTCCAGCAGGGAGCATTCCATGGACCTCATCTTGCGCAATGCCCGCGTGCTCGGCAGCGAGGGCACGGCGACCGACATCGGCATCGACAAGGGCCGCATCGCCGCCATTCAACCCGGTCTCGCCGCAACGGGCGAGACCCTCGACCTGGGCGGCCGCCTTGTCGCGCCCGGCCTGATCGAGACCCATATCCACCTCGACAAGTCGCGCATCCTCGGCCGCTGCAAGGCCGAGAAGGGCGACCTCGAGGAGGCGATCGGCGAGGTCGCCAAGCAGAAGAAGTCGTTCACGCCCGAGGACGTCTACGCCCGCGCCAAGGCAACGCTGGAGCGGGCCATCCTCAACGGCACCACCCACATGCGCACCCACCTCGAGGTGGACCCTGGCATCGGCCTGCGCGGGCTCGAAGGCGTGCGCCCGCTGATCGATGAGTACAAGTGGGCCATCGACCTGGAGATCTGCATCTTCCCGCAGGAGGGCCTGCTCAACAATCCGGGCACCGACGAGCTGATGGTCGAGGCGCTGAAGAGCGGGGGCAAGGTGGTCGGCGCCGCGCCCTACACCGACTCGAGCCCGCACGGCCAGATCGACCGCATCTTTGCCATCGCCCGCGAGTTCGACATCGACATCGACATGCACCTCGACTTCGCGCCGAACCCGGACGATCTCGACCTCGTCTACGTCTGCGAGCTCACCGAGCGCTTCAAGTGGGGCGGGCGCGTCGCCATTGGCCACGTCACCAAGCTCTCGACCGCCCCTCCCGATCTCCTGGCCAAGTGCGCCAAGCGCATGGCGGACGCCGGGGTTGCCCTCACCGTGCTCCCCTCGACCGACCTCTACCTGATGGGCCGGCACATGAACCACAGCGTCATGCGCGGCGTCACCGAGGCGCACAAGCTTCTCCATCACGGCGTCAACTGCTCGCTGTCCACCAACAACGTGCTCAATCCGTTCACGCCGTTCGGCGACTGCTCGCTCGTGCGCATGGCCAACATCTACGCCAACATCGCGCAGGTTGGCTCGCAGCGCGACACGCGCGAGTGCTTCAACATGATCACGACACGCTCCGCGCGGCTCTTGAACCTGAAGGATTACGGGCTCGAGGTCGGCAAATCGGCCGATCTCGCCGTGCTCGATGCCGAGAGCCCGGAGCAGGCCGTGGCCGAGCTCTCGCCCGTGCTCTACGCCTTCAAGCGTGGCCGCCGCACCGTCACCCGCACGCCCGCCCAGCTGCATCGGCCGGCCTGACGAGACGCAAGTCCGCTATCTGACGGGACGTCTACTGTTTTTTTCAGGCATGCCAGACAAGAGCGGGGCATGCGACTTTGCTACGAGGCGATTGCGACTTCGTGCCAACTAACCCTTGGCTGACAATCTTTTGACTCCGCTTGAGGACCGTGCCACGTTGGTTCCATAGGGGCGCCGAAAATCCGTCGTGCCGTGCAAACAAGCGGCAGCAAAGAAGCACAAACCAAGCCCCAACGATTTGTGCCGCCGCCAGCCCGGTAGCTCAAAGCCGCGCGGACCCTTCGGTCCGGCGCGACCGGCGCCTGTGTTTCTAGGCGATGAAGGGAGGACTGCCATATGTCGAAAAGCCTGCTTAGAGCGGGAGTCGTGGGCGCGTCTGCCGCCGCGCTCATGCTGATGGCCACCGCGGCCAGCGCCCAGGACAAGGTGCGCTGGAAAATGCAGAGTGCGTTCGGTAGTTCGCTCACGCATCTCGGCCCCTCGGGTGTGCGCTTCGTGAAGGACATCGAGCGCATGTCCGGTGGCAAGTTCGAGGTGAAGTTCTTCGAGCCGGGTGCACTCATTCCCCCCCTCGAGTGCTTCGATGCGGTCTCCAAGGGCTCGATCGAGTCCTGCTGGACGACGCCCGGCTATCACACCGGCAAGTATCCCTCGCTCGCCTTCTTCACCACGGTGCCGTTCGGCCCCAACATCGGTGAGTTCCTGGCCTGGAAGTGGTTCGGCGGCGGCAACAAGCTGCGCGATGAGATCTACGCCAAGCATGACTTGGTTGCCGTCGATTGCTTCTGCATCGGCCCCGAGACCTCCGGCTGGTTCCGAAAGGAGATCGGCTCGGTCGACGAGCTGAAGGGCCTGAAGATGCGTCGACGCAGCTGCTGGCCGCGGCCGACATCTATCAGGCGCTCGAGCGCGGCGTCATCGACGCGACCGAGTTCTCGATGCCCGCCATGGACATCAAGCTGGGCTTCCACCAGATCGCCAAGTTCAACTACTTCCCGGGCTGGCACCAGCAGGTCTCGTGCAGCGAGTTCCTGATGAACAAGAAGGCCTACGACGCGCTGCCGGACGCATACAAGGCAATGATCGAGGTCGCGGGCCAAGCTCAGGTGATCTACACCTACGCCGAGACCGAGGCCACGCAGTTCGACGTCATGGCCGAGATGCGCGACAAGCACAAAGTGACGGTCAAGCGCTGGAGCGACAAGGACCTGGCCGCCTTCGAGAAGGGGTGGCTCGAGGTGATCCAGGAAGAGTCGGCCAAGGACCCGCTGTTCAAGAAAGTCGCCGATCACTACCTCGACTACCGCAAGAAGTACTCGATCTGGGGCGAATCCCAGGTGATGAAGCCAACCTACCAGAAGTGACCAGTCGCGCCGGCGCAGCTCTTGTGCTGCGCCGGCCCGCGCCGGCGAGAGATCTGCGCTCCGCCTGATGGGACGTCAAACAGCGCCGCAGTCCGATCCTGGCCCCCCTGCGTTGGTCCGGCGCGCGGGCGTGGTGGTTGCGGCCTGATGCGGGCGATGAGAGTCGTCCGGGCGGTCAGCCCCGACAGGGGAGTTGCGAAATGCCTCAGGGGCGGTCTTGGACGGTAAGGCGGAAGCGATGAATGCCTTGTTGAATGTGTCGGAGGGGATACGACGCCTGCTCGAATGGATTGCCTTGGTGTCCGGGTGGCTGCTGGTCGCCATGGCGTGCGTGACGACCTTCGACGTTGTCGCGCGCAAATTCGGCATGCAGCTGCCCTACACCAAGCTGCAGGAGCTCGAGTGGCACTTCCACGCCGCCATTTTCTCGCTGTGGATGGGCTACTGCTACACCATCAACGCGCATCCGCGGGTCGACACCTTCACCGAAAACCTGACGCATCGAAGCAGGGCTTGGATCGAGCTTGGCGGCTGCCTCATCCTGGCGCTGCCCTACATGGCGCTGGTTGCCTACTACAGCCTGGATTTCGTCGCGGGGTCCTACCGGGTCGGCGAGCAGTCCGACAGCACGGTCGGATTGACCCATCGCTGGGTCATCAAGGGCATCTACGCGGCAGGCCTCTGGATGGTGGTGCTCGGAATCTTGAGCGTGCTGCTGCGCGTGATCGTCTTCTTGTTCAGCAGTAAGCCTGAAGCCGAGGTCAATCTGCAAATCGGCCATGTCGAAGTGGAGGTCTAGTGTGGTTCAAATCGCGCAATTCGCACCGAGCGCCTCGCACAAACGAGACGAACTACGCGATCAGGACACTAGTCCGAACCGGGGGTAGTCGCCGTGTATGACTGGCTGGGTGATCACCTCGCGCTGATCATGTTCATTTCGATGTTTTTCTTCATTTTCATCGGCTACCCGGTGGCCTTCATCATGGGCGGTCTGGCGCTCGTGTTTGCGGTCTTCGGCACGTGGCTCGGCGTGTTCAAGATGATCGGCCTCTCAGACATCGTGCTGCGCATGTGGGCCGGCGTCGCTGCCGACCCGGTGCTGGCATCGATCCCCATGTTCATCTTCATGGGCGCGATCCTGGAGCGATCCGGCTCGGCCAGAGACATGCTGGACGCGACAGTGGTCTTGCTCAGGTGGTGCCCGGGCGCGCTGGCGGTCTCGGTGATGGTAATGGGCACGATCCTGGCCGCACCGATCGGCGTGGTCGGCGCTGCCGTGATCACGCTGTCGGTCATCGCCCTGCCGAACATGCTGGCCGCGGGCTACGACAAGAAGCTTGCGATCGGCACCATCGCCTCGGCTGGAACGCTCGGCATCCTCATCCCGCCGGCGATCATGCTGGTGGTGATGGCGGAGATGCTGGCGACCTCGGCCGGCAACCTGTTTCTCGCCGCCATCATGCCGGGCTTCCTGCTGTCCGGCCTCTACCTCGTCTACATCATAGCCATCTCGATCTTCAAGAAGGGAGCGGCGCCCAAGCTGCCGCCGGACTTCGGGCCGCAGACCCGCTCCGCCTTCTGGTATGCGCTGTGGCGCGGACTGTTCCCGATGACGGCGCTGCTCGTGATCGTGCTCGGATCGATCTTCGCCGGCTGGGCCACGCCGACGGAGAGCGGTGCGGTGGGTGTGCTCGGATCCATGTTCATCGCCGCGCTCAACAAGCGCCTGACGCTGAGGATGCTCAACGAGTCGATCTATTCCACCTGTCGGGCGAACGGCCTGGTGTTCCTGATCTTCCTCGGCGCCACCGGCTTCTCCTACGTGTTCCGGGTGCTTGGCGGCGACGAGCTCATGATGTCGACATTGCAGTATTTCGGCGTCGACACGAAATGGGAGATGCTCACCTTCATAATGGTGTTGATCTTCCTGCTTGGCTTCCCGTTCGAGTGGATCGAGATCTGCCTGATCGTCCTGCCGGTGTTCGGTCCGATCCTGCTGAAGTACGACTTCTCCGATCACATCGGCAACAATCAGGCACTGATGACCTGGTTCGGCGCGCTGGTGGCGGTCAACTTGCAGACCGCGTTCATGACGCCGCCGTTCGGGGCGACGCTGTTCTACATGAAGGGCACCGCCCCGCCCGGCGTGACCATGCAGGACGTGTTCAGGGGCATGTACCCCTTCGTCGCCCTGCAGGTCCTCGGCCTGCTGCTGTGCATCTACTTCCCCGGCATCATCCTGTGGCTGCCGCGATTGGCGGGATTCCTCGAATGAGTAGGGCGCAATAAGGCGATAGCCGCATTGCGCCGATTTGCCGGACGCCATGCATCGGCGCGATGCGCTGCCGCTTATTGCGCCCTACGTGCTGTCGCCTCCGCCCACCCGCCATCTGTCTCGACGCGCTTCGCCAGCGCCAGCAGCATCGTGTCGGTGCCCTGCCGGCCGACGATGGAGAGGCCGAGCGGCAGGCCGTCGATGGTCGCCATCGGCATGGAGAGCTGCGGCAGGCCGGCGAGTCCGGCGATGCACAGCAGGCACATGGCCTGGTTGCGGTACTCGATCTCGATCTTGTCGACGGGCGTGCCGAGCGGCGGCGCCGCCCGCGGCGAGGTCGGCAGGCAGAGCACATCGCCGGGACCCAGCAGCCGATCCATGCGCGCCCTCGCCTCCGCGCGGCGCGCATCGGCCTGCGCCAGCATGTCGGGCGTCACGGTCGCCGCCCATTCGATGCGCTCCTTGACGCCGGGCCCGAGCCGCGGCCTGGCCTCGCTGACCCACGCACCGACGCTCGCCCACACCTCCGCCGCCTGGATGGTGCGGAAGGTCTCGAACCAGGCCGCAAGGCCGCCCGGCGCAACCTCGATCTCCCGGCCTTTCCCGACAAGGCGTTCAAGCCGTGCCACCGCGGGCGCCAGCGCGGCGCGCGCCGCCGGCTCGAGGAGTGCGAAGGCGTCGCGGGCGACCAGCAACCGCGCAGGTCTCGCGGCTGCTGCGCGATCCTGCAGCAGCACACGGCCGACCGCTTCGAGGATGCCGGCATCGCGGGCGAACCAGCCGGCGACGTCGAAGCTCGGCCCGAACGGCACCGCCTCATCGAGCAAAACCCGCCCCCACGTCGGCCGCAGTCCGAGAATTCCGCAGTAGCTGGCGGGGATGCGCACCGAGCCGCCGCAGTCGGAGCCGAGCGCAAAGTCGACGAGCCCGCCCGCCACCGCGGCGGCCGATCCGTTCGAGGAGCCGCCGGGAATGCGGCCCGGCGCATTGACGTTGACCGGCGCGCCGTAGTGCACGTTCTCGCCGGTCAGGCTGTAGCAGAGCTCGTCGCAGTGCGTGCGCCCGGCCATGTCGGCCCCGGCGTCCAGCAGGGCCTGCACCGCGGGCGCCGTGCGCGTCGCCGGCGGGTGGCTGGCAAGCCACCCCGGGTGGCCGAACCCGGTGCGCCGGCCCTCGATGTGGAACAGGTCCTTGGCCGCGAACGCGAGGCCCGCGAGCGGCCCCTTGCCTGAGCCTTTCAACGCCGCGTGGTTGTGCCGGCAGAACGCGCCGAGTGGATCGTCGGGCAGGCTCCAGCCGGTCGTGCTCATCTCATCCTCGCGTGATCGCGCCGATCATGTGCCGCCGCGCCGGGCGATGCAATGCGAAGCAACGACTGCTCACTGCGCGAACTGCTCGTCGAGCCAATCCAGTGCACGCCGGTTGAGCAGGGAGCGACCGCACCCCCTCTACTCCTGCAAATCCACCCACACCGGCACGTGGTCGGACGGCTTCTCCCAGGCGCGTGTGTGCTTGTCGACGCCGGCCGAGACGATGCGGTCGGCCGCCTGCGGCGAGGCCAGGATGTGGTCGATGCGGATGCCGTGGTCCTTCTGCCAGGCGCCCGCCTGATAGTCCCAGAACGTGTAGATGCCGGGCTCGGGCAGGCAGGCGCGCACCGCGTCCGTGAGGCCGAGGTTGAGGAGCGCGCGGAAGGCAGCGCGGGTCTCGGGCTGGTAGAGCGCATCTCCGGTCCAGGCGGCAGGGTTCCTGGCATCGACCGGCTCGGGGATGACGTTGTAGTCGCCGAGCAGGAGGAACGGCTCTTCCAGGCCAAGCAATTCGCGCGTGCGCGTCTCGAAGCGCTTCATCCAGGCGAGCTTGTAGGCGAACTTGTCGGTGCCGATGGGGTTGCCGTTGGGCAGGTAGAGGTTGCCCACCCGCACCACGCCGCCGGCGCGCGGCACGCACACCTCGATGTAGCGCGCGTGCGCATCGCCGTCGTCGCCCGGCAGGCCGCGCACGGCGATCTCGTCGAAGGGGCGCCTGGAGAGGATGGCGACGCCGTTGAAGCCCTTCTGGCCGTGCACCGCGACGTTGTAGCCGAGCGCCTCGAACGGCTCGGCGGGGAACGACTCCGTCGTGCTCTTGATCTCCTGGAAGCAGGCCACGTCCGGCTCCGCCTCCTTGAGCCAGGTGACGGCGACGTCGATGCGCGCCTTGACGCCGTTGATGTTCCAGGTGGCGATCTTCATGGCCGTGGAGTAGTGGTCGGCCCGAACCGGGTCAAGGCGCGCGCACGCGGCGCGCACAGGGGCTTGCGCGGGCCTGTGCGTGATCAGCCCGAGAACGGGGCGCGGGGGTTGGCCCGGCTGCGGTAGTCGCGGGCCATCACCTCGAGCGCGGCGCGCTGCAGGACCCCCACGTCCCGGCTGTCGTTGCTGGCGATCGAGAGCAGTGCGTTGGCGAGCTTCAGGCGGGCGGTCTCGACCTCCTGCGGGTCGCTGCCAAAATTGCCCTCGATGGTCTTCCATGCCTCGTCGAAAGCCTGGCCGATCGCCTTCAGCGCGTCCGGCCCGAACGAGGCTCCGTCGATCAGCTGGCGTGCTTTCATCGCAGTCCCCCCAGAGACTCCGCCAGAGACTACACGGCCGAAGATTTAGGAGCGCAAGCGCAGCCGTCAATAGGGGTCGGAAGCGGGGCTGCCCCGGACCTTGCGGCACGCCCCGTGCAGCGCGGCGGCATGCCGCGTACCTCGCGAAGGGTTAACGACCCATGTTGGGACGATGGTGCAGCCATAGATCGGCGGAGCAAGATGGCCAATCCGAAAAGCACCGGCAAGCGGACGCAGAACCGGTACATCGTGCATCACAAGCGCGGACGGGCGGCTTCGCGGCCGCCGGCGTCGGGCAAGGCCGCGCGCCTCATCGGCTACGCCATCCTTGCGGTCGCCATGCTGCTGATCGTCGCCGGCGCGGCGGTCGCGCACGAGTATTCCGCCAAGGGCGTGACGGTCACGCACCCCTGGGCGCGGGCGACGCCGGGCGGCGCCACGATCGGCAGCGCCTACCTCGAGGTCAAGGCTGAGCGCGGCAAGGGCGACCGGCTGATCGGCGCCCGCAGCCCGGCAGCCGGTACCGTGGAGCTGCACAATCATGTCATGGAGGGCGGCATCGCCAGGATGCGCCGGGTGGACGCGATTGCCGTGCCGGGCGGCACGTCGGTGGTGCTCAGGCCCAGCGGCTATCACCTGATGCTGACCAACCTCAAGGCGCCGCTGAAAGAGGGCGACCTCGTCAAGATCACCCTCGTGTTCGAGAAGGCCGGCGCCATCGACCTGGAGGCGACCGTGGAGCCAATCGGCGCCACCGGTCCGCACGGTTTCGACGCCCAGCCCAAGACGGGCGCGCCCGCCGGTGCGCACAAGCATTGAGGCGCGGGCTGCCCCCGACACGTCTGTAGATGACCGCCCTCGCGGGCGTCGGAGCGACGCCCCGCGCTGTTCCATTCGCCGGCGCCTGCGCTAAGCTCCCCAGCATCGCCGTCCGCTGCGTGCAATTGCAATCGCAAGAGGCTACATGCTGACCAACACCCGGCTGATCCGCGTGCAGTGGGGCGACTGCGACCCCGCGGGCATCGTGTTCTACCCGCGCTACTTCGAGTGGTTCGACGCCGGCACCATCCTGCTGTTCGAGAAGGCGACCGGCATGACCAAGATCAAGATGCTGGAGAAGTATGGCGGCGCGGGGCTGGCGCTGGTCGAGGCGTCCGCCAAGTTCTCGGTGCCCTCCCAGTACGGCGACGACATCGAGATCACCACCTCCGTCAAGGAGTTCGGCCGCTCGAGCTTCTCCATGCTGCACAAGGTGACCAAAGCCGGCGCGCCTGCGCTCGAGGGCTACGAGAAGCGGGTGTGGACGGCGCGTGACCCCAGCGACAAGAACCGCCTGCGGTCAGCCCCGATCCCGCCGGAGGTGCTCGCAGGCTTCCAGCGCGGCTGAGGACGCAGATTGCGACTTCGGAGATAGTTTGACGTCCATCGATTGCGTGCGATATTCGCTGCGCGAGCGGTCGTGGAAGGCTTCCCATTGACGGGCGCGCCCACCCCTGCCCCCGGGCCAGGGATGCGGCCAATCAAAACGACACTCGAAGGAGGAAACCGATGGACAGACGGTCATTACTCAAGAGCGCCGTGGCGCTGGCGTTGCTGGCAGCTCCGGGCGCGGCGTCGGCGCAGGGCACGGTGAAGATCGGCGTCATCCTGCCGCTCTCGGGCCAGTTCGCCGACCTTGCGACGCAGATGGACAACGGCATCAAGCTCTACATGAAGCAGAAGGGCGATACCGTTGCCGGCAAGAAGATCGAGATCATCCGCAAGGACAGCGGTGGCGTCGCACCCGACGTCGCCACCCGGCTGGCGCAGGAGCTGATCACGCGCGACAACGTCGACATCCTGGCCGGCCTGCTGCTGTCGCCCAACACCATTGCCGTGTCCAAGGTGGCGGCCGAGGCCAAGAAGTTCACCGTCATCATGAACGCGGCGACGACCGTGATCATCACCATGTCGCCCTATTCGGTGCGCGCCTCCATGACGCTGCCGTCGGTGGCCTCGACTGCAGGCGAGTGGGCCTACAAGAGCGGCATCCGCAAGGCCTACACGATGGTGTCCGACTTCGCGCCCGGCAAGGACGCAGAGACTGCCTTCCAGGAAGCCTTCAAGAAGGCCGGCGGCGAGATCGTGGGCTCGGTGCGCATGCCGGTCGCCAACCCGGACTTCTCGGCTTTCGTCCAGCGCGCCAAAGACCTCAATCCGGAGTCGATCTTCATCTTCGTGCCCGGCGGCGCCCAGCCGGCCGCGCTCGGCAAGGCGTTCGCGGAACGCGGCGTCGATCCCAACAAGATCAAGATCATCGGCACCGGCGAGGTGGTGGACGAGAGCTCGGTCAAGAACATGGGCGATGCCGCGCTCGGCATCATGTCGGTGTGGCACTACGACTACAACGACGCGTCCGCGCTGAATAAGAGCTTCGTCGCGGCCTACAACGCCGAGTTCAAGCGCAACCCCGACTTCGGCTCGGTCGGCGGCTATGACGGCATGAACGTGATCTACGAGGCGCTGAAGAAGACGGGCGGCAAGACCGACGGCGACAGCCTGGTCGCGGCGGCCAAGGGCCTCAGCTTCGAGAGCCCGCGCGGTCCCTTCCAGATCGACCCCGAGACCCGCGACATCGTGCAGAACATCTACATCCGGCAGGTGCGCAAGGTCGACGGAGGCTTGCGCAACGTCGTGGTGGACAAGGTCGAGAAGGTCAAAGACCCGGGGTCGGCGGGCAAGAAGTAGCGCCCGCTGAATACTGATCGACGGCAGGGGCAGTCGTGGCGCTCGGACCCATACTCGGCGTCCTGTTCGACGGGTTCGCGTACGGGATGCTGCTGTTCCTGCTGTCGGTCGGCCTGTCGGTGACGCTGGGGATGATGAACTTCGTCAACCTGGCGCACTGTGCTTTCGCCATGCTGGGCGGCTACGTCACGGTCACGCTGAGCCGGACGTTCGGCTGGCCGTTCCTCGCCACGCTGCCGATGGCCTTCCTTGCCGCGGCGGTGACGAGCGTCGCCTTCGAGCGCACGCTCTACCGCCGGCTCTACCGTGCCGCCGAGCTCGACCAGGTGCTGCTGACGATCGGGCTCGCCTTCATGTCGGTGGCGGTGGCGGCCTATTTCTTCGGTACCGTGGTGCAGCCCGTTGAGACGCCGTCCTACCTGCGCGGCTCCATCAATTTCCTCGGCATGACGCTCGGGCGCTATCGCCTGTTCCTGGTCGCGACCGGACTGACGGTGGCGCTGCTGCTGGTGCTGGCGCTCGAGTACACGCGCTTTGGCGCCACGGTGCGGGCCGCCGTCGACAACCAGCGCATGGCGCGGGGTCTCGGCATCAACGTCGAGAGCTGGTTTGCGGTCACCTTCGCGCTGGGGAGCGGGCTCGCCGGCCTCGGCGGCGCGCTCGCCATCGAGATCGTCGGCCTCGACCCGCACTTCGCCTTCACCTACCTCGTCTACGTGCTGATCGTCGTTTCGGTGGGCGGGCTCGGCTCGATCGGCGGATCTTTTGCCGCCGCGGTGGCGATCGGCATCAGCGACATGGCCGGCAAATACTACTTCCCGGCGCTCGGCTCGTTCCTGATCTACCTGGTGATGGTCGCGGTCCTGATGTGGCGGCCCACGGGCCTGTTCGGGAGACGCTGATGGCGGCCCCGGCGTCCAGCGCGGTCTTCGAGCCCGGCGGCCATCTCGAGGCGCAGGCGCGATGGAGCGGCTGGGAGATCGCCTTCTGGCTCGCGACCCTGCTGCCCTTCCTGCTGTTTCCCAATCACCTCGTGCTGGCGAGCCAGATCGCCATCACCGCGCTGTTCGCCCTGTCGCTCGATCTGATCCTCGGCTACGCGGGCATCGTGTCTCTGGGGCATGCCGCCTTCTTCGGCCTCGGCGCCTACACCGCCGGCATCATGTCCAAGCACGGCTGGACCGACCCGTTCCTGGGACTGCTCGCGGGAGCTGCCGTCGCCGGCATCGCGGGCTACGCCACGAGCTTCATCATTGCCCGCTTTCGCCATCTGCCGCTGATCATGATCACCATGGGGCTCGGCTTCCTGCTGCACGAGGCGGCCAACAGCGCGGAGTGGCTGACCGGCGGCTCCGACGGCCTGCAGGGCGTGCGCAAGGGCAAGCTGCTCGGCGTCATCGCGTTCGATCTCTACGGCTACGCGGCCTATGCCTATGCGCTGTGCGTGCTGTTCCTGGTGTTCCTGGCGGTGCGGCGCCTCATCAACTCGCCGTTCGGCCTTACTCTGCGAGGCATCCGCGAGAACCCCGTGCGCATGCCCGCCATCGGCGCGCCGAGCCGCGCGCACATCCGCAAGATCTACACCATCGCCGCCGTGGTCGCCGGCATCGCTGGCGCGGTGCTGACGCAGACGACCGCGACCGTGTCGCTCGGCGTGCTCGACTTCCAGCGCTCCGCCGACGTGCTCGTGATCCTGGTACTCGGCGGCGCCGGGCGGCTCTACGGCGGGCTGATCGGGGCCGTTATCTTCCTGGTGGCGCGCGACCAGTTCTCCGGCATCGCGCCGCAGTACTGGTATTTCTGGATCGGCGCGCTGCTCGTCACGGTCGTGATGCTGCTGCCCAACGGCGTGCTCGGCGGGCTCGCACACCTCACCCGGCGCTGGCGAGGGGCGGCGCCGTGAGCACGCTCTCCACCCCGGCCCTCTCCACGCTCGGGCTCGAGAAGCGCTTCGGCTCCCTGGTCGTGGCGAGCGACATCAACCTGACGATCCCGCACGGCGTGCGCTATGCGCTCATCGGCCCGAACGGGGCCGGCAAGACGACGCTCATCAACCTCATCACGGGCATGCTGCGGCCCGACGCCGGCAAGATCCTCCTGGGCGGTGCCGAGATCACCGCGTTCAAGCCGGACGCCCGCGTCAAGCACGGGCTGGTGCGTACGTTCCAGATCAACGCCTTGTTCCCGCAGCTGACCGCGCTCGAGGCCGTGACGCTCGCCGTCTGCGAGCGGCAGGGCACGGCGGGCGTCTGGTGGAAGCCGCTCTCGGCCTACCCCGACGCGGTGGCGGAGGCCTACGCCATCCTGCAGACGCTGGGCCTGGCGGCCGACGGCGACCGCCTGACGCGCGAGCTCGCCTACGGCCAGCAGCGGCTGCTCGAGATCGCGCTGGCGCTGGCGACGAAGCCGAAGGTGCTGCTGCTCGACGAACCGGCCGCCGGCGTGCCGCGCGAGGAGAGCGCCGAGCTGTTCGCAGCCATCGCCGGCCTGTCGAAGGACATCACCGTGCTCTTCATCGAGCACGACATGGACCTAGTGTTCCGCTTCGCCAGCCGCATCATCGTCATGGTCGGGGGGCGCATCCTGGTCGAGGGCACCCCGCGGGAAATCGCCGGCGATGCGCGCGTGCGCGAGGTCTATCTCGGCGGGGAGGCGGCATGAGCACGCCGACCAGAGGGGGGTTGCTCGCGGTCGAAGGCATGCGCGCCGGCTACGGCGATGCGGTGGTGCTCGACGACATCTCGCTCGAGGTGCCCGAGCACGGCAGCCTCGCCGTGCTCGGCCGCAACGGGGTCGGCAAGTCGACGCTGCTGCTCAGCATCATGGGCTGCACGGTGGTGAGCCGGGGGCGGATGACGTGGCGCGGCGCCGACATCACGCGCCTGGCCCCGCACCGGCGCGCCCGCGCCGGGCTCGGCTGGGTGGCCCAGGAGCGCGAGATCTTTCCCTCCCTGACGGTGGAGGAAAACCTCACCGTGGCGTCGCGGCCCGGGCGCTGGGACCTCGGCGCCGTGTACGGTCTCTTTCCCCGCCTGGCCGAGCGCCGTGCTAACATGGGAAACCAGCTCTCCGGGGGCGAGCAGCAGATGCTGGCGATCGCACGCACGCTGATGACCAACCCGGCCCTGCTGCTGCTCGACGAGCCGCTGGAGGGGTTGGCGCCGATCATCGTCGACGAGCTGCTCGGAGTGCTGCAGAAAGTGATCCGCAATGAGGGCATGTCGGCCATCGTGGTGGAGCAGAAGGCGCAGAAGATCCTGGGCTTCACCGACCGCGCGATCGTCCTGGACCGCGGGCGGATCGTGCTCGCCGCCGACAGTGCCGCGCTCGCGGACGACCCCGAGCGGCTCGAGGCCCATCTCGGGGTGAGCAACGAGAAGAGGGCGGTGCCGCCGCCGCATTGACCAAACGAGTGACCGATCGAGAGGAGTGACGCTCATGCAGAACAATACGGCCCCCTATCGCGCCGACGAGGTCGGCAGCCTGCTGCGCACGCAGCCCGTCAAGGATGCGCGCGCGAAGTGCGAGAAGGGGCAAATGACCCCCGCCGAGCTCGCAAGGATAGAGGACGAGGAGATCAAGAAGGTCATCAGGAAGCAGGAGGAGGTCGGCCTGCAGCTCGCCACCGACGGGGAGTTCCGCCGCTCCTGGTGGCACTTCGACTTCTTCTGGAAGCTCACCGGCTGCGAGCGCGTGGTGCTCGATCAGGGCATCCAGTTCCACGGCGTCCAGACCAAGCCCGAGAGCCTGCGCATCACGGCCAAGCTCGATTTCCCCGCCGACCACCCCATGCTCGGGCATTTCAAGTTCCTCAAGGCCAACACCAAGGTCACGCCGAAGATGACCATTCCCTCGCCCTCGGTGATGCACTTCCGCGGCGG
>Ga0247830_10000500_pt1 | contig 14214 bp, 16 predicted proteins | sample 12C_Control_Day5_FD_207766 | JGI IMG/M metagenome (GOLD analysis project Ga0247830, IMG submission 207766) | Soil microbial communities from agricultural site in Penn Yan, New York, United States - 12C_Control_Day5 | ecosystem: Environmental > Terrestrial > Soil > Agricultural land | place...
AAGTCTTGCATAGGGCACATGCCCAGAACAACCCATCAACGCGAAGGCGCCGCTGCCTGACTGGCAGCGGCGCCTCGACTAAAAAAACAACTGGCTGACTCAGGCCGAGCAGCGCTTCAACTCGCCCGACGCACGCCGCCAGATCATGGTCTCGCTCAGGAACTTGGAGCCCTGATAGCCCATGACCTTGAGCTTATCGCCCATGGGGGTGATCTCGACGCTGTACTTGGCGCCCTGGTCGGGATCATAGATCCAGCCACCATCCCACTTGCCGCCGGCCACCGGCTTGACGTTGCCGATAATCTGCGTGCCGCAAGCCTTGCTGTTCTTCTCGTCCTTCAACCACACGAGGCGACCGCATAAATTGGCGCCACAATTGCTGATCTCGATGCCGCCACGACCGGTGTGGTCGATCCACAGGCCGGTGGCGGAGCCGGCCGACGCGGGACCTACGGCTGCAAAGCTCACCAGAGCAAGAGACGCTACTTGCAGGAGACGTTTGACTTGCGTGTTCATGTCGATGTGCTCCTCGTTGGATCGATCCCGATCGCCTGCGATCAGGCCATGGCCTCAGCATGCTCGACGAGTGCGTGACCCGCTGTTCCCCATGACACATTCGGCGTGATTGGCGCGCCGGCCTCGCGGCGGCGCGCGCGCCCGACGATACGTCCGTCCTCGATCCTGATGATGCGATCGGCGTACTCGAGCGTGCGATGGTCGTGCGTGACCGCGAGCACGCCGCGGTTGGAGTCCTTGGCCACCTGCGCCAGCAGCTCCATCACGGCCTTGCCGTTCTCCGCATCGAGCGCCGCCGTCGGCTCATCCGCGAGGATGACCGAGGGTGAGCCCGCCAAGGCACGGGCGATAGAGACGCGCTGCTTCTCGCCGCCGCTGAGTTTACCCGGCATCGCATTTTCGCGATGCGACAGCCCGACCGCGCGCAGCGCATCGGCGGCCAGATCCGGCGCATCGGCCATCGAGGCACCGCGCAGATCCAGCGCCAGCATGACATTCTCGAGCGCCGTCAACGTCGGCACCAGGTTATAGGCTTGGAACACGAAGCCGACGTGCCGGCGGCGTAGGTCCGCCATGCTTTCCGCATTGAGGCCGGCGGTCGACTGGCCGGCGATCTGTAGCGAGCCGGAGTCGGGCGTCAGGATGCAGCCCAGGATCGACAGCAGGGTGGTCTTGCCACTGCCCGAGGGGCCCATGAGCAGCGTCAGCTCGCCTGGCATGAGGTCGAAGTTCACGCCCTTCAACACCTGCACTTGCGCGGGGCCCGAGCCGAGCGTCTTGATGATGTTCTGAGCTTCGAGGATGGGACGCGTCATTGTCGTTGTCTCCATTTACCGGCTGAACACGACGGCCGGGTCGATGCGGGTGACCTTGAAGATGGCGCAAACTGCGGCGAGCACGCACATGCCGACCGTCAGCACGAGCAGGAAGAGTGCGAGGTTCGTCGTCATCACGATCAGCAGCGTCGACTCACTGGAAGCCCAGATCACCAACATGCTGAGGCACATGCCGAGGATGTAGCCCAGCGCCGCGCTCAGCACCGCTTGCATCAGGATGACGCGATGGATGTAGCCAGCCGAGGCGCCGAGGGCACGCAGCGTGGCGAATTCGTTCAGGTGATCCTTGGTGCTGGCATACAGCGTCTGCGCCACGATCACGATGCCGACGATGATGCCGAGGATGGCGCCCGCGATCAGCGCCGAGCCGGCGCCCGTCTCGAACAGCCAGTAGTCGAGGCTGCGCGTGCGGAACTCCTCGTGCGTCAGGATCTCGGTGTCCGGCAGACGAGCCGCCAGGCTCTTGCGCACGCTCTCGATTTCGGCAGCCGATGTAACGCGCACGAGTGTGTAGGAGGTCTGGTCGGAGGCGGCATCGAGCAGGTTGCGTGCGGTGCCGAGCGTGGTGAAGACGTAGGGCAGCGTCGTGAACGAGCGGATGCCGTTCGTCACCGCCGTTGCCGTCACCTCGATGTTGTTGACCTCGGCCTTGTCGCCCAGACGGCTGATGCCGAGCTCGGTGAAGTAGGTCTTGTCGACCGCCACGCCGTTCGGCGCGGACAGGGCGGCAATGCTTCCCTCGACCACGTCCCAGGGCAGCTTGCCGCGTGACGTGTCGGAGCCGACCACGAGCGCCGCGGTCGAGCCGCCCTTGGGCTTGCGCCAGCTCGCGAAACCGACCACCAGCTCCTCCACGCCGGCGACGCCACGCGTGGACAGGATGGCGTGCCGCTCGCGGCCCGACAGGAATGAAGGATCATCGAAGCTCTTGGTACCGAGCGGCACGACCCAAAGATCGGCCTCGGCATGATCGAGCATGGCGGCGATCCGATTCTCGGAGCCGAGGTAGATGCCGAACTGCACCGCCACCAGCACCACCGAGAAGACGATGCCGGTCAGCGTCACCGCCAGGCTCAGGCGATCATGGAAGAGATTGCGATAGGCCAGCTTCGGCACCATTGGCAGGGCTCTGCGCTTCTTACCGGCCCGGACTGACCGGACCGGCGCTTGGGCGGTGGTTGTGGCGGCTGCGACCTGCATGACTGGCTCCCTCGAGCTCGCTTGACCGTTTCTCTACCTAGTTGCGGCTTACTCGCCGCAGGGCACGACCAACATCTGACCGATGCTCGGGAAGTACTTCTTGCACTCGGTCGGAGCGGGCGCCGCCTTTGCGGTCTCGCTCGAGCCGGTGCCTTCGGCCGTCTTGATCTTCGCTGCTGGCGGCGTCTTCACCGGCTGCTCGGCCGCGCCCTTGGAGCTCTCGCCCTGATTCGCCGTCTTCGAGGTGAAGGCGTTGGCCTTGGCCGCGAACGAGGGCACGCTCTCGCAGCTCACGAGCTCGGGCGCCTCCGCGGAGTTGGTCTTCCAGATGCCGTTGGCCTCGGTCCACTTCGAGGAGCCGTAGAACCAGGAGTCGTTCTTGAAGGTGAACTGTTGCTTACCCGAGAAGCACTGGCTCCTGCCGTCGAACCACACCTTGCTGGCCGGATCGAACTGGCGGCCGGTGCCGTCGGCGAACTTCACGAGTGGCACAACCTTCTTCTCCGGCTGCGGCTTGCTGCGCGCGATGCGACGCTTGATGCGCACCTCGTCCTCGTCGGGTGCTCTGTAGAACGTAGGCGGAGTGTGAAAGTGCGGGCGGAAGACGTGATGGCGAAAACCGAAGCCGATCCGCATGCCGGCCTCGGCTTCCGGCACGAACGCGGCGGAGCCGGCTCCGAAGACGGTCGCGGCGGCTGCAGCGGCGAGGATCAGCTTGTTCATGACGTTGGTCCTTTCACAGTGGGCTTGTTCACTTGTCCCGATCCTGAACCACCGCACGGATGGCCGCTGTTTCCCTCGGAACAGGACGCAATCCATTTTTGAGGGCCGCCGTGCCGTCACCGGCGGTTGCATGTCACGCCGCGTGGGCCTTCAGCAGGGCCACCGGCTGAGCCGCCTGCGGTCTCACGGGCACGATCCGCGGGCGTCTGGACACGGCTTCGACGAAGGCCCTGGCCTTCTCAGCAACAAGATCGTGTTGGCGGTCCAGGCCCGCGCTCTGATGGCTGCCGCCCAGCACCACCATGTCCACCAGTCCCCGCAAGTTGCGCTGGAGATAGCCGGCATTGTCCAGGCCTGCGCAGCGGTCCTCGCGCGAATGCACGATCAAGGCCGGCTGACTGATGCCCTTCAACGCGCGCCGGGCCGCTTCCAGAAGGCGCCGATGCTCCGCCAGGGTCTCGGCTGGAATGCTCGCCCCCTGCGACAGCCAGGGTGAGATGCCGATAGCCTCCGCGGCTCGCCGGCCCAGGGCGAGACACACCAGCATGGCCGCCCGGGGCGCGAGCCGGCCGTTGAGCCACAATGTTGGTGCGAATAGCGCTGTTCCCTGCACGTCCTTCGGATGGTTAGCGGCCAACAACAGGCCAAGCGCCGCCCCCACCGACGAGCCGCCGGCGATGACCACCTCGCAATCCCTCCGCATGTCTGCCAGCGCGGCCTCGGCCTCGGCATACCAATCCCACCACCGGGCAGCCTTACCTTCCTCGTGCGAGGCTGATGGCTGCAGGCAGCGCACGGCATGTCCCGCGCGTGCCAATTCTTCGGCGACGGAAGACAATCCGGACGCCACCTCTCCCGGAGCCTGCATCAGAAGGATGCCGACCCGACCCCCAGAGGCGCGGTTAATTCTGTCGTTGAATGACATTCCTATGCCCCGCTTTGTTCGAGGTGATGCTCGACACTAGGCGGGAGCTGCATACCGCGCTGTTCCAGGAGGAACAGGGAAGGCCTTGCTTTATCGGGAAGATTTTCAACCGGAAGGGGTTGTCAGCCTGCGCGCCGGCAGCCCTCATTCCATGTCGGCGATGCTTTCCAACACGGACGTGTCGCACGTGAACCCGGCCCCGGCCCGGGCGATCGCACCCATGTCCTCGAGCATGGTCAGCGCCACGTTGACCTTGGGCCGGCTGGCCCCGATCAGCAGGGCCAGCTCGCCCTGCGACATGCCGAGATCGAGGGGCACCTTGGCGCCCTTCACATTGGGCGTCTTGATCCTGAGCGCGGACAGCATTAGCCGCGCCAGACGTACCTCGATGCGATGCAGCGCGATCGCCTCCAGCCGCTGATCCGTCTCGCGCAGGCGCGTACACAGGAACCGGACGGCAGCCATGGCCACCTTAGGGTTGCTTTCGATCAACTCCATCAGCGCCCGCTGCGGCAGGGACATGGCCTCCACCTTGGTGATGGCGGTTGCACCGGCTGTCCGCTCCCCACCATCGAGCGTGGCAATCTCACCAAAAATGCCGCCGGGCGCAGCATGGTCCAGCGATAGCTCTCGGCCGTCGCTGGAGAGCACCGAAAGCCGGATGCGGCCCTGGATCACTAAGTAAATCTCGCGGCCGGGATCGCCTCGGGAGAAGATCATCTGGTCCGGCTCGAACTGGACGCGCCGCATGCGTCCGGCGATGGCAGCCCGATCGGCCTCGCTCAGCGAGCCGAACAGCGCCGAGCGCCCCAGGAGTTCGACGATCGAGCGCTCCATGTTCTTGCATCCCGGATGCTGTGCCCACTACTGCCATCTTGCAGGCAACGAACCGCTTGTCGAGGGCCGACAGCATATAGTGTTGACGTTAACCGGCGCCCGATGTGCGGTAGCGCACGGGTGCCCTGAGCCAGGTCGCGCTCTCGCACAGGATACGGCAGGACTGGGTTGCGGCAGCATCGGCAATAGGCGCCGAAGCCCGCAATGGCTGTGAGGTCAGCACGCCGAAGATTGCGCCGGCAATGGCCCCTAACAGTAGGGGGAGGCGCAGGGATGCAAACTCTATATCGGACAGCATGGCTAGCTCCATTTGCGATCTGGCTAGAGTATTCACCGCTACCCAGCGCTGCGCTGTTTCGTCGGGAACACGTTGGCGCGAATTGCCGGCTCACGCCGCCAGCTCCAGCCTTTCCTCGTTCACCACGACACGCGACTGCTGCTCCAGCTCAACAACCAGCACCTGCAGAGCCAGGTTGAACTTGTGCGGACTGAACCCCCATTTCGTGCTGAGCCGCATCTCGGCCGCGACGTGAAGGGCTGGCGCGATCACGCGGAACCCGCGACGCAACATGAGTTCCCGCAGGCGCCGCGCCGAGAACACCTCGACCAGGCATTGGAACCGCACCAGCACCGCACGGCGCTGGACGATATCGCCATCCAGCCGATCCCAGATCGCCCCCTCCAGCTCGCGCATATCGGAGCCGTTGACGCCGCGCAGCAGGACAAGACCCTTGCCGTTGTCGATCATAAACCGCATGGCGCGCGCCAGCTCTGCTGGCGCCACGCGCGGAATATCAGTCTGGTCCAGTGTGCCGGGCATCCGGGTCGCTCCTGCTCGAAGGTTTAAGCGTCACCGGATCCCGCCGAAGGCGGTCCAGGGTGACCCGGACATCATGATGATGTCGGTCGGCCGGCTGCCGCTGACCACGAAATCCACACTCTGACCGACGAGCTCTGGCGTCGAATTGCGCACCTGCGTTCCGGTGAAGCGGAACTTGCGGCCGTTGTCGGCCACGATGATGCCGACGCCCATGTCGTGGCGGAACTTTGTGATTCTTCCGTGCATGACACTCTCTCCGCTTGAGGCTGGCCCGGCGACATCGCCTGACCGCATGACATGGCAGAGTTTTGCCAGAAGGCCGTCAGCACCGCTGTTCCCGGAGAAACACGAGCGCAATTTCCCGGGTTTGTAGGCCGCCATCGGCATATTCCCCGCGCATGTTCCAAGGGTAACAGCACACCTCCCCGTCACTCCCTAAGGTGCAGAGTGTTGAAACGGGGCCGACAGCTCCAGTCGAGAGCAGAGGATCGCAGTCATGCAATCAAACAGCGCAGCCGCCGAGCACACGGCGATGCAACCGCGCCGGGGTGGAGTCGTGAAGAAGATCGCCGGCATGGCGAGCCTGGTTGCGCTCGGCGCAGCCGGCGTCGCGGTTTCCATCTACATCACACCGGGCCGTGCCAACCTCGGCAAGGAGGCGGTACCGGTCAAGGTCGTCCAGCCCGTGGCACCACAGCCCGACGTGCCCTGGGTCGCCGCGGCGCCGGGCCGCGTCGAGCCGCGCACCGGCCTCGTGCGCATCAGCGCCGGCATGCTCGGCCGTGTCACCGACTCTTTCGTACGCGTCAACGACCGCGTGGCAGAAGGCGAGGTGCTGATCCGACTAGATGATGTCGAGGCACGCACTCGTCTCGCCGCTGCGGATGCTGAGGCGTCCGCTCGCAAGCGCGAACGGGATGCGCAACCGGGCACCGCCGGACGCGAGGACGTGCGCAAGGCCGAGGACGCCGTGTTTGCAGCCGAGCGCGCCGTCATGAATGCTCGCTTCGAGCTCGATGACGCCATCGCCGCCGACCGCAAAGGCACCGGCGCCGCGCCATTGCAGGCGCAGGCCCGCAAGCGCCTCAACGACGCCCGAGAGCGTCTGCGCCAGCAGCAGGCATCCTTTGCCCTTGCCCAGGCGAAAGGCAATATTCCAGGCCCTAACCGTTTGGAGGCTGGTGTGTCAGCCGCCTACGCGGATGTGACCATGGCCGAGTCGATGCTGGACAAGACGCGCATCCGCTCGCCGATGGCTGGCACTGTGCTTCAGCTGTACCCCAAGACCGGCGAGATGGTGACGCCGACGCCGGAACAGCCGCTGATCGTCATCGGTGACATGTCAGTCGTCCGCGTGCGCGCCGAGGTCGACGAGCACGATGTGTCCAAGATCAAGATCGGCCAGAAGGCATTCGTGCGCAGCAACGGCTATCCGGGCCAGGACTTCGAGGGCAAGGTGACAGAACTTGCGCCGTCTCTCGCCGCACCCCGTATGTCGTCCCGCGGTGCGCGCCGCGCCACCGATGTCGAGGTCATGGAGGTCATGATCGATCTCGAGGGCGCTGTTCCCCTGATACCAGGCATGCGTGCAGAGGCCTACTTTCGCCGCTGAGCCAAACGGCCAATGAAACGCAAGACAGCAGGCACCCGGAAGCGTCACTGCTCCGCGGTGCCTGCTGTTCGGGCAGTGCCCGGTCTGATCACCGACGCGCCTCGATGATCAGGTTGAACGGTGTCTCGGCCGCCCGCCGCACCGTCCCAAGCCCGGCCGACTTCAGCACGTCCTCGAGCCGACGCGGCCCTGCCTGCGCGCCAAGCACGTGGGTGCCATGCTCCGAAATGGCGTGGGCACAGCACATCGTTGTCGATGCTGAATAGTAGAGACGGCCGATGGGATTAATGTTGTCCTCGACCCGGTCTCCGGCAAAAGGCTCGATCAGCATGAGAGTGCCGTCCTTTGCCACAGCGCTTGCCGCATGGGCCACAGCATCAACGGGCCGGCCCATGTCATGCAAACAGTCGAAAAAGCAGATCAAGTCGTAGTCGCGCTTGGCATAGGCGTCGGCCTTCGCGACTTCGAAGCTTACGCGATCGTGGACACCGGCTTCGCGCGCGATCCGCTGAGCTGCCGCAATCGACCCCTCATGGACGTCGAAGCCCCAGAACCGGCTGTTAGGGAACGCCTTTGCCATCAGCACGGTCGAATGACCATGCCCGCATCCGACATCGGCCACCTTGGCACCCACCTTCAGCTTCTCGGCCACGCCCGTCAGCGCTGGCAGCCAGTCCTTGACGAGGCTCGCGCTATAGGCGTTGCGGTAGAACGCCGCCACACCACAGAAAAGCCGCTCATCGTGCTCACCCCAACTGAGGCCACGGCCCGCCTTGAAGGCGGCGCGCGACTTCGGCTCGTCGGCCCACATCGACGCGACAACCTGCCAGGCATGCGGCAGGAAGACGGGACTAGAATCGTCGGCGAGAACTGCTGCCTGCTCCGGCGTCAACTCGTAGGTCGCCGAGATCGGATGATAGTCGACATAGCCGCCTGCGACCTGGGCATTGAGCCATTCGCGGACGTACCGCTCCCCACAGGCGCTGCGCTTGGCAACCTCCTGCGAGCTCAGCGGACCAGCGCCTGCCATTGCTTTGTAAAGCCCGAGCTTGTCGCCGAGGCTCACCATGACGCCGCCATAACCTGCCGAAAGGTCCTCGAAAAGACGCCCGACAAGCAAACCGAGCTTCTGTTGATTGATCGTCATTGCATTCTCCGTCCTTACGTTCGGTGCCCTTTGCGCCGAATCCGACGGGGACGATGGCGGTTGGCCGTTTGTCTCGTGAGTGCGAGACTGGCCAGAAGCGGTTCTTTCGTGCCAAGAGGAGCACTATGCCAGGTCAGACGCGGCCTCTCCACGTCAGCCTTGTGGCTATTCCCGATGCGGTCATATCGACACTCACCGGCATCTACGACGTGCTGGGCTCGTTCCGCATGCTCGGCCGCGGGGAGCCGTCGATCCCCGACGAGCCGCCGTTCACCATCGAGATCGTCGCGACTGAGCGCGGCAGCGTGCCATTGGCGAGCGGGGTGCCCGTAGAGGCTCGCCGTGCCGCCTCGGAAATCGACGCGACGGACATCATCATTGTGCCGTCGGTACTACTTGGCGCCGACGGTTGGCAGGCGGGGCGGTACCCCGAGCTTGTTGGGTGGGCACGGCAGATGCACGCACGGGGCGCACTCCTGTGCTCGGCTTGTTCGGGTGTGTTCCTGCTCGCCGAGACCGGCCTGTTCGACGGCCGGAATACGACTGTCCACTGGGGCTATGCCGGTGAGTTCGCAAAGGCGTTTCCGAATGTACCGCTGCAGCCGGAGCGCGTGCTGGTGGTCTCCGGCGAGCGCGAGGAGCTCGTGACGTCGGGCGCCTCTATGACTTGGCATGACCTCGTGCTCTATCTCATCGCCCGTCATGTCGGCGCAACGGCAGCGCAGACCGTGGCGCGGTACTTCGCTTTGCAATGGCACCATGATGGGCTCGCACCCTACATCGTTTTCCAAGGCCGGAAGGACCATGGCGACGCAGCCATCGCCGCCGCACAAGACTGGCTGTCGACACACTTTTCCGTCGGCAGTCCGGTCGAGGAGATGGTGCGCCGCTCAGGCCTGGCTGAGCGCACGTTCAAGCGGCGCTTCACGGAGGCGACTGGCTTCGCGCCAATTGACTATGTCCAGCGCCTGCGTATCGAGGACGCCAAGCGCCGGCTCGAGCGCACGGATGCCCCTGCCGACGAGATCGGCTGGAAGGTCGGATATGAGGATGCCGCGTTCTTTCGACGGCTGTTCAAGCGGGTGACCGGACTGACTCCCGGCGCGTACCGCCGGCGCTTCCAGGTGCCAGCATTTGCCCGGGCTCGCACCGAGTGAGAGGTCCGCTTTGAGACCCAGCCCGCCGAGCTCCGGCTCCCGCGCCCTGACTGGAGGGTCTATGAGCACACAACCGGCGGTACAGTTTTGACCAATACGCAGCCTGAGCCTGCCGCCACCCTCCCTTGCCGGGCCGAACACGCATGGAGGACGCGATGATTGTGAGATCCTGGCGCGCTCACACCAGCAAGGAAATGGCACCGCTCTATGCAGAGCATGCGCGCACGCGCGTGTTCCCGGAGATCGCAAAAATCGCTGGCCACCAAGGAGCTCTGGTGCTCCGCCGGGACCACGACGCCAACGTGGAGATCGTAGTTCTGACGTTCTGGTCCTCGATGCAGGCCATCGAGATTTTCGCCGGCCCCACACCCGATGTCGCCGTCGTTGAGCCAGAAGCCCAGGCCCTACTGCTCGACTACGACCGCACGGTTCAGCACTACGAGATCGCAGGATCGTCAAGCCTACCGTTCAGCTCGTGAGCAGCTGCCTCACCCGCCCATACGGTCGGCCAGGCCGATCTTGATGCGCCGGTTGCGGCGGCCCTTGTTGTCGATCTTGAGAATGCGCACGGGGCCGGAACCTCCCGTCGAGGCCAGGTGCGTGCCGCCGCACGCCTGCCGGTCCAGCCCCGCGATCTCGACGATGCGGATCTTTCCGTCCGTGGTCGGCGGAGGCATCACCGATCGCGTGCGGATGAGCCCGTGCTCCTCGTAAGCGTCGTCGAGTGGAATGTAGTTGTCGCTAACGGCGAGGTCCTGACGGATGGCCGCGTTGATCGGATCCTCGATGGCGCGCAAGCGATCGTTGCTCGTATCCGGCAGATCGAAGTCCATGCGCGCGGTGCCGTCCTCGTTCATCTGCACGCCGGTCACCAGCGCACCGTTGAACTCCTGGAAGATGATGGCGTTGAGGATGTGCGTGTCGGTATGGAGCTGCGTCATCATCTGCCGAAAATCAACATCGACCGCCGCCTGCACGTGTCCGGCGAGCTGCACCTGCGGGTCCGCCAGCAGATGCCAGATCTTGCCGCCCGTCCTCTCGAAGCCCGATACGGCGGTCTCTCCGTGCTCCCAACGCAGAATTCCACGGTCGGCAAGCTGGCCGCCGCCGCCAGGAAAAAAGGGCGATTTCGCCAGCAGCACCTTGCCGGGCGCCGCATCCAGAACCTCTGTCTCGATCAGCAGAGTGCCGGGATGCTCGTGGTAGAACACGTGTGACATGACGGCCGCCTCCGCTTGCTGACTGGTCTGGCAGGCGAGGGAACATGCGTATTGGCGAAAATTGCGCGCCCGTCAGTGGCTCATCGGCCGAGGCGCCACGCAATTGGCGCGCGCGAACTGGAGCGGCGTGATCGCATAGCAGCGCTTGAAGTGCTTGCACATGGCGCTTTGATCGTAGAAGCCGCTGGCGACGGCCGTCTCAGCCGGCGGCCAAGCGCGTTTTAAGAGCCGGCAGGCCGCATTCAGCCTGACCTGAGTCAGATACGCGTGCGGCGTCAGGCCCATGCTTCGCTTGAACAAGCCGATGAGCTGAAAATTGGTAAGCCGCAGCGGCGATGCCAGTTCCTCGAGCGACAGCGGTTCGGCAAAACGCTGGTGCATGGTCTCCGTTGCACGGCGCAGCAGCTCACGATCGGCGGGCGGTCTGGCAATACGGCTGCCGCCGCTACCATGCCGGTCAAACAGCTTGCCGAAGGCCGTCACCATCATCTCGTCGCGTTCGCTCTGCTGCGCAGAACCGTCGCAGACCGCGTGCAGGTCGAGGAAATCCTCGATCAGATCGGGGTCGGTGAACAGGTTGCGCGTGAAGTAGGGCAGGTGCGCAACACCGACACCGCGCGCGAGCCTGTCGATGGCCGGCCGCGCCAGATAGAACGAACGATACTTCCAGAAATTGCTGCGGCCCATCCATCCGGCATGCGGCTCTCCTGGATTGAACACCAATAGCGTCTCATGGCGCGCCTGCTCGATGAGGCCGCGGCTCTTGACGACCGAACCGCCATGCTCGGTCACGGCCACCACAAAAGCCTCGTGCACGTGTTGTGGGAACTCATGCGTCGTGAGCTCGGCGCTCATCAGGCTGAGGCCCGGGAAGGCCCTGTCCACCCAGAAGCGTGTAGCGTTGTGCGGGTCGCGTCGCGGCACGGCTCAGCGCCCTCCCGGCAATGCGTCGAGCAGCACGGTGAAGGTCGAGCCCGCGCCAACCTTGGAACGGATGCGAAGCTGGCCGTGATGACGGTTGAGCACGTGCTTCACGATCGCAAGCCCGAGCCCAGTGCCACCCTTGTCGCGGCTCGCGGCCACGTCCACGCGATAGAAGCGCTCCGTCAGGCGCGGCAAATGCTCCTCGGCAATGCCTGGACCATCGTCGCTGACCTCGACCGTCACGCGATCGCCCATCCCCCGCGGACCTGGCTCACGCCCAACCCGGACGCTCACATGGCCTCCGCGCCGCCCATACTTGATTGCGTTCTGCACGAGATTCTGGAACACCTGCACCAGTTCGTCGTGATCGCCACGCACATTCCGCGCCGCGGATGCCGGCTCGAACGCCAGGGCGATTCCCGCGTCCTCCGCGATCGGCTGTAGCAGGTCGGTCACCTCCTGGGCGATCTCGTTGATCTCGACCTCGTCGCGCGGCGGCACGTGCACGCGCATCTCGAGCCGGCTCAGCGACAGCAGGTCGTCGAGCAGCCGGGTCATGCGGCTCGCCTGGACGGCCATGATCTCCAGGAACTGCTTGCGGGCAGCTTGGTCGTCACGCGCCTGGCCCTGCAGCGTCTCGATGAAGCCCCTGAGCGAGGTCAGCGGCGTGCGCAGCTCATGGCTGGCATTGGCGATGAAATCGGCCCGCATCTGCGCCAGCCGCTCCTCCTCCGACACGTCTCTGAAGACCAGGAGAAGGGCCGGCTCCCCGGATGCGCCGTTAGCCTCGCGCAGCGGCGAGATCGTCACCGACAGCCGGCGCTCGATCGGCACGCGCTCCAGGAGCTGGGCCGTTCGCACCGAGCCGGCAGTAACCGCAACCTCCACGGCTGCGAGCAGATCCGGATTGCGGCTCACCTGCAGAAGCGCCTGGCCTTCGCGCAGATTGACAAACAGCTCCCGTGCCGCACGGCTGCTGTGCAGCACCCTACCTTCCCGGTTCAACACAATGACCGGATCCGTCATGGCGTCCACGATCGCCCGCCACGAGGCTTCCGCCGGCCAGCCCGCTTGCGCCACCTCGCTACGCCCCCGTGTCCTCTCCAACCATTGGGATGAGGAAAGCCGCAAGGCTGCCAGCGCCACCCCGAAGGCCAGCGCTGTCGCAAGCATCAGCGCAGAGGTCGTTACGCCGAGAGCGGCGGCAATGACCAAGGTTGTCGCCGCAACGGCAACTGCAATGGGAACCTGATAGGTGCTGAGCTGCTCGCGGAGATAGGGCATGGCGTGAGCGTCGCGGCGACAAGCCCAACGTGCCTCATCTCGCGCCCGTACACAACTCAATGTGGACGGCAGCGTTACAGCTGTGAACCCGTGCCGAATAACCTTCAGTTGCGCCGGCTACAGCATGAAATAGAGCGCGACGCCAAGCACGAGCGAGAGCGAGAGGCCCGCGAAAAACCCGATTGCCGCGCTCGGCCGAGGCGCATGCAATGGTACAGTTCCATTGGCCAGCGCCGCCATCTCGGCCCGAGCGCGCTCGATGATGATCGGCGGACGCTCTGATGCAGGATCGCTCTCCAGCGCGGCTGGCAGCAGCCGGCGCTCCTCGACCGCCAACTCCGACGACAGTGCCCTGGGCGCGAGTCTGGCGCCGGTCGTGCCGAGGCCAGGCAGTAGACTTGGCTGATACAGCACGAATTGCGGTCGCGGTGAGGTGTCGGGGCGGCGATCGACCAACTCCTGTAGCAAGCTCGGCGCAACCCTCTCGATCGGGGGAGATGGCTTGAACTCGACAGCAGGCTCCAGGTCCTCCTCTTCGTCCGGCGTCGTCTCCTTGAGCGCAGCGATCAGTTGTTCGGCAGACATGGCAACAGGATCCGGACTATCGTCCACGGTATCACGTGAACGCGCGGCTTCCGGCGCATAGGTGCCGAACTCGAACAGCTCCTCCGCGTCCGATCGCGCTATCTGAGACGCCGTATCCGCAGGCTTGACGTCTTCGGCGGCGCCCGCCAGCTCCAGCGGAATTCTGCCGAGGCGTCCGAGCCGATCGAGAAGCAGGCGCTGCTCATTGATGAGGTCGACCAGCCGCATCGCCGACTCGGGCATGGCATCGGCCTGCGGCGAGGCGGCATCAACGGTGTCGCCATCAACTTGATCCAGCTCCGCTGGTGCGAGCAGCTCGACGCTCCCCAGATCATACGCAATCTGGCCGTCGGACGGCGTTTCATCCTCCGCAATAGCCGGAGCCGGCAGCTCCGGGCGCCCGAGTGAAAGCGCCGCAAGCCCATCGC
>Ga0247830_10000501_pt1 | contig 14192 bp, 13 predicted proteins | sample 12C_Control_Day5_FD_207766 | JGI IMG/M metagenome (GOLD analysis project Ga0247830, IMG submission 207766) | Soil microbial communities from agricultural site in Penn Yan, New York, United States - 12C_Control_Day5 | ecosystem: Environmental > Terrestrial > Soil > Agricultural land | place...
GGTTGTAGCCGACCACGATCTCGCGGGCGCGGAACCGCTCGAGCAGCACGTCCTTCACGAACGCCTCGGGCTCGATCGCGGCGAACTCCCGGGTGAACGCGAGCACGACGACGGCGTCGATGCCGCTGTCGCCGATCAGGGTCAGCCGCTCGTCCAGGCTCGTGATGGGTCGCGGCGCCCGCTCCGGCTGTAAGACCTCCAGGGGATGCGGATCGAAGGTGCACGCCACCGCCTCGAGCCCGGAGGCCCGGGCCCGGGTCAGCGCGGTGCCGAGGATGGCGCGGTGACCGAGGTGGACGCCGTCGAAGATCCCGAGGGCGACGACGCTCGGCCGGGCGTCAGGCGGGACGGACTCGAGTCCCCGGACGATCCGCATGAAGCACCCGTACCGGCCGCGTTCGATTGCCGTCGACCACCACACCCACACCGAGGAGCCGCCCATCGACAGCGTGGACCCGCACGAACGTGCCGGCGGCCGCCCGGGCGGGGGCGATCTCGATCGACTGGCCGTGTTCGAACCGGTGCATGGCCCGGGTGTCGAGACGCAGCGCTGGCCAGTCGATCAGCCCGGACTCCGCGGGTCGCACCCGCGCCCACAGCGCAGCGGCCGGCTCGGCGGCCAGGGCCTCCCAGGCGACGGCATCGGCAAGCGTGAATGGTCCGACCCTCGTGCGTACAAGTCGCTCGACGACGGCGCCGCAACCGAGCGCGGTGCCGAGGTCGGCGGCGAGCGTGCGCAGGTACGTCCCCTTGCCGCACACCACGCGGAGCCGGACGGCCCGCAGCGTGACCTCCTGCACCTCGATCGCGTGGATCACGACCTCCCGCGGCTCGCGCACGACCTCGATCCCCTCGCGGGCGAGCTCGTACAGCCGCCGACCCTCGTGGTGGACCGCGGAGTACATGGGCGGAACCTGCTTGATCCGCCCGACAAACGGTCGGCACACCAGCTCGATCTGCTGGCGGTCGACCTCCGGCACCGCCGTCTCGGCCATCACGCGGCCGCTCAGGTCGCCGGTGTCGGTCGTCACACCCAGGCGCAGCGTGGCCACGTACTCCTTGTCCTGGTCGGCGAGGTACGCCATCAGCTTCGTCGCCTCGCCGAGGAGCATCGGCAGCACACCGGTCGCGTCGGGGTCGAGCGTGCCGGCATGGCCCACGCGCTTGAGCCCGAGGCGGCGGCGTACCAGGGCCACGGCGTCGAACGACGTGACGCCGGAGGTCTTGTCGACGACCAGGACGCCGGCCTCGGTCACGATCGCACCGCCTCCCGCACGGCGGCGAGCACGTCGCGCGTCACGGGGTCGAGCGCGCCGGGCACGGAGAAGCCGGCGGCGTTGGGATGACCGCCGCCCCCGAACCGGGCCGCGATCCGCTGGACGTCCACGTCGCCCTTGGCGCGCAGGCTGACCTTCACCTGGCCGTTCAGCTCGCGCAGCAGGCAGGCCACCCGCACGGAGGTGATCGAGCGCGGATAGTTCACCAGCTCCTCGGACTCCACGAAGGCCTCCGGCACCGCGCCGGTCGGCAGCGCCAGCCAGGCCACGCGGCCGTCGTCGGTCACCCGCACGCGAGCCAGGCTCTCGCCGAGCCAGCGCAGCGAGTCGCTCGCCCGCCGCTCGTAGATCGCCGAGGCGACCGCGGCCGGGTCGGCGCCGGCCCTCACCAGCTCGGCGGCGATCTGGAAGGTCGCCGGCGTCACGTTGGAGTAGCGGAACGACCCGGTGTCGGTGTGAATCGCGGTGAACAGGTTGGTGGCAACCGGCGGCGTCACCGGCAGTCCCAGCCCGACCAGCAGGCGGTAGACCATCTCACCGGCGGCGGCCGCGGCCGTGTCGATCCAGTTCACGTGGCCGTAACGCCGGTTGTCGGGATGATGGTCGATGTTGACCACGACCGAGGCGGCGGCGAGGGCCCCATCGATGAGGCCCTCGGTCCGCCCCGGGTTGGGGCAATCGGTCAGCACGGCCACGTCGAACGACCCTTCGATGGCCGTCAGCACCTCGTATCGCTCGATGCCGGGCAGGAAGTCGAGCGCCCCCGGCGCCGGATGGGGGCCGCCGAAGACTACCTGCCAGCCGCGCGCTTCCAGGGCCAGGCCGAGCGCCATGAGCGTGCCGAGCACGTCGGCGTCGGGATGGACGTGGCCGAGCATGAGCGCCCGCCCGGGCGATCGCTGGAAGGGGGCCAGGATGGTCGGCGCGGGTGGCGCGAGCCCGGGCAGGTCCCCCGGGGGCCTGTTCGAGGAGCCCGGGGCTGCGGGACGTCCGCTCATTCCTGGGTGCCCTGGACGTGCTTCAGCAGCGACTGGATCTTCGCCGCGTGCTCCATCGACCGGTCGGGCCGGAAGTCGACCTCGGGGGTGACGCGCAGATCGAGGTTCTGGCGCAGCCAGTTGCGCACGAAGCCGCGGGCGCTCGTCAGCGCCGCCAGCGAGGCCGCCCACTGCCGGTCGTCACCGAGCACCGAGACGAAGACCTTGGCCTGCCGGAGGTCCTTGGAGGTCTCGACCTCGGTGACCGTGACGAAGCCCAGGCGGGGGTCCTTCAGCTCCCGCTGCAGCAGAGTGGAGATCTCTTCCCTGATGAGCTGGTTCACCCGATCGAGCCGCTTGCCTTGCATCACAGAATCTCCAGTGCCGTGTCGAGCACGCGACCTTCCACGTGCTCCTCGATGTAGTCCATCGCCTTGGACACGACCTCGTTAGCGTGGCGGGCGTCACCGGACACGTAGGCGACCGCGAGCGTCGCGCGCTGCCAGGAGTCCTGGTGGTCGACCTCGGCCACCGAGCACTCGAAGCGGGCGCGCACCCGCTCCTTGAGCCCCTTGAGGACGCGGCGCTTGCCCTTGAGCGAGTCGACGTCCGGCAGGTGCAGCTCCACCATCCCCAGCGCGACCCGCGCGGCCGACATGATGCCCCGCCGCCCGTCGCGCTAGAGCGTGCGCGCGACTTCCTCGGTGGAGTAGGCCTCGAGGATGTCTCCCGGCTGGGTGTCCCTGATGTCGACGCCGATACCGCACTCGAGTCCGGCCAGCACCTCGCGCACGTCGTCCTTGAAGCGCCGGACCGAGGTGATCGTGCCCTCACCGGACACGGTGTTGCCGCGGCGCACGCGCACCTTGGCTCCCCGCACGATCCGGCCTTCCAGCACCATGGAGCCGCACACCGGCCCGAGCTTGGAGATGACGAACATCTGCTTGATCTGGGCTCGGCCGAGCACCGTCTCCCGGATCTCGGGGGCGAGCAGGCCCTCCAGGGCCGCCTTCACGTCGTTCACCGCCTCGTAGATCACGTTGTAGAAGCGCAGGTCCACGCCGTTGGCCTGGGCCTGGGTGGCCGCCTTGGGCTCGGCCTTGACGTTGAAGCCGAGCACGATGGCGTTGGACGCCGAGGCGAGCATGACGTCGCTCTCGTTGATGGCACCCACGGAGCTGTGGATGACCTTGAGCTTGACCTCCTCGGTCGACAGGCGCTCCAGGACTTCCGCAACGGCTTCGACCGAACCCTGCACGTCGGCCTTGAGAATCAGTCGCAGCTCCTTGACCTCGCCCGACTGGATCTGCTTCTGCAGGCCCTCCAGGGTGATGCGGGTGGCCGCCTTGATCTTGCTCTTGTCGCGGTCGGCCCGCATCCCGGCGATCTGCCGCGCCTTGCGCTCGTCGGACACCGCCACCAGCACGTCGCCGGCCGACGGCACGCCCGAGAGCCCGAGCAGCTCGACCGGGTCGGACGGTCCAGCCTCCTTGACCTTGCGGCCGGCCGGGTCGATGAGCGCGCGGATCCGGCCGGAGTGCGAGCCGACCACCACCGCGTCGCCCTCGTGCAGCGTCCCGTTCTGGATGAGGACCGTCGCCACCGGGCCACGCCCGCGGTCCAGGCGGCCCTCGATGATCACCCCGCGAGCGGCCCGGGCGGGATTGGCCTTGAGCTCGAGCACCTCCGACTGCAGGGCCGTCATCTCCAGCAGCTGGTCGATGCCGGTACCCTTCTTGGCCGAGGTCGGCACGAAGATGGTCTGGCCGCCCCACTCCTCGGGCATCAAGTTGTGGTTGGACAGCTCGCGCTTGACGCGATCCGGGTCGGACTCCGGCTTGTCGATCTTGTTGACGGCGACGATGATCGGCACCTCGGCCGCGCGCGCGTGGTTGATGGCCTCGACGGTCTGCGGCATCACGCCGTCGTCGGCGGCCACCACCAGGATGACGATGTCGGTGGCCTGGGCGCCGCGCGCCCGCATGGCCGTGAACGCCTCGTGGCCCGGGGTGTCCAGGAACGTGACCTTGCCGTGGCCGGTCAGGACCTGGTAGGCGCCGATGTGCTGCGTGATACCGCCGAACTCCTTCTCGGCGACCTTGGTCCGGCGGATCGCGTCCAGCAGCGACGTCTTGCCGTGGTCGACGTGGCCCATGACCGTGACGACCGGCGGCCGGAGCTGCAGCTGGGCCGGATCGCTCTCCTCCTCCTCGATGACGTCGCCCTCGACGGAGCGGATCTCGAGGTCGAAGTGGAACTTGTCGGCGACCAGCTTGGCCTCGGTCGGGTCGAGGAGGTCGTTGACCATCTTCATCACGCCGAGCTCGATGAGCGCCTTGATCACCTCGCCCGACTTGCGGCGCATCTTCTCGGCCAGCTCGGCCACCGTCACCGACTCGCCCACCCGGACGACCTCGCGCCGCACCTCGACCGGCGGCGGGGGCGGCGGCGCCTCGACGACCGCGGCGACGGCGGCGGGACGCGGCGCCTCGACCGGCGCGGCGGGGATGGCCGGCGCGGCCGGGACGACCGGCCGCGGGGCGGCGGGCCGCGGTGGTGCGGCGGCCGCCGGCGGTGCAGCGGGCTGGGCCGGCCGCGGCGGGGCCGGCGGCGCGGACGGCCGCGCCGGGGCCTGCGTGATGCGTGGCTGCGAGAACGGCCCGGCCGGCCCGCGCGGCGAGGGTCGCGGGGACGGTGGCGGCGTCGAGCGCTCCAGCGGTCGGAACGGAACGATCTTCGGCTCCGGCCTGCGCACGGTGGGCGCCGGGGGCGGCGGGGCCGCCGGCGGCGCCGCGGCCGCGGGCTTCAGCGGCTCGACGGGCGGCGGCGCGACGGGGACCACCTTCGGCAGCTCCGGCGCGATCTCGCCGGCGGGCTTGGCGGCCACCACCGACGGCTCGGGGAGGACCTCGGCGGGGGCCGCCGGCTTGGGCTTGACGATGGTCGCCGCCGGGCGCACCTCGGCGTCCTCCGGGCTTTCCTCGACCGTCGTCTTGCGAGCGCGCGAAGCCGGCTTGGCAGGCGAGCCGTCGGCAGCGACCGCACGCGGCTTGGCGGCACGCTTGGCCTTCGGCGCCTCCTCCGGCAGCTCGCGTCCCTTGCCGAGCTTCACCCGCAGCTCGTTGGCGAGCTTCTGGTCGAGGGGCGTCATGGCCCGGACACCCTTGTGCCCCATCTCCTCGGCCGCAACCATCAGATCCTTGCTGGTCACGCCGAGCTCTTTCGCGAGCTCGATCACTTTGATCTTCGTCGCTGCCACGTCCCCCTCACCTCCTACGAGCCACTGTCATGGTCGGCTGCCCCCGGCGCACGGCTCTCGGCCAGCGCGGCCGACTGCAGTCCCTCGCCCAGCCGACACGCCGCCCGGAACGCCTGCGCCAGACGTCCGGCCTTCAACGCACGCTCCGTGCAGCCGGCTTCAACGCACACGTACGCGCCCCGACCCGGCTGGCGGCCTCGGGCGTCGACGACGACGACGCCGTCGGGGCGACGCGCCAACCGCACGAGCTCGCCCTTTGCGCGCCGCTGCCGACACCCCAGGCACGTGCGGTAGGGCACATGCTTCACGTTCCCGTCGACGGCGGCGCGACGTCGTCCCCCGCCGACACCGCCGACGCCGGCGCCTCGGGAGCCGGCTCGGCCCGCGCCGCCAGCCACTCCTGAGCTGCCGCATGGATCTTGTCCGCCTGGTCACCGACCGCCGGCAGTGCCCGGAGCGCGTCCGGCCCGGCATCCACGATCGCGCGCGGTGAGCCGAGCCCAGCCGCCTCCAGCGCCTCCACCGCCTCCGGGGCGGCGCCGAACCGGGCCAGCGCCGAGCGCGCCTCCTCGGCGTCGACGCGCTCGCTCTCGACCTCCGACTCGCTCTTGATGTCGATCCGCATGCCAGTCAGCTTGGCGGCCAGGCGCGCGTTCTGCCCCTTCTTGCCGATCGCCAGCGAGAGCTGGTTGTCCGGCACGATCACCAGGGCCGCGGGCTGGCTCGCGGCGTCCTCCTCGGCGATCGTCACCGACGACACCTTGGCCGGGGACAGCGCCCGGGCCACGAAGGTGGCCGGATCGTGCGACCACTCGATGATGTCGATCTTTTCGCCGCGCAGCTCCCGGCTGATGACCTGGATCCGCGTCCCGCGCAGTCCCACGCAGGCGCCGATCGGATCGACGTCCCGCTTGGTGGAGGCCACCGCCACCTTGGCGCGCTCGCCCGCCTCGCGCGCCGTGGCCTTCACGACCACGATCCCCTCCTGGATCTCCGGGATCTCCGTCTCGAACAGCCGCGCCAGGTAGCCGGGATGCGTGCGCGACAGCGTGATCTGCGGCCCCTTGGTCGAGCGGCGCACCTCGAGGACGAAGGCCCGGATGCGGTCGCCGGGATTGTAGCGCTCGCCCGGAATCTGCTCGCGCTCCGGCAGGATCGCCTCGGCCTTGCCGATCTCGAGGATGACGTTGCGCTTCTCGATCCGATGGACCACGCCGCGGAGAATCTGGCCTTCCTTCCCCGCGAACTCCGAGTAGATGCCCTCGCGCTCGGCGTCCCGGACCTTCTGGAGGATGACCTGCTTGGCGGTCTGGGCGGCGATGCGCCCGAAGTCCTGGGGCGGAAGCTCCTGCTCCAGCTCCAGCTCGTCGTCGAGCTCCGCCTCCGGGTTCAGACCCTTGGCCTCCTCGAGGCTGATCTCCAGCTTGGGATCAACGACGTCGGCAACCACCTTCCGGCGGGCGTACGCGCGCATCTCGCCGTTCTTGCGGTCGATGTGGATGCGCATGTTGTCGCCCGGCAGGGACTTCCGCGACGCGGACAGCAGGGCAGACTCCAGCGCCTCGAAGAGGATCTCCTTGTCGATCCCCTTCTCGCGGCCCAGCTGCTCGATGACCATGATCAGTTCGCGATTCATAATCCTGCCGGCCGTCGCGGCCACGGAACCTCCACGTCCAGACGCGCCTTCGTGACCCGGGCCCGGGGCAATTCCACGCGCTCGCCACCGTCTTCCAGCGTGAGCCGCATGTCGTCGACGTCGACGAGACGCCCCTGGTGCTCTTCGCCGCCGGCCAGCCAGCACCGCACGCGCTTGCCGACCGCCCAGCGGAGCTCGCGGTCCTTCCGGAGCTGTCGATCCAGCCCCGGCGACGATACTTCGAGATCGTACGCCTCCTCGATCAGTCCGGCGGCGTCGAGCACATCCCCCAGCTCGCGGCTGACGCGCTGGCAGTCCTCGACGCGGACGCCGCCCGTTTTGTCGACGAACACCCGTAGCATGCCTCGTGGCCGGTGTCCCCGCCACTCGAGGTCTACGAGCGTGAGCCCGTGATCGCGGAGTACGGGCTGTACCACCTCCTCGATCCGGAGCTCGCGTTCGTCCCCTTGCATACCACCCGCAAAAGTAAAAAAGTGGGCAACGCCCACTTTTTCGGGACTTTAGCACGTGTTGGGTGCCGAGGCAAGCACTGCGGCGCCCTGACAGGCTCCACGCGCGGTCAGGAAGTCGAGCGCAGCACCTCGAGACCGCGCAGGGCGTCGACCACCTGGTCCTTGGGAACCCGGCTCTCGCGTCGCGGAGCGCGCCGCTCCTTGATCTCGACGACGCCCTCCTTGGCGAGCGCGTTCCCGATCGTGACCCGCACCGGGATTCCGAGCAGATCGGCGTCCTTGAACTTCACGCCGGGCCGCTCGTCACGGTCGTCCAGCAGCGTGTCGAGCCCGGCCGCCCGGCAGGCAGCGTAGATCTCCTCGGCGGCGGCGACCTGTCCGGCGTCGCGGAGGCTCACGACCACGATGTGGACCTGGAAGGGCGCGATCGACGTCGGCCACACGATCCCGTCGGTGTCGGCGTTCTGCTCGATGGCGGCGGCGGCGATGCGGGCAGGCCCGATGCCGTAGCAGCCCATCACGACCGCCTGCTCCGTGCCCGACTCGTCGAGGTACATCGCCCCCAGGGCCTGGGAGTACTTGGTGCCGAGCTTGAAGATGTTGCCCACCTCGATCACCTTCTCGACCGCCAGCGGCTTGCCGCACTGGCCGCACGCCTCGCCGGCGCTGACGGTGTGCAGGTCGGCGAAGCGGGCCGGGAAATCGTGCCCCGGCGTCACGCCGCGCAGGTGGAAGCCCTCGCGGTTGGCGCCCACGACGTAGCGCCCCTCCCGCAAGGCCTCGTCCGCGACAATGGGCATCCGGGCGCCGACCGGCCCCACCGACCCCACCGGCGCGCCCAGCTCCCGGGAGACCTCCTCGGGGTGGGCGGCGCGGAGCTCCGGCCCCACCACCCGGGCGAGCTTGCGCTCGTGGAGCGCGTGATCGCCGCGCACGAGCGCCAGCACGAACCCGGCCGGCGTCGAGTACAGCAGCGACTTGATCGTCAGACGCGGATCGACCTTCAGGAGCTCGCTCACCTGGGCGATCGTCCTGGCGTTCGGCGTCGCCACCTCCTCGCGGTCCCCGGCCGGGAACGCGGGCGCCGCTGGCACGCCGCGGGCGATCTCGACGTTGGCCGCATAGCCGCAGCCCGCGCACAGGGCGATCTCGTCCTCCCCGGCCGCGCACGGGGCCAGGAACTCGTGGGCGCCGAGCCCGCCCATCATGCCGGTGTCCGAGTGCGCGACGTGGAAGCGCAACCCGCACCGCTCGAAGATCCGGCGATAGGCGCCCTCGTGGGCGGCGTACGAGCGGTCGAGCGCGGCCACGTCGGGGTCGAGTGTGTAGGAGTCCTTCATCACGAACTCGCGCGTGCGCAGCACGCCCGAGCGCGGCCGGGCCTCGTCGCGCTCCTTGGTCTGGATCTGGTACCAGGTCTGCGGGAGGTCCCGGTAGGAGCGGATCTCGCGCGCGGCCAGCCAGGCGATGACCTCTTCGTGGGTCATGCCGAGGACCAGGTCGCGCCCCCACCGGTCCTTCAGCTTGAACATCTCCGGGATACCGTCCCACCGCCCCGTCTTCTGCCAGATCTCGGCCGGCTGGATCACCGGCATCGTGATCTCCTGGCCGCCGATCGCGTTCATCTCCTCGCGGATGATCGTGGTGATGCGGTCGATGACCCGCTGGCCCACCGGCAGGTAGACGTAGATGCCGGCGCCGAGCTGCCGGACCAGGCCGGCCCGCAGCATGAGCTTGTGGGAGAGCGCCTCGGCGTCGGCAGGATCCTCTCGCAGCGTGGGGACGAGCGACTTCGAGACCCGCATCCTACTGGGCGGCCTTCTTCTTGTTGGCGCCCTTGACGCCGGGGGCGTACACCAGCCGCTCGACCGGCATGCCGCCGAGGATGTGGGACTGCACGATCTCCGGCAAGTCCGCCTGCTGCACGCCGGCGTACCAGACGTTCTCGGGGTAGACGACGATCATCGGCCCGTGGCCGCACTGCGAGAAGCAGCCGGACTTGTTGATCCGGATGTCCTGCTGGCGGCCGGCCTTGACCACCTCGCCGCGCAGGTACTTCACGAACCCCTCGACGTCGCCGTCCTTCGGGCAATCGTCGCCGCCGGTGCACACGAAGACGTGCGTCTCGTACTGGCCCATCAGGCACTCGCTCCCGCCGCGTCCTTCGCGGCCCGTCGCTCGGTCAGGAATCGGTCGACCTCCTCGCGCATCGCCGTCACGATGTCCTTCTCCGGGACTTTCCGGATGACCTCGCCGCCCTTGAAGATCAGCCCGATGCCGCGTCCGCCGGCCACGCCGATGTCGGCCGCCCGCGCCTCGCCGGGCCCGTTCACCTCGCATCCCATCACCGCGATGTGGATCTCCTCGTTGAGACCGCGGAACTCGTCCTCGACCTGCTTGGCCAGCTTGACGAGGTCCACGTCGGCGCGCCCGCACGACGGGCACGACACGAACGTGAGCCCGCCCTTGCGCAGCCCGAGCGACTTCAGGATGTCGATGCCGACGCGGACCTCCTCGGTGGGATCGGCCGAGAGCGAGACGCGGATGGTGTCGCCGATGCCTTCGCTCAGCAGGGCGCCCAGCCCGACCGCGGACTTGATGGTTCCCACGCCGGGGGTCCCGGCCTCGGTGACGCCGAGATGAAACGGGTAGTCCACCTGGTCGGCCAGCAGCCGGTAGGCCTCGATCATCATCAGCGGGTCGGAGGCCTTCAGCGAGACCTTCATCTCTTGGTACCCGCACTCCTCGAGGATGTGGATGTGGCGCAGCGCCGACTCCACCATCCCCTTGGCGGTGGGGCCGTTGTATTTCTCGAGCAGATCCTTTTCGAGCGACCCCGCGTTCACCCCGATCCGAATCGGAATCTTCCGATCTTTCGCGAGGTTGACGACCTCCATGACGAACTTCTTGCCGCCGATGTTGCCGGGATTCAGGCGCAGGCCGTCCACGCCTTGCTCGAGCGCGATGAGGGCCAGCTTGTAGTTGAAATGGATGTCGGCGACGAGCGGGATGCGGATCTGGCGCTTGATCTCGCCGAGCTTCTCGGCCGCCTCGCGCACCGGGACCGCGCAGCGGACGACGTCGCAGCCGGCCGCCTCCAGCGCCCAGATCTCCAGCAGGGTGGCCTGCACGTCCCGGGTGTCGGTCTTGGTCATCGACTGCACGGTGAGCGGCGCGTCCCCGCCGATCTTCAGGCTCCCGAGCGTGATCTGCCGCGTCCTGCGCCGAGTGATCATGCGCCTTTCCTACCGGAAGGATTTGAACAGGTTGAGCCGCGTGAGGTCGTTGTACAGCGCGAACACCATGATCATCATGAGCAGCACGAAGCCCACCTGCTGAGCCACCTCCCGCTTGCGCAGCGACAGCGGCCGGCCGAGGATCGCCTCGATGACGAAGAACAGCAGGTGACCGCCGTCGAGCATCGGGATCGGGAGCAGGTTGAGCACGGCCAGGTTCACGCTGATCACCGCCACGAATACCGCCACCGACACCATGCCCTCGTTGGCCTGGCGCGTCGTCTCGGTCGCGATCTGGATCGGGCCGCCGATGTTCGACAGGTCGATCTGGCGGGTGACGAGCTTCCACAGCCCCCGGGCGGTGAGCACCGTCATGTCCCACGTCTTCACCACGCCCTGCCCGATCGCCGTGATCGGCGCGTACGGCTCGAACTTCACCGCCTTCGGCGCGAGCCCCGCCTGGATCTTGCCGACCGTGACCTCCTCGCCGGCCGGCGTGCGCTCCTTCACCGGATCCGGGGTGACGGTCAGCGTGAGCGGCTTGCCGTCGCGCTCGACGCTGAGCTCGAAGGACTGGCCGGGTCGCGCGCGGATCGCCTCCAGCAGGTCCTCGTGCGTGTAGAGCGGCTGTCCGGCCACCGCCACCACGACGTCGCCCGGCTTCAGTCCGGCCCGCTCGGCCGGCGACCCCGGCCCCACCGAGGTGATGGCCGGCAGGAGCTGGGGCCCGGCCCCCAGGTCCCACGCCTCGCGCGAATCGCGGAAGATCGGGTCGGGCACCGTGCGCAGCCGCGGCGTGACCGACACGGTCTGCTCGGCGCCGTCGCGGCGCACGCGGAGCTCGAGCGGACGGCCGCTGGACTGCGCGATCGCGCGATCGAGGTCCTCCCAGTAGGCGACGGGCTTGCCGTTGACGGCGACGACGGTGTCGCCGGTACGCAGCCCGGCCGCGGCGGCGGGGCTGCTCTCGGCGACCTTGCCCACCGCCGCCGGCCACACCGCCCGGCCAAGCGTGCCCAGCACGACGGCGAAGATGACGGCGGCCAGGACGAGGTTCATCGCGGGGCCGGCGAAGACGATCAAGAAGCGCGCCCACAACGGCTTGAGCGCGAAGGCCCGGGACGAGTCCTCGATGGTCCCGCCTCCGCCCTCGAGCGGATTCTCCTCGCCCACCATCTTCACGTAGCCGCCCATGGGAATGGCCGACAGCACGTACTCGGTCTCCCGGCCGCGCCACCGGAGCAGCACGGGACCGAAGCCGATGGAGAACCGCTCGACCCCCACGCCTGTCCATCGGGCCACGAAGAAGTGGCCCAGCTCGTGGACGAGGATCAGGATGCCGATCACCACGACGAAGCGCAGGACCACCAGCAGGAACGGTGTGATCACTTCCACTGCGAGACTCCTCCGGCGCGGCCGAGCCAGTCGTCGACCCGGCGCCGAGTGCGGGCATCGGTCTCGATGCAGTCCTCGATCGACGCGATCGCGCCGGCCCCTTCGGCCTCGACCGCGCGCTCGATGAGGTGCGGGATGTCGACGAACCGGATGCGGCGTTCCTGGAAGGCGGCGTTGGCCAGCTCGTTGGCCGCGTTCAGCGCGACGGGGGCGCCGCCGCCCGCCTCGAGCGCCTCGCGGGCCAGGCGGAGGCACGGGAACTTGACCGGATCCGGCTCGAAGAACGACAGCGCGCCCACCCGCGTGAGATCGAGCCGGGCGGCCGGGGTGGGCCGTCGCTCGGGATACGTGAGCGCGTACAGGATCGGGATCCCCATGTCGGCGACGCCGAGCTGGGCGATGACGCAGCCGTCGACGTACTCGACCATCGAGTGCACGATCGACTGCGGGTGCACGATCACCTGCACCTGGTCGGGAGCCAGGTCGAACAGCCAGCGGGCCTCGATGATCTCCAGTCCCTTGTTCATCAGCGTGGCGGAGTCGATCGTGATCTTGGCCCCCATCTTCCAGGTGGGGTGCTTGAGCGCGTCTTCCACCGTGATCGCCTCGAACCGGTCGGCAGGCCATTCGCGGAACGGTCCGCCGGAGGCGGTCAGGAGGATGCGCTGGACGTCGCCGCGGTTGTGGCCGACGAGGCACTGGAAGATCGCGCTGTGCTCGGAGTCGACCGGCAGCAGGGCCACGCCGCGCGCCCGGGCGGCCGCGGTCATCAGGCGCCCGGCCATCACCAGGGTTTCCTTGTTGGCCAGCGCCATGGTCCGGCCCGCCTCGATGGCGGCCATGGTCGGCAACAGGCCGACGCCACCCACCAGGGCCGAGACGACGACGTCGGCGTCTACCTGACCGGCCAGCGCCACCAGCCCCTCGACGCCGCCCAGCAGCTCGGGCCGTGGCGCCGGCAGCAGCCGGGCCAGGTGATCGCGGGCCCTTCCGTCGAGCAGCGCCACCGCGGTAGGCGCGTACTTGCGGCACAGCTCGGCGACCAGCTCGACGTTGGAGCCGCGGGCGGCGAGTCCGGCCACGCTGAACTCGTCAGGGAAGCTCGACACCAGCTCGAGCGTCCGGAGGCCGATGGAGCCGGTGGCGCCGAGGATCGTGACCCGCTTCATCGGCAGGCCGTCAGCACGGTGAGGTAGTAGAACGCCGGCAGGTTGAACAGCAGGCTGTCGATCCGGTCCAGCACGCCGCCATGGCCGGGGATGAGAGCCCCGGTGTCCTTGGTCCCGACGCAGCGCTTGAACACCGACTCGACCAGGTCGCCGAACTGCCCGACCACCCCGAGCAGCCCGCCGGCCAGCACGGCGACGGTGCCACCGCAGGCCGGCAGCAACCAGGCGCCGAGCGCCGCCCCGGTCACCAGCGAGGCCACCACCTGGGCGGCGGCGCCCTCCACCGTCTTGCGCGGGCTGATCACGGGCGCCAGCGGGTGCCGGCCGAGCGTGGAGCCGACCACATAGGCCGCCGTCTCGCCCACCCACGTCACGCCGACGACGAACAGGATGAGCTCGTCGCCGAGCGGCGAGGTGTGGTGCAGGAGGATGCCGTAGCCGAGCAGCCAGCCGACGTAGATCACGGCCAGCAGCGTGTTGGCGGCCGGCTCGATGGCCGGCGGGCCGGATCGCCAGAGGGCCGCCGACAGGACGACGCCGGCGCCCACGGTCAGCACGACGGTCGGCAGCAGCATCGGCTCGAGCATCCGCGAAGCGCCGAAGGCAGCGGTCACCGCCACACCGGCCAGCACCCCGAGCCGGCGGTACACCGGGCGGCCGCCCTGCTCGAGCAGGCGCGTCAGCTCGAACAGCGCCCCCCCGCTCGCCACCACCACCACCACGTTGAACATCCAGCCGGGCGCCTTGACGACGATCAGCAGGAACACCGG
>Ga0247830_10000509_pt1 | contig 14080 bp, 23 predicted proteins | sample 12C_Control_Day5_FD_207766 | JGI IMG/M metagenome (GOLD analysis project Ga0247830, IMG submission 207766) | Soil microbial communities from agricultural site in Penn Yan, New York, United States - 12C_Control_Day5 | ecosystem: Environmental > Terrestrial > Soil > Agricultural land | place...
ACGTACTGCGTGTGCATCGAGACGGACAGCGACTCGCCCCCGGCGGCGGACGCCGTGGTCCGGATCAGCGTGCTCGGAAAGGGGTACTGATGGCGCTCGGCTGTGCTACCCACGGGTACACCATCACTGACCGCTCGGGCGGGCAGGTGGCGGCCTCGGGCCGCCTCACCCGCGTCCAGTACAACCGGTTGCTGAACGACTCGTCGGACGCCTCGGTGACAATCGCCGTGGAAGGGCTGGACTGCTGTACCGAACTGGGCAACATCAGGTCGTGGCGGCACTGGTTGAACATCTTCCGCAACGGCGTTTTCGTCTGGTCGGGTCCGATCGTCACTGTCAGCTGGTCCGGCTCGGACGTCGTGGTCAACGCGACGGACCTGATTGGCCTGCTGGACCGGCGGGTTGTCCACCGTCAGATCACCTTCGCGCGGGCACCCGTGGCCACCATTGCGTCCGTCCTGATCGAGGACGGGTTGCGGCCGGACGATCCGGGCCACACGGTCACCGTGGTGGCCCCGACCACCACGACCGGCGGCCGGACCTATCAAGCGTGGATCGGGCAGACGGCGGACCACCTGCGGGACCTAGCGGAAACGGGCCTTGACTTCACCGCCATCGGGCAAAATATCCTGCTGCTGCCGGACGACTTCGGCGAGACCATCGGGCGGCTGTCCGATGACGACCTGCCGGACGGGTTGAAGGTGACCGAGGACGGCGCCTCACTGGCAACGCGGCAGGTCGTGGCGGCGGACGAGGACACAGGCTTCGTCGGGGTGGCCGGCGGGGTCAATGACTACTACGGCCTGCTTGAGATCTACACCGAACAGAACACGCTGAAGACGCTGGCTGACGCTGATCAGGCGGCAGCAGCGAAGCTGGCCGGCTCGCTCAGCGTCCCGGTGTTCATCGACACACAGGACGTCACGCTGTCCCCCACTGCGCCCGTGATCATCGAGCAGCTGGTGCCCGGCTGGTGCTTGGACATCACCTCGGGCCAGACGTGCCGCGAGATTACGCAGCGCATGAAGGTCACCGGCCTGGCCGTGACCGAAAACGGCGACTCGGAACGGGTCGTTCTGCAAGTGGCCGCACTCGGCGAAGACCTGGTGGTGACGTGATGGCGCAACGCAACAGTCCTTCCCGGCGGTTCCCCGGTGAGCCGCTGGTGGGTGTCCTTCGGAACATGGCGTACCAGGCCAGGTACAGCAACAGGCGCCGCGCGGACGTTGCGACGGTGACCAACCGGGCCGCAACGGCTGTGTCCGCCGAGGCTGCGGCAGCCGCGTCGGAAGTTGCGGCGCTGGCCGCGCCCGCGATGGCCGCCACGCTGTCCGCAACGGCGGACGAGCCCGTGACCTCGGCTGCAACGCTCGTCGCAACGGCGGACGCACCGCAGCCGGGCACCGCAACACTGCTGCGGACGGACGAGAACGGACGCGCAACGCTCGAATACGAGGACCGTGGCAGTACCCCCGTAATTACCGCAACGGTGATCGGTGACCGTCCCGCCGTCGCAACGGTCATCCCGTGGGGCGAGAGCGCCGCAACGGTTTACGCCTGGACGCTTCCTGACCTGCTGCCAGCGGTGAACGTGCCGGTCGGTGTCCATGTGTTCTGGCCGTAGGATCGAGACCAGCAACCCGAGGGGAAGGACCTCAACATGGCGCGCGTCTGTGTGGACAGCACCTACTTCAACGTGGACGACAGCGGGCAGCTGACGATCAAGCCCGGTTCGATCGGTTACCAGACCACGGTGACCGTGAACGGTGACCTGGTCCCGCTGAACTTCCAGATCGCGGACTACCCCGGTGCGGCGTGGGTTTTCGTCGAGTGCATCGGTGCAGGCGGCGGCGGTGCGGGCGCGCAGGATCTCACCGCGTCCACCGGCATCGCACAGGGTGGTGGGTCCGGCGGCACGTACTGCGCCTCGTGGCTGCTGGCGTCCAGCCTTCCGCCGATCGTCCCGGTTGCCGGTGGCAACGGCGGGTCCGGCGGCGTCTTCAACGCGGCCGGTGGCAACGGCGGTCAGTCCAGCTTCGGCACGTTGGTGGTGGCGCCCGGTGGTCTCGGGGCCACGGTCGTCATGCTCGCCAGCACCACAACCGGCATCGGCAAGGGCGCCGCGTCCCCCGGTGCAGGGACCGGACAGATTCGCCGCATCGGACAGCCTGGCGGACACGCGGTGATGGTCGGTGCCTTCCACAAGATCGGCGGCCACGGTGGCGCCTCGGGCTGGCCGGGCGCGGGTGGACGCGGCGGCACCAACAACGAGGCCGGGGAATCCGGGCAGACCTTCGCCGGTGGCGGTGGCGGTGGCGCGGCAGCTTTCAACGGTGGATGGACCGGCGGTTCCGGCGGTGACGGCGCTGTCCGCATCTCGATCTACAACTAAGGGGCAGGAACATGGCTCGCTGTAACTGTGCCGGCCTCGGCGTCGAAGGCTGCATGTGCGCCCTGGTGGCCGGGGACAACACCACGGTGACCGGCACCGGGCAGGCACTGGACCCTTGGATCGTCAACAGCGTCTTGGCGCCCCCGTACACCGAGGGCACGGCCATTGACATCGTGGCGAACGCGATCAGCGTGGACCTGTCCACGGACGCGGGCAACGTCCTGGTGGTCGGCGGTGACGGCGGCCTGTACGTTCCGACGCCGCCTACACCCCCCGCCGCGCTCTCGCAGTTCCTCGGCATGGTGGTCAGCAACACCGCAGGGGCAACGACGTGGGACAAGGCGACGTACCCCGACGCGAAATGGCTGCGGGTCCGTGTGATCGGCGCGGGTGGCGGTGGCGCGGGTGCCACGTCCGCCGCGTCACAGGTCATCGCACGAGGTGGCGGCGGTGGCGGCAGCTACTCGGAAGGCTGGATCGACGTGTCTACCCTGGCCGCGTCTACGGCCGTCACGGTGGGCACAGGCGGGACCGCAGGCGTGGCCGCGAACGGGGCCGGCGGGAACGGCGGCAACTCGTCCTTCGGCGCCGTCCTGGTGGCCACCGGCGGGACGGGCGCGCCGAACACCGCCACGTCAGGAACGTCGGGGGCGAGCGAAGCGGGTGCGTCCGGTGGCCTCGGCACGGCGCAGTTCTACTCGCTGGGCAACCGGGGTGAACGCGGCATGTGGTGGTCCGCCACGGTCGGTGTCGGCGGGAACGGCGGTGTCGGTGGCGCGGGATTCGGCACAGGCGGACGCGGCGGTATGCCTGGTGTCGGTGCACAGGGCGGGTCCAGTCCAGGCGGTGGCGGTGGCGGTGCTCTCTCGGTCAGCGCGGCTGCGACCGCTGGCGGTGCTGGTGGCGCGGGCGCTGTCGTGATCGAGATGTTCCGCTGACTCTCGCCCCTCGTGGCCCCGGATGCTTCGGCGTCCGGGGCCACTGCCGTTCAGGCCAGCCGGTTGTACCGCAGCGACGTACCCTCGGCCTGAAGGACGGACGTGTTGACGGGCGTACCTGCCGCACCGCTTGACGTCGTGTTGACCCTCTGGACCTGCATCTTCACCGTGGTGGGCCCAGTGGTCACCAGGTTCGCGTGAACGGTGGACCCGCCAGCGCCCTGGTACCGCCCGAGCTTATTGCTGCCTACAGACATCATGGTCACGGTGGTGTTGGGGACCACGGCCGAGGCCGTCTCGTTCCATAGCCGGAACAGCAACTGCACCGAGCCGGTGCCCCCGTCCGCAGACACGTTCACGTGCAACAGCGCGAAGGCGTCCGCAGTCAGCTCGAACGTGCCGGCCGCCGGAACGGTCACGGACAGTCCGGTGTCCGTCCAGACGCTGTCCACCAGCGGCACCAGGTCTACGGCGGCCGGAAGGTTCGCCGCGTCGAACAGCGGCGTGAACTCGGCGACGTACAGGCAGCCTGTCTCGTCGTAGGACGCCAGGTTGCCTGGGTTGGTCGAAAGACACTGCTGATCGCTTCCGCAGCCACAACGGCCCATGACACTGTCCCTTCGTAGCCTGTCTGCTGGTCACAGTCTAGATGTGCGCGGGCATAAACTGGCCGGGCACCAACTACCACCGAAGGGACCAACGATGGCCGCACCGATGTCCGCCGCGAAGTTCGTTGCAGCGCTGAAAGCCGAGGGGCTGACGGTCCGCGAACGTAAGGGCGCGCGCACGCACAACCGGAACCACAAGGGACCGTGGGGTCCGATCCACGGCGCCATGCTGCATCACACAGCCTCGGGCACGGACGGGATCGAAGAGTACGTGTCGAAGGGCACCAGCGCCCTGCCGGGACCGCTCTGTCAGGGCCTGATTGAGAAGACAGGCACCGTGGTCCTGATCGGGTGGGGTCGCGCGAACCACGCGGGCGGCGGTGACGAGGACGTTCTAAAGGCGGTGATCGCTGAGAAGTTCCCCCTGCCGAAGACGCACGAACATGACGGGTCCTCGGGCTCGGTGGACGGCAACCGGCACTTCATCGGATACGAGTGCGTCAACAAGGGCGACGGCAAGGACCCGTGGCCGGCCATCCAGCTGGAAGCGATGGCCCGCGCGTGCGCGGCCGTGGCCCGCTACTACGGCTGGACGGTCAACAGCATCATCCGCCATCTGGACTGGTCCGACTGGAAGTCGGATCCGCGCGGCGTGGACTGGACGAAGATGCGTGCCCGCATCTCGGCGATCCTGTCCGGCAAGCCCAACGCCACCCCGCTGTCCGCGTGGGTGGACGGCGACGGGGACGAGGCTGAGCAGTCTGGGCAGCCTCAGCCCGAGCAGCCGAGCAACCCCGACGCGTTCCCCGGTGCGTCCAAGTTCGGTCCGGGCGCGGACAACAGCTACGTGACGCGGCTCGGGCAGATGCTGGTGAAGCGCGGCGGTGCCCGCTTCTACAGTGTCGGCCCCGGCCCCCGGTGGGGCGATGCGGACCGCGACGCAACCAAGGCGTTCCAGCGGGCGCAGGGGTGGACCGGCAGCGACGCGGACGGCATCCCCGGTTCGAGCACCTGGCAGCTGCTGGTGAAGGGACAGGGCAAGTCCATTCCGGCGGCAGCCCCCGCACAGAAGACGGTGGTGTCGCTGGCGAACGTCATCGCCGCGTCCCGGAAGGACCCGTCCGCGCCGCAGGGCGCAGCCTCGTACCCCAAGGATGTGAAGCCGGTGGAAGCCGCGCTGCTCAAGCTGGGCTTCCTGTCGAAGTCGTACGCGTCTGACGGGGCATACGGCACTACGACGGTCACGGCGTACAACGCGTTCCGTCGCAGCATCGGGCTGAAGGGCTCGGCCGCCACCGGCGACCCGGGCCGTCAGTCGCTCGGGACCCTGGGCAGCCGCTCGGGTCTCTTCACTGTGAAGTAGGAAGGCACATCATGAACACCACCTACCTGAAGTCCCTGCTGGAACTGGCACTGCTCACCTTCGCCGTGACGTTCCTCGGCCTGATCACTGCGGACGGTTTCGACCTGCTGAACCTCGGGGCGGTGAAGGCCGCTGCCACGGCGTCTTTGCCGGCCGCACTGGCGGTGGTCTACGGCGCACTGGCCCGGCTGCTCGGCAACTTCAACAGCGCGCTGGCGGTGGACACTCGGGACCGCTCGAACTAAGGCGGACATCACTTTCCGTAAAATCTGATCGCATGATATGACTTACCGTGAGGGGCCACCATGTCAATGACCGACGCGGGCAACGTGAACGTTGCTGCTGAATTGGCGATGCTGCGGGGTGAGATGACCACCGGCTTCGAGCGTATCCACGGACAGCTGAACATGATCGCTCAGGCGCAGACAGCGACCGCCAAGGACGTTGCCGAACTGGAAGTCCGCGTTGCCTCGCTGGAAGCGCGGCGGTGGCCGATCGGTGTCATTGCAGCCGTCAGTGGCGTTGTGAGCGCCGTGGTGGCCGCCGGTGCGTTCCTGGTGGGCCAGTAGTCCGGCAGGCACGCAGAGACCCCGTGGCGCGATGCCACGGGGTCTCTGTCGTTTACAGGGTCAGACGCGGAACAGCCGCGCGCAGCCCACACACTGACGCAGGTACAGTCCGGCCACCCACTGCGTGACCGTGGCGTGGCTGGCCACCTTGTCACCGCAGTCGGTGCGGCGCGGCTCGGCCGCCGAGAAGCCGAGTGCTCGGCTGGCCCGGTAGATCAGACGCTGACTGGCCCCCGGAACCCACTGGTCCAGCTCTGCGTTGACGACGCGGCGCAGCAGCGCGTGTGCCTCGGCCTCGGTCATCTCGTCCCCGGTGAGCAGCAGTGCCGGCGGGGTGAGCCGGGTCAGCTTGTCCGCCGTGGCGACACTGGCCGCGTTGTACGTGTCGCCCCCGGACAGCCGGTCCCCGATGATTTCGTTCACGTGGTCCAGCATCGGCTTGTCTTCCCACCCCATGTACAGCATCAGAAAACCAGACCCTTTCGTGCGTGCACGCTGGCCGCACCTTCGATGTAACCCGAAACCGTTACCGAGTCGTCCGCTTCCAGCGCGGCCCGGTACCAGCCGTAAAGCCGCTCGTCCCCACGGGACTCGGCCACGCGCGCCTTGGTGAACGCGTCCATGAATTTTGCCCGGTCGATCGGGTCCGGCAGCGACTCGGACCGCTGCTTTGCGATGACCAGCGGCGGAAGCCCGAGGTTGACGGGCCGGTCCCGGTCCACGGTGCGCTGCTTCATGAGTCGTACCCTTCCGGATCACCGGTGACTTCCCGGACGTCCTGGACGGTGAAGGTCCAGGACCGCAGATCGTCCCGGTCGTCCAGCCCCGAGTCAAGCCAGCCTTGTAGGTAGCCGGACACGGCGTCCGCGTCGATGTAGTCGCCGTAGAACGTCGCCGTGAATGTGCCAGTCACGTACTTCGTGGTGCAGGCCGGCTCGTCGTCCTTGGCCGCGCTCACCGATCGTCCACCACCGCATTGATCATCTTCATCACGATGGCCGCACCGGTCAGGTCACCCGCGTCCAACAGCCGGTCCCACACCTGGTTCAGGGTGGCGCGGCGCACCGTGGCGGGGGACGTCAACTGCGCGTCCAGCTTCCGCATCCGCTCGTCCACCGAGTCCAGCGCTTCCCGCAGTTCGGCCATCTCGCGGCCTGCCTCGGCCAGTCCTGCACCGGTGCGGGCCAATGCCGTGTCCAGGTTCGCGCGGTCCTGCTTCGTCGGCATACCGGCGGCCGGAATGGCGTCGGTGCACTTCGATCCGGCGCGAAGCGCGGCCTGTGCGGGGAAGACGTGCGTCCACGCGGGGTACTCGGTGTCCCCGTCCAGTGGCTCGATCGGCGCGCCGCACACGCACTGGACCACCTTGACGTCCTCGGCCGGCACAGGCTCGGCCAGCTCGGGCCCGGTCACGGGGACGTCTTCCACGGTGCGCGGGTTGCGCAGGTCCAGCGTGCGGCGCGTGACGGCAACGTTGTTGTGTACCACGTCCACATGGGTCACAAGCCGTGAACGTGCTGAGCGTGTTTCGGGGCAGTAAGGGCACTGAAGTTCCATGCTACGGTTCCTTCCTGGTGAGGGGCCCTGCCGCAGTTTCGTTGCGGCAGGGCCCCTTCGGGTTGGGCAGGTCAGCCGGCCGGGCAGCCGCAGTGCGGCGGGAAGTGCGGGGGACGGGTGCAGTTCGGCATGGGCTCGGGCCCCTTTCTGTTGGTGTGTCTCTATAATGGCATACCCGAGGATGCGTTGCAACCCCTATGCCGACGCTGCTTCCTGCTTCCTGGCCAGCCGGACGCGAGCGGCCGTCTCGGTGTTGCAGCCCTTGCAGTACGGGGACAGGTCCGGCTGAAAGCGCCCGTGATCGTCCCACGCGTGGCGCCCCTTCGGGCAGGTGGCCCACGGCACCGGGTCCAGCCCGTACAGTGCCCGTTCCTGGCCGCGTACGTTGCGCCGCTCGATCTCGTCGCTCACGTGCGCGGGTGTCAGGCAGTGGTCCTGGCCGCACTCGGCTTTCACCATGCCGACCGGGGGCCGGCCGGTCCGCTGCTCGAACGCCACGTGAGAGGCAGGCAGCTGGGCCTTCAGATGCCGGATCACCGGCACGCCGCTGCTACGGGACCTGCGACCGGTCCATCCGGTGTGGCCTTCCTTGTCCGGCCCCGAGCTGAAGCGGGCCAGCTTGTCTTCGCGGCTGGTGCGGTTGGTCCGGTGCGACACACCTTCGATGTCCCGGACGCGGGTGACCGCGCGGTTGTGGACGTTCAACTGCCGGGCCACGGCCCGGTCGTTCCATCCGTCGCGGACCAGTGCCGCTATCTCGTCGTGCTTCGGGTGCCGGTAACTGCTCGGTTCCTTTGCCATGGACCAATCTTAGAGACAGGAACGGGGGCCGTCAACGAGACGGCCCCCGAAGGTTGTGCGTGTGACAGGCGGTCAGCCCCGGTCCGGAAACCGGTGCGGGCTGACCCGCGAGAAGTGCCCCGGCGGCTCGGTACAACGGGCGCCGGACATGGCGTACACGTCGCACCTGCGGTCCTCGTCCTCGCGGGGCGGCAGCGGCGCTTCTGCCCACTGGAACCCGCAGCGCTCGCAGGTGCGCTTCAGGAAGACGACGGTTGGCCAGCTGCCACCAGCCGGATTGATGACGCGAGACAACGCGGCAATGCCTGTGATAGCAGGGACGTACTCGGTGAACGCGTCGGACCAGCCGCAGGGCTGGCAGTAGGCCAGGTCACCCGTGTACTCGGGCAGCTCGCGCGTCATGCCACGGCCCCCGCACTGACCAGCTGGCCGGCCGCCTCGTCCAGCTGGCCGGCCTCGGTGTCCACGGTCTGCTCGGACTCGACGGGGTTCGCCGTGAACTTCCGGGCGGCCTCGTTCGCCAGCTCAGCCGCCGTGGCGCGCGGCTCACCGGTGCGGCGTGCCTGCCTCGTCACGTTGCGGCGGATCGCGTTGCGCTCGTCCGGCGTGAGCCCGCCCCAGATGCCCCAGGACTCACCGCGCTTCAACGCGGCTTCCAGGCACTCGACAAGGACAGGGCACGCACGGCAGTTGTCCTTTGCCGCTTCGATGGCCACCGTGTCGGCGTCGGACGGGAACATAGGGGTGGCACCCGGCTTCGCGCACTCGGCCCACGCGGTCCACTCGCCGTCCTCGCTCGGGCGGAAGTTGACGATCAACGCACTCATGTTGTGGTTCCTCTCGCGGTTGTCCGGGGGCGGGGTTGCGACCCCGCCCCCGGTGGTTGATCAGTAGGTGAGCAGCTGCGCCTTGGCCGCGACGTACTTTGCGGCGCGCGGGTTGTACGCGGTGGCCAGTGCCAGGAACTCGGCCTTGGTGTAGCGCTTCGCGCCCCGGACCGGACGGACACCCTTGTCGGTCTTACGGACCATCAGCGCGGTGTGGCCGCAGACACCGAGCGTCTTCCCCTTCGAGCGAAGGGCGCCCGCGACACCGGAAGCGTCCGTCTCGGGCACCCCGGCTCGGATCGCGTGGCTGGTGAGCGTGTGCAGGCCCTGCTTATGCGCCTTGGCCTCGTTGCGACGGGCCTTGACGATCCGGCGGGCGGTGCGGGCGGTGGCGTTCATGGTGTGTCCCTTCGTCGGTGTTCCTCGCGGTGTGCCTTGAGTATGGCACGGGGTTGCTTAGCTACGCAACCCCGTGCGGGAAGAATCTTTCGGACCTCGGCCGTAGCTGGTCCGGCGGGTCAGCCGGCCAAATCCGCCGGAACCTCGAAGGAACGCGAACGCAGCAGCTTCCGTGCGATCCTGCGGACGTCCGGGCAGTGGGGCGCTTCCGGGACGCCCTGGTACGGGGACCGCAGAGTGAACACGTAGCTGAACGCTTCGTAGTCTTCCTGCGTAATCCAGCCGACGTGATACCGGGCTTCGGCGTCGGCCATCGTGAGACGGGACATGCGGAACACGTCACAGTCCTCGCACTTCAGGGTCAAGTGAATGTCGTCCCGGTCGCGCGCCGTGCACGGGTCGGCTTCGTCGCGGTGGTGGCGGTTCTCGGTTACCCAACTCATTGAGTCATCCTTCGCGGTTGTCGCGGAATGGCCCCCGCCGGGCTGGCGGGGGCCGCATGTGGTTCAGCGGGCCAGTGCAGCCGTTTCCTCGGCCTGCCCGATCAGGGCCCTGGTCTCACGGACGAGACCCTTCAGACCTTCGTACCGGTACGTACGGCCCATGGACTCACGAGCGATACGGGCGGCATCCGGGTGGTTGTAGCGCATCGTGTCCACGATCGCGGACAGCTGCCCGATCAGGATGTCGGCGTACTCGGTGTCCGTGGTGACCATCGCGGTGCCTGCCGCCGAGCGCTCGATACGGCGCTCGATCATCTCGATCTTCCGGGCCAGGTGGGGCAGCGCGTAGATGGCACCCAGGATCTGGTTCGCCAGCACCCCACCACCGTTCGCCGCGCGGGTGATTCGGTCGAGCTTCGTCTCGGTGGTGGCGTTCATGGTGTGTCCCTTCGTCGGTGTTCCTCGCGGTGTGCCTTGAGTATGGCACGGGGTTGCTTAGCCACGCAACCCCGTGCCGGAAGAATCTTTCAGCCGCAGGTCAGAGCTGGAATGCCTGCCGGAAGCACTCGCCGATGTACTGCGTGTACACGGGTGGGATGCACTCTCGGATTCCTTCCCGGTTCATCCATCCCACCTTCATGTCCCGGCGGACGTAGTCCACGCCGACGAAGTTACCTACTGCGTGGTAGTAGTCGCCTTCTGTCACCGGGCGGCCCATCTTCACTGTCTTCGCGGTGTGCGGCTTGTGGCCAGGCTCGGGCAGGAACCAGCCGCCCGGCTCGAACATCCGGTGCCGGTACGTGTGGATCCCGAACGACTCGCCGCACAGCCGGACCGGGGACAGCATGTGCGGCGCCGCGTCTTCGACGTTTTCCAGCACGTACGGAACATCGATGTCCAGTAGCGCGTTCCTCGTCGGACCGATCAGGTCCGGGTGTTCGTTCTGCATGATGCGCTGCGTGGCCGAGTAGAACTGACACGGCGGGGACCCGGCGACCAACGCCACGTTATCCCGGATCCACTCGTGGTTGTCGCGAACCCACTGGACCGCGTCCGCCTGAATGAAGCTGTTGCCGCAGTATCGCGGCTGCTCTTCGATGTCCACGCCGATCACGTAGAACCCTGCGTCCTGAAACCCCTTCGTCGCCCCACCTTGACGGCAGTACAGATCCACCAGAATCGGCGGTCCGGCCAGTGCTTTGATCTTGTCTATGGTCCAGGTGCTGCCCACTGTTTCCCCCTCGCGGTTGCTTCCTGAATCCAGTGTGCACCCTGCTGACAGACCAACGCAAGAGCCCCCTGGAACTTTCTTCCAGGGGGCATTTTGGCCGGCCAGAGGGGGTGTCAGAGTGCCGGCCGTTGTTGACAGCTGGTTATCAGTAGGCCCGCTACAGGTCCCGCGCCGCGTCCAGGACGGACCGCCACTGACCCTCGCTCAGGTCCACCCACTCGACACCCGCAACCGTTTCCGCCAGCTGTTCGGGGGTGCCTTCACCGCCGAGGACGTACGACAGGTGCATCCGGGCAGCCGAGTTGAGGCAGTGGACCCTCACGGCCCACTCGGGCGACATGGGGGCGTAGCTGACCAGCATCGCCGGGACGGCCGTGTCCTCGCGCACGCTACGGCGGGTCAGCAGCCCGGACAACGCCGTCAGGTTGGTGGACGACAGGTGAATCCGTGCTGACGGCCCCTTGTAGTCCACCAGCAGGGCCACACGGTCGTCACGGCCCACTACGGCTAGGTCCACATCCAGGCACGGGTTACGCCACCGCATCCGCGTCTGCCCCACCGGCTCGAAGTTCCGGCGCCGCGCGGACATCAGTTGGTGCGGCCAGTCCTCGCCAGCCCGCAGCATCGGGTCCGGCTCGTCGTCCAGCCACGACTTCGAGCTGAAGTCCACGCCGTACGGTGCCAGCTCGGGCGCGTGGCGGCCCCGCAGCCGGTACAGGTTCCACACGTACTGCTGCTCTGTCATCTTCGACCAGCCGGACTGGTCCAGGAACGAGCGGGCCGCGTCGTTGTGGCCGAAGACGCGGTAGGACCAGTTCCGGGTGTCGTACTGCACGGTGAAGAACGGCAGCTGCTCACCAGTCGCCCGGTGCAGGCGGCCGAACGCGGTGTGGACCGAAGCCGCGTCCTTCCCGGCGGGCAGTTCCTCGCCGCGCTTCTGGTAGCTGATCACGGCCAGCGGTTCACCCTTGTCGTACTCGATCATGGGGAACTTCATGCCGGCCGCCGGGGCAACGTGGCCCCAGTGGGCATGACGCACGCTCAAGAGCCCGTCACGCCACCCGGTGTCCAACCTGCGTGCCATGTTGTGTTCCTTTCGCTGCTGCTGCTGAAATGGAAGAGAGCAGCGTCCGCAGCCATTTCGCTCTGACCCAGCGGCCTGGACCCCGAATGGTTCTCGGGCGCCTTACGTGGGATTCGCGCGGCTCGTGCCTACACGGACGCTGCTCTCACGGCATGAAGCCGAGCGGCTGCCAGATCGGGTCGGCAGCCGCTCGGCTGGTACTGCGTGCTACGCCTTGACGGCGAAGGGGTCGTCAGCCGTCTCGGACTCGGTGGCCGCCTGGACGACGCGTCCGGCCAGGAAGTCCCGGGCCAGCTGCTTCTGCTCGTCGGTCGGGGCGGTGAGGATGTAGGGCGCGTTCTGGCCCTTCTTGGCCTCGCCGACCGCGATCACCCCGAGCAGCTTCCGGTTGCCGGGAATCTTCCGCTTGAGCTGGCCGATCAGGCTGCCCTGGAAGACCATCTGGTCCTCATACTCGGCCGGCCCGCCCGTAGCCGTCAGCACCACCATGTCGGTCGTCACCGCGTCCTTGGTGCCGAAGTCCGTCTTGACCTCTTCCACGTACTCGGTGGGGGTGAAGAGAACCAGTTCACCGACCAGTTCCTTGATCGCGACGTAGGAACCGGCGCTGTCGAACTCATCGCGTGCCATGAGGCTGCCTCTTTCTGCTGCTGCGTTGGATGGGACCGGTCCAACGGCCGCCGAGTTGCGGTTCTGTTGGACCGTCGCTGAAAGCGAACCAGGGGACCGGTCCCCGCTCGGGGCGGTTGCCCCTTGCGATGTCTCTATGATGCACCATGCTGGCCGCGTGTGTCAACACGGAATCAGCTGACGCGTCGAAGCAGGCTGAAGCCGGTGCCGGACCCTTCGCACGACTGCAACACCAGGTCCGCACCGCCGAAGGACGGGATGGCCCCGGACTGCCTGTTCAGCCGCATGTGGCCGGTCACCCGGTACGTGCCGGCCAGCTGACCCGAGGTCACCACCACGGTGCGCCCCACGGTCACGCGGGACAGCCACTGATAGCCGTGGTAGTTGTGCGCGGCGAGGATGTTCACCCCGACGTCCCGGCCGTACAGGGTCAGCCCACGCCCCTGGTCTATGCACGGCTGCGGGTTGCCGGTGCAGTCGCGGTATCCGCCTATCCGTATCGGCGCAGGCTTCTGCGGCTTCCTGGTGGCTTCCGGCGCACGCGGCGGGGCTGTCTTCCGCTCGGGTGCTGGCGTCGCCTTCACGGGCGCCCTGAGCGCTGCGGCGGCCGGCTTCCGCTCGGGCTGCGGGACCGTCACCACGGAAAGCCGTACGTAGCTTTCTGCGGGCTCGGGGGCCGCTGCCTCGTCCACGGGGCCAACAACAACCGCAGCGGCTGCCAGAACGGCAGCCGCTGCGGTCAGAACGTGACGCTTCACCGGGGGTACCTGTTCCACGCCACCGTGCCCGACTCGACATGACCCGTAGCCCACTGCTCGGTGGACACGTTGCCGTTGTCGTCCAGCTCGGCCAGGTAGTTCTGCCAGAACGTGACCCGCGCACGCGCCGCACCGGCGGACCCGTAGGGACCTTCGTACGTGGTGAACGGTTCCTTGTTCCGCTTGTACTTCTTCGTGATCACCGCGCGGAAGACGGTAGCGTCGGCAGCCATGCCGATGGACCTGGCCATCAGCTGCCCATCACAGACGCGGTGTTCCGCAGCTCGGCCGCTACCAGCCGGGCCTGTCCGGCCAGCCGCTCGTTCCACTGGTTGAAGGTGCGCGCGCGGTCGGCCACACCCACCAGCTGCGCCATCGACTGAGCCGCGTTCAGCTGTTCCAGCCAGTGCATGTCCGCACCGTCCTGGGTCACGCCGTAGCGGTCCGCCTGGAAGACCTCGGACACGTGGCGCATTTTGA
>Ga0247830_10000510_pt1 | contig 14077 bp, 6 predicted proteins | sample 12C_Control_Day5_FD_207766 | JGI IMG/M metagenome (GOLD analysis project Ga0247830, IMG submission 207766) | Soil microbial communities from agricultural site in Penn Yan, New York, United States - 12C_Control_Day5 | ecosystem: Environmental > Terrestrial > Soil > Agricultural land | place: USA...
GCTCGCGGTGTTCGGAGCATCGGCTCTCGTCCTCGCGATCGTCTGCGTCAACGTGTCGAACCTGTTCCTTGCCCGGGGTGTTCGCCGGCGCAGCGAGTTCGCGCTGCGTGCTGCGCTTGGCGCCGGCCGAACACGTTTGATCAGGCAAATGATCACGGAGAGTTTCGTTCTCGCATTGCTTGGCGGCGGCCTGGGACTCGGTCTGTCGATCGTCGGCGTGCGCGTACTCGTCGCCCTCAGCCCGCCGGGACTTCCGCGGCTGAATGCCATTGGCCTCGACGGCGCGGTCTTCGCGTTTGCACTGACGGTGACAACGGCGGTCGGGTTGCTCTTCGGATTGATTCCCGCGCGGCAAGCCGCCCGCACCGATCCTCAACGCGACATGGCGCTCGGCTCGCAGCGGCTCGCCGGCGGCAACCGACGGATCCGTCAGGCACTGGTGATCTCGGAGGTGGCACTCGCGCTGATGCTCCTCGTCGGCTCGGGATTGCTCTTCCGCAGCCTCGCCCGGCTCTTCGCCATGCCTCCGGGCTTCGATGCCAGAAACGTACTCACGATGCAGGTGCCGGCTCCCGCGTCGCGCGCCGGCGCCGATGCAACGCTCAACTTTTTCGCGAGCGCCCGCGACGTGATTCGGAGCGTCCCCGGCGTCGAGTCGGCAGCGTTCACGAGCCAGCTGCCGATGAGCGGCGATCGCGACGAATACGGCGTGCATTTCGAGGCGGAGCCCGCACGTCCGGCGCAGAGCTACGGAGCGTTCCGATACGGGGTGAGCCCGGGGTACCTGGAGACCATGCGCATCTCTCTGCGACGTGGGCGGTTCTTCGAGGAGCACGACCGCGCGGGGGCGGCTCCGGTCGCTCTGATCAGTGAATCCCTGGCCCAGTTGCGATTCGGCACCGGCGACCCGATCGGGCGGCGCCTTCGGATCGGACCGACTGACGGTGCTCCCTACACGATCGTCGGCGTCGTTGACGATGTGCGCCAGATGTCGCTCGCGGTGGGCGAATCCGCGGCGGTGTACATACCCGCAAGTCAGTGGCCTCTTCCCGACGGTGTGATGTCGTTCGTCGTTCGCGCCCGCGGCGATGCGGCTGCGCTGACGCCGGCCGTCCGGGCGGCGATCTGGTCGGCCGACAAGAACCAGCCGATCGTGCGCGTCGCGTTGATGGAAGACCTCGTCGCCGCGTCGGCAGGCGAGCGGCGCTTCGCCGTGATCCTGTTCGAGGGCTTTGCGCTGGCGGCGCTCGTGCTGGCGGCGGCTGGCATTTATGGAGTACTTGCCGGCAGTGTGGCGGAGCGCACCCGCGAGATCGGCGTGCGGTCGGCGCTCGGCGCCTCGCGCGGAAGCATTCTCGGTCTGGTATTTCGACAGGGGCTCGGACTCACCGCAATCGGTGCCCTGATCGGCCTGGCGGGCGCTGGCGCCGCGAGCCGGGTGATCGCCGGCCTGTTGATCGGCATTTCACGCTACGACCCGCTGACGTATACCGGCACGGTCGCGTTGCTTGCCGCAGTATCGGTCGCCGCCTGCAGCGTGCCCGCGTGGCGGGCGGTGCGCATCGATCCCGCCACGACACTGCGTGCGGAATGAGCGGACCGCGTGAGGCGTTGCTGACGTTCGTCCCCTGCCTCAGCCTTGCGCCGGCGAGTGAACGCGGCGTCGTACGGACGCCGAGACGCGCGACAACCACTGTCTTGCGCTCTCGCCGACCAGCACGCGTTCGATCGCATCGAACTTCACGTACGCCACCGGCACCAGCAGGAGCGTGAGGAACAGACACAGCGACTGCCCGCCGATGATGGTGACGGCGATGGCGGCGCGGCCCGTACCGCCGATGCCGATGCCCAGCGAGGTCGGGATCAGCCCCGCAATGATCGCGGTCGTCGTCATCAGGATCGGCCGCAGTCGCGTGCGGCACGCCTCGACGATCGCCTCGCGCAGGGGGACGCCGCGCGCGCGCAGGACGTTCGCGTAGTCGACCTGCAGGATCGAGTTCTTCTTGACGATCCCGAGGAGCAGGAGCATGCCGAGCGCGCTCCACAGATTCAGCGTGCGCCCGGTGATCCACAGCGTGAACAGCGCGAACGGAACCGCGATCGGCAGCACGACCATGATCACGATCGGCTGCAGGAAGCTCTCGAACTGCGATGCCAGCACCATGTAAACGAAGATCATTGCCAGGCTGATCGCCATGACCATGTTCGCGGTGGTCTCGTCGAGGATTTTCGACTGCCCCTGCAGCTTGAACGACATCGGCGAGGGCATGTTGAGCCCGGCGAGCATCGCGGTGACGTCGTTCGCGGCCTCGTCGAGCGCGTGGCCGGGCGCGGTGTCTGCGATCAGCATGACGGTGAACTGCCGATCCGAGCGCTGCAGCGTCGTCGGGCCGAGGCCGCGCTCCAGCCGGGCCAGATTGTCGATGCGCACCGGTCCATTCGCCGACGGAACCGTAAGGCGGCCAATCGATGCGATGTCGTGGCGCTGGTTCTCGAGCACGCGGATCTTGACCGGGTACTGCTCCTGACCCTCCTTGTAGAACGAGATCTCGTCGTCACCCGCGACCGCCAGCCGCAGCGTGTTGCCGATCGTCGCCATGCGGACGCCGAGGTCCGCGGCCCGTTTACGATCGACGTCCACGTGGATCTCGGGGTTCGACACGTTGAGCGCGATCTTCACCTCGGTGATGCTGGGAATCCCCTGCGCCGCGTCGAGCGCGCGTTTCGAGTACTCGACGATCCTGGGCAGATCCGGACCGAGGATGTTCGCCACGATCGCGAAGCCGCCGGTGCCTTCACCGCTCCCGAGCGCGGTGCGCGAGGAGATGCTCGGACGATAACCCGGATGCGCCGCGAGACGACGCCGCATCTCAGTGATGATGTCGGCCTGCGTGTTCTTGCGCTGTTCGATGGGCAGCGCCTGGCAGAGCAGGTGGATGTGCGTCGGTGATCCCGCCATCGTCGAGACCGCGACCGACGGCTCGATCTGCGCCACCCCCTCGATTCCGCTCAGTTCGCCGAGCACCCTGAAGGCAACCTCGCTCGTCCCCTCGAGCGACGTTCCTTCCGGGGCGTCGATGTGAACGGTCCACTCGCCCATATCCTCGTTCGGCACGAACTCACGGCCGACCATTCGATTGAGCGGCACGGTTGCCAGCGCCGTCACCACCGAAATGGCGATGATCACGCCCGGATGATCGAGCGCCCAGTTCACGCGACGGGTGTACCAGCCGTCGAGCCAGTGAAAGAACCCCCGCTGCCTGGTGCGGTGATCCGCTGCGGCGTCGGAGAGTTTGAGGAACCGCGAACTGAGCATCGGCGTCAGCGTGAAACTGACGAGCATCGAGACGAGAATCGCGAATGCCATCGTCCACCCGAACGGATTGATGAAACGCTTCGCATACCCGCTCATGAACGCGATCGGCAGAAAGATGACGATCAGCGACAGCGTCGTCGCCATCACCGCGAGCGCGACCTCTCGGGTGCCCTGGATCGCTGCCGCGAACGGCGAGAGCCCCTTCTCCTCGATGTAGCGGAAGATGTTTTCCAGCACCACGATGGCATCGTCGATGACGATGCCCACGGCGAGCGTCATGCCGAGCAGCGTCATGTTGTTCAGCGTGAACCCCATGATGTTCATCAGCGTGAACGTGGCGATCAACGAGGCGGGGATCGCCAGCGCCGAGATGATCACCGCGCGGATGTTCCGAATGAAGATCAGCACGACGATCGTCGCGAACAAGGCGCCGAAGATGAGGTGCTCCTCGAGCGAGGCGATCGAGGCGTAGATGAAGCGTGAGTCGTCGCGGATGACGGTGACCTTCACGTCTGCGGGAAGCGAGCGCTCGATCGCGGCAAGCTTCGCGCGCACGCCCTCGATGACGCCGACGGTGTTCTCTCCCATGGCGCGGCGGATGTCGAGCATCACCGCCGGATCCTTGCCCAGCCACACCGCGCTGGTGGGGCGCGCGAATGCGTCCTCCGCGCGGCCGACATCGGAGATGCGCACCGGCGTACCGTTTCTCGTCGCCACAACGATGTCGTTGAAATCCGTCGTCGCGTCAACCCGTCCCAGCGTCCGCAGCAGCAGCTGTCCTTTGCCCTGCTCGACCGTGCCCCCCGGGATCTCGGCATTCTCGGCGGAGACGGCGTCGCGAACCTGCGTGATCGACAGCCCGTACGAGTTCAGCTTCTCGATGTCGACGACGATATGGATCTCGCGTGCGCGGCCGCCGGCAAGGCTCACTTCGCCGACGCCGTTGACCGTCTGGATCACGCGCGCGATCTGTTTATCGGCCAGCTCCGTGAGGGTGCGAAGGCTCATGGAACCCGATGACACGATCAGCGACATCACCGGATCAGCGTCGGGATCCACCTTCGTGATGACCGGGGGCAGCAGCTCCGGCGGCATGGTCCTCACCGCCCCGGCGACCTTCTCGCGCACGTCGTTCGACGCGTCGTTCAGGTCGCGTTCGAGCACGAACCGCACGGTGATCTGCCCGCGCCCTTCGGAGATCCGCGCCGTCATCTCGTCGATGCCGGAGACGCCGCTGATCGCTTCCTCCATCGGCTCGATGATCGAAGACGATATTTCGTCGGGGCTCGCGCCCGGCAACGACAGCTGCACGCTGACCGTCGCGGGATCGGCGCGTGGAAACAGGTCCACGCCGAGGTTGCGGAAGGAGAACGTCCCCAGCACGACGAGGGACGTCACGAGCATGGTGGCGAATACCGGTCGACGGACGCAGAGGTCAGACAGCACGGCGGCGCTCCCCTACTTCGCGACCATCACGAGCGCGCCGTCCGCAAGGGAATCCACATCGGAGACCGCCACGCGGTCGCCGGCGGAGAGGCCGGTCAGGACCTCGATGCGCTCGCCGAGACGCTCGCCCACGGTGAGCTCGCGCATCGACAACTTGTCTCCCTGCAGGACGAACGCGCGGTTGACGCCGTAGCGATACTGCAGCGCCGCATACGGCACCGTCATCACCTCGTCGACCTTGCTACTTTCGATGTGGACGCGCGCGAACGTTCCCGGCTTGAGCGCGGTGTCGGCGTTCGCCACGACCGCTTCGAAGGGGAACGCGCGTGTCGAGGCGTTCACCGCCGGGCTGAGGCGCGAGACCTTCCCGGCGAACCGACGGCCGGGATACGCGTCGACCTGTACCTCTACGAGCTGGCCGGTATTGATCCACGGCACCATCTTCTCGGGGATCTCGGCAGTGACCTTGAGCGGGTCGAGGCGCACGATCGTGACGACCGGCGTCGTTGCCTTGACCAGCTCGCCAGCGTTCACGAGCCGCTTTTCCACGAAGCCGTCGAAGGGAGCGCGAATCGCCGTGTCGCGCAGCTGCCGTGCCGCCATCTTCATCGCCGCTTCCGCCGCCTGGATGCTCGCCCGCAGGTTCCGGGCGCTCTGGAGCGCGCCGTTGTAGCTGGCGCGCTTGGATTGGAGCGTCGCGCGGGCATCGTCGAGCGCCTGCTGCGAGATGAGCGCGCGGCCGAACAGCTCGTTCGCGCGATCGAACGCCTGCGTCGCCTGCACCAGATCCGCGTTCGCCCGCTGCGCGTCCGGCGTCTTCTCGAGCTCCGGCAGATGCTGCGCGTCGGTCGCTCCATACTGCGCGAGGGTGCGGGCCAGCGCGGCCTCCTGCTGCTCGTACGCGTACTGCTGCTTTTCGCGGTCGAGTTGAACCACGACCTCGCCGGCCGAGACCCGATCGCCGAGATCGACGAAGAGGCGCTTTACCGTTCCGTCGGTTTCCGCCGAGATCGTGACCTGATCGACTGCGCTCAGCGTGCCGACGACATCAACACTGCGCGGTATCGACTCGCGGCGGACGCTGTCCACGCGGACCGGCTTCGGTTCGGCCTCACGCGTGCTGGCGTGCGCCCTTTCCGATCTGTCGCAGCCCGCGGCGGCAAGGCTGAAAAGGGCAATGCTTAGAGAAGACTTAACCAGGCGATGGGGTAAGACAGCCACCATTACACAATAGTCCACGCATGCTGCCCGGCGCCACGGCCGCGCACAACGGTGCGACGCCGTCAGATCTTGCGGCTTATTGGGCCTGCAACTGGCTCAGCACGGGCCGCAGGCTTCGAGGGACAGCTAGCCTTGCGTATTCACGCGTCTGGCCAGTGTGACGATTGACGCCACGAGCTCGCCAGGATCGACTGGCTTCGCGAGGTGCATCTCGAAGCCGCTGCGCAGCGCCTTGGTGCGATCCTCCGAACGGGCAAACGCAGTGAGCGCAGCCGCCGGAAGATTGCGGATCGCCGGGTTTGGCGAGTTGCGGATCCTCTGAATGAGCTCGAATCCGTCCATGTCCGGCATCCCGAGATCGATCACGAGCACATGCGGTTTCACATCTTCGATACGGGCCAGCGCGGCATTCGGCGACGACACGCTCGTCACCTGAGCCCCTGCCGTTTCGAGAACGACGCGGAGCAGCGTCAGCGCGTCCTCCTCATCGTCGATCGCCAGGACGTGGATGCCCTGCAGGTCCCCCAGTGCTTGCAGCGCTTCGCGCCACTCGCTGCGCGGATGCTCGCGCCGCGTCTGCACGACCTGCGGCGCCACGATCATCAGCGGCAGCCTCACGCGGAACGTGGCCCCCTGCCCCTCCCCCGCGCTCGACGCGTCGACGGTGCCGCCGTGCATCTCGACAATGTGGCGCACGATCGCAAGGCCGAGTCCCAGGCCCCCCGTCTTGCGCGTGGTCCCTGCTTCGGCCTGACGAAAACGCTCGAACACGTATGGAAGGAAATCTGGCCGGATCCCCACGCCTGTATCGCTCACGACGATCTCGACGTGTGAGTTCACCCGTTCCAGACGCACTTGCACATGCCCATTCCTCGGTGTGAACTTCACGGCGTTCGACATAAGGTTCCAGGCGACCTGTTGCAGGCGTCCTGGATCCCCTGACACCGGCCCCACCCGCGGGTCGATGATCGTGTGCACGCGCACCCCCTTCGCGTCGGCGGCCGGTTGAACCGTCGCCACCGCGTTGTCGACGATCACCGGGAGCTCCACCGGCTGCACGTCCAGGCGGATCTTGCCGGAGACGATGCGGGAGACATCAAGGACGTCCTCGACGATCTGCGTCAGGAGTGTCGCGTTCCGCTCGAGAGTCTCGAGACCGCGTGCGGCCTTCTCGGGTGGCAGCATGCCTCCGCGCAACAGTCGCGAGTAACCGAGGATCGCGTTCAGCGGCGTGCGCAGCTCGTGGGAAAGGACGGCGAGGAACTCATCCTTCATTCGATTCGCGGCCTGCGCATCCATGTACAGCCGCGCGTTCTCGAGAGCGACCGACGCCCACGCCGCAATGCCTTGTGCGAGCCGCTCGTGCTCTTCCGTGAACACCCCAACCCGCGAATGTCCGAAGAACAGTCCCCCGATCACGTCCCCTCTCACGCCCTTTACGGGTACGGCCAGGTAGCTGCGAACGGGCAGGTGTCCCGGTGGCATACCGTGATACGGCGGATTGTTTCCGTACCGTGGATCCACGGTGACATCGTCCAGCCGTACCGGTCCCTTGCCGTGGAATGTCGGCGCGAAGATCGCCGTCGCGCGGGGATTGGGAAACTTCGAGAACGCTTCGCGGGGCACACCCGACAACGTGTAGAGCATGTACGCATCGCCCGAGTCCGGTTCGGTGACGTTGTAGAAGAAGGCGCCAAACTCCGCGTGCGTCATCTCCGTCGCGATATCGGTGACTTTCTGAACGATCGCCTCGCCATCGAGGGTAGAGGCGACGACCGCGCCGACCTCCCCGAGCCGTTCGGTGTTGACCGCGTGTTCGTGCAGACGCGCGAGCAGGCGCGTTTGCTCGGTGATGTCGCGGGCGACCTTCGAGGCGCCCACCACAGTGCCCGTATCGTCGCGGATCGGCGACACCGTCAGCGAGATGTTCAGGCGACGACCGTCTTTGTGCTGGCGGATGGTCTCGTAGTGCTCGACCTTCTCTCCGGCACGGATCTTCGCCAGCACGACGTCTTCTTCGTCCTGCAGATCCTGCGGAATGATCATCCGGATCGACCGGCCAACGGCTTCCGCCTCCGTGTAGCCGAAAATGCGTTCGGCGGCCGGGTTCCACGACGTGATGATGCCGTTCAAGTCCTTGCTGACGATTGCGTCATCGGACGATTCAACGACGCGGGCAAGGTGGCGAATGGTGACGTTATCGGGCAGTTGCTGCATGCGGGCGATGACGTTTACTGACGGGCTGACAACGGGATTTGCGAAGCCGGTGCGCACGAAACCGGGACACGAGGCCGGGCCTCGGTCGCTTGCATCAGGTGTGCCGTGCCTTCGTTGGTTGACACGCCTCTATTTAAAGACGTCGTCAGACGGCGGCTGAGGTACGAAGGGCGAGAGCGGAAGCTCACCCTTCCAGAGGTCCCGCATCGCGCTCGTGGTCCGCTCGACCCGTTCTTCCGAGAACTGCGTCTTGTGACACGACATGGATCGGCGTCCCGCGGCGAAGTCCGCACTCGTGAACGCAATGCGAACCGTGAGCAAACTATCTCGAGGTATCAGAAACGGCGGTACCCCGCGCTCAGGGTGCGCTGCCCGGATACCTTCAGCGGGAATCGACGAATAGAACAACCGGTCCGGCACGCCCGGCGCACCCGCTCTGACGAGCTGCGTGACGATGCTGCTGATCAGGCGGTGATCGGGATGACCGTAACCCCCATCTGGTCCCCACGTGATCAGGACGTCCGGGTGCAAGCGCTGCAACTCCTCCTGGATCCGCTGCGTCAGCCGGTAGAGGATCATCGGGTCTGCGTTGTTGTTCCCTAACGCACCGTCGGGAAACCCGAGCAGGATCGGCGGTTGCGCGCCGATCGCCTGCGCTGAGCAGCGCGCCTCTTCCACCCGCAATTTGGCGATCTCAGGACCGCGCGGGACTGAGCTGTTCGCCGCTCCCTGCGCGCCATCCGTCGCGGTGATCATGTACACCTGCACGCCTTCTCGCGCGTAACGCGCGAGGACCGGACTGACCGGCCCTTCGTCATCGGCGTGCGCCCAGACGGCGACGATCGTTTTGCCCGTCGCCTGGTGGGGGGAGGCAGTGACGGCACCAAAGAGAATCGCCAGGATGAGACTGCCGGTAATGAGGCGCATCTGTTCCTCCTGAGGGGAGCCGCAGGTAAGCGCCATCATAGACCCGCGATGACGGGCGCCGGTGTGCCGAAGTCATCGCATGCGCTGAATCGCAGCGTAAAGGCCTGGGATGAACAGCAGCGTGACCGGCGTCGACAAGGCAAGGCCGCCAATCACCGCCAGCGCCAGCGGCTGTTGCAGTTCGGCGCCGGCGCCAAACCCGAGTGCGAGAGGAAGAAGGCCGAACAGCGTGCAGAACGTCGTCATCAGGATGGGACGGAGACGAATGCGCCCGGCATGCGCGATGGCGGTCTCGAAGGGCTCTCCATCCGCGCGGAGCCGCTCGGAAACGTCGAGCAGCATGATCCCGTTCTTCACGACGAGACCGACGAGCAGAATGAGACCCATCGCTGACGAGATGTTCAGGTCCTCACCGGTGATCCACAGGAGCAGCAGCGCTCCTCCGAGTGACAAGGGCGCTGCGAGCAGAATGAGGATCGCGGGGAGCCACGCGCGGAAGTGAATCAGGAGGACCATGAAGACCAGCAGGATCGCGAGCGCGAAGACCATCAGCAATTCGCGAAACGCCTGCCCCTGGGCCTGATACTGTCCGCCGATCTCGTGCGTGTAGCCGATCGGCAACTGCATCGCCTCGAGCTTCGAGCGGATCTCCTCGACAGCGCTTCCCAGATCCCTTCCCTCCAGGCGTCCGCTGACGACCACCATCGGCCGCAGGTTTTCTCGCAACAGCTCACCCTGGCCGTTCGCGCGTTCCATCGACGCCACTGCCGATACAGGCAGAGGCTTGGCGTTGGACGTACGGATCAGCGTGTCGCCGAGCCGGTTCGGATCGAAGCGAAACGAGTCGGGCAGCCGCACGCGGACCGGAATCGTGCGATCCGGCAGCCGCAGGTCCGTTGCCACATCTCCCAGCCAGTTCGCCGCCAACTGGTTCGAGACCTGCTCGACGCTGAGGCCGTAACGAGCCGCGGCCGCAGGATCGATCTGCCATGTGACCTCGGGATTCCCCTGCTGCACGCCGACGACGTCGACGACCCCGTCGATGCCGTTCATCATCTCCTCGGCCTGCTCGCCGAGCTCCGCGAGGCGATCGGGATCGTCGCCGAAGATCTTCACGTCGATCGGCTCGGGATTCCCCTCGAGATCACCAAGCATGTCCTGGAGGAGCTGGACGAACTCGATTTCCACGAGCGGCACAGCCGCGTGCAACTTCTCCCGCAAGTCGCTGATGATCTCTTCCGACGAGCGATCCCGCTGGCCGCGCGGCTTCAGGCGCACGACGATATCGCCCGAGTTCTGAGCGGTCGCGAACAGCCCGAGTTCGGATCCGGTCCGCCGCGAATACGCCGCCACTTCCGGCGTGTCGCCGATGATCCGTTCCATGGCGCGGACGTGCCGATCGGTTTCGGGGAGCGCGCTGCCGGGGGGCGTGAGGTAGTCGACCACGAATCCACCCTCGTCGGCGGCGGGAAAGAAGCCTGTTCCGATCACGGCGAACATCCCGGCGGTCAGAGCGGCGAGCGCCGCCGCGGTGACGAGCGGGATCACCGAAGCTCGAACAGTCTCGCCGAGCAGCCGGCCGTATGCACGATCCAGACGCCCATGCGCTTCACCGGTCGCTCGATGATGCCGCGCCGCCCATCGCGACATCAGCGGGACGACGCTGACCGACAACCCCAGCGACATCAGCACCGCGACCGAGAGGCTGAGTGACAATGCGCGAAAGAACTGTCCCGGCACGCCCGAGAGCAGCCCGAGCGGAGCGAAGACGACGACCGTCGTCAGCGTCGAGCTGATCAGCGGCGCGAGCAGCTGCTGTACGGCATCGACAACGCTCGTCCCCCCCTCACCCGCGCGCCGGTGCACGTTTTCGACGACCACCACCGCATCGTCGATGACGAGACCGATGGCGACGGCGAGTCCGCCCATCGACATCAGGTTGATGGTGCCGCCGAAGAGCCACATGAAGGTGAAGGTGGGGACGACGGCCATTGGCAGCGTGACGGCCGCAATCAACGTGAGCCGCCAGTCACGCAGGAACACGAGCAGCACCACGATCGCGAGCAGCCCGCCGATGAGGATGGCGTCGCGCACGCTTGCCATCGATTCGGCCACGAACTCGGCGAGATCGTAGACTCGAGTGATCCGAAGGCCGGCGGGCAGCGTTCTCGTGAGGTTCTCGAGCACCGTGTCGAGACCGCGCTTCAAGTCGAGCACGTTCGCGCCGATCTGCTGCGCGATCGTCATCACGACGGCTTCGCGCCCGCCGCCGGTCACCAGGCGCGTCCGATCCGGAGTGCCGCGCGTGACGGTCCCGAGATCCGAGACCCGAAGGGTGGCGCCGTTCACCACCTTCACCGGCGCCTGGGCGATGTCGTCAGTGGTCTTCCACAATCCGGACGCGAGCGTCAGGTGCTGTAGACCGGATTCCTGGAAGCGCCCGACCGGCATGACCGTGTTCTGCGCTTTGAGCGCATCGGCGACCTCGAGCACCGTGAGGTCGGCGGCCGCGAGTTTCGCCGGATCCAGAACGACCTCGATCTCGCGCGTGTCGCTCGCCTGGACGTCGATGATCCCGGCACCGGGAAGACGCGCGATCTCCGGCCGCATGACGAACCTGGCGTAGTCGTACAGGTCCGGCGTCGGCAGCGCGCCCGTGACGCCGAGGATGAACACGGGAAATGTCTCCGGCGTCATCCGTTCGATCTGCAGCTGCAGATCCGCGGGGAGGTCGTCGGTGATCTCCGAGACGCGGTTCTGCACCATCTGCAGCGCGATCACCATGTTGGTGGACGGATCGAACTGCGCCGAGATCTCCGTTGCGCCGCGAATGCTTTTCGAGCGCACGCGGCGCACGCCGGGAACCGCCATGACCGCTTCCTCGACGGGCCGCGTCACGATGAGCGACATCGACTGTGGCGGCAGCGTGCCCGAATGCGCGACGATGACGATGCGCGGGAACTCGAGTGGCGGATAGATGGCGCTCGGTAGAACGCGCGCCGCGATGACGCCGCTGACGACGAGTGCTACGGACAGCAGACCGATTGCCCGCGAATGCCGCAGACTCAGGGCGGCGGCGTTCACTTCGCCTCTTTGGCTCCGGCCGGCTCGCCCGGCGCAGCGTCCTTCGTGTCGGCCGCGTCCTTCGCAATCGTGATCGCCGCTTCATCGGGCAATCCCGCGTTGCCGTCGACGATCACCTGGTCGTTCGCGTTGACGCCCGACACGATCTCCACCCTCTCGTCATCTCGCAAGCCGATCGTGACCGCGCGGCGGTGAGCCTTTCCGTCTCCCGCGACGAACACGTACGTCTCTTCACCTTCACGAACGATGGCCGCTGCAGGGACGAGGACGGCGTCGGTGTGCTGCTCGGCTGCGATCGCCACCTGGACAGGTGTGCCTGCGGCCAGTGACGGCACGGCCGAGAATGCGAGGCGCACGGGAACGGTCGCCGTGCCCTGCTCGACGGCGACGGGACGCGACAGGACTTTCAACGTACCGTCGGAGCCTCCTGAAGGTGCCGCGACCACACGCGCAGGAGCGCCAACGTGAATGCGTGGTGCATCGGCGAGCGGGATCGACGCCACTACCTCGAGACGACGCGGATCGATCACGCGCATCACGGAATCGCTCGCGGCGGCTTCGACGAGGTCACCCGCATTGTGCCGGCGCTCTGCGACGATGCCATCGAATGTCGCATGCACCGTCGCGCGCGCGGCCACGGTCCGCGCTGCCTTCAGCGAGGCCTGCGCCTGCGCGAGAGCCGCAGATGCATCAGCCAGCGCGCGGTCGGCTTCCTCGACGTCTCTTCGCGCAGCCACACCGCGCTCGAAAAGCTCACGCGCGCGCGCCTGCGCAGCCGTCGCGTTCTCGATCGCAGCATGGGCACGGCGGACCTCGGCTTCCTGGCGTTCGACGTCGGCAGCGGAGCTGGGAATCTCGAAGCGAACGAGCACGTCGCCCCGGCGAACCAGCTCACCCACCGCCTTGGGGATCGCCGCTATCCTCGCCGCCTCGGGCGCGACGACAACGAGATCCGCCCCGGGCGCGGGTGTCACCACGCCGGTGGCCTGAATCACCCCGCGGATGCTGCCGCGGGAGGCCGCCTGCACTCTGACGGATACCGGCGTCTGGCTCTCTACCTCTTCGGGCGTTTCGTGGCTGCAGCTCATGACGAGCAGCGCAAGCGACGCGCACCGGAGAGCGGCTCGCCCGCAGATGCGACGCGTCACTGGAGTGGCGCTCCGATGGCGCGCTCGAGGTCGGCGACCGCCGACTGGTAGCGCGAGACCGCATCGAGCGCACGAAGGCGAACGTCGCGCGATGCCTGCAATGCCTGAAGGAGCGCTGCGAGGCCGGTTTGTCCAAGCTGATATGAGTCCTGCGCGAGCTGCTCCACTTGCTGCGCCTGGGGCAGGATGGAATCGCGATACCGCACGTAGGCCAGGCGCTCGGCCTCGGCGCTCGCGGCGGCCGCACTGACTTCCCCGTCGATGCGCGCCACCGTCGCTTGCCGCTGCGCCACCAGTTGTGCGAGCGTCGCCTGTTCCACCGCGACGCCCGCCGCATGTGTCGTGAACAGCGGCACGGTCATCGACACCGCGGCCCGCCATCCATAGGTGAACTCCGGTTCCGCGTCGTGCGTGAGCGTCGCCCCGGCGACGACGTCGGGCGCGCGCAGCGCCCGCGACAGGTCGAACCGCGCGCGCTCTTCGTCGATGCGACGATCGAGTGCTGCGAGCTCCGTGCTCTGCGTGTGCGCGAGCTGCAGCATTTCGGCGGTGACGATGGGAACGCCGGCGTCGAGGGGCGTCGACAAGGGTTGACCGGAGCCCGATGGCTGGCCGAGGAGGACGTCGAACCTTGCTCTTGCCGCCGTGACCGCACCTTCCGCGCCCGTCGCCTCGGTGATCGCGGTGTTGAAGGCGAGGTCCGCCTGCAGGGCCTCGA
>Ga0247830_10000513_pt1 | contig 14053 bp, 16 predicted proteins | sample 12C_Control_Day5_FD_207766 | JGI IMG/M metagenome (GOLD analysis project Ga0247830, IMG submission 207766) | Soil microbial communities from agricultural site in Penn Yan, New York, United States - 12C_Control_Day5 | ecosystem: Environmental > Terrestrial > Soil > Agricultural land | place...
GCTGGGAAGGGCAGACCTGGGACAAGATCGTCGATGTGTCCGCAACGACCCTCGATGCCCTGATCGCCCGGCATGGACGCCCGGCCTTCGCCAAGATCGATGTGGAGGGCTTCGAGGAGACCGTGCTCGCCGGCCTGTCACAACCTCTGCCGGCGCTTTCCTTCGAGTTCACCACCATCCAGCGCGACGTGGCGCTGGCCTGCCTCGATCGGCTAGCCTCGCTCGGGCCCTACGGTTTCGATGTGGCGCTTGGCGAGAGCCAGCGGCTCACCTTCGGCCGCTGGCTCGGCCAGGCCGACATGGCCGACCATCTCGCCGCTCTCCCCCACGAGGCCAACTCGGGTGATGTCTACTGTGTTCTCCAGAGCTGACATTGCGAGCGTAGGGCGCAATAGCGGAGCGTATTGCGCCGCTTTGCGCATGGTCGGCGCAATACGGCTGACGCCTATTGCGCCCTACAGGTGGCTGGCGCTCCTCGCGACCTTCTTCATCTCCGCGGCTACCGCAGTCGCCGAGCCCATCGCCGTGGACGTGACGAACGCCAGCGAGCCGGTGCTGTGCGCCGAGAAGGACAACGTCACGCTCAACCTCGCCTCGTCGCAGGTGCGCGCCTTCCGCGTCGAGGCCGCCCATCCCGCCTACATCGGCACCCTGCAGCGCGACAGCTTCGAGGCGGACTGGACCGGCTGCACTGCGCCCGGCGACCCGGCCGCCGGCAAGCCCGAGCCGCCCAGGCGCACCACAATCTACGAGGAAATCGACTTCTGGATCGTGGGTCTCACCTTCCAGAATTTCTGGCGCCCCTCCACCGCCACCGTGCGCATCGGCAACCGCGTGGAGAAGGGCCTGCACCTCCTGCAAGTCTGGATGATCCGGCCCATGGGCGGGGAGGAGGTGCTGGTGCTCTACCCGCAGGACGGCTACTGGCGCCTGCGGCCGCTGGCACCGGCCGGCATGGCGCCGACCGCGTTCGGCTCCTCGTTCCTCGTCGGCCCCGTCGAGGTGGAGGGTCGCCCGATCGTGCGGATCCGCGAGATCGCCTTCGATCCCGCAACGCGCACCTTCACGCTCGCCTTCGAGCGCGGCGGCACCGCGACCGTGAAAATGGCCAAGGTCGATCAGAACCGCAACCTGCTGGAGGTCGCCTTCGACAAAGCGATCGAGGGCCGCCCGTTCGCCGCGCTGCGCTCCATGTACGTGACCGACTTCAACAACGACGTCGCCCGCATCGCCGTGCGCGAGACGGGTGCCAAGGGCTGGCGCGAAGGGGCCATCATGGCCTTCGACCGGGCCAGCGCGACCGACATCTGGGCCGGCCGCATCGCCCCCTCGCGCCACAACACCTCCTCCCCCGACATGGTCTTTGGCGGGTTCGCTGACGCGAAGGGGGCAACCGCAGCGTCGAAGAAATGAACAGGCTAGTAACGTACTGGACAGAACCTGGTTGCGTGTTCCCCAGGGAAATTTCAGGGGCCGCATGACCGATCAGGATTGCACGGTTAGGAAATCCGAGAGGTCATTCATGGACCGTTGGGAAAAAGAGCGTAGAGTGCAGAAAATGCACTTTCCATGGGCCACATCAATGAGCAGCCGCCGTGTTGTTGTTACCCTTACGGCTTACGCCCTGGCAGGCGCCGGCGGCGTGATCTGTGCGCGTCAATGGGAACACTTGGCCCTGATTTGGGGCTTGCTGGTGGTAGCGTACGCGGCGATCCTGGTGGACGGTCGCCTGCTGCGGCTGGCCCGGCAAGGTTAGGCGACCTAATGCTTGCCCTCCTCAGGGCGCCACGCAATCCACTCGCCTGAAGGGCGCGCCCCACCAAGAGTGGGATAGACAGAGAGGAACTTGCCTCGCTTGAGCACCCGCAGATCCGTATTTTTGCGCATTGTGCCCGCGATATCCTTGGCCGTATCGCGATCAACCTTGAGCACAGTCTTCGTGCCGGCCTCCACCACTTGACCGAACTGCACTCGGCCAGCAGACATTTGGTCAGTTACTTCCTGATGCCACACGGCTGTGGAGAGAACCTCGTCGGGCTCGAAGCTGTAAACGACTGCCGCGCTCTCCGCGAGAGAGGGGTTGACCAGCGCAGTTGCCCCGAAGCGAATCTTCTGAAGCATAGTAAAGCGCTCATAGGTGCCTGTTGGGATCGCGCCCGAGGGAAGGGCATTTCCGTTCGTATTCTCCTGTGCGGTTACAGTGGCAAGGGCAAGAGCCAGCAGCGCTAGCATGACGGCGGCGACGCCCAGGCGCAGGGATTTCAGCATTGTCATCCTCCAATAGAGTTGCAACGCGAACCTATTTGGCAGCCAGGAAGAACAAGCCGAGAAATGTTCCCGGTATGCCCGCGATGTCGACGCAAAACGGCAGGAAGTGGCTCTTCTCCACGACGTGATAGTAGCCGTAAGCGCACGTCAGCAGCAGCACACAGACTGGGGCGAAGATCGAGAAGTTGATGGCAATCTTGGCGGCCAAGATTGTTTCGGTGGCTTGAATCCCAAGACCATTCAGAATGGGCTTGCTCAGGATGATGACGGACACGATGAGCGCGGTGGTCACTCGTGCCCAGCTGGAGATCGGATCGAATGGACATTGATCGTGGAGAGGACATCCTGGTCGTGCCACCGCTCACCCCCTGCAGCCCACACGAAACCGCTACATGACGGTGCAGCCGTCAGCGTGGCTAATATGCTCATTTAGCATAGTTCGTCAACCATAACCGCATATGGCCGCCAATGCCCGGCCGCGGTTCAACCCGCCTTGTGCGCCTTGGCCGGATGCGGAGCGGCGCCTTGGCCGAGCCGGTCGACGTAGGCGATGCCGACCGCCGACAGGATGAAGGTGATGTGGATGATCGTCTGCCACAGCACGGCGGACTCGGTGAGCCGCGCGCCCTGCTGGCCGAGGTTGCCGGCCTCGATGAACGTCCGAAGCAGATGGATCGAGGAGATGCCGATGATCGCCATCGCCAGCTTGATCTTGAGCACGCTGGCGTTGACGTGGTCGAGCCACTCGGGCTGGTCGGGGTGTCCCTGCAGCCGCAGCCTCGACACGAACGTCTCGTAGCCGCCGACGATCACCATCACGAGCAGGTTGGAGATCATCACCACGTCGATCAGGCCGAGCACCACCAGCATGATCTGTTGCTCGGTGAAGGTGGTTGCATGCGTCAGCAGGTGCCACAGCTCCTTGAGGAACAGCACCACGTAGACGCCCTGGGCGGCGATCAGGCCCAGATACAGCGGAAGCTGCAGCCAGCGCGAGCCGAAGATCAGCTGCGGAATCGGGCGTAGCGAGGTCGAGGCCGGGGTGGGTTGCGCCATGATCCTACCGTGAAGATGGTCCGGAGAGGGGTGGGGAAGGTTTCGCCGCACCGGATTGCGGCACGCGGGCAGAGATACGCGATGTGCCCGCCAGGCGACAGAAATCTAGTGGGCGCCGACCGGAATTCCAGGGGATGATCGCCACTGCGGCTGCGGCAGCTTGCCCGGAACGAAAAGTGGACGGACGACCGTGACAGCACCGTGACGGATCGTCAGTGCACGATGTCGAGGAGCGGCGCCAGCGATCGGGCTGAAAACTCGGGGTTTGTCGATCCTACCGGCGCCGCCGAGCTCCGCCAGCACGGCGGGCACCTCCGGCCATGGCTCCAGCTCCTGCCAGCGGGCGACAAGGTCCTGCGCGAGGGAGGCCGGATGTCCCGCGGCGACGGCCGCTTCCTCGACGAGCGACGCGTAGGAGCGATACGCACCGCAGCCGTAGGTGATCTCGAGGTATTTGCGGCGCCAGCGCATGCCCGCTTCCTCGGAGCCGGCGACGTCGTTCCACAGCTTCCAGGAATCGAGCAGCGCGGTGAGGAGATCGAACACGACCGCGTCGTACCTCGCTGCGCCGGCGGACATGGGCGTCTTCCTCGCTCACCAGCGCAAATGGGTCATCGCCGCCGCGGCCGGAGGCGCATCGGGCTCGGCGAACAGGGCGGCAAGTCGTGCGGGATCGATGAGCCCATCGGCGAGCAAGTCGTCGCTGTGGATGCCGGCGGCGATCAGCAGGCCGTCGACGCCGAGCCCGCGCGCGGAGGCGAGGTCGGTGCGCACCGCATCGCCTATCGCGAGGATGCGCGCCAGGTCCGGCTTGCTGCCGCGCAGCTCCGCCGCCCGCTCCAGCGCCGTGGCATACGCGGATGGGTGCGGCTTGCCGGCCCAGAATACCTCCCCGCCCTGCCGCTCGTATTCGGCGGCGATCGCCCCCGCGCAGGTCAGGCGCAGCGCGCCCACATCCACCACCAGGTCGGGATTGGCGCACACGAACGGCACGCTGAGCGCCACGCCCTCCTCGATCAGGCCGCGATAGTCCTCCACAGTCTCGGTGCGGTCGTTGCGCAGGCCCGTGCACACGATGGCCTCGGCCTCGGCGAGCGGCACCTGCGGCGCCGGCAGGCGCACGTAGAGGGCATAGTCGCGCTCGCTCGGCCCCACCCAGTGCATGCGCCGATAGCCCCTGGCGGCGATATGGTCGAGGGCGATGTCGCCCGAGGAGACGATGGCGTCCCAGGCATCGCGGCGCACGCCGGTCTTCTCCAGCACCCGCTCGACGCCTTCGGCCGGAATCGGCGCATTGGAGACCAGGATCACCGTGCCGCCCTGATCGCGGAAACGGGCGAGCGCGGCACCGGCCTCGGCATAGGCCTTGCGGCCGTTGTGCAACACGCCCCATACGTCGCAGAAGACGGCGTCGTAGCGCGAAAGCAGCGGTCCGGCGTCGGTGATGATCGCAGGCGTCATGGTTCTTGTATGTGGCAAGGTTCCAGGGACTAGGTTGAAGGGATCAGGGCGATCGCCCGGTGCCTATATCGCAAAAGGCCACGCCCAAGGAACGCCAAAGGCCTGTGCCCTCTTGCCCCTGCCGCCCCTGAAACCCGACCCCTGAAACCCGAAGCAAGCCCATGCAACTCTCCTACGCGCAGAACCTCGAGGACTACCACCTGGACCTGGTGTTCGCCGGGCAGCAGATGGGCACCTACGTCGATGTCGGCGGCGGGCATCCCGTGGCCGACAACGTGTCGTTCTGGTTCTACCTCAAGGGCTGGCGCGGGCTGATCGTGGAGCCCCAGAAGGCGCTGGCCGACATCTACGCCCATGTGCGCCCGCGCGATCATGCCGCCTGCTGCCTCGCCGGCAGGGCCGAGGGGGAAACCGAGTTCCACGTCGTCGACAAGCTGCACGGGTTCTCCACCACCGTGCGCGAGCACGCAGCGGGCGCAGGGAAATTCGGCGCGGGCTTCACGACCATGCGTCTGCCCGTGCGCACGCTCTCGGCCCTGATCGAGGAGGCAGGGCTCGCCCGCATCGACTTCCTCAAGATCGACGTCGAGGGCGCGGAGGCCGAGGTCCTGGCCGGAATGGACTTCAAGCGGCACCGTCCGCGTGTGGTGCTGGTCGAGGCCGTGGCGCCCGGCAGCATGCAGGCGGCATGGGACGCATGGGAGCCGCAGCTCACCGCCAACGGCTACCGCTTCGCCTTCTTCGACAGGCTGAACCGCTTCTACGTGGCCGAGGAGGAGGCGGAGCTGGCGCAGCGCTTCCCAGCCGAGCCCGCGCCCTGGGACAAGGTCGGGCACTTGTGGGATTGCGGCCGCGCGCCCGAGCGGCCGGACCATCCCGACCACAAGCTCGCGCAAGCCTTGCTGCAGGGGTTCTTCGCCACGCTGCCGTCGCTCGATCCGGCTTTACTGCGACGCATCATCGAGACCGGATGCGATGGCGTCAGACCCCATGTCGGCGCCCTTCCGAAAGGCGTAGGTGGCAATTTGGGGTCTGACCCCATATCTCCGCTCCTCGGCACCGCCGAGTTCCCGCGATCCGCTCGCGAGCCCGCCGCCGCCCTCGCCGCCCTGCTCGCGACCGACCAGTTCCGCGCCGCGCTCGGCCGCATCGCCTGCATGTACGACGGCGGCCACCTGCTGGAATGAGCCCGATCATGCGCACGATCTTGAAAGAAGGCCTCGTCGTGCTCGTGCCCGAGACCGCCGAGGAGACCGACCAGTTGGCGGCGTGGAAGGTGCAGCATGCCGGCCACGTCTTCCACGTCGTGGGCTCGCAGGAAGCCGCGATCGAGCTCAACGACCTCGGCGAAAAGCCCGAGGCCTGCCGCGAGCCGATCAACGTCGTCAGCAACAGCCCCGATCCCGTGGCACGCATGATCGGCAACTTCGCGACCGCGCCGTTCGTTCTCGACGGGCAGCAGTACCTCTCGGTCGAGTCCTTCTGGCAGGGGTTGAAGTTCGCCGATCCCGCCGAGCGCCGCCGGCTCGCCAAGGTGGACGCCCCGCGCGCCCGCGACGAGGGCGACAGGAAGGGTTATGGCGCCACCGTCAGCTACGGCGGGCAGGAGATCGCCGTCGGTACCTGGGCGCACTGGCAGCTCATGGAGCGGGCCTGCCGCGCCAAGTTCGAGCAGAACGCGCAAGCCCGCGAGGCGCTGCTGTCGACCGGCCGGCGCCCGCTCACACATATCCTGCGCCGCGACAGCCGCAGCATCCCGGGCGTGGTGATGGCCGACATCTGGATGCGCATCCGCGAGGACTTGCGATAGCGACCGACCGGGACGCCGGCCTCCTCTCGCCTCTGCTGCCGCGGCCGGCTAACCTGCGCTCAGCGCTCGGGGCCCAATATGCCGGGCCAACCGAGAAGCGACCCGAGGCAGAGTCATGAGCCAAGCCACTCCCTATCCCCGCGACCTCGTCGGCTACGGCCGCACCCCGCCCGATGCGAAGTGGCCAGGCGGGGCGGCGGTCGCGGTGCAGTTCGTGATCAACTACGAGGAGGGCGGCGAGAATTCGATCCTGCACGGCGATCCGGCCTCCGAGGCCTTCCTGTCCGAGATCGTGGGGGCGGCGCCCTGGCCGGGCCAGCGCCACATGAACATGGAGTCGATCTACGAGTACGGCTCCCGCGCCGGCTTCTGGCGGCTGTGGCGGCTGTTCACGGCGCGGCGCGTTCCCGTCACCGTCTACGCCATCGCGCACGCCATGCAGCGCCATCCCGAGGCGGTCGCGGCCATGCGCGAGGCCGGCTGGGAGATCGCGACCCATGGCCTCAAATGGATCGAGTACAAGGACTTCTCGGAAGCCGACGAGCGCGCCCACATCCTCGAGGCGATCCGCATCCACACGGAGGTCGCCGGCGAGCGTCCGCTCGGCTTCTACCAGGGCCGCTGCTCGACCCACACCACGCGCATCGTCATGGAGAAGGGCGGGTTCCTCTACTCCTCCGACTCCTATGCCGACGATCTGCCCTACTGGATCGAGGGTCCGCGCGGGCCGCACCTGATCGTGCCCTATACGCTCGATGCCAACGACATGCGCTTTGCCACCGCGCAGGGGTTCAACTCGGGCGACCAGTTCTTTGCCTACCTCAAGGACAGTTTCGACATGCTGTACGAGGAGGGCCGCGCCGGTGCGCCGAAGATGATGTCGGTCGGCCTCCACTGCCGTCTCGTCGGCCGCCCTGGACGGGCGGCGGCGCTGGCGCGGTTTCTCGATTACGTGCAGGCCAAGAGCGGCGTCTGGCTGTGCCGCCGCGTCGACATCGCCCGCCACTGGCAGGCGACGCATCCGCCCGGCGCGGGGAAGGGCTCGACATGATCTTTCCGGGATTTGTGCTGGAGCACGTGACGACGAGGGCCGGGGCGATCCGGTTGAGGCGCGGCGGGTCGGGCCCGCCGCTGCTGCTGCTGCACGGCAACCCGCAGACGCACGCCATGTGGCACGCGGTAGCGCCGCGGCTGGCGGAGCGATTCACCGTCGTGTGCCCCGATTTGCGCGGCTACGGCGGCTCGCTCAAGCCCGAGGCGACCGCGGACCACGCTCCCTACGCCAAGCGCGAGATGGCCAAGGACATGGTGGAGGTGATGGAACGGCTGGGGCATCGCCGCTTCCTCCTCGTCGGCCACGACCGCGGCGGCCGGGTATCGCATCGGCTGGCCATCGATTTCCCGGACCGCGTGGAGAAGCTCGCCGTGCTCGACATCGTGCCGACCATCGAGCATTTCGAGCGCGCCGACATGGCCTTCGGCCTCGGCTACTACCACTGGTTCTGGTTCGCGCAGCCGCATCCCTTCCCGGAGATGCTGATAAACGCCGCGCCCGAGGCGTGGTTTTCCGTGCACACCTCGCGCGAGCCCAAGCCCTCGACGTTCTTCCATCCCGAGGCGCTGGCCGACTACCTGGCGGCGGTGAAGATTCCCGAGATGATCCGCGGCATGTGCGAGGACTATCGCGCCGCCGCCACCATCGACCTCGAGCACGACCGGGCAAGCCGCGCGGGCGGAAAGAAGATCCAATGCCCGCTGCTGGTTTTGTGGGGCGCCAAGGGCAAGATCCCCCTGTGGTACGACGCGCTCGCCGTCTGGCGGCAGTATTGCGCGGGGGAGGTGAGTGGCGGCCCCGTCGCCAGCGGCCACTACCTGGCTGAGGAGGCGCCGGAGGCCGTGATCGATGCGCTGCAGGACTTCTTCGCGGGCGCGGGACGCTGAGGACGCGCAGGCTTCCGGGAGCAGCCGCGCGGTTGGCACTCGATCAGACGACGCCCACAAGCATCAGGATGATGACGATGCTGAGGGGCACGCCCAGCAACCACAGAATGACTGGCATGACGCAGCTTCCTCCTGTTGGCTCATGACCGCAGGAGAACCGCGCAGACGGCTTTAGGTTCCCTCGGCAGGCTCCGCGCGTCACGGCGTGATGATGATGCTGCGGAGCTTCTTGTTCTCCTGCGCGGATTTTCTGCACTCCGCTCCCCTGGCGTCGACGTTGCCGTCATCGCCCAGCAGTTGCGCTTTGTCTGTCCCCGGAATGGCGAACAGGGCTTCCGGCCTGAAGTCGTCACCGGGCAGGCCGATGCGGTGGCGCACGAGCGTCGGCGCTTTTTTGCGGCTGCCGGACCACCAGTAGAGCGAGTGGCCCGGCTCGTCCCTGACGGCCCCGGCGACGATGAGATAGCGGTCGCCGACACGGTCGATGCTGCGGATGCCGTGACCGTCGAGATGGAGCGCAATGATCTTGCCGAACTTCGGCGGAACACCCTTCAGAAGAACGTCGTTGGGGTTTTCGAGAGGGACGACGAGCGCCTTGCCCTTCGCCACCGGATTGCGCAGACCGATCAGCAGTTGCTTTCCATCCGGTGCCACTGCCAGGCCTTCGATATTGAAGCCGTTCGCGGCGTCGCTGTCCCGAAGCTCGGGGTTGTCGATGTACCCGACGGTTGCCTTGTCTCCGAGCAAGTCTTCGCGCAGGCTCCGATACGGCGTTCCGACCGGCTTGACGTCCCACGTTCCGCCTTCGCCGAGAAAATCGGTGGCGAAGAACAGGCGCTGTGTACGCCATCTTTCCGCGTGGCCGGTGATCCAGTAGATCCGGTTGCCGATGGCCGCGGCGCCTTCGATGTCGGTCTTGCGGTCCTTGCCGGTGAATTGCTTGGGGACGCCGAGAGCTTCGGCAAGATCCCTTTGAGGAGAGATCGGCTCGGGCTTGCCGCGCTCATAGAGGCGCAAGATGCTGTCCTGGTCATCGGCGACCAGGAAACGGCTCGCATCGACGGCGACGGCCGCCGAAGCCTCGCACATTGCGTGATAGTCGAAGAATTGCACCGGCATGGGCGCCCGCGCGACGCACAACACCACCGTGACCGCCACGCCAAGGCCTAGCGCGGCGAACGCCGCTCGACGCAACATCTGCCATCTCCGATCAATCGATTTTGCAGCAATGACGGCAGGCGAGCCTCTCGGCGGGCCGCACGCTTCACGGTTTCACGACCATGCTGCGGAACCTCTTCTGCGCCGCGCCGAGCGTGCATGTCGGCCGGCGCGGTGCGGCGTCCGCCGCGCCCTACACCACGCCGCGTTCGCGCAGGCCGGCAATGGCCTTCTTGCTGTAGCCGAGCCCGGTGAGGATCTGGTCGGTGTGCTCGCCGAGCTTGGGTGGCCGCCGGCGGATGGAGCCGGGCGTCCCCGACAGCCATACGGGCACCTTGGCGAGCGGCGCGGGTCGCGGCGCGCCCGGGAACTCGGTCGGCTGGAAGAAGCCCATGGCCTGGATGTGGGGATCGTCGAGCGTCTGCTGCGGCTTGAGTACGGGCCCCGCGGGAATCTTGGCCTTGCCCAGGATCTCCAGCGCCTCGGCGGTCGAATGTTCGGCACACCAGCGGCTCATGCGCTCGGAGATGACGGCGCCGTTGTCGCCGCGGGAGATGTCGTCCTTGAAGCGCGGGTCGGTCAGCCAGTGCTCCTCGCCCATCAGCTTGGCCCAGCGCTTGTAGAGCGGCTGGCCGATCACCTGGGCGAGTATCCAGCCGTCCTTGGTCCTGAAGATGTCGACCGGCCCAGCCGTCTGCCCGCGATTGCCGGTGGGGACGCGGTTGGGCGCGATCACCGCCTGCTCGATCAGCAGCGCGTTGCCGAGCGTGACGGCGGTGGCGAGCAGCGCGCCCTCCACCCACTGGCCCTTGCCCGTCATCTTGCGCGCCATCAGCGCCGCCATGGTGCCGAACGCGCAGTGCAGCGCCGTGCCGAAGTCGACCCAGGGCACTTGCGCGCGATAGGGCTGATCCTCGGTGCCCGTCATGTAGACGGCGCCCGACATGACCTGGCCGATGCCGTCGAAGCCGACGCGGTCGCTATAGGGGCCGCCGCGCCCGTAGGCCGAGACCGTCGTCAGGATGATGTCGGGCTTCACCGCCTTCAGGCTCTCGTAGTCGAGCTTCATGGGGGCGAGCTGCTGCGGCGGCAGATTGGCGATCACCACGTCGGCGGTGGCGACCAGCTTCCTCACGATCTCCTGCCCCTCGGGCAGCATCGGATCGAGCGTCATGCCGAGCTTGTTGCGGTTCATCTGCAGGAAGAGCGCGCCCTCTCCGGTCTTGGCGACGGGAGCCTGGTAGCGGTCCTCGCTGCCCTCCCGCTTCTCGATGCGGATCACCTCGGCGCCGTGCTCGGCAAGCAGAGCGGCACAATAGGGACCGGCGATGTACCGGCCGAAGTCGAGCACCTTGATCCCCTCGAGAACGCCTGCCATGTCGCCTCCTCACCTACTTCTTCATCGTTGAATGAAACTCTCAGCCTAAGAACGCGCTCGCCGCGGCGTGCGAGCGCTTGGGCAGGGTGCTCGTTACGTCGGTGGAGACGATGCGGTGACCGCCCGTCAGGATCGAAGCCAGGATCAGGATGCCGAGCGCCTGCAAGAAGGTGATCCGCTTGAGCCCGAACACCGCGGGAACGGTCCAATTCCAGATCAGCTGGAATACCAGGACGAATATCGCAAAACCGATCAGCACGGCGGCGATCGCCACGGCTGTAGCGGCAGTCGGTTCCATCGTTCCCCCTTCCGATCCGGCTCCAATGCCGGTCCTGCTTTCCCAAATCCCCGGCTCGACCAAGCAGTTGCCGGCTCACGCGGCGTGGCGCAGCCTAGCATGAGCGCGGCCATGGTGCAGTGCGCAAGTGTGTTGCGCCGCAGCGGCGTTGGTCAGCCAACGTCGTGGCGGTGGCAGCACGGGGCGAAACACGGTAACGTTCTGATTCGTGGCTACCGCCCGAGGCGCCCAGTATCGCGGGCCGCCTGGCGCAAGGGCGAAACTGCACAAACTTGCGGCCCACGGGGAAGGACAAGCCATGCCAATTGAAGTCATCATCATTTGGCTCGTCGTCGGCGCCATCGCCGGCTGGCTCGCCGGCGTCATCGTATCGGGGGGTGGATTTGGTCTGATCGGCGACATCATCATCGGCATCATCGGTGCCGTCGTCGGAGGTTGGCTGCTGCCGAGGCTCGGCATCTTCATCGGCGGCGGCTTCATCGGCGCGATCATCAACGCCTTGATCGGCGCCGTGATCGTTTTGCTGGTGGTGCGCCTGGTCAAACGGTAGCGCTCGGAATTCCCGAGGCGCATATCTCTGCGGAGCGGCACCCGGCCAGGGTGCCGCTCTTTTTTGTCATCCCGGGCATTGTGCCCGGGATCCACCTAACCACTAACGCCTGCGCTATCCGATTGTTGGATCCCGGCGACAAGCGCCGGGATGACTCCTACACCGGCCGCGCCTGGCCGCTGCCGCGCACCACGTACTTGAAGGTGGTCAGCTGCTCCACCCCCACCGGCCCGCGCGCATGCATGCGGCCGGTGGCGATGCCGATCTCCGCGCCCATGCCGAACTCGCCGCCGTCGGCGAACTGGGTCGAGGCGTTGTGCAGCACGATGGCGCTGTCGAGGCGGGCGAGGAAGCGCTCGGCCGTTGCCTCGTCGTCGGCGACGATGCAGTCGGTGTGCTGGGAGCCGTATTTCTGGATGTGGGCGATGGCGGCATCGACGCCGTCGACGACCCTCACCGAGATCATGGCGTCGAGATACTCCGTCGACCAATCCTGCTCGCTCGCCGGCTCGACGCGCGCATCGGCAGCTTGCGCGGCAGCATCGCCCCGCACCTCGCAGCCGGCCTCGATCAGGGCCGCGATCAGCGCCGGCAGATGGCCCCTGGGCGCCGCGGCATCGACCAGCAGCGTCTCGGTGGCGCCGCATACGCCGGTGCGCCGCATCTTGCCGTTGACGGCGAGCGCCTTGGCCATGGCGAGGTCGGCACTGCGGTCGACGTAAGTGTGGCAGATGCCTTCCAGGTGCGCGAACACCGGCACCCGCGCCTCCTCCTGCACGCGCGCCACCAGGCTCTTGCCGCCGCGCGGCACGATCACGTCGATGGCGCCGTCGAGACCTCTCAGCATCAGCCCCACCGCCTCCCTGTCGGTGGTCGGCACGAGCTGGATGGCGGCCTCCGGCAGGTCCGCCGCGGCCAGACCTTGGACCAGGCAGGCGGCAATGGCGCGGCTCGAGTGATAGCTGTCCGAGCCGCCGCGCAGGATCGCGGCGTTGCCGGCCTTGAGGCACAGCGCGCCGGCGTCGGCCGTCACGTTGGGGCGGCTCTCGTAGATGATGCCGACGACGCCGAGCGGCACGCGCACGCGCGCGATGTCGAGGCCGTTGGGCCGCTGCCATCTGGCGATGATGCTGCCGACGGGATCGGGCAGGGCGGCGATCTCCTCCAGCCCCTTGGCCATGGCCTCGATGCGCTTGGAATCCAATGTCAGCCGGTCGAGGAAGGCGGCGGTCGTCCCGGCGGCCTTGGCGGCGGCGAGGTCCTTCCTGTTGGCGGCGAGGATGGCGGAGGCCTGCGCCCTGATCTCTCGAGCGGCGGCCTGCAACGCGGCATTCTTGGCCTCCGTCGAGGCCAGCGCCAGCTCGCGCGCGGCCGCGCGCGCGGCACGGCCCAGCCCGGCCATGATCGCGGCCACACTCGGAGCGGCCGGCGGCGCCTTGCGCTGGGGCGCAACGGTGCGCTTCGACTTCTTGGCCGCGGTTTCCTTGGTCGCCAGCTTGGTCATGTCCGTCTCTTTCGGCTGACGCTGTCTTAGGCCGGCCTCAGCCGCGGCTCAAGACCATGTCGTCGCGATGCACCAGGGCGGCGCGGCCGGCATAGCCCAGGATGGCCGCAATCTCGCTGGTGCGCTTGCCGATGATGCGGGCGGCGTCCTCGCGCGTGTAGGCCACGAGCCCGCGTCCGAGCTCGCGCCCGTCCGGCCCGCGGATGACGACGGCATCGCCGCGCTCGAAGGCGCCCTCCACCCTGCTGACGCCCGCCGGCAGCAGGCTCTTGCCCGAGAGCAGGGCGCGCTCGGCCCCGGCGTCGATCTCGACGGTGCCCTTGGGCTCGAGCTGGCCCGCGATCCAGCGTTTGCGCGCGGTGACGGGGTCGGACGGCGCCAGCATCCAGGTGCATGGCGCACCCTGCGACAGCCCGCGCAGGGGATGCTCCACGGTACCCGACGTGATCACCATGTTGGTGCCGGAGGCGAGCGCGATGCGGCCGGCCTCGATCTTCGTCACCATGCCGCCGCGGGAGAGCTCCGTGCCGGCGCCGCCGGCCATGGCCTCGATCTCGGGCGTGATCTGGCGCAGCTCGGGGATCAGCCGCGCGTCTGCGCTCGTGCCGGGCGGTGCGGTGTAGAGACCG
>Ga0247830_10000514_pt1 | contig 14040 bp, 14 predicted proteins | sample 12C_Control_Day5_FD_207766 | JGI IMG/M metagenome (GOLD analysis project Ga0247830, IMG submission 207766) | Soil microbial communities from agricultural site in Penn Yan, New York, United States - 12C_Control_Day5 | ecosystem: Environmental > Terrestrial > Soil > Agricultural land | place...
AGTGCTGGCGTCTGACCGACGACGACGACGGCACCGCACGCGGGCGTAGCCACCACGCCGCCGAGCGCAGTCGGTGCGAGCCCGGCGACCACAATCGAGCCGACGGACGGCTGCGCGACTGTGCCGGTGAGTGCGACCGGCGCAAGCCCGGCAACGACGACCGCCCCGGCCGCCGGCTGCGCGACGCGCCCGACGAGCGCCGTGGGTGCGAGCCCCGCGAGCGCGACCGCACCGACCCCCGGCGCGACGACCGCCGCTGCCGTCGCCCCCGGCGCAAGGCCGGCCACAACGACCGTGCCGGCCCCCGGAACGGCGATAGCGCCGCGCAGCGCCGTGGGTTGCTGCCCCGCTACTACAACGGCGCCCGCGCCCGGCTGAGCGACCGCGCCGACGACTGCGGTGGGTGGAAGCCCGGAGACGACGACAACGCCCGCAGGCTCAGCGGCAATCGTGCCGCGGAGCGCAACGGGTGCGAGCCCGGCAACGACCACGCTGCCGGCGGCGGGCTGCTCGAGTAGCGCCTGAACCGGCGTCGGTGCGAGCCCAGCAACCGTGATCGAGCCGACGCCCGGCTGCGCCAGCGTACCCCGCAGCGCAACCGGCGCCTGTCCAGCGACCGTGATGCTGCCGACGCCCGGCTGCGCGACAACGCCGACCTGTAGCGTTGGTGCGAGCCCAGCGACAACGATCGCGCCGATCGCGGGTTGCTCGAGTAGCACCTGCGCGACCGCTGGCGCCTGACCGGCAACGACAACACTGCCGACACCCGGTTGTGCGACCGTCCCGCCGACAGCGACCGGCGCAAGCCCAGCGACCGTAATCGAGCCAACGCCCGGTTGCGCGACGACACCGACTTGCGACGTCGGTGCAGCGCCCGCCACCGTGACGACGCCGACACCCGTGCAAGCCCGACCACTGCGACCGCGCCCGTAGCAGGCTGCACAACGGCCCCAGCGACGCGCGTGGGTGCCTGACCGGCCACAACGACCGCGCCAGCACCGGGTTGCTCGAGTAGCGTCTGAACGACAACCGGCGCGAGTCCAGTGACGACGACCGACCCGAGCCCGGCGGCGATGACGCTGCCGCGCAGCAGTGCCGGCGGTTGTCCGGCGACGACAACCGCACCGACGCCCGGTGCGACCGTGCCCGGCGCACTCGGGACCGCCGCCGGGATGGTGAACTGAATCCACGACACCTGCCCGACGCGATCGGTTGGTGGCGCGAGGCCGGTCGCGACGATCGCGCCGACGCCGGGTGTGACGACAAGCGGAGCCGCCGAAACCGTCGCAATCGGCGCAAGGCCGGCGACTGCTATCGAGCCCTGCTGGACCAGCGTGTTTTCGAAAACAATCTTGCGACTGATTTCAAACCACGCGCGCGAGGAGGTATTGGTGTCGCTCTCGTTTTCACCGAGGTCGCTTTCGGCGACCCGCGCGCCGGTGAACTGCCCGCCGATGACAGCGGTGCCGCCGGTGGCGTCGACTTGGCCGCCGAACTCCACCACCAACCGATCGCCCGCGACCGTCGTGTAATTCGTGTCGAGCGGGTCGCTATCGAGGACCGACTTATTGATTGCACTCGCGAACAGCGGCCACTCGTTCGTAGTCGGACCGTAGTGACCGAGTGCTTTGAGCGTCGCGCGCAAAGTCAAGCCGTCGCGCGAGTAGACCTTGACGCAAACCGGCGTGCGGTTGATGTTGTTGCCGACGCTCAACTCGGCGCACACCACCTGCGCCTTGATCGTGTCACTGGTCGAGAACGCGATCCCGGCCGCCATCTGATCCGACACGTACTGCCGGAACAGGAACGTGCCGTCAGGGCCAATGTTGGTCGTGCCGCCCGCTAACAGCGCGCTCGATGCACTGTCATCCGGCCACGGCAGCATGAGCCCGCGCGTAGCCTCTGCCGTGCGGTCCCACGCCGAATACGCAGGCGTTACCGGGACTGAAGTGAAAGACGAGAAATAGAAGCGCGTCGGCGTCGACGTGGCGCTGACCGTGACACTCGGCGCAAGGCCAGTGACTGCTGCGGCGCCGACACCCGGCTGCTCGAGTGCGGTTAGAACACCTGCGGGAATCAGCGCATCGAGCGCGCCTGCTTCAAAGTCATCGAGAACGCCATTGACGGTCTGGTAGTCGTCATAGACCCCGGCGTATCCGGTGGCAGTGATTGAACCGTCGGTAATTGAGCCGACAACTGCGCCGTTAACTAAAGCGGTGAGTGTCGTTCCACGGACTTCTAGCCGAACAACATCGCCAACCGAATTGGTGCGCGTGATGTTCGTGGTGATGTTGAGCCACGAGTTCCCGACGCGCTTGTACCACTGCAAGGCAGATGAAATTATCGCCAGCAGATAGCCGTCGCCGGTCGCCGGATTGATGCGGCACATGACCCCCAGCGCGTTCGGATTGTTCGTGACAATCCGAAACTGGCAATACTGATCGGCGGGAAGGCTCGTGTTGTAGTAGGCAACCGCCTCGCCAACTGCGGCGGCTGCCCGCAACTGATTGCTGGCAACCGCGACAGCGGCGAATCCCGGCAGCGTGATCCAGTTGCCGCCCGCAGGGCTCGCGTTCGCGCGATCAAAGGAGTCGGCTACGCTTGGCCCGCTAAACGCTGCCGCTCCTGTGCCCGGTCGCACGATCGAGCCGCGCAATGCAACCGGCGCATTGCCCGTAGCGACGATCGCGCCAACGCCCGGCGCTACCGTGAGCCCGGCGGTGAAGTTCGGCGTGACGAGGCCATAGCTCGATGCCGAGTCGACCCGGAAGTCCACATCCTGCGTAGTACCGCCACCGAGCGTCGTGACTTCGATACCGACGCTGACGAACAGATACTGGCCGGCGAGCGTGACGCCTGCGCCCGGCGCCCACGTACAGGTCAGCGTGGTGTCGGTGGTAGTGGTGAGGCTGGCCGCCGTCGCCGCCGAGACGACGCGGCCACTGGTCAACTCAACCGCACCCGAGCCATTCTGATTCGGCGAGCGCCAGATGCGGATGGCGAGTCGGAACCGTCCGGTGTACGCAGCGGTGACGCTGCGAAAGCCGAAGGTGAATACCCAGTTGCCACTGGCAAAATTGCCGGTGTACGGATTCTCCGTACGCCAGCAATCGCCGAGCGTGGTCGAGGGTGCGGCGCTCGGTTGGAGCGTCGTGCCCCACGTTCCGGCAGTCCGCGCGACCTCGGTGCCGCCGACCATCAGGCATGACTGCCCGACAGCGTTGGTGCCGGGATTCCACCCGGTCGTTGTTGTTGCGGCGGTGATCGAGCCGCCGTCTTGCAGCGACCGATGCAGCGTGGCACCGGCCGGTACTGCGTCTTTACAAAGGAGCGTGAGAACAGGCACGGTCTACGCTCCCGTGAGGCGGTACTGCTTAGTGCATTTCAAAAATGCCCAGCGTGTTGAACTGGATGGTCAGCGTGTTGGGTGACGTCACGGTGAATGCTGCCGTCGACAGCTTCGACCAGCACAGCGCCTTGGCGCCACTGGTGCCGATGACCGCGAATTTCACATTGATAAGCGACGAGCCCGACGCGGTGAAGATGAGGTCGGTCGCATCGAACTTGAAACTTTTTGCGGATGCACCGACCGTCCATTGCAACCCCGCGAGTGCGCGCCCGCCGGCAACGTAACCACCGCGAGCGGAAATTTCGCCGGTGATGCTGGCGAACGTCGACAGGGTGAACGTCGATGCATTCGAAGCCGACGTCGTCAGCTTCATCTTCATCGCGGTCGTGCCGAGCACGATCGTGCCGTTGCCGATGTATTTCTTCGCCTTGTTGTAGAGCAGGAATGCTGTCGCGGCCATTGTCATTGCTCCTTCGTAGATAGACTTGCCCCGGTGGCGATCATGTTCGCGATCAGTCCGTCGCCGTACACCGCCAATTCAACTTCATCGCCGAGAAACTTGACGACATCGCGAAATTCCGACGCCTGCGACAGCATCCACGGCGTGCATTCAAAGGTGCGCCCTCCGCATGTAACGGGGATCAGCACCTCGTTGTCGTTTTCCGGCTGCGCGTACGCATGGTGCGCGCCGTCCGGCATGACACACGAATCGAAACCGAAGAAGTGCAATCTCCAGTAGCCGAGCATACGTAGCAGGGCTATGGACCGCAATACTATCGTGGAGCCGCCCGGAATTGGGAAAAAGTGTCCCGTCGCCTCGCGCACCAAGCGCTCCGTCGACTCGACCAATCCGGTATGCCATAGCAAAGTGCGTTCACGCGGCAACCCCTCCAACGTCGAGGGATGCACCTGCGAAGCGATCAAATACTTGGTCAACGGCATGACCGGCTTGGTGAAGCGGGAATTGAACGCGCGCGCGTCGAGCACGATCTGCGCGCTGACTTCCAAGCCGTGCTCGAGTGCCCAGCCGTAGGCGCCGTTGCAGGTAACGAGCGCCGCACCGCCCGCGCGAAGTTCGCGAATCTTGTCGAGTTGGCTGTTCATCGACGGCCCGCCGGCGAGCACGACAACCTCGCGATCCTGTCGATCGTGCGGCTGAACGTGCGCCCAGCCGGCGCGAATGTTGGTGGCGATCTGCTCATCCACGATTGCGACATCGGTGTTGATATGGCCGATCTTGACGACCTCGCTCGCATCGCGCCACGCGGTGCAATAGATCGCGCACGCGCCGGGCTTCTCCTCGCTCCAATGCACGACGGCGCCGATCTTGGTAATCTGGTCGACCCACCATGCCATCGGCTTGACGGTGAGGTGCAGCGTCTCGCCGATCAACTCGCCCATCACATCATCGACGGTGCTAATGGCGAAAAAGCAATGCTGTGCACTGGCGATGATGTTGCGCAGCACCGCCGGCACGTCGGCGGTCGGAATATGCTCCATGACATCGCAGCAGTAGCCGTAGGCGGCGCTAACCGGCAGCGTCTTGGTCAGGTCGGCCTGCACGAAGCGGATGCGCGTCGGCTGCGTCTCGCACGCCTGCGCGACTTCCTCGTCGAGACAGCCCGGCACGAAGTCGAGCAACGTTACGCGCATCTTGCCGAGCAACGCGAGCACCAGTCCACCGCGCCCGGTACCGCACCCGAAGTCCACCACGTCGGCGTCGGGCTCGACGCGCGCTTGCGCGAGGAAGGTCATCGCCCAATGCTCGCCGGGTGCGACGCGGCGATACTCCTCGCGCTGCCACAACTTCTCGTACTTCGCGCGCTCCGGGTTGACCTCGATCGGCTTGATCAGCACAGTCGGCGGATACCCGGCCATCCCTGCTTGTCCAGTCATGCGTCTTTCCTAGGGTGCCGACGCGGTGATACGCACGCGCGCATCGGCGTAGTTGGTGACCGCTGTCACCGTCTGCGTGAATTCCTGCCAGCCCTGCGCCACAGTTAGGTCGTGCGTGAACACATGCAGCGACGTGCTGCCCTGCCGCACGTCGACCACGAAATGCGTCGCCTGTCCGACCGCGCGCAAGCGATACTTGATGCCCTGCGCGCCCGCCACCGGCGTTAGCAGCGACGTCAATAGCTCCTCCATGTACTGCGTCGTAGGATTGGGCGGCGACTGCGCGAACGTCGCATCGTCCGCGACGCCGGTCCCGCCATCGGCGAGCGACGGATACAACGGCAGCCCGCCCGCCTCGTTGGTCCAGCTATTCGTGGCGATATCGGCAATCGGATAGCCGACCTGTGGCACCGAGGTATCGGGAGTCGCAATCGGATACTCGTTCGGCGCCCACACCTGCCACGGGTTCGCGAGCAGTTTCCAGCAGATATCCGCCGAATAGGCTCGGGTCCAGACGTACATCGCAACCGTCGCCGCGTGGCCCGCCGCTGCACCGATCAGCCACCCGAGCCCACCGGCGCGCATCGTCGCCAGTCCGCTCGTTTGCGTGCCAAACGTTTTCGAGTTCCACGAATACAGCGAGCGCACGTTGCCGCGCTTGGTAATCGCGAAGCGTTGCATCGAGCCGGCCGCCACGGTCGGTTCGGACACGTCCAGATCAAACCCCGCCGGACTGGAATCGATATAGCTGAAGCGGACCGTGCCAGCGGACACGGCAACGAGCCGCACCGAATCCTGCGCGCCGTTGGTATCGCCGCGCGCCATCAGTTGCCCGTTGCCGCTGACGTTATCAGTACGCCCGACCCACAGCGCCGTAAAGTCGATGTCATTCAAATCTTGCTGCGACAGCCAGCTTACGTTCGTCGCCCCGCTCGATCCGCCACCGGGGTGACACTGATAGCCGATGCCAAGCGGCGTAGGCGTGGACGTGAGCGTCGGTGCGCCCGAAATAGTCAGAGCCGTTCCGCCGACCATGTTAGGGAGATTGAGCGGTGACGCGACCGACATCAGTGGCGCGACGAGTAAGCCATCGGCCCACTCCCGCGCGACCTTCGTAAACGACTTCGGCTGCACAACATGCGGCGGCCGAAAAAAACTGAACGCGGTCACGTCGGGGCTTGCGACAGCAGCGTGACCTTGACCGTCAGCGGGTTGGTCGAGTACGACGTAGACACGCCGCTACGATTGAGGATCGCGAACGTCGCGGCCTTCACGCCTTCCATCGAAAAGAGGCAGCGCGTGCGCTGCTGCACATCGAACGCAGTCAGGCGGAACACGCCGACCTGTTCCGCCTGTTTTATTCCGGCAGAATCCGGCGGCGGGATCACGTCATTGGCGCCGTCCACGTCCTGCGGCGTCATCCACAACTCGATGACCGAGTTGTCGGTCGGCGCCGCAGAGAACGTATCGGGTACGTCCAGCACCGCCTGTGCGCGCGGATACAGCAGCGTCGAGTTGTCCAGCGTGACCATTGTGCAGCCCGACAGCCCGCTGTAGGTCCACGCCGCATTGGCCAGCGCTGCCGCCAAGCTGATGACCGTCGTCGGCGACGCGCCGAATACTTGCTTGACTTCGTTGGTCATCGCGTTTGTCCAGTCACGCCGCGCCGACCTTGCCGAGCACTTGGCAAGCGCTGACGCCATCCCAAAAGAACGTAATGATCGTCTCGCCGCCGACCGCCGTATTGACCGCTGGCGGCGCCGACGCATTGATCCAGCGCGCCGCACTGTAGGCGGTGCCCGCCCACGTAACCGCAAATCCGCCGACGTTCGCGAGGTGCAGTTGATAGCGGCCAACCCCGGGAAACGCATTGATGGTGATGACGCACGACTGATCGAGCGTGCCGTGCTGAAACGCGGCGAGCGACCAATCGAGCGTTTTCGCGGCGCCGAGATTGCCGAGTTCCAGCGGCGTGAACTGCGCGGTGCGAACCGTCGTCAGGTCGAGCACGGCCGGCTCCTGCAACACGCCGCCGATAACCTTGGCGTAACCGCTGCCGGCCGGCGCCGGACCGGGTGGACCCGGCAGTCCAGTGTTGAACGTCAGGTCGAGAACAATCACCCCGCCGCTCATGACCACATCGAACTGCACCGGCAGCGGCGGCTCGCTTTCCAGCGTGACCACGCGCGGCGGCGGCGTGACCTCGATGCCGCTGACGTGGGCCTCGAGTACTGTTTCGGTGACTTCGATGGTCGTCACGACTGGCTGACCGCGCTGCGTCTGCGCAAGGTCGAAGTGCTATCGGTAACGTCCGTCGTCACCGTTACCGCACCGGCAACGATCGTCGCGACATCGCCGGACGGGTAAGTCAGTTGCAAATCCCATGCGCCCTTGCCGGGTAATGCAGCGCACGCCACTGACGACAATTCGACGTCGATGATATTCGGCGCAGTGACGCTGCATTCCAGCAGCGTGATGTTGCTGCCGGCCGGCTTCTCGCGAATCTCGGCCTTCGGCGTCACGTCGGTCAGGTCAATCGGATCGGTGTGCGCGACGTCGGTCCACAGCGCGAACTGCCAGCGGTACGTGTCGCCCCGATACAACTCAAGCGCAAACGTAGTCGGGGTCATGGCGTGCTCCTCACCGGAAAAAATGCCGGGGTGATAGGCACCCCGGCATTGCCGCTACATCACGAACCGGGTGCCGCGCCCGGCTGCTGCGGTGCCCCGCCTTCGGCGGGTGGCTGCACCGGCCCGCTCGACGGCGACGGCTGCACCCATGCCACGGCGGGATAGCGCTCGCCGGGGTAGAACACCAGCACCTGTACCGAACCGGCAGGAATGCCGGTGGGTGGCGGGACCGGTGGGTCGGCCGGCGGCAGCGGAATCATCGTGACCTGTGTGCCGGGTCCGCCTCCGCCACCTCCGCCGCCACCTCCGCCACCTCCGCCCGGAATCTGCGCCCATGGCGGCGAATACCCCGGATCAACGGGACCACCACCGCCCGGCTTCGGCGGCCACGGCGGCTGCGGGCCGGGCAAGCCGATGTCGGGGTATGGCGGATGCTCACCGCCCGGGCCCGGCCACATGCCCAGACTCGGGTCGATCGCCGTGACGCGGAACACCTGCATGCCCGGATCGCCGAACGGGACGATCCGCGCGAGAAACGCTTGCGCTGCCATAGTCATGCTCCTTTACGGTTGTTGGTTTGTTTTGCAACTACACTCACGCGCGCGGCTCAACGTGTGGCTGCGCGTCATACACCGCGAGCGTGATGTGATTCGACTCCGTGACTTCAGCCGAAAGCGTCTCGCCTTTGCGCAAGTCTATCTCGGTGAACTCGGTACCTTCGTAGGTCCGTACCGTGACCTCGCCATCCGTAACCGCGACCACCAGCGTCCCGGTGCGTTGGCCCGGCGGCTGATCGGCGACACCCGCAGCAGGCGCCGCCTTGTCCTCCTCGGCCATCCCTCTCAGGTATTCCTTCGCAGGCTTCGCGATGTACTGCACCTCCTGCGGCTCGACGTGATCGCCGACCGGCACCTCGCACAGCAGCGCGTCGTTCGCCTTCAATACCTTCGTCATGTTGCTGGCCATCCCGTAGGGATACACGTTCGCGATCCCCGCGCTGACCCCGATGATGAATTTCGACATAGCCCGCTCCCTTAGTAACGCGTACCCAGATCGGCGCCTAATTGCGCCAGCGTGTCGGCAGGATTCTCCCCGCGCTTGATCGCCATGTCCATCGCTTTCATGCGCAGGTTCTGCGCCTTGCGTCCCTTCGCATCGCCACGATTGGCCATCATCGAGATGAACTTCCACGACACCGCAGTATGCGGGTCGGGCTCGACGTCGGGGATCGGCGCGTTGGTTTTCTTGGCGTGCTGCGCCATCACGCTGTCGATAGCAGCGGCAATTTTGCCTCTCATGGGATTGGGCCACAGCGCCAGCAGCGCGAAGGTCCACTCGCGGTAGGTCAGTCCCGGCGGCGGCGGCGTATCGCCGAACGAATACAACTCCGTCTTGGCGTAGCGCGCGGCCGTGGCGACCCCGTGACAGCGGTTGACCATCTTCGCCCACATTTGCGGCGCGATCATCTGGTACAGGAACAGGCCGGCCAATGGTTCCTCACCAAACGGCGGGCATACGCGCTGAAGGTGCACCGGCACGCCGGCCATATCGAACAGGTCGTAGGTCCGGTTGTAGTCGTAGCCGTTCAACTGCGGAAAGAACCACACGTCGAGCGACGTCCAATCGTAGATCGGATACGCGAGGTTGACGTTGCCGGCGAGCGGCGACGCCATCAGCCAGTTCTCCTGCTCGCGGCGTGAAACCACCATGCGCCTGCGTGGCGACTCTTGTGCGCGCAAGCCAAGCACCTGTGCCTGTGTCTCGCGCGGGGAATTCGGCTTGAGCGAATACGGCCCGAGTTCCGGCATCGGTGAGAATTTCGATGGCGCATCTTTGCGCGGCATCTCGGTCAGTGCTTCGTCGGGTAGCGGCACGCACCATTTGTCGCGCTCCTCGGGGTGGAACGGATGCCAGTACGGCTGCTGCCGCGACGACGCATTGCGATGCTGCACCGGGATGCAATACCAGTACAGCTTGACCTCGGGCATCGTGGCCATGCGCCGCACATACTCGATGGTCGTCGGGTAAATCGCTTCCTCGTCGTAGAAGATCGCCTCGACCGGCAGCCGGCCGTGATTGCGCGCGGCCTCGATGGCAAGGTGCAGGCACACGGTCGAATCCTTGCCGCCGCTGAACATCACCGAGACGCGATCGAAGCGCCGATACAGCACGTCGAAGCGCTCGCGCGCAGCAGTGAGCACGTCGCGCTCGGTGGACTTGCCGCGCAGTGCTCTCACAACGGCTGACCGTTCAGCGTGCAGTTGACGAAGGTACAGGTCCGCGCGCCGGTCTGTGGCTTCGCGATGCCGACGAATTTGACGTTGGTGAACACCGCATCGCAAGGCACCTTGTCCGGCGAGAAGCGCACGGCGGTCATCGGCAGCGCCCCGGTATAGGTGATTGTCGTATCCGACATCCCGAACGTGTTGTCGGTATACGGCGTCGCGTTGCCGCTCTCCTCGCCGTAAGAAATCACGCAGTTGTCGTTGTCCGAGTTCGGTCCCTTCGTGATATTGCATTCCTTAATCGATACCTTACCGCCCCACGGGTAGTTGCAGGAATAGCTCTCGGTCCCGGCTTCCATCGTGCAACGCAAGAGATTCGACTGCAATGCGCGCGACTTGAAGTGGTGGCCAATCTTGGTGCCCTTGAACGTGCAGTCGGTCGCACTCGCGACTTTACTACCGTTGCTCACGTACACCGCATGCGTCTGTCCGTCGCCGAGTCCATTGCCAACAAACGCGCAGCGATTGAACGCGACGGTGCAATTGCTGCCGAGGTAGCCGTCTTGGCAATTCGTGAATCCGCAATCGTTGACGGTCAGATCGCCGTTGCTCTGGCGAATGCCGGCGCCGTTGCCATCGCTGACCGCGACCGAATCGAACCCAATCGCCGTGACCGTCACCGCGACCGCCGCCTCGATCACGATCGCACCCTTGCCGAGAATCGAGCCGCCCCCTTTGATCGTGGTGACGTCCTTCCCGGCGCCGGTAATCGTGAGCGCCTTGGTAACTTGCCCGCCGACGTACAGCACGCCCACGCCGATCATCGTGTCGCCGACCTTCAGCGCTTCCGCCAGAGACGGGTAGGTTTGCCCGCCGACAGTGATCGGCGCCACAACCTCGAGTGGCGGCGGTTCGATGTAGCGCCACAAATCAAGCGTCGGCCGAAACGCACCGACCTGCTTCGCCGTATTGACGAACCAGTACGTGCCGTTTTTGTCGCGCGCCCAGTGATGAAATAAGCCGGTGCCTGCGCCCGGTGCAGGATGCTGATACCAGCCCGGCGTGCGGCCATCGCCGATGTCGGCCGGCAGAACGCCCCACACCTTGTCGTCCTCCATGCCGCCGATGATCAACTTGCTCACCGGGTCGAAAGCATAATGCGTCGCGCCGTAGACGAGTTTGTCGCCGCGATTGACGCGCCGGAATGGCAGCTTGGTGCGCTTGAATGTCCAAGTGCTGCGGTCCACTGCGACCTCATGCACGACCGGCATCATGCTGTTCGCCAAGTCCCAATCGATGCGCGTGATGTAGTAGAACTTGTCGTTTGGTGGGTAGTGCACCATCACATCTTCGTAGCCCAATCCCCAATTGGTTGTGGTGTCGCGCTTGACGACGGTATCCGCCGCCGGGTCATACACGTACCAAAGCGTTTGACGCAGCCCGAGGATATTGCCGCTCACCGGATCGTCAGCATTGGCGACGGTCGGATCAACGAGGTTCGTGTGCAACTGCGTCCACGTCCGCGTCTTGTCGTCGTAAATGCCATTGGTGCCACCGGTTAGTTGTGGCGCCGGATCGGGATAACCGCCGGGATAGGGTTCACCCTGCGACGGCCCGAGGACAACGGCCTTGCCGAGCTTGCTCGACCACATCCAACCGGTGTACGTGTGCCGCGTAATGGGTTGCAAGCGGTACTTCGCCGGGTCGGGGTGATGCCACCACTTCTCCGCGTCGAGGTAGGTCGCATTCATTTCGCTGCGCGGCAGCGCCGGATAGTCCGAGACGTACTTGGCGCCGTCGAATCGCCACAGGTCCGGATTGGCGGTGTCGGCATGGCCGCCGCCGAAGATAGCCGGCCGCCCGTCCGAAAAAATCACCGTCGACGATTGAACGAGCGAGTCGTAACCGTCCGCTGACTTCGGGAAGGTACCGGGAAACATCGTCACCGTGCCCGAGGGAACGACCGGCGGCTCGATGGGCGGCTCGATGGGCGGCTCGACCGGTGGCGCAACGGTGACGGCAAGACTCGCGCTCGCTGCGCTTGGACCGTGCGCCTGCAACTGGAACGAGCGCGAAGCCGTCGCCGACTGCGTTGTCGGCAGCTTGACCGCTACGCCGTCCAGAGTGACCACAGTCGCATTCGTTACGGTGGCGTTGATCGTCACCATGCCGCCGCCGGCGGGTAACGTCGCCGGGGTAATCGTCGCGTTGGTGATCGTCGGCTTGGGTGGCTGCGGTTGCGGTCTTGCCTGCGGGTCCGGGTTCATCATCACTCCTGTTGTTTCGTCGGCGGTTGCACGCGCATCTGCCGCATCAGCATGCCGCCGGCATCATCGCGCTCGATGCGAAACCACACATGCGGCGGCGTCGGCTGCGTGAGCGTGCCGAGCATTTCGTAGCTGATCTGCACGCCGTTGATGACGGCGATGCGGGTGAGGTCGTTGAGTTCGATGGTCATTCGAACTCGACCAACGTGTCGGCACTGGTGCGGATGTTGGGTAGGTCGCGGGCGCTCTCGCCGCTGACGATAGTGCGATTGAGCATCGGGTGATCCTCGTCGGTAGGCCCGAAGTCGGAGTCGGGATGGAACGCGACCACGCGCATTTCTACGCCGTAGGGCGTCTGGAACTTGTGCACGCCATGCGGATGAATGCAGAACGCCATGCCGGGTACGAGGTCGACTTCGCCGACACCATCGGCCACGCACCGCCCGCGCCCCGACACGATCATGCCGGCGCGCGCGCTGGGGTGAGTGTGCGCCGTCTGGTCGATGCCGGGCGGAAATTGCAGCAGGTTGAGACACGGTTCACCGCGCCGCTGCGGTGGCACCAGCAGCGAATCGGTGCAGCCGTCGATGTAGCGCAGCCGGCCGCGCTGCTCGAGTGGCCCGCCGATGTGCAGCACGCCGCGATAGCCGTAGCGCAGCACCAGCACGCCGGCCGAGCCCGTGACCGGATCGCTCCCCAGCACGAACGGCGCCGGCATCGAGAAATACATGCCCGCCGTGAGTTCGAACATCACATCGCGGCGAATGCGCAGGCGCAGCCGGCCGCTGTGCACGTAGCCGTAGCCGGTGGCCTCGTGGGTGCTGACGGTGCGGCCTTGCATCCCCGACCACACCCACAGCGCGGATGGAAATTCGTGGTCGATGTCATGCGTGACACTGCCGGGCCACTGCGGCTCGTACGATGAAAACGCTTTCATAGCAGCGCTCCTATGAAGTCGAGCATGGCGGCCAGTGCATCGCCCGTCGTAGTGAGCGCGAACTGCTCGCGCGCTTTGACCAGTGCGTCATAGACGACTTGTCGGTCCACCGCTGGAATGAGCACTTCCAGCCGGACGGTCCGCTCGCCCGGGTCAGCGTCACGCTGTGCGCTGAATTGCGCAGTGTGACCGTTGGCCTCGGGTTCGGCCATGCCCTGTAGCCGGGAGCGCGCTGCGTCCTCATCGAGCCGCAGCATATCGAGTGGCGAGAACCCAAGCAAGGCGGGGTCGAAGCCCTCGCCGGAGAGGTCGGACAACTCGGCGCCGAGCAACGTCGCGTCGAACGTCGACAACGAGCCCAGCCGATTGTCGGCGATGCGATAGGCGCGCTGCTCGACTTCGTTCAATCCTTCGATCCGCACCACCGGCACTTTTGCCGGTGGCACATTCGGGATGGCGTGGCCGGCGGCGTAAATTTGCCGCGCCGCTTCGAGTCTACCGTGACCGGCAAGAATGCCGCCCTGCGCGTTGACCAGAATTGGTTGCGGGAAACCGAATTCGCGCATCGACGCGACCAGTCGCTCGATCTGCTCGAGTGGGTGCACGCGCGGATTGTCGGCGGCGGGGTGGAGCGCGGCGAGCGCGACGTGCTCGACGTTCATGAATCGCTGGTAAAGCGCCTGCAAGCCCCTACAAGCGCTTGGCCGGGCGAGGCAGCACCTCAAGCGCTTTCAGG
>Ga0247830_10000515_pt1 | contig 14030 bp, 7 predicted proteins | sample 12C_Control_Day5_FD_207766 | JGI IMG/M metagenome (GOLD analysis project Ga0247830, IMG submission 207766) | Soil microbial communities from agricultural site in Penn Yan, New York, United States - 12C_Control_Day5 | ecosystem: Environmental > Terrestrial > Soil > Agricultural land | place: USA...
GTCGTGGGCCGCAACGGCTCCGGCAAGTCCAGCTTCGCGGAGGCCATCGAGACGCTGCTCACCGGCGACAGCCTGCGCTGGAAGGACCGGGCGGCGGTGTGGCGCGACGGCTGGCGCAACCTCCATCATCCCTCCGCGGCGCTGCGGGGCACCTTCCTTGTCGAGGGCGCGTCCCACCCGTACGTGGTCCGGCGGACCTGGGAGCCGGAGGCTGCCTTCGAGGTCGCGGAGGTCGTCGTCGAGCGAGACGGGCAACCCCTGTCCGACGCGGACGCGCTGGGCTGGACCTCCGCGCTCCGCACGCACCGGCCCTTCCTCTCCTACAACGAGCTGGGCTCGCTGCTCGACGAGGGCCCGTCGAAGCTGTACGACGCGCTGTCCTCGATCCTGGGGCTGGAGGAGCTGGTCGAAGGCCAGGCGGCGCTGCAGCAGGCGCGCCTCACGCGCGAGAAGGCGCTCAAGGAAGCGACCGAGGCGCGCGGCCGACTCGTCGAGCGCCTGCAGGGCGTCGACGACGAGCGGGCGCGTCGCGTGGTGGCGGCCCTCTCGGGCAAGGAGTGGGACCTGGCCGCCGTCGAGTCGGTCCTGGGTGCGTCGGGTGCGCTCGCCTCGCGGCCGGGGGCGGCGGAGGTGCTGCTGCAGGTCGCGAGCCTGGAGCCGCCCGACGCGGGCCGCGTGGCCGAGGCCGCCGCCGAGATGCGCGCGGCCGCGGCGGCGGTCGCATCGGCGACCCGCACGGCCGCCGCGCGGTCCCGCGACGCGGCCAGGCTCATCGAGCTGGCCCTCGCGTTCCACGCCGCCCACGGCGACGGCGACTGTCCCGTCTGCGGCCGCGAGGGAGCGCTCGACAAGTCCTGGGGACGCAAGCAGCAGACGGCGCTCGGCCGGCTGCGCGCGTCCGCAAAGGAGGTGGACGCGGCGCACGAGCGCGCCGAGGCGGCGCGCAAGCGCTGGGAGGAGCTCGCGCTCCTCAAGGGCGACGCACTGCAGCGCGCGGCCGAGGTGGGGCTCGACCTCTCGGAGCTGGTGGAGGCGCTGGGCGCCTGGGTCGGGGCCAGGAACATCACCGACCTCGAGCAGCTGGCTGCGCACGTCGAGAGCGCGAGCGGGCCGCTGCGCGACGCCGTGATGCGGCTGCGCGAAGCGGCACGCACGCGGCTGCAGCAGCAGGAGGACGCCTGGCGCCCGGTGGCGGCCGACATCGCGAGCTGGCTGCTCGCCGCGCAGCCCGCGCTGGAACAGGCCGGGCACCTGGAGCGCGTGAAGCAGGCCGAAGCGTGGCTGAAGAAGGCGGCGGCGGGGATCCGCGACGACCGCTTCGGCCCGATCGCGGAGCGCGCGGCCGGTATCTGGGAGCGCCTGCGCCAGCAGAGCCACGTGGAGCTGGGACGCATCCAGCTCACGGGCGACGGCAACCGGCGGCGGGTGGTGCTGGACGTGACCGTCGACGGCGTTGCGGGCGCGGCGCTGGGCGTGATGAGCCAGGGCGAGCTGCACGCGCTCGCGCTCAGCCTCTTCATCCCGCGCGCCACCCTGCCCGAGAGCCCGTTCCGCTTCATCGTCATCGACGACCCGGTCCAGTCGATGGACCCCTCGCGCGTGGACGGCCTCGCGCGCGTGCTGGAAAGCGCGTCCGCGGACCGGCAGGTGGTGGTCTTCACCCACGACGACCGGCTGGCGGAGGCGGTGCGGCGCCTCGACCTCGCGGCCGACATCGTGGAGGTGACGCGCCGCGAGGGCTCGGTCGTCGAGCTCCGGCGGGCGCTGGACCCGATCGGGCGCTACCTGGAGGACGCGCTGGCCGTGGCGGCCACCGCGGAGCTGCCCGCGTCCACGGCGGGGCACGTGGTGCCGGGGCTGTGCCGGCTGGCGCTCGAAGCGGCCTGCATGGACGTCGTGCGCCGGCGCCGCCTCACGCGCGGCGAGTCGCACGCGGACGTCACGCGCCTGCTCGCCGACTCCGCCAGCCTGTCCCGGCTGGCCGCGCTCGCGCTCTTCGACGACGCCGACCGCGGCGGCGACGTCCCCGCGCGCCTCGAGCGCGACGCGGGGCCCGCCCTGGCGAACGCGTTCCGGCGCTGCGGCGAGACGGAAGAGATCGCGCCCTCCGACGCGGTCGACCTCGTGCGCCTGGCCAGCCAGCTCACGGCCTGGCTGCGGGGCCTCTCGTGAGCGCCGACGCCCTGCTGCGCATGGCGCGCGGGCTCCTGGCCGACGCCGAGCCGGAGATGACGGGGGTGTGGCCGCGGGCGTCGGCGGTGCTGGCGGGCCGCGCGCTGGAGGCGAGCCTTCACCGACTGTGGGAGCGGCGCCACCTCGACCTGCGCGGATGCTCGATGCGCGTCCAGCTCATCTGCCTCAAGAGCTACCTGGGCGACGAGGACCTGGCCGCGCGCGCCCGTCACACCTGGTCCGCGCTGCGCAGCGCGTGCCACCACCATCCCTACGAGCTGGCGCCCACCGCCGACGAGCTGCGCTCCTGGCTCTCCGTGGTCGAGGAGCTCGCCCGGCGCGACTGACCGTCCGTCAGAAGGTGACGGCCCAGATCAGCGTGAAGCCCAGCTGGTGCTCCGACGTGATCCGGTACTCGTCAGGGATCACGCGGGAGCCGTCGGGAAACGGCATGTCCACGGGGGGCGGCACCAGCAGCCGGTGCGCGCGCGGGCGCAGGTGCTCCTCGGCGGCCGGAAGCCCGACCTGTCGCAGGTACTCCGCGAGCGCGTCCATGGTCACGTCCGTGACGTCCACCAGGCCCGCCAGCGGCGACGCCCGCACGTTGACCGCGGGCAACGCGTTGCGGTGGTCGCGCAGCGCGGCCGTCATCTGCAGCGACCGGTGCCGGAACTGGAGCCCGATCATCAAGTCCACCGGCCGGGCCCGATCGAGGACTGTCGTGCGCCGCCCCGTCTCGAACACGGTGGTGGCCTCGCCCACTGCCGCCAGCCACGGCTTGAGCTCGCGCCGGGCGCCGAGGCCCACGTCCCAGCGGTAGGGCAGCAGCAGCGGCTCCTCCGTCACCACGATGGAGCCGCCCCGCGTCTCGATGCGGCGGTCGGCATACGCGGGCTCTCCGGGCCGCAGGAAGCCGGTCGCAGCCACCAGGCTCCACCGGCCCGGCCTCCATTCGGCGATCGCACCGACGCGCAGGTCCGTCCCGCCCGTGCCGGCGCCCGCCTGCAGGTCGCGCAGGTTCCGGGCCAGGGGGAACCGGACCTCGACGGCGGTCGCCAGGCCCGGCCGCGCCCCCCGCGGCCCGAACACGCGCGCCTTCACGCCCAGGAGCGCGTCGCCCGGGTGGCCGGCGCCGAAGCGGATGCGGCCCGAGTCGTCGACGTACGGCGACGGCGAATAGAGCGAGTACCAGGGCCGGCTTGGTGCGCTCGTGCCCGGCGGGACGATCTGGTCGAGCGGCGGCGGCGGGTTCACGAGCTCGTCGGGCACCGCCACCGAGCGGTTGAGGACGACATGCCCGTAGGCCTCCGCCCAGCTCGCCAGGCCCACGCGCACCGCGAACGCGCCGTCGACGATGTCGAGGCCCAGCGGGTCGCGGTCGCGGTTGTCGATCGTGAGGCCGAGAGAGACGCGCCCCGGCTTCAGCGTCCGCGTGTCCTGGAGCGTGAGAAGCCCGCTGCCCAGGAGCGCCGACCAGGGATCGGGAGCGGGCGCAGCGTTCGCGGCACCCGCCAGCACGAGCGCCAGCACGCACGGACCGACGGCCATGGCTCGCCCCCTTGAACCGAGCCGATTATGGCTCGGCTGCCCGCCGTGTGAAGCGGTCAGGGACGATGCGGGTCGAAGGGGCTACTCCCCCCGCAGCACGCGCATGGGGTCGATGCGAGCGGCCTGCAGCGCGGGCACGAGGTTGGCGGCGACCGCGACGACCAGGAGCAACGCCGCCGCGATCGCGTACGCGGCGGGATCGAATGCACCCACGCCGTAGAGCATCGACTCCAGCACCTTGCCCACTCCGGCCGCCAGCGCGGCCCCGATGGCCACGCCCGCGAGCGCGAGCCGGCCGCCCTGGCCCAGCACGAGGCGGGCGATGTCGCGGGGCTTCGCGCCCAGCGCCATGCGCACGCCCACCTCGCGCGTGCGCAGGCTGACGGAGTACGCGATGACGCCGTAGAGCCCGACGGACGCGAGGAGCAGCGCCAGCACGCCGAACGAGCCCAGCAGCATCGCGCCGAGGCGCGTCGGAGCCACGGTGGTGGCCGCGACCTCGGTCGCGGGCACGTCCTCCGTGAACACCACGTCCGGCTCCAGCTTCAGCACGGCCGCGCGCAACATCGGCAGCGCTGTCTCCGCGGGGTTGGCGGTGCGCACGACGAGCGCGATGGTCCGCCCCGGCTGCGCGGGCAGGTGCAGGTACGGCCGCGGCTCCTCGCCGACCGAGCGCACCTTGTGGTCGCGCACCACGCCGATGATCTCGGTGGCCGGCTCCTCGAAGGTGCCCGTGTGGATCCGTTCCCCCACCGGGCTGCGGCCGGGCCAGTACTTGCGCGCGAGCGTCTCGTTCACGATCGCCACCTTGCGCTGGCCGGCCACGTCGTCGTCGCTGAACGCGCGTCCCTGGACGATCGGGATCCCGACCGCCTGGAAATAGGCGCCGTCGACGTAGGTCGCGTCGACCTGGGTCGCGTCGTCTCCGGCCTGGTGATGACCGGCGACTCGAATGCCCTCCATGTTGATGTCGGGCGCCAGCGGGAGCCGCGAGGCCAGCGCGACGGCCTCGACGCCCGGCAGCGCGCGCAGCTCGTCCAGCACCGGGCGCCTGAACGCCATCGCGCGCGCCTCGTCGTAGCCGTTCATCTGGAGGTTGAACGAGATGGAGGAAATCGGCCGCGGGTCGAACCCCAGGTCCGCCGAGCGCGCCGCCAGCAAGCCGCGCGTCAGCAGCGCGCCCGCCACCAGCAGGACCAGCGACACCGCGAGCTGCCCCACCACCAGCGCGTCGCGCAGCGACAGGCGGCTGCGCGGGCCGTCTCCGCTCACGGTCGCCTTCAGCGCGGGCACGAGGTCGGGCCGCGACGCGTTCCAGGCGGGGACCAGGCCGAACAGGATCGCCGTCGCGAGCGAGACGAGCAGCGCGTACGCGAGGACAGTGGCGTCGACCGCGAAGTCGAAGCGCACCGGCAACGGGAGCGCGTCCGTCGGGATCGAGGACAACAGCCGGCCGGCCCCATGCGCGATCAGCACGCCGATGCCGCCGCCGATGATCGCCAGCACCACGCTCTCGCCCAGGAGCTGGCGCAGCAGGCGCCCCCGGCTGGCGCCGATCGCGGCCCGGACCGCCATCTCCCGGCGCCGCGCGGCCGCGCGCGCCAGCAGCATGTTCGCGACGTTCGCGCACGCGATCATCAGGACCAGGCTGACCGCGGCCAGCAGCACGCCGCTGGCCGCCTTGACGTAGCCGTCCAGCATCGGATGGAAACGAATGCTGGACGCCGGCATGAGGGCCGGCTTGACCTTCTCGTTCGACTTCGGGTTCTCCGCGCGCAGGCGCGCGTACACGGTCTCGACCTGGGCCCGCGCCTCCTCGATGGTGCGGCCGTCGGCCAGGCGTCCCTTCACGAAGAGCCACCGCCGGCCGCGGTTGCGGAGGCGCGGCACGTCCGGCTGGTCGTCCGTGTTGGACTGGATGCCCGCGAAGTTGAGCCGGTCGACCATCATCAGCGGCGTCCAGAACTCGGGCACGACGCCCGGCAGGGTGCCGGAGAAGTTGCGCGGCGCGACCCCGATGATCGTGTAGGTCACGCCCGAGATCTGCAGCGTCCCGCCGATCACGTCCGGGCGTCCCCCGAAGCGCCGCTGCCACACCCCGTGGCTGAGCACGATCACGGGGTGCGCCCCCTCGGCGACGTTCTCCTCGGGCAGGAACGCGCGCCCGAGGACGGGACGCACGCCGAGGAGCGGGAAGTAGTTCGCGGTGACCACCTCGCCGGTGACGAGGGCGGGCTTGCCTCCCCCGCCCGAAAGGATGCCGCGCGCGTGGGCATGCGCGGCCAGATCAGCGAACGCGGGAGCGCCCTCGCGGATCGAGAGGAAGTCAGGGTAGGAGCTCGTGAGGTGTGGGAGGTCGTCGCTGATCCCCGAGTAGATCTCGACCAGCCGGTCGGGCCGCTCGATCGGGGTGTCGCGCAACAGCACCGCGTTCACGATGCTGAACAGCGTGGTGTTGAGCCCGACCCCCAGCGCCAGGGAGGCGACGGCGGCGGCCGCGAAACCCGGGCGGCGCGCCAGCTGCCGGAGCCCGTGTCTCAGATCCCGGACCAGGTTCTCCATGCGCACCTCCAGGGGGCGGACGTCCCCTCCGCCTCGTTAACGTGCCGAGAAGCCAGGAAGTTCGACCAGGACCGGCGAGGCGAACCGGCCCGCCCGTCTCACGTCGCTTGAGACTCGCCGTCTCATCGTCTTGAGACGAGGGCGCTCCACGGCACGCTTTCGATCACCTGGATACCCAGGTTCCGAGTAGGCGAGGCCGTATCCACCCCTGGCTCACGCCTTGCTCTGCGGGCACGAGTCTCTGGCGGGGACCCTCACCCGGCAGGAGCTGGAGGATTCGCATGGACCGCTGGAAGCAGTGGTGCGCCGCCGCCCTGGCCCTGGCGCTGCTGGTGCCTGGCCTGGCGAGCGCGCAGTCGCGGGTGACGGGAGCGGACCTCGAGGGCGTCGTTCGGGACGAGACCGGCGCCGTCGTGCCCGGCGTCGGCATCACCGCCGTCAGCCTGGACACCGCGCTCACGCGCAACACGGCGACGGATACCGGCGGGCGGTACCTGCTGCCCAACGTCCCGCCGGGCGTCTACACGGTGACGGCGGATCTGTTCGGCTTCGGCGGCCAGGTGCGCGAGAACGTGCCGCTGCTGCTCGGCCAGTCCGCCCGCGTCGACTTCTCGATGCGGCTGTCGGGCGTGCAGGAGACGATCACGGTCTCCGACGCGCTGCCGCTGCTCGACTCGCGCCGCAGCGCCGTGACCTACACGGTCGGCCAGAGCCAGATCCACAACCTGCCCATCAACGGCCGGAACTTCATCAGCTTCTCGCTGATCACGCCGGGCGTGGTGCAGGACCGCGTGGCCTCGGGCATCGTGGGCACGTCGGGGCTGTCCTTCACCGGCCAGTCGGCCCGCGCCAACAACGTCATGGTGGACGGGTTCGACAACAACGACTCGACCCTCGGCGGCGTGCGCGGCCTCTTCAGCCAGGAGGCCATCCGCGAGTTCCAGGTGCTGACCGACTCCTACTCGGCCGAGTTCGGCGAGGCCTCGGGCGGCGTCGTCAACATCGTCACCCGCACCGGCACCAACCAGGTCCACGGCGAGGCGTTCGCGTTCTTCCGCGACGACGCGCTCAACGCCCGCGACCACTTCGAGCGCTACGACGTGCACGGCGACCCCATCGACCGGCCCAAGGCCGACTTCGGACAGCTGCAGTGGGGCGGCACGCTGGGCGGCCCCATCCGCAAGGGCCAGACGTTCTTCTTCCTGTCCTTCGAGCGCAGCACGACCGACGCCAACAACTTCGTCAACATCGACGAGAGGGCGGCCCGGGCCCTGGACTCGGCCGGCTTCCCGGTGGAGCTGGGCAACGTGCCGTACACGACGGACGCCACGCAGGTGCTGGCCAAGATCGACCACCAGTGGAGCCCGCGCCACACGCTGACGCTGCGCGGCAGCCTGTTCGACCTGCTGGACGAGAACGCCGAGGCCTTCGGCGGCAGCGTGGCGCGCAGCGCCGGCGCCGCCCTGGTGCGCACCGACTGGTTCGTGTCCGCCTCCGAGACCGACATGCTCTCGTCCCGGTGGCTGCACGAGGCGCGCTTCCAGTACGCGCGCTTCGACCAGCAGTCGCGCTCGCTCGACCCGCGCTGCGACGGCAACTGCGACTCGGACGCCGAGGGCGGGCCCCTGCTCATCCTGAGCGGGGTGGCCACGGCCGGCCGCAACGCCAGCACGCCGCTGGCCCGCAAGCAGGACCGCTTCCAGCTCTCCGACACCATCAGCTTCTTCGGCGGCAACCACATGGTGAAGGCGGGCGTCGACTTCGAGGCGACGCACACGCTGCGCTCGACGCTGCCCTCCTACTTCGGCGGCGCGTTCATCTTCAACCCGCTGCCCGGCACCGCGCAGACGCTGGCGGGCCTGCCGGCGCGCTCGGCCCCGCTGTCGGCGCTCGAGGCCTTCGAGCTGGGCCTGCCCGCGGCCTACGTACAGGGCTACGGCCAGCCGGGCATCACCTACTGGTACAAGGAGCTCTCCGCGTTCGTGCAGGACGAGTGGAGGCTGAGCCCGAAGCTGACGCTGCGGGGCGGGCTGCGGTATCAGCGGCAGTTCTGGCCGGTGCACGACTACTCGGTGCCCAACCTCGGCGGCACGCGCTTCGAGTACCAGACACCGAAGGACACGAACGACTTCGCCCCCCGCGTCGGGATCGCGTTCGACCCGCGCGGCGACGGCCGCACGTCTCTGCACGCGGGCTACGGCATCTTCTACGCGGACCACATCTCGGCGGCCTCCGGCATCGCCGACATCGTGGACGGCGCGGACCACGTGCGCGTCTACACGCGCCTGTTCCCCGCCTCGGTGACCGCCTGGCGCGCGGACGGCCACGAGCTGCCGGAGCAGTCCGGCGTGCCGACCGTGGTCGCGCTCGACCCCGGGCTGAAGACGGCGTACTCGCACCAGCTGTCGCTGGGCTGGGACCAGGCCATCGGCTCCGACTTCACGGTCAACACGAACCTCATCTACGTGCGCGGGTTCAACCAGCTCGGCACCATCGACTACAACCCGGTGCTGCCCGACCTCGGAGTGCGGCGGCGGCCCAACGACGTGGACGGCCGCGCGGGCACGTCGGGAGCGCTGCAGCAGTACACGTCGTACGGCGAGAACTGGTACAAGGGGCTCACGTTCGCGCTCGCGAAGCGCTTCAGCCGCGGCTCCGAGTTCCTGCTCTCGTACACGCTCTCGAAGGCCGAGGACACCGTCTTCGACTACTACAGCACGCCCCAGGTCTCGGGGCGCGGCCGCAACCCCGAGGACCCGACCGGCCTGCCGGTCGGCTTCGACCCCTCGCTCGAGCGCGGGCCGTCGGCCAACGATCAGCGTCACCGCGTGGTGCTGAGCGGCCTCGTCCATCTGCCCTGGTCGATGCAGGTCTCCGCTGTCGTGAGCGCGGGATCGGGCCGGCCGTTCACCGCCCGGGCCGGCGAGGACCTGAACGGCGACGGCGTGCTCTCCGATCGGGCGCGCACCGACCCCGCCGACCCGCTCTCGAGCCTGGGACGCAACAGCGAGCTGACGGAGCCGCACTTCACCGCCGACATGAGGCTCACGCGCACGTTCAAGATGGCGGGCGGAGGAAACCTCGAGGCCATCGTCGAGGTGTTCAACGTGTTCAACACCTCGAACCTGGTGCAGCCGAACCAGGTCTTCGGACGCGGGGCGTTCCCCGACCAGCCAGTGCTCGACGCGTCCGGCCGCTCGCCCTACGGCCGCTACGAGAAGGCCCTGGCGCCGCGCCAGGTGCAGCTCGCGCTCAAGGTGGGGTTCTAGGGCCGGCATGTCCAAGGGACCCCTGTACCTCCTGTCCGTCCTGCTGGCCGCGGGGATCTTCGCCCCGCGGCCGGCCACGTCCGCCGAGATCGCGCTGCTCCTGAGCAGCGACGTCCCGGCGTGGAAGCCGGCCGTGGACGCGCTGCGCACGGCCCTGCCCGCCCACACCGTCACGACGTACGACCTGCGCGGCAGCCGGGCCGAGGCCGAGCGGGTCCTGCCCGCCGTCAAGCAGGGCGCGACCCTCGTGGTGGCGATGGGCCCGCTGGCGGCGCAGGCGGCGCGCGAGCTCGCGTCCGAGCTGCCGCTCGTCTACAGCATGGTGAGCGACGCCGCGACGCTGAGCGCGCTCGAAGGGCCGAACGTCACCGGCGTCGCGTACGACGTGCCGGCGCGCAACCAGATCGTCGCGTTCCGTGCCGTCAACCCCAAGGCGGCCCGCATCGGCGTCCTCTACAACGCGGCCGCGCTGAGCCGCCAGCTCGACGATGCGAAGCGCGCGGCCTCGGTCCTGAAGGTGGACCTCGTCCTGCGCCCGGTGCCGTCGCTGCAGGCGTTGCCGCAGACGGTCCGCGACCTGCTGGGCGGCTCGCACCCGGTGGACGCGATCTGGATCCCGCCGGACCCCTTCTTCCAGGGCGAGGAGACCCGGCGTTTCGTGATGCAGGCCGCGGTCTCGGCCGGCAAGCCCGTGTACGGCTCGAGTGCCGCCCTGATCCGGGAAGGCGCGCTCGTCAGCAACAGTCCGGAGTCCGCGTCCATCGGCCAGGCCATCGGGGAGCAGGTCAACCGCATCACGCGCGGGGAGAAGGCGGGCCGCCTCGGCGTCCTCGTCCCACGCGCGGAGCTGCACATCAACAAGAGGATCGCGGACCAGCTGCGCGTGTCCATCCCGGAGGAGGCCTTGAAGGCGGCGCAGCGGGTGTTCTAGGGTTGGCACCGGAATGGCCCCTCTCGACCGCGACCCAGAGCCGCCGGGCGGGGAGGCCGCCGACCCGCGGCCGGACAGCGCGCATCGCCCGTCGCAGCGCGCCGCGATGGCGCGGTCGCTGCTCGGCACCGGCAGGATCGCGGCCGAGGCGGTCCCTTACGCCGTCGAGGTGTGTGAGGCGGCCCTGCGCTCGCTCTTCGCCATCCCCGGCGTCGATCACTGCGGGCTGTACCTCGTCGATCCTTCACGACAGCGGCTCGAGCCCGCGCTCTGGCACGGCGACGCGGTCGAGGCGGTTCCGATCGACGGGCCGTCGATCATGGCCCGCGTGGCCCGCACCGGCGACCAGGCGCAAGGCGACCAGGTCGGTGCTGCGGGCTCGAGCCCACTCGATCGGCGATCGGTGCTCGCGATCCCGCTGAAGGCCGGCGGCCAGGTCGTCGGCGTGCTGGCCCTCGAGAGCGGCAGCACCAACGCGTTCCCGCCCGCCATCACGTCGCTGTGCGAAACGGTCGGGCACGGGCTCTCGGCCGCGCTGGAAGGAACCAACTTCACCGAGCGTCTGCTGCACGCCAAGCTCGCGCTGGAGATGACGTTCGACGCGCTGCCCGACCTCGTGGCCATCCTGGACCAGGAGGGGCGCATCCGCCGGCTGAATCGCTCGCTGGCCAGCCGCATCGGCCGTCCGTTGCGCGAGCTGATCGGGGAGAGGCTGGCCGGGCTGCTGCCCTTCTGCGAGGACTGGCTGCGCGGGGTGGCCGCCGCATCCGTGGGCCCGCAAGGCTCCACCGAGCTCCAGGAGCCTCATACGGGAGCCGTCTACGAGGCCAGCCTGCTCCAGATCCAGGGCCCCACGCCGCTTCTCGGCGAGCGGGTCGTCATCCTGCGCAACGTCACCGCGCAGCGGGAGATGGCGCGCCGCATGGCCGCTTTCGAGCGGCGGGCCGCCATCGGGGACCTGCTGCTGGGCGTCGCGCACGAGGTGCGCAACCCGCTGGCGGCGGTCGAGGCCGCGGCCGCGTCGCTGGGCCTGGATGCCGCCAGCGACCCCGATCGCACCATGCTTGTCGACATCATCCGCGAGCAGGTGGACCGGCTGAGCACGCTCATGCGCGACCTCCTCGACATGGCGCGGCCGCAGCCGCGCTCGGAGCGTCGCCGCGAGTCGCTGGTCGAGTTCTGCCGCGGCGCGATCGAAGCCTGGCGCCGCAACCCGGCGCGCCGCCCGCGGATGGTGACGCTGCACGCGCCCGCGGGCGACGAGCTGCCGGTGCTGATCGACCGCCAGCGCATCGAGCAGGTGCTCGTGAACCTGCTCGACAACGCGGCCGACCACAGCCCCGGCGACAGCCCCATCGAGGTCGAGCTGGCGCGGCGCCTGCCGGGCCTGGCCCGCGTCCGCACCATCGACCGCGGGACCGGTGCGCCGGAAGCGGCCGTGCATCGCATGTTCGAGCCCTTCTTCACGACGCGCGCGAACGGCACCGGGCTCGGCCTCACGATCGTGAAGGGGATCGTGGAGGATCACGGCGGCCGCATCGGGGCCTGGCGCAACGAGCCCCAGCCGGGCCTGACCGTGGAGTTCACGCTACCATTGGCGCCCGAGGGCCAGGCATGAAGCCGAGCATCCTCATCCTCGACGACGAGGCCGCGGTCCGCACCAGCTTCTCCTTCTACCTGGCGCGCAGGGGGTTCGCGGTGGTGGAGGCCGGGTCGCTGGCGCAGGCGCGGCAGGCCATGATGTCGCAGTCCGTCGACGGGCTGCTGCTCGACGTGAACCTGCCGGACGGCAACGGGCTGGAGTGGGTCCGCGAGGTGCGCGAGGCCCGTCCCGGCACCGCCATCGTCGTCATGACCGGCATCGGCGACATCCCCATGGCCGTGCAGGCCATGCGCGACGGTGCCGATCACTTCATCACCAAGCCGGTCAACATGGCGGACCTCGAGGTGTTCCTGCGCCGGAGCCTGGAGCTGGGCGGCCTGCGCCGCGACCGGCGGGCCGTGCAACGGCTGGCGCGCAAGGCGTCGCCGTTCTTCGGCGACTGCCCGGCGGCCCGGTCGCTCGAGGAGCAGGCGCGCCTGGCGCTGCAGCACGACGCGCCGGTGCTGCTGCAGGGCGAGACCGGGACCGGCAAGGGCGTGCTGGCCCGCTTCATCCACGAGCACGGCACGCGGGAGGGCATGCCCTTCGTCGAGATCAGCTGCGCGGGCCTGCCGCGCGACCTGCTGGCCAGCGAGCTGTTCGGCCACACGCGAGGCGCGTTCACGTCCGCGGTCGCGGAGAAGGAGGGGCTGCTCGACGTGGCCGACGGGGGCACGCTCTTCCTCGACGAGATCGGCGAGCTGGACGCGCCCATGCAGTCGCAGTTCCTCACCGTCCTGGAGGGCAAGCGCTACCGGCGGCTGGGCGAGACGCGCGAGCGGCGCAGCGAGTTCCGCCTCGTCTGCGCCACCAGCCGCGTGCTGACCGACGAGGTGGCCTCCGGCCGCTTCCGGCCCGACCTCTACTACCGCATCAACGTCCTGCCCATCACCGTGCCGGCGCTGCGCGACCGCGCGGACGACATGGCGGGACTGGTCCGGCAACTGCTGGGCACGCTGGGAGCGGGCGAGGCCGAAGTGGCTCCCGACGTGCTGGGCTTCCTGCAGGCGTATCCCTGGCCCGGCAACATCCGAGAGCTGAGCCACGCGCTGGAGCGCGCGCTGATGCTGTCCGGCGGCGGGCGCCTCGAACGCGAGCACTTCGCGTGGCTGGAGGCGCCGCCGGGGCCGCGACCGTCGGCCGCTCCGGCGGATGACAGGGACCTGGCCCGCTTCGAGCAGGCCGTGCGCGACCACGGAGGCAACGTCGAGAGCGCCGCCCGCGCGCTCGGGCTCTCGCGCGCCACGCTCTATCGTCGGCTCAAGGTCGCGCGTGACCGTCCGCGCGCGCTGAGCTGGAGCGCGGCGTCCGATCCGAACGGGCGGCCCACGGAGTCGTAGGGGCGGCGCGGCCGCGGGTCACATGGAACAACCGGGCGCACCTTCAGCGGATCCGGCGCCGTCGCCTGCAAGCGCCGTGGACCCGATCGTCATCGACTCGGACCTGACCTCCGCGGACTGGGCCGCCTGGGTCGCGGCCTGGCAGGAGGACGCTCGCGCGCGCGTCGGCGGCGTGCGCCTGCTGGCGGCGCTGGTGCTGCCTGTCGTGGCGGGCGTGCTCTTCGTGACGGTCGGCCGCGCAGACCTCCGCGCGCTGCCCCCGTTCCTCATCGGCGTCGGGGCCTGGTATTTCGCCGGGTCGATCACCCAGCGCCTCTACCAACGGGTCAGCCGGCCGGACGCCGGCGGGTTCCACCTGGGACGCATGCGCATGGAGCTCTCGACCGCCGGCATTCGCACGGAGCGGACCCATGGCAGCGGGATGACGCTCTGGCCCGTCCTCCAGCGCGTGACACGGACGCGGACGCATGTCTTCCTCTGGATCGACGCGCTCACGGCGTACATCCTGCCGCTGCGCGATCTCCCCGAGGGCGTGACGGCCGACGAGCTGGTCGCGCGGGTGCGCG
>Ga0247830_10000516_pt1 | contig 14008 bp, 27 predicted proteins | sample 12C_Control_Day5_FD_207766 | JGI IMG/M metagenome (GOLD analysis project Ga0247830, IMG submission 207766) | Soil microbial communities from agricultural site in Penn Yan, New York, United States - 12C_Control_Day5 | ecosystem: Environmental > Terrestrial > Soil > Agricultural land | place...
CCTTGGGGTAGGGTTTTGGCGGGTCGAGGCCCAGGTAGGCCATTAGGCCAACCGCTCGGCCCGCCGACCAAGGGGCCGACGGGGGCCACCCGGCTTGGCTGGCTGGCTTACCTCAAGGCCCTTTTGCCGCCCCGCCCGCGTTTGGAAACCCGTGAGGCGTTTTCCGTACGATTTCAGGGTGGAAAAATTATTTCAAGAATTCCGTTCAGAAAGTCGAAAATGGTGTTGCGGGGGTGTCCCCGGCTTGTTAAATTGTGGGTGTGAGATGGAGCAAGTGCTCTGTCCGAAACGAAACCTGTTAGATGGAGAACTGAATCATGGCAACCGCCACCAAGAAACCCCAGAACGAAACGCTGCAGACCGTCCCCGCTGGCGAAGGCAAAAAGAAGAAGGCCAAGAAGGAGAAGGTCAAGCGGACCGCGTGGGGTGAGCGAAATGAGAAGGGCGAACTGAAGGCGAAAATCAAGGGCACGAATCTGCCCGAGGGTTTCGACGCGAAGGTTCACAGCCCGCTGCGTCGCGGTGACTTCGAGCACCCAGCCGACTACCTGGTGTTCACGGCCGATCGCCTTGAGGCGAAGGTCAAACGCCTCCGCGAAGAGGCCACCAAGGAACGTTCGCTCGGGACCGTCACGGACCGCAAGAAGGCGAAGCGGTTCGCCGCACTGGCCACCAAGATGGCCTCGATGGAGAAGGAACTCCGCGAGAGCGGTATGAGCGACGAGCAGATCAAAGCGATCATGACACCGTCGGCCAAGTAGGTCTGCGGACCACTGGCCAACCAGGCGGAGGGAAACTTCCGCCTGGCTGCCGGTGGCCCTCGGGCCGATGAAACCTTAGAAACCGAACCCACAAGGAAGCGCCATGAACTCCCAAACTCCAACCCGAACCACGACCGACGAAATGCGTGCGATGATCCGTGTCGTCACCGAGCAGAAGAAGGAGGTCATCAGACTGCGGAACGAGGGCGAGGAAGGCCGGCGGATCGCCAAGCAACGCGAGCGGATCGCGGAACTCCAAGCGTTGGTTGCGGCCGAGGAGAAAACGCTGGCCGATATGCTCGGCCGGATTGCGAACGCGGACGCCTTGATGGCTGGCTACGACACGCGGCTGCAGGAACTCCAGGACGCCTTGGTCATGGTTCAGCAACGCGAGTTGATCGAACGGATCAAGCGGACCCAGCAGATGATGGCGGAGCTGGGCATGGGCAACCCTTCGGCCGTGACCGAGGACCAGATCAGCTAACGCTGAACGCGGCCTACGGGCCGCGCTAGTGTTCGCTGCTCTAACAGAAACCGAGGAAACCATGAGCGTTGAAATCGTTGGACGAGGTGATCATACCGGACTAGTGGACGAACTCCACCGTCAAGGGTTCGCCTTGAACGTGCAGACCTGCCAGTACGATCTCCAACCGGCGTGCAGGCCGTCGGACGTTGACTGGACGGAAATTGTAAGCCAGGCACGGTGGTCCGCCACCCGCCTGGTGATCCACCTAGAAGACCAGACCTTGTGGCCGTACTCGTGGCGAAACTGAAACCGAGGAAACCATGAGACTAGCAACCATCACGATCACCGTGGACCTGGACCCACGTGACGACATCGACCACAAGGACATCAAGGACTGCATCGCGGTCCTGGAAGGCCACCACTGGTACGACTACGTGTGCGATTGGATCGCCAACGGCATGGGTCAGTCCTTCGCAGACGCATGCCGGGTGTCCAGCAGTTTCGAATTGGAGTGGAAAGAGGACCGAGCCTATTTGTTCGAACGCCTCCAGCGTGCAGTCGCGGAGCAGACTCAGCGGCTGCTCAACGAGGGAATGACCCAGGAAGCTATCGATCGACTTCTGAAACCGAGGAAACCATGAACGCTAAAGAATTGCTTGACCACATCTGTCGGTGCGCAGCCACGCGGCTGTCGCGAGGCCTCGAACTGAAAGCGGACCGTGAAAGATCGCGGATGCGGCTGGAGGAAGACGTCGCGTGGTTGTCGATGATCCTGTCCGAAGGGTTCGGACCGGAGCTAGACACCGGCACGTGGCCCGAGCAGATCAGCACCAAGATCTGGTTCTACATCAACCACGACGCCAAGCAGCGCATCGAGCGTCTGAAGGCGATGATCGCTGAGCTGGAGAGGTTTGGAGAGTAAATTGGACACTATCGTACGCCCATTATCGGCCCGCGTTCTTGCTGTAGCGAGGACGCGGGTCGAAGGCACTTGGGCAGCCTACATTGATGCAGTCGCTGGAGTAAATCACGACTACGAGAAGGACGTAGTCTTACGGAACGGAGACAAGCTCACGGAGGAACTTGCCATTGCAATCTTTCCCGAGTTCAAGGACGTTCCCTACGCGAGATAGGATTATGCCTGTCGAAGAATTCATCATCTGGAGCAACCTGCCCGCCGAGTGGGAGGGTGCAGTCTATCGCGAGATGCTGACAGGGTGCAGCAACTGCGGTCGACGTTTACTATCCGTCAACAACCAAGGCACGTACGTCCTCGACGGCACGGTTATCCTCCGCGTCTTCGACGAGGACGACATTCTAGTCGCGGCGTATGCCGTATGCGAGAGTTGCCAGCCATGTATTCCGTGATCACCGAACGCGATGGCCGAACCATGGTGGACTTCCACCACAAGTGGATTCGGTTCCGCAAGCCGGGTCAGCACGATGGCAAGCGTCAGTACCGCTTCGTCCAGGTCAAGGGCGATGGGTACCGCGTGCTTGTCATCAAGGTGCCCGACGCGAACAAACTCGAAGTCATCACAACCAGTGGCCACGACGAGGCTCCACGACTGGAGCAATGTCCGTGGTACCACCAGTTGTGCAAACGCATGGGTGACCTACAGTGGTTCGACGGTGAGATCTTCCTCCCTGGCGACACGGCCGAGAATTTAAAAACAGCTATAGTCGCCAGCGACAAGCGGATCGAGTTCCAAGCGTTTGGGTTCTCCCAGATTCCCTGGGACGCGAACCTGAGCATGCTCGACACGATCTGCGATCACCACAAGATCAAGCAGTTGCCGTGGCAGCTGTGTCGAACACCAGACTACGAGCAGTCGCTACTAGCCACTGAGTATGAACGCCAGGAGCAGGCGTTGGAGAACGTCCGCAAGCTCGGGTGCCATTACGATGGCGTGGTGTTCAAGGACGGTATCTACGACGCGTGGGCGAAGATGAAGCACCGCAAGACGATCGACCTGGTCGTCCAGGGATTCCAACCTGGCCGAGGCAAGTATGCGGGCATGGTCGGGTCGTTGCTCTGCGGCATTGGCGAGATCGAAATCGCCCGCGTAGGTGGCATGAACGATGCAGCCCGCGTGGCGATCACTGAAGCGGACCTAGGCCGTGTGGTCGAGGTCGAGTACGAACGCGTGGCCAGCCAGGGACGTCTGCGACACCCGAGGTTCCTGCGATGGCGTGACGACAAACTACCCGAGCACTGCAAGCTCGACCAGGACCCCAAGCTATATGAGAAACATACTGCTGACTGAGACCGACGAGAACCCTCTCTCGTTGGCGGAGATGTTGCCGCATGGTCAGTTCACCATGCAGTCGATGGCGTCGTTGGGCAAGTTCCACACTCCAGGCTGGAGAACCAACCAGGCCTACCATAACGCCAAGAAGGTGGTGGACGGGTGCGATGAGCCCACGTTGATTGTCTGCGTAGGCACCCGCGTGGCCAAGGCCGTGTACCGAGCGGTGGGCGAGAAGACCTACCCGACGCTACCTGGCCTCGTGGTGCAGGCCAGCGACATGATATGGTACACCCGGTTGCCTCGACATGAAATCAACGACCCGCATTTTCTTCGAGAGATCCGCGAACGGTTCAGAGAAAACTACGAAAGCCTCCAATGAAAAATGAAGCTGAGGTCCGTGCCCTGCTTACTGACATGGAGCATCTGTACACCAGGCTGGTGACGTTCAACCAGGCTGTGCTCGACAGACGCATCCGCGTCGACCGACGACAAGTGCAGCGAGCGAACCTTACGCTACAAGCACTCGAAGCTGCGATGCCTGCCTTCCATTGGGTGCTCGACGCTGAGAAGGTCGAAGACCTGGACCTGGCGAAAGGCACCGTATTCTTCCATGAGTTCGTCAGCAAGGCGAAGGAGTGGATCAACGAAGCGTATGAATCGAAACCTATACTGACAGTCCCTGGGCAAGACCGTTAGTTTTCACGACCCGCCCGAAACCCTTGAAACAGGAGAAACGATCATGCCACGAGGAATTCCAAACAAGAAGGACGCCGACGGCAATCCCGTTCGCAAATCGAGACGCCGACGCCGCAAGCCACGCGGTACGGAGAGCGGAGCACCGAAGCCAGGACGCAACCGCCGCAACCGCCGGAAACGGCTGGGAGCCACGGACCAGGCGGTCTTGGATGGCTTGGTGGGTGCGATGACAGGAGTTGATCAAGCACTCGCAGCGTTGGGTATGACCTACTACAACCACATCAAGCAGAGCGGTCAGGAGTAGGCACTCTCCTCCCAGGCACCAGCGGTGGGTATCACTTCTTCCCGCCGCTGGTGCTACTTTAAGAAACCGAGGAAACTATGAAGACTTGGATCGCTATCGGGATCGGTGTGATAGGAATGTTCGGATTTGCATTCTGGCACAATGCTCATCTGCCGCCCGAGCCACCACCGCAGGCCTGGGTCACAGAGAAAGTTCTCACTCCGTCTGGGATGCAAGTCGCCGCGTACGTGGTTGAGACACGAGAGGGCAAACGGTATCTGCTTAACGTTCACGGAGGTGCTGTTGAGCTCCCGAATGATCAACTACGATAAATTTCTGTACTTCACCAAGCTCCAGTTGGAGACCGGGGACTACGACGCCCACATACCGTTCTTCAAGCAGATACTCGGTGACCAGCTCGGCACGGAGAAAGCCTGCGAGCTTGGGTTCCTGTACATGGCGTACTACAACGAGGCGTCCGCGTGGTGCGTGCACAATGGAGGGAAATGTGAATACCCAATTGAACAACAACGCCGTAATCTATACGGCGGAAGAATCTATCCGCATCTCGAGGATCTTGCTGCTCGAGTCCCTTGGCTTGAACGACTTCGCAAACTCGATAACTGGTCGTCGCTTCTCGAATGCATTGGAGCAGTGTATGGAAACGGAAGGTGGGCTAGCTATACGACTGCCGAGCTTCTCATGCATCTTGCTCAGCTTACAGTTAGACCCGATAGTTTTGAGATCCTTGAAAGCTCAGGTCCGCGAGGCGGCCTCGAAGATCTCGGCTTGGACGTCAGCGAAGCTTCCGCCAGACTTGTGCACGACGCTCTCATTAGCGATGGTTGCGTGCTTAATTATTCACAGCTGGAGTCGATACTATGTGACTGGCATGGAATGTGTAAAGGTACGTTTTATGCCGGACGGAACATCGATCGTCAGCAAGGTCGGATCTTGAAAGTAGCGGGTCTGCTCGAGATCAACGAGGTGTTCGTTGATTCCCGACTAGCACCGCTGTGGCTCGCACGCAGATGCTTCGACTGCGAGACGAGAGGTGAGGTAGTCGGTGGCGACGGAGCTCACGGTTCATTTTCACGCGATGGCTGGTCAGGTATTGACAAGCAGAGGCTCAAGGTTTATAAGGAGACCGGGGTAGTACTAGCTCCGTGGGAAGAACGATGATCGTCACGCTCGGTAACCACCCTGCAATGAACGAGGACCTTAATCGACTCCAAGCGACATACGAGTCGCTCGGCGTTGAGGTCCGTCGTTCCAAGCGAGTCACCACCACGGATGCGGTGTTCCATCGCGACGTTGCAGCGTGGTTCCCTTGGGGTGAGCTGCTCCGGCCACAGATGATGGGCAAGGAGTCGCGTCGCCACGAGGTCGCCGAGTGGATGGAGGAGTTTCATCCGCTAGTCAAATACACGCTGAAGCAAGGCATGTTCGAGGGAGCAGACCTGCTGTGGCTCAACTCCAGGCATTGCGTGCTCGCCAACGGCCAGCGTACGAACGAGGTCGGAGCCAAGGAGCTGGCGTACTTCCTGGAGTTCCTCGACTTCAACGTCACGCGGGTCACGTTGCCCGAGTGGCACGAGCAGCACCTGCTCGGTATCCTGAACGTAGTCAGGGGTGCTAGGATCTTCGTGGACGACAAGGCCGTACCCCAGGTGCCCGAGGAAGGCTGGCTGGCCGACGCGGTCCAGGTGCCCCACTACGAGTATGCTCAGAAGCATACCAATTTCGTACAAGTCGACGGTAGCGTGGTCATCAACGCGGGTGCCAAGGTCACGATAGGCAAGCTCGAACATTGGTGCGACGTGGTGCCCGTAGAGATCCCCTCGTTGCTTGCCCATGGTGGTGGCGTCGCGTGTGCGACAGGGATCATCCAGGATCAGATACCCATGCCAGGAGAGGAAGATGCCGAAGAAAAAGACTAGGCTCGAGCGCTTGGAGGAACAAGCCAAGGCACTCGAAGCTCGGCTGGAAGCCAAGAACAAAGAACGTGAACTTGTCGCCAAGGTGAACAAACTCAAAGCAGAACTAGGTGCTCGCCATGCCATCCAGAAGAGAGCGGATCGTCGTCGACGAGGGACGGGTTAAACACGTCCCGGTCCTCGTTGTGCTGGAAGTCATGTGGGGTAGCCCTCGGAGGGAGGCTCCGGACTTCTTTTGGATCAACACGGTCTGCAACAAGTCCGGCAGACTGCTTCGTCGTTTAGTAGGGACGCGATATGTCTACGTTACTAACGCGTGTCGGGAATGCGTGCCTAGCGCTTCTCATCGCGGTACTCGTGATGCCGTACGCCTTGAGCGAAATCTGCGTGGAGTTAGTAGTGACCTGCTGCTTATCTGTGGTAAGGTTGCTCAGGCGACGTACGAGGAAACCGATTGGGATCCGCCAGCATCCACCAAAGCCTACTACATGAAGCATCCAGCGTCAAGGAACTGGACCAACGAAGAAATCGAGGAAACCGCAGCTCAACTGCAGAAGGATCTAGACGATGTTTGCCAGCGATTTGAACCGAGCGGTCGAGAAACTTAGGGGCGTGTTCCCCAAAGTACAGAGCATCGAGTTCATGCCACCGAAAACGCTTTGGACAGCAGAGAGCGGAATCGAGATAAGCGACGCGTGCCTGTCACTCAATGAAGGCGAGCGAGTCTTCGAAGGCGACGATATAACCGAGTGCGTTCAAAAGGCTCTTAAGCATGATCTACAACATTCGCGGGACTCACGGTAGCGGCAAGTCTGAGTGCATGCGGCGTCTACTCGCCAAGCATCCGTACGAAGACATAGTCGCCGGGGATCAGGTGCTCGGCCTGTGGGTGCCTAGCCTGAACCTACGTGTGATCGGCACGTATGAGATCCCGTCCGGTGGCTGCGACTGGTTCATACGCATGGTGCCAGTCCGCTACGAAGGGCAGTCGCCTAGCGAGATGATGGGCGAGTGGGTTGATGTCTTCCACGAGGAAGGCAAATACAACGTCCTCCTCGAAGGCTTCATGGTTAGCGGCACGTTTGGTCGTTGGAACGACATGGCTGCGGCCGATGCCGCTAGGGCTGGCAGAGAAACATGGCGGTTTCTCTGCCTTGATACTCCTGTGGAACAATGCATCGCCCACGTCTCTGAGCGACGCCAACGCCGAGGCAAGACTGCACCGTTCAACCCTGAGCACCTGATCAAGCATGCGGCTCAGGTCGCCAACAACCGCCAGAGTTTCATCAACGCTGGTCGTACCGTGATTGACATTCCCTGGAAGAACTCCTGGGAGCACGTGGAGAAGATCATTGAATCAGATATTCGTAATTGAACCGTATCGGCAAAGCGGCACCTGGGTGTTCGATGACGAAGCCAGAGGGCTAGTTCAAGAGCCATTTGTATCGAACATCCCAAAGATGATAGACCAGCTCGTTGGCGAGGGTGTCGCTCGATTCACTATGAACTTCTCGGACCAGGAATTCCCTGGCGGGATCAACCACCTCAAGTGGGTGCGAGCTGAAATGAACGGAAACTGGTACACAGACGGCGATGGAGAAGGGTGGCTTTGCCCAGCATTGTTGAAGTACTTCCCCGAAGCTCCGTCAGACTTGTATGTTAGCATTACTAATATGAGAGTGAAGTGATGTACGAATTCGTAGAGGGAGTTGCCATCCGTGTGTCCGCCATACTCACAGCTGGTTTCATAGCGTGGATATGCGTGCACGTGTGTGGCTACCGAATCAAAGTGGAGAAACGAGATGATCCTTAACTTTAGTCTGACCTACGAGCCTGACTTCATCATCTCGATGGTCGGGCCCAGCCGTAGCGGTAGCTCGATCATGAAGTGGGCGTTGAGTCAGCACCCACAGATCACATCGCTCCTGGGTGAGGAGGAGCCATACTACAAGCTAGCTAGGAACGGCTACCCATGGCACCCGAGCGATGAGTTTCATCGCGTCAACAACCCTGAGATTGTTAAGACCTGCATCGCGAATGAGCTGATGGGCGACGTAGAGAGCCAGTTGCACAACCGTAAGTACATGCAGGACACGCTCTTGGAAGAGCCACCATTCGTTGAGTTCAAGACGCACTCCGGTGCACCAGGCCGCATCTTGCTACTCAAGACGCCGCAGAACTGCTACCGACGCGGAGTGCTGGGGCAGCTGTACCCGAAGGCCAAGGTTGTCTATATTCGCACGCGGCGAAGCCTGCCCGCCATAGTTAACGGTCTGATGGACGGCTGGCTCAGCGATGACTTCAAGGCTCGCAAGGTTGGCGACCAATGGTGGAAGTTCGACATGCCGCCCCGCTGGTCGCTTGCTGCTCCGCTTGAGGAGAGATGCGTACACCAGGCCAAGATGGCCAGCGACTATTGTAATCGCGACTACTCGGACGCGATCGATTGGCACTACGAAGAGTTCTGCGATGACTGGCAGGGCAGCACGTTCCAGATGTTCAGCTTCTTAAAGGACGCTGGCATTCCGATCACAGCAAACGTCTGCTTACCTATGGAGCTTCCGATCCTGATGGCCACCGAACCGCCAGGCCGCGAACGTTGGCGGGATAAGAGACCACACTTGGAGAAACTATGCAGTACGTCCTAGCGTTCACCTACCAGCAGTTCGTGCGTTGGTGCCTCAAGCAAGACGTTGACCAACGCAACTACCGTTACATTGGGACCATTCAACACCTGAACGGTCTTAAGTTCACTGAGGACCAGCTGATCCGCGTACCCGGATGGGAGCTGCGGGGAGCATACAATCAAGCATTCCTGGACAAGCTCCAGGAGTGCTTGGACGAAGAGCCGAGCTGAACATGGAGTGTGAGCACACCCGCAAGTTCTGCCGAGCCTTGGAGTACCAAGGTGCTGTGACTTACCCTGCCATCGCCAGCGAGATGTCGCCCGAGGGCTGGCCGGATAGGTTTGTAGGCCACGTGCGGTGGCAGGGCTGGCTGGAGTTCAAGTCGATTAAGGGTCGGCTCAAACTGACTCAGGCCGATAGGCTGAATCAGTTGGTAGGCGCAGGCGTGAACTGCTTCGTTGTGCGGTTCTCCGATGACTGGTCGAAGATGCGGTTCGAAGACACCAGGCTGTTCGACATCAGCGGCTGGTTCAAGTGGGGTGAGTTCTTAAATAAGGCAGCAGAGCATGTCTCAATCGTTCAATGATATCAAAGCGGACTACCCTGAAGAAATTCAGAACGCGTTCATCGCATATGCGAACATCCAAGGGATTAACCTCAATGACGACAAGGAGTGGAAGAAAGAGTTCATCGCGTGGTGTAAGCAAGCGAACTATCGCGTCCTTAAAGAAAGGCGATCTGATTCATGCTGAGTGGGAGGACTCTCAGTCGTGGGGCCCATGGTGCGGGGTGCAGCCCATGATCGAGACGTCTATGCTGATAGTATCACAAGGGATGCTGCGATACATTGATAACGAACGGATTATAATCTGTGCGGGCTACGACGCCAGCAACGACACAAGTATCGGTAACGTCGTGATCCCGCTATCCGCTGTGAGGAGCGTTCGATGTTTAAAGTTCTGATTGTGTACCCGATGGCGTTGGCTTTGTTCTTCATCGTTTGTGCGGTTGGTGCTCTGCTACTGATAGCTTCGTACTTCGGAGAAGAAGTAAACGAGCGTGATTAGGTACTCGCTCTACGATGCCTTGGCTATGATGGGCTACCTAGCGATCCTGCTATGGGGCTGGAAGCTAGCAGTAGTGGACAACGGCATGTTCCTTGGTTGGGCCTCGCTCTTCATAGTCTACGATATAGTGATGCGACAGCATGATAGATGAATTCTGGGAATTCGCACGCCGCCGTCAGAAACTCATGTACACTGGCGAGACGGACGACCCGATCCTGCAGCAGTTCAGGTTCACCAACTGCTATCGAGCGTGCGATCGGGTGAGCCAGTACCTGATCAAGCACATCGTGAACACGACGTCGTACGTGAGCTCTCGCGATGGCGTCACCTGGGACATGGACAGTGCGGATATCTTGTTCAGAGTGTTCTTGTTCAAGACATTCAACAAGATCGATACGTGGGAATATTTGGAGCATAGGCATCCCGTTCATCTATTAGTCTGGGATCCTTTTATACCAGGCTGGATATCGCGTACATTGCGTGCTCGTGTCAAGGCTGGCCATACGCTCTACGCTCCTGCATTTCGTCAGCCGATCGGCCGCACTAGTTACGGGTATGAAGAGAAGTTTGAGAATCACATTGAGATGATCCGCTATGTGATGGAGCATCGTCAAGCAATCTTCGAGTGCCGCAGCTTGGAGTCGCTGTACCTTACGCTCTGTGAGGTGCCCATGCTCGGACCGTTCCTCGCTATGCAGTTCGCCACGGACCTGAACTATACAAATCTATTTGACTTTTCCGAGAACGACTTTATAATGCCTGGCCCTGGTGCCCTACGCGGGAGCACCAAAGTGTTTCCGCGTAGTGAATGGAAGGATGTGGAAGTCACTCGTGAGAACATCCGGTTGCTCGTCGACATTCAAGAGAACGCCTTGTTCCCGATCATACCTGGTCACAGGCTGTCCCTCATGGATGTGCAGAACATGCTGTGTGAGTTCGACAAGTACTGCCGCATCGCTCACCCCGAGTTGAACACCGTGGGTCGCTGGAAGAAAGGCTCAGCCAAACGACCCAAGCAACGCTACGAACCCAACCCCAATGGTCGGCTCCGCTGGCCTCAAGACTACGAGTTCCCTCACAAATGGAAGATATCGACTACGGAGCTCTGCTCCGCCATCTGAAAGAGAAGTACGGCAACAAGGTCCAGTGGGTAGGCAAGAAGCCTGAGGTTCTGCCACCCAATGTGATCGTCATCCAGACACGCGTGGATCGCGAGACGTTCGCGGCCTACGCCAAATGCCTGAACATACGCAGGCACCGCTACATCCCGTTGGAGGATATCGTCGAGGTTATCGATGCCCAGCTCAATGTAAAGCCGCAGCCGACCAACAAGCACGAAGTCAACGAGGCTGGTCGCAGGCTGCTCCAACTGAACTGTGCCCAGTGGCATTGGGCGTCCAACAACTACCTGATCACCACCATACCCAAGTCGGGCATGCTCGCTGAGTGGAAGGGTTGGCTCAAGTTCGGCGATGCGGAGCCACGCCGACGGCAGTGGAAGTCTACGGTCAGGGAGCAGCTGTTCGCCACAGGCATGTACGCCTGGTTCGTGCACCTCAAGGGCAATCTCTGTCGGTTGTACTACATGGGCCCAGGCAAGACCGTGACCTACGGCACGTCCTGGTTCGATCAACGCATGCTCCATGCTGAGCTCAACCGAGTCACGGCCCATGCGGATCTCTACAAGTGGCGACAGCGAGAGATCGCTGAGATGCGAGTCAGCCGAGAGACGCAGGAGGAGGTGATTGATATTGACTTCAGCAGGTACGCAGCTGAGGCTGCGGCTGCAGACGCTGAACGCACGAGGCTCGCAGCGGAGAAAGCGGAGTGGGTGGCTGCCAAGCTGGCTGAGTTCCAGGAAGAGGAGGTCAAGAAGGCAAACAGCTCTGACGAGTGGTGCGGAGACATTAGCAAACGGTACGTTGAGGACTCTGAAACTGGTGGGGTGATTCAAAAAGGACACGTAATCGGCTAAAATGTTCCAAATCGCAGTTAATCCGGTGGAGGCCGGTAATCCATTCTTGTCGAAATAATCTGGGATCGGCCGAATATGCTTTGCTTGTTGAACTTTTGCCCTATTAGTCCGTTTGTCAAAGTTTTGTTTTCCGCCAGAGGGCTTTACCCCCCAAGGGCGAAGCGGCCCAGCCCGAAGGGCCGGCGGTACTGTAAAGGTTGGAAATTTGACGATTTAATCCGGTGGCGGTCGCAGACTTTATATATCAATCCGGTCGATTATCCGGCCTGGGATAGTATATGATTCCATGACGAGGTTCCGGATTAAATCGTCAAATTTCATACAAGTAAAGGTTAGAAAAGATACAAGCTTAGCTAGTGTCGTGGAGGGGGGAGTAATCAGTGGGGGAATCAGAAGTTTGCGAGCGATTTTGAATTAATAGGGCAAATATAAGGAAGCTAAGGCCTTTTCATAAAGGCGGGGTTTCTGGTCAAAACCCAAACGGCGAAACGGATTTCCCAAATGAACGACGTCGAGTTGCAAGACGTGTGGGCGGAGCTGCCCTACGCGGAGCGGATGGCTAAGAGGATGCGGATTGATCCTTCGCTGGTGAACGAGCTCGCTCTGAAGACCCTCATGGATGCTCGACGCACGTGGGTGGACGATGGTCGTCGCTTCCATTCCTACGCCATGGTGGCGTTGCGTAAGCAGTTCAGAGCATGGAAGCACTCTCAGCCTGTCACGGAGGAGGCTCACCCAAATATAGTTAGACAAAGCGACGATTCTGCCCAATTGGAATTAGGGTGGGAGGCGAGGCTCGCGGCTATCCGGCGTCGGATGACCGAGTGCGAGTTCGAGCTTCTCCGTGCTCACTACGTTGATGGCTGGTCGATGGAAGAACTCGCCAAACGAGAAGGATGCACTCGTGGGACGATCTGGAATCGCATCCGCAAGATCCTCGATAAGGTGAGAGCATGAAGCTTCTAGTGGCATGGATGTTGCTTTGTAGTTCGGTCATGGCTGAGCAGCTCCGCGTGGACTTCGCTCAACCTATCCGAGCGTTCGACCACGCTGGTAGTGGCTTCCTACATTCGATGTCAGCTACCCAGCCCTCAACAAGCTTGATCGCACCACTCAAGCCTTCGATCATTCGAGCGTGGCCTGGTGCAGGAACTCAGGCTCGGGCCGCGTCCCTCGGTGCCGACTACCACATCGTGGTGAGCGACTCGCAAGGCTATCAGGCTCCTTGGCCTGGCGACAACGGTAGTTGGACAGCGTGGGAGTCGTTAGCTAGGTCAGTCGTGCAGAATCAGCCAGGAGCATACTACGATATCTGGAACGAACCGGACTTGAGTGGTGAGTTCTGGGGTCGCAGCGAATCGCAATGGTTGGAGACGTGGAGACGAGGGTTCAACGCCATTCGGAGCGTTGATCCCTCAGCGAAGATCGTCGGGCCGAGCGTCTACGACTACAACGGCACTATCACCATGCACGAGTTCCTGGACTACGCCAAGGCCAACAATGTAGTGCCGGACGTCATCAACTACCATTGCTTTGCGTGCGACATCATAGGGCATACTGCTGATCTTCGCAGTTACATGGCAGCCAAGGGAATCAGCGATCGGCCCATCACACTCAACGAGATCATGGCCGAGGGCGAAGCCTATCTGCCTGGTGCAGCAGTTGGATACTTCTCGGACATCGAGCGGTCAAAGATCGCTGGTGCAGCGAAGAGTTGCTGGGGTACGTGCAACAATAATTCGCTCGACGGGCTGCTAACGAGTAGCTCTCAACCGAGAAGTATATGGTGGGCGTACGAACGCTACGGACAGATGCATGGCACATCGGTGCAGGTAACCGTGAGCCAATCGCTTGATGGCGTGGCGACAATGAACGGCGATCTCATGCAGGTGCTCGTCGGTCGGTTCTCCAACACGAACACACCAGCCCAGGTGCTGCTCGATC
>Ga0247830_10000517_pt1 | contig 14001 bp, 23 predicted proteins | sample 12C_Control_Day5_FD_207766 | JGI IMG/M metagenome (GOLD analysis project Ga0247830, IMG submission 207766) | Soil microbial communities from agricultural site in Penn Yan, New York, United States - 12C_Control_Day5 | ecosystem: Environmental > Terrestrial > Soil > Agricultural land | place...
GTATCGGGTGCTCGGCCTCGAGGCGCGCGGCCGGTGGAGCGTGCCGACGCTCGCGGTCACGGAGGGGTGACACGATGGATCTCGACACGGAACACCTCATCGAGGCGCTGGGAGGGCATCGCGACCGACCTGCGCCGCGCGCGGTTGCTGTACGGGCAGGAGGTCGGCTGCTGGGTGGTTCTCATTCAGCGGCTCGAGGACATGCTCGCGCGGAGGGCGACGTGAGCGCCAAGATCCGCATCGAGGTGGCCGAGGCCGGCCAGGGCACGCGCGTGTGGGTGGACGAGCGTGAGCTCCAGGGGCTTGAGGCGGTGCACCTGCTGGTGACGCCGAACGCGAGCCGGCTCATGCTTACGTATGTCGCGCCGCTGATCCACATCGAGGGGCAGGTGCCGCGCGTCGAGAGCGAGCAGTGGCGCGTGGACGAGGAGGCCGACGATGAGTGACGTGACCGTCCGCGTGCCGCTCGGCGCCGCCAACGTGGTGTGGTTCGCGTGGCTCATGACGATGATGAGGCGTCGGTGATCGAGCCGGAGCCGAACGGGCCAGCGCCGGCCTCGACCGGCTGTCTGCTGAGCTTGGTGCTGCTGGTCATCACGGGCGGTGTCATCTGGTGGCTCTCCGGGGCGCTTCCGTGAGCGGCTGCGGGACTCCTGAGCGTGGTTATGTGTGTCCAAAAAGAGTATGCGCCCGGGGGGATCATATGCAAGAGCTTCGAGCGTTCCGATCAACGGCAGCCTGCGGGAATTTTCCTTATGCCGCCAAGACCGTGCCGTTTTTGATTCCACATCACGGATTTGCCCAGACCAGGGCTGAGAAGATCGCCCTCCTGCGCTTTGACCCTACGGCTATAATTTACGCCGTGTGGCCCGGGCAGTGGGCCTCGGATGTGTTCATCGTTGACCATGACGATGCCCTCACACACTTGGCCGGCGAGATGAAGGGGTCTACACCATCGCGGGCGTGACGTGCGGCCTCATCACGCTCACCGCCGCCTACATCGCCGTCCGGGTGTGGCGCGCGTGAGCACGCTCGCGCTGCCCTGGGTGTTCGACGGCGACGACGTGTTCGACGCCCGGGGGATCCGGGTGGTGGCCGGCACGCCCGAGCAGCCGCTCGAGCCGGCGACGACCCGGCGGCTGCTGGAGGCGTTCAATCGGGCGGGGCTGGAGGAGGCGGGCTAGATCCCCAGCAGGACGAGGGCGAGCGCGAGCATCAGGATGCCGAGCGCAGTTTCCAGGACGAGGGCAAGCGCGAGCATCGGCATGAGACATGAGCCACTCTTCCCCCGCGGCGCCTGGCCCATGATCACGCTCGGCATCCTGCAGCCCCAGCAGACCGCCGCCGCCTCGCAGTAGCCGTCCCGCTGCTGACCGCACGTGAGGATGAGTTGCCCCTGAGGCGGCTGGTTCGTTGTGGCTTTCGCACGTCGTGTCATGATCCCCTCCTAACGGTTCGTATGAGCCCCACGATGACGCCGAGCATCATCACCCCGGCCGCTGTGATGAGCGGCCACTCGGACAGCCCGACGACACGATAAAGCCACTGCTCCACAGGGGCTCTCCCCCCCTCCAGCGCTCGACGGCACTTCAGCTCAGTTCGATACTCGGCGTCAGGCCGACTCACATCACAACCTCACTCGGCGTCCCCACACCCCAGGCCGAATCACTGCTCGACGGCACGCCATAGCACAGCAAAGCACGGCTCGACGTCACGACACCGCAGAGCACGGCACTACACCACCGCCCTCGGCTGCAGCCCAGACCAGCACACACCGGCTCATTACGCTACTCGGCGGCAGCTCACCTCAGTCCACATCACACCTCGACGTCATGGCATGACACGCCACATCACGCCTCGGCGTCAGACTCATGTCACCGCCACCCCTGATCACCCCAGGACAGCCCACGCCGATACTCGTCGTCAGGCCGACTCACGTCACGCCAACACTCGTCAACAGCGCAACCCAGCCCACGTCAGACCTCGGCGTCAGACCAAGCCAAGACGGTACGCTACTCGTCGTCAGGCCGACTCACGTCACGCCACTTGAGACCTCGCCGGCACTTCACGTCAGTCCAGGCCGGAGCACAACTCGGCGTCCGTACACGCCAGCGCAAAACAAAGCACAGCTCGTCGTCAGTGCAGACCAGTGCGACCCACTTCGGACCTCGGCGTCAGCCCAGACCGCGTCACACCTCGGCGCCCGCTCCAGCGCAACACACTGCTCGGCGTCGCCTCACTCCAGGCCACCTCGATGCTCGGCGCCAGTTCACGCCCCGCCCCGCCAGTTCCCCTCCGATCGGCCCTCGGCGTCACGACACCGCAGCCCACGCCGCTGCACTGCTCGGCGTCGCCTCACGCCACCGCACCGCACGCCAGTGCGTCCCCATTCTCGCAGCCCGTCGCAATCCATCCCTCGGCGTCACCACACCACGCCCCAGCCCAAGGCATCGCAAAACTCGACGGCACGCCATTGCGACTCACTGCACTGCGTCACTCGGCGTCGCGTCAGGTCAGACCACTACGATACTCGGTGTCACATCGCCCGCAATCCGATCCGCACCATCTCTCGGCGTCGCACCAGATCACATCACGTCAGCCCGGTGCAATCCTCGGCGACACGCCAGCCCACGGCACTGCCGAGCTCGGCGGCACGACAGCGCACCACAAGTCAAGTCGCTACTCGCCGCCAGGTCTGCCCAAGGACACGTCAACCGGTTACTCGGCGCCAGATCTGCGCACGTCACTTCAGCCCAGAACTCGGCGACAGGCCAGGCCCAGGCATCGCACGCCAGCGCATCCCTCGGCGTCCATGTCAGTTCGATACGACACGCGACAGTACGAAACTCGGCGTCGCGCCCTGCCATATCAGACCACCGCATGGCTCGGCGACACCCCAAACCACGTCACAACTCGGCGCCTTTGACAGACCGCGCCACTACGTGCCACGTCGCTACTCGTCGTCGCTGCAACGCACCGCAAGACAGTGCAGGGCTCGTCGTCGATTCATCGCTGTCGGCTTCATCTCAAGTCTCAGACGGTTGGGCGGTGGCCGCCAGGGGCCACCGCCACTCGTCGCTTGCTAGTCCGTCAGCGGAATCGGGAGCACGTCCAGCAGGGACTTCGGCACGGTGATCTTCTTGATCGCCGCGGTGACGAAGAGCTTGTACGCGTTCATCGGAAGCTGCACGCGGAGGTAGACGGCGCTTTTCAGCGTCGTGTTCATCGCGTCAGCGGTCTTCGCGTCGATCTTCGAGGTCTCCTGATCGTTGTAGAGGTCCTCGATGGCGTCGCTCAGGTCCTCGACACTCCGGAGCTTTCGCCGCGGCTTGGGCTTGGGGGTCTCTCGCTCAGTCATGACGCGGGCCTGTCGCTCAGCCACGGCGCGCCTCCTTCACGGTGCCCCACGTCACCTGCTCGACAGTGGCGATGTACTTGCCCTCGCCGTTGCCGCGCTCGCCGGCGTAGCCGTGCGTGCCGCCGTACATGAGGAGCTTCTCGAGGTCGTCCTGCCCGATTGCCGGGCGGCCGGACGCCGTGAGCACATGGAGCTTGAAGTCCAAGCGCCACGGCTCGATCCACTCGAACCGCTTGAGCGCGGTGCCGTAGCGCGTGGTGACGGGCCGGTCCATCGCATCGTCGGCCTTCATGACCGGCTGCCCGTCCGGGCGCAGGACCGGCACCCAGTAGACCGCCGGGTCCGGGTAGACGAAGTTGATGACCTTCGTGCTGAACGCCTTCTCGCCCTCGATTCGGCCCACGAGCGACGAGATGCGCCGCGCGCAGTCCTTGAGGTGCGCCTTGATCGTCCCGGCGCGCATGGCGCAGTGGCCGTCCACGCGCTGGAAGACGAGCATGGAGGTCTCGCCGGGCGCGTCGGCCTCCTCGGCGAGGCTGGCGAGCACCTCCTCGTTGATCTCGTCGAGCGAGCGGCCGCCGGGCGGCTGCACGCGCGGCTTGCGGGCGTCGATCCAGGCCTTGACGATGTCCGGGTCGGCGGGCACGGACGAGCAGAGCTTCGTCATCCCCATCCACGTGACGCGGAACGTCGTCCAGTTGAGCGCCGGGATGGCGCTACGTGTCGCCGCCTCGGGCTCCTCGGCCGGCAGGACAGTCTCGGGCTCGGGCGCGACCGCCGGCTTCTTCTTCTTGGTGGCGGGCTTCGTCTTCGCGACCATGGTCACATCTCCTCTGTCGTCGTCGGTGAGGGGTTAGTGGGCGCGATCACTCACGCGGCCAGGCCGGGTACTCGACCGGCTCGCCAGTGAGCTGGTGCCAAAACGCGCGGAACTCAGGGCGCCCGTAGAGGCCCGCGTAGCTGTCGCGGCGTGCGCAGAACAGCCGGTCGTTCGGCTCGACGCGGCGCACCCAGCGGAAGAATGGCACGGACCAGTCGGTCCAGAGGCTCTTGCCGCTGGTCGAGAGCGCATCGAGGTCGGGGAGGCCCGGCGCGGCGCTGAAGACGCCGCTGCGGATCCCCTGCACGAACCGCCAGCGCGAGTCGAGGCTATGCACCAGCTGCCCGCGCATAACAGACTCGTTCCAGCAGAGTGGCGTGTGACGAACGGTGGTGGCCGAGAGCTGAAGCAGCGGGAGCACGGTGCTGAAAAAGGTGGTCTCGCCGTCGCTGGCCCAGGTGTCGTAGTACGCGTGGTCGTAGGTCGCGCGGCCGTCGAGGCGGGCGAGGTGGTCGAAGAGGTCGGCGTGGACGAAGCTGAGTTTCGCCTTCGCGACCGGATCGGTGCTGCAGAGGTGCGGGGCGACGAGGTCGAGCACCTCGCTGCTGACCTCGACGACCTCGACGGCGGTGATGTGCGGGCGGTGCGCCAGCACGGTCGCGACGTAGCCGAGCCCGAGGCCGCCGACGAGCACCGAGCCGCGGCGGAGCTGGGCGATCTCGACATCGATCTGCGCCTGCTCGATCGGGTAGTCGGTCATCCACTTGCTGCCGTCTTCGTGGAGCTCATGCCAGGTGGTCGGGCGGTCGTAGCTGACTGGCGCGCCGCGGTGGCCCCCGATGATGGCGGTCCGGGCGGTGACGAGGTTGAACTGATGGTTGGGCGGGTAGGTTCGGTGAACGATGCGATACGCGCCGCATGTGCCCTCCGGGATGGTCAGGACGTCCGGGTAGGTCGCACGGCCACGCTGAATCACGAGCGCACCTCCTTCACGATTACTTGGTGTCGAGCCGTCGCATGCAGCGCGGACACCGTTTGGGTTTGAGCACGCGGGGCAGCCACGTGTAGCGACAGGCCGGGCAGCGAACCCGTGTCAGGACAGGCATCATGGCGTAGGCACCTCCGGGGGGCTACTATACACCTTATCATGATGATGTGTCCTCCTGGGCAGCGATGACCACAGGGGAGTGTCGCGGCGGCCGGGCGCGGAAGAACTCATCGATCGTGATCAGCCGCGTGTGCGCCGCGACCGTGGTGGTGCGCCCGGTGGCGAAGCGGCGCGTGGCGGCCTTGACCTCATAGCGGATGAGGTGCGGCTCGTTGAGCGCGAAGCGGTCGTCGGCGAGTTGGATGAGCGCCCCCAGCTTGACCCAGTTAGCCACGCGGGGGCGCAGAATGAGGCGGATGCCAGAGTCGATCCGCGCCGCGAGGGGTGGCAGGGGGCGCGGCGGGGGTGCCGTGCCCCGCCGCCGCCGCGCGTTGTTCGTGCGGAGGTACCAGAGCGCCACCTCCGGCGGGATCACAGGCCGCGCGGCGATGATGAGGTCGAAGAGGCCCCGCGGCCCTTGGCGGAACTCCTCGTAGAGTGTCGTCCGCAGGATGACAGTGAGGTCTTTTCGCGTGATCATGCGATCTTCTTCCGGTGCCGTTCGAGCGAGGCGACGAGCCGCTGCAGGTCGGCGATCGTGCGACGGCACTGCGCCAGGATGTTCGTGACGTCCTGGCGCGTGAGGCGGCTGAAGCCGTCCTCCATCTTGATGATCCGGTTGGCGCGGAGCAGCAGCGCCGGCAGGCTCCGGAGCGGCGACGGCCGGGGGCCGCGCGTGAGGCCGCCCTGGGTCTGCGCGATCTGGGTCGAGTACTGAGCTTCGGCGTTGACTAGGACGGCGTCCATCTCCTCATCGGACTTGGCGCTGCGGAGCTCCTTGACGAGCTCCTTCACCTGGTCGCTGGTGAGGCGGGCGCGCTTCGTGAACTCGAGGAGCAGCACGAGGTGCTTGTCGCGCGGCACCGCGTGCAGCGTTGACAGGAGCGGGATGCTGGCGCCTTCGGCCAGGGCGCCCTTGCCGAGGCCCTTGAGCCGCAGCTGAGTCTTCTCGGCCATGACGCGCGGCTGTAGGCGGGACGACTTGAGGCCGAGCAGCCTCGCGGCGTCGGCGGTGCTGTAGCCGGACCGGATGAAATACATCGCCTGCTCGAGGCGCTCCTCGAGCGAGAGCGGTTCACCGTTGAGCGTGTTGACCGTGCGGCGGAGGATCTGGATCGCCGCCTGCGCATTCTCGGTCGGGAATTCCACGATGTAGGCGTCGAGCAGCTTGCGCCCGAGGAGCCGGAACGCCTCGACGCGGTGGAGCCCGTTGTCGACCTCGTAGCCGGTGCTCACCTTGTGGGTGACGATCGCCGGCAGCTCGCTGCCATTCTCCATCGCCTCGGCCATGCCGATGACGTGGTCGTCATTCAGCGGCAGGCCGAGGCGGATGTTCTGCCGGGCCGCGTCGGTCACCAGGACCTCCGCGAGCGGCACTTCCGGAGTGTAGGTGAACTTCCATCCCCGATCAGTGAGCCACTTCTCGAGCACGCTGTCTCGCATCGCGCTGTTCTCCTCTGGCTATGCTGCGGTGGGCCGGGTCGGCGGCGGTGTGGTGTCCCACCGCGGGCTCCGGCATTTCGGGCACAAGGCCACGTCGCTCGTCCGCGGCAGCCAGCGATGGCCGCAGCGGCGGCATTTCAGGGCGGTCACTTTCACTTTGGCCATACGGCCTCCTTTCGGTCCGGTGTCTCCAGCGTCTCCAGGGCTGCGGTCAGCTTCACCATCAGCGGCCGATCCACTTGGGCAAAGCGTAGCCGTGTCTCGGGCGCAATCGTCCGGTCTCGCGCGCCGCAGGTGTAGAGATTGATCGCCCGCCGCGCGTAGTCCAGTTCATCCCGTGTCAGTCGCACGACGATCGACCTCTTCACGCGTACTCGTTTCTTGTAATACATACCCTCTCCATTCGCCGGCGCGCCCGCCGGGCTAAGGTTGTTTAGACGGTTCGGCTGTTGTCCACGCCGTGGCAGGCCGGGCACACCAGCTCGATCTCACCGGGCCAGGACGTGCCGTTCTCGTTGGTATAGCCCGGTGTCACGCGCATCTCAGGGCCGAATTCGGTGACGTCCTGGTCGTAGCCACACTCACAGCGCATCGAGAGCGTGATCTTGACATGCTTCTTACCGCGGCTCATAGAGTGTCCTCCACGATCACGCCCGCGCATCGCGCGCGGACAAGCACGTTGGCGTCAACCCAGCGCCGGGCCGGGTGGGAGGTGTACTCCTCGACCTCGGCACGTCCGCCTGTCTGATCGAAGCCGAGGACCCGGAAGACGGGCGCGGTCGGGAAATCGACGAACCGATAGCGGCGCCCGCGCATCGTATCGCGCAGCTGCGCGCTGAGCTCCGCGACAAGCGCGTTACTGGCGGCGCGCCGCTCGGCGCGGGCCCGCCGCTCGGCGAGGCTGTCGGCGAACCGCTCGACAAGCCGGCCGTCATCGGGGGTCATCGGCCAGATCCTTCATGTCGCGCAGCGTCGCTGTTGTCGCGTACCGCCTGACCATGTGCTCGGCCATTCTCTCGATCAGGTCGTCGTGCGCGTCAAGCATCCAGCGCGCGTGTTTCGAGCGGAGCGCGGCGAGCGCCTGCTCGCGCGTGAGCCTCTCCTTGAGCAGCGCGTTGGCGACCGCATTCCAGAAGACCGCTGACGGCCGGTCGTATGAATACATCCCCTGGTCTCTGATCTCGAGCGTCAGGTCCGTATACGACGCCTTCATGGCTTCACCGCACCCTTTCCGTGCTCCCAGCCTAGTTCGCGCATGCACACCGAACACAGGTACACAAGCACCGACTTTGTGGACGGCTCCCCGGGAAAACGCCGAGTGATCTCGCGCTCCTCCATGAACATGCGGCAGCGCTTCACTTTGCCGCAGTGCTCGCATTTCTTTGAGACGCCTCGTGAGACGGTCGCCTTGGCCATCACCGCACCTCAAGGAGGAAGGTCAGCGAGTCACGCAGCTCGCGCGCTTCAGTGAGCGTTAGCTGCACCTTGAGCCGGTTGACGTCGTCGCCCTCGTACGCCGAGAGATTCAGATGAATCTCCTCCGGCTTTGAACCGTATCGCACCGGAGTCATAGTCCCCTGGTAGTAGGGCTCGGCCCCTGCACGTCGGTACCACTTGGTCGCCTTCATCACCGCACCCCCCTCGTCTCGAACCGGCGCACCATCTCGGCCAGCTTCGCGTCCGCCTTCGGCTTGCAGACCCGGCACACCCTGATCCGGAGGGTCGCCAGGCGCCCGCTTGGCAGGCGATACGTCCGCTCCGCGGTGTCCTCAGCCGGTCTGTCACACCGTCGCTCGGCGCATCGTGTATCCTGGTCCTGCATCATCGCCCATCCTCCCGGTCGGTGATTCGCTGCAGTGAAGCGCACGACCGTCCAACCCACAGAACCTACACGACCACTGGTAGTACCGTCCCGAGTACGACCGATTGATCCAGAGGTTCCCGAATTTCCAGTGCGCGGGCATTTTCTTCATCATCCTGCCCCACCCACGCAGATTCTTCATGACCGCACTTCTTCCGCACGAACCGACGCGATTGTCCGATCCCCCATTCCGCTTCGATCCTGCAACATACGCCGGAGCAACACCGGGTCTGCTGCCAAAAGCTTCTTGATCTGTGCTTCAACCATTTTCACCGGAGCACCCGCACCAACCTGCATGATGAACGTAACCCTAACCAGTTTCATCCCCGTGTCGCACTTCTTGACGTCCACGACCGTGGGAAAAGCCTGATCTTCTCGTGCTTTGCATACATCATGGCAGGTCACGTGGCCGTTATCATCAAGAGTGTGAACCCGTCCGGTCTGATCCTTCGGCCCCGCGTCCACCCACCATGTACCGGCGGTCAGATGCACCGTAACGTCGATCGTCCGCCAAATCTTGCTCGCGCGTTCGATCGCCTCGTTCTTAGTCATCACCGCACCCCTCTCTCTGGTCTCGAGGTTAGCCACACCTATGTTATATCACATAAGGAGCCGCATGTGCGTCTTTTTTTTGGCGGGGGTGGGTGGGGGTCGCTGGCTTGTGACAGGCGGTACTTGCTGCTTGTGATATTTTCACAAGCAGTCATGGGGATGCGGGGCCCGCAACCGAACCCGGAGAGCACGCGCACCGCGCGGGGGAACACGAGCCACCGACCGCCGAAGTCGGCGACGCTCCTCCCGCAGTGGGCGCTGAACGACTCGCGCCTGATTTATCGCCGACTCAAGCACCTGGGTGACAACTACTACCGCACGATCAAGCAGCTCGCCAAGGACAAGAAACCCCCGAAGCCGGCGCAGCTTGACGCGATGCTGAAATGCTACGAGCGGGCGATGCAGATCGCGCATCGCCTGCGGGCGCTGGACGAGACGGCGCCTGTTGTCGATCAGCTCCAGGCGCATCTCGCGACCCGGCCGCCGCCGAAACGTGTGCAGCCACCGCCGGACGAGCTGAGCGCGTGACGACGCTGCGGTACGCGGACGATTTCGCCGGCCGGCTGCTGGCTGATGCGCGCGACGGGCTGGCGTATCGGGCCAGGCCGCACAGCTGCCCCCTGGACCGGCCGGTGCTGGACATCGGCGCCCACTACGGCGCATTCACCCTCTCGGCTCTGGAGGCGGGGGCGCCGTTGGTCGTCGCGGTTGAGGCGGCGCTGGCGAACTACACGCTCCTGATCCAGAACGTGTTGTCAAGCCAGGAGCCGCTACGGGTGGTCCCGCTCTATGCCGCCGCCTATGAGACGACGGCGCGCACGATCGCGCTGCGGCGCGCCGCGCAGGGCAACTCCGGGCAGCACTCGGTGATGTTTCACGAGGGGCACCCGGTGAGCGATCCGGCTGTGCCCGTGCTCCGGATGTCCTGGCTGTTGCGGCTCGCACCGCTCTGGAGCTACGTGAAGATCGACATTGAGGGCGGTGAGTGGTCATGGCTGAACGACCCGGCGGTCGTTGAGACGCTACTCGTCCGCTCAGAGTTCATCGACCTGGAGATTCACCCGCTTGACGCGCGAGAATACTACCCGGCCGATCCGCTCCGATACGACTATGTCGATAGCGTCGGGGAGCGGTTTCGGCGCGACGGCGCGCAGGTGACGTGGACAGCGCAGCACCCGACGCGGCTGTTCATCCGCCCTGGCGGGGTATGACGCGACGGCGTGCACCGGCGCGCGTGGACGACCCGGTGACCCGCTACGCCGAGTCGGTCGTCGCCGGCCGCACTGTCACCGGCCGCCCGGTCCGACTCGCGTGTGAGCGTCACCTCAACGACGTGCGCACGGCCAAGCAGCGCGGGCTCGTCTGGGATCCGACGCGCGCCGAGCACGCCCTGACGTTCTTTCGGGAGTTCCTGGTGCTTCCGGACGGCCCGAACGCCGGGGAGCCGTTTGTGCTCCGGTCGTGGGCGCTGTTCACTGTCGGGAGCTTGCACGGCTGGTGGACGAGTGAGGGGCACCGGCGCTTCACCATGGCCTACGTCGAGACCGGCAAGGGGCAAGCCAAGACGCCGGTGGGGTGCGGCCTGGCGATCTACGCGATGATCGCGGAGGGCATGAAGGGCGCGCAGTGCTTCATCGCGGCTCGCGCGCGGGTCCAGGCGAATGACTCCTTCAAGGACGTCGAGCGGATCCTCGGCCCCGCGCTGCGCGAACGCCTCGAGCTGTTCGAGCACAACGTGGATGACCCACAGACCCAGGGCTTCATCCGCCCGGTGAGCTCAGAAGCGCGGACCCTGGAGGGCGGGCGCGTCTATTTCGCGCTCCTGGACGAGGTGGCGCTCCACAAGAACGCCGAGGTCGTCAAGGCGATGCAGCGCGGCACCAAGGGGAATCGCGATGCGCTGCTGTTCTGCATCACGAACTCCGGTGAGGATCGCGAGTCGATCGCGTGGGGGCTCCACGAGAAGGGCCTGAAGGTGCTGGAGGGCGTGCTGGATGACGACGAGTTTTTCGCCTACATCTGCGCGCTTGACCCCTGCGAGAAGTGTCAGGGCGAGGGGCACCAGGAGCCGCAAGACGGCTGCCCGGACTGCGACGACTGGCACGACGAGAAGGTGTGGACCAAGACGTCGCCGCTGCTCGGGATCACGATCCCCCTCGCGTATGTCCGAAAAGAGGTGCGGGGCGCAGTTGACATCCCATCGACCGAGTCGTCGGTCCGCCGGTTCAACTTCTGCTCGTGGCTCCGCTCCGAGCGACGGTGGTTTACGCCGGATCAGTGGGGCGCGTGCGCGGCGATGCCCGATGAGCTGCGCGGCCGCCCGGCGATCCTGGGGGTCGACCTGTCGAGCACTCGGGACCTGTCGTCCGCCGTGCTGATCGCGCCGACAGCGGACTACTACGCGCATGTGACGGTGGATAGCGAGGGGCATGTCGTGATCAGCGACACCGGCGGCTACCTGGACGTCCTGTGCTGGACCTGGTGCCCGGAGACGATGGTGCGGGAGCAGACGCAGCGCGGGCACCCGTATGACGCCTGGGTGCGGCTCGGCGCGCTGATTGCGACACCCGGGAACACGATCGACCGCCGGGCAATCCGGCGTCATGTGGTGAGCTTACGCGAGCAGGGGTACTGGATCGAGGAGGTCGCGTACGACACAGCCTTCGCACATGAATTCGCTCAGGACCTCCAGGACCAACACGGGTTCCGGGTCGTACCGGTCGCGCAGGACTTTCGCACGATGACAACCCCGTGTCAGCTGCTGGAGACGCTCGTCGCCCGCCGGCAGCTCCGGCATGGCGGCGCGCCCGTGCTCCGGTTCGCGGCCGCGAATGTCCTGCTCGACATGGACAACGGCGGGCGGGTGCGGCCGAACAAGAAGAAGAGCGAGCCGCAGGGCAAGATTGACCCCATTTCAGCCCTGGTGACGGCGCTGAGTCGGATTAATATGCTCCAGGGGCTGAGCATGGGCTCAGCCGCGCCGATCGTGGGTGCGCCGCGTGTCACCGCCACGGAGATGCCATGGTGAACGAGGGGGCGTCGGGGTCGGAGAAGGAGCCCGTCTGGCTCATCACGATGCGGGTGGCTGACGCCTGGCGAGGGCCGGTCGCCCGGAGTGCACGGGACCGCTGTAGCGTCTGCCGAGCCGAGGTGTGGGTGGCCCCGTCGGGGGTGGTGCTCAGGCTGCGGTACCGGGCCCGGGTGATCTGCGTGCCCTGCGCCCTCGAGCGTGCTGAGGAAGGTGTCAGGATTCAACCTCTTACCCTGCAACAGCGACGGGAGGTCGCAGCGCATGACCGATCAGAATATGTGCGAAATCGTCGTCATTCTTGACCGATCTGGGTCCATGGCGTCAGTTCGTGAGGCCATGCAGGAGGGGTTCAACGGGTTCATCGCGGCCCAGCAACGGGTGCCCGGGCGCTGCGCGGTGACCCTGGTGCAGTTCGACAGCCAGGCGACCGAGACGATCTATGAGGCGCGCCCGATCCACCTGGTGCCGGCGCTGCACCTTGAGCCCCGCGGCGGCACGCCGCTGCTCGACGCAATCGGGAGCACGATCGCGAGTGTCGGTGATCGGTTGCTGCGGACGACCGAGTGGCTCCGGCCCGGCCGGGTGCTGGTCACGATCATCACCGACGGGCACGAGAACGCCTCCCAGCGGTACACACTCGCCAAAGTGCGCGAGATGATCCAGCACCAGGAGGCGGTCTACAAGTGGCAGTTCGCGTACCTCGGCGCCAACGTGGATGCGTTCGCGGAAGCCGGGCAGCTGAGGATTAACCAGGCGGCGGCGGCAGCGTTCGCGCCGACGGTGGGTGGGGTGAGCGCGATGTTCACTGCGGCCACGGAGAGCACGACAACGTATCGGAACGGCGGGGCCTACACGATCAGCCATACGCAGCGGGCGGCGATGAAAGACGACGTCACGACAGGGAGCGGAGGTGTGTGATGGCAGAGACACCACGGACGACCCACGAGCTGAAGCCTGAGCTGAAGCCTGAGGCGGCCCCTGCAGCCGCGACGTACCCCGGGCGGCTATCGCAGGCGGCATCCGAGCCCATGCGCGAGGCCGTCAAGCGGGCGCTGGAGCGGATCGAGGGCGAGACGGCCGCGCGCTGGATGAACGAGCAGTTCAACGACGGCGCCCGGGCGGCCGCGGCGGTGCTCCGTGAGGAGCTCCATGCGCGGAACATCACGCTCTAGGTGAAGTACCCCCGACCGCTGCGTTCGATTCATCAGATCGAGGTGACGACGCACTGCAACCTGCGCTGCGTCTACTGCCCATCGCCGCAGCAGGAGCGGATCCGAGGGCAGCCGGCGATGCACATGAGTCGCGCGACGTTCGAGCGGGCGCTTGACTGGGTCGACGCGCTGAACGATCGCCGGGACGACAAGCGGGGCGAGCTGTCGCTGACCGGGATCGGCGAGGCGCTGCTTCACCCGGAGTTCATCGAGTTCGTTCTGCTGGCGCGCAAGCGGCTGCCCGGGATTCCGCTGGTGTTCTCGACCAACGGACTGCTGTTAACTGACGAGGTGTGCCGGGCGCTCGCGCCCGCGCGCCCGCGCATCTTCATCAGTCTCCACCGGCAGGAGAAGGCGGCTCTGGCGATCCGGGCGGCGAAGGCCCACGGCCTGTTCGAGCAGGCGAACCCGGCGCCGGCGCTGGCCCCGTTCAACTGGGCCGGGCAGCTTCCGCACTGGTTCAACGCCGCGCCGCCGCTGACGTGTGAGTACCTGGCCTCCGGCTGGGGTGTCGTGCTGGTTGATGGGCGCATCACCACCTGCTGCCTGGACGCGTCCGGGCGGGGGGTGGTGGGGCA
>Ga0247830_10000523_pt1 | contig 13942 bp, 13 predicted proteins | sample 12C_Control_Day5_FD_207766 | JGI IMG/M metagenome (GOLD analysis project Ga0247830, IMG submission 207766) | Soil microbial communities from agricultural site in Penn Yan, New York, United States - 12C_Control_Day5 | ecosystem: Environmental > Terrestrial > Soil > Agricultural land | place...
GTCGTTACTCAGCACCAGATAGCGATCTTCCGCCGCACGCCCGCTCTCCTCCGCTTCCTCCGTCTCGGCCAGAAGCTCCGAGAACCAGAGAGCGAAATCGCCGTCTTGTTCCATCTCGCGGATCTGTATGTCTCCCATTGAACCAGCCCTGCTTTCCGGTGGTCCGGGCGACCATTAGCGCAACAGTAGTGCCAACCGGGACGATGGCCCGTGTGCGGGGTCACCGGTTGCCCTACCCTGTGTGCTGGGTCACCGGCGTGCTCTTAGTAATAGGAACGCAAACGAGATGCCTTGAGTTCACCTATCGGCATCTGGCCGGGCGGTTGAGGTGCCGGAGAGGCGTGGGCCCTACAGTCCGACGGCGATTCCGGTCATCACCGCCGCGGCACCGAGGCCAAACAACGCGGCCCAGAGGGGCAGGGTGAAGCGGAGCCAGCGGTCGAACGGCACCCCCGCGGCGGCGAGGATCGCCATCAGGGCGCCGTTGGTGGGGGTAAGTATGTCGCAGAGCCCGGTCCCGTACTGGTAGGCCAGCACCGTCACCTGCCGTGACAGATGCAGCAGGTCCGAGAGAGGCACCAGAATCGGGATGGTCAGCACCGCCTGCCCGCTCACACTAGGAACCGGGATGTGGATCAGTGTGTGCGCTGCCATCATCCCGATCGCCGACGCGGCCAGCGGCAGATGCTCGAGCGGGGTGAACATGGCGTAAACCAAGCTGTCCAGAATCCGGCCTTCGTCGAGCGCGATATAGATGGCGCGGGCGAATCCCACGACCATGGCCGCGCCGGCCATGGCGCGGAAGCCGGACACGAATGCGTCGGCCGTCCCCGACCAGCCGAAGCCCGCGACCAGCCCGGCGGCGAGCCCCATGACGAAGAAGATGGCCGACAGCTCGGTGAAGCCCCACCCCAGCTCTACCATGCCATACACGAGGAGAGCGAACGCAATCGCCACGAGCCCGAGGACGACGGCAGGACGGCCGGCGGACGGACTGACAGGCAACCCGCCGGCCGCGCCCGGGGCCCCGGCCGGACGGTTGACGCCGTTCCCGGTGGGCCGATCGGCGGTCCGCGCGGCGTAGCGAATTGTCCCCCCGATCCAGATCACCAGCGCCAGCACCATGACGGCCGTGCGGAACAGGCCCCCGGAGAGCGGTGGCAGCTGGGCGATCTGCTGGGCGATGCCGACCTGGAACGGATTGATCGGACTGAACGCGGCACCCACGGCGGCCGCCCCGACGCTCATGGCGATCGACGTGAGCGGATCGAAGCCGAGCCGGCGCACCAACAGGAGCAGCACCGGCACGAACGCGATGATCTCCTCCTGCATGTTCATGGCCGCACCACCCGCTGCGAACGCAACGCTCGAGAGCGGGATCACCAGTGCCCGCCGCCGGGCCAGCCGCGCGACCAGCCACCCGACCGCAGCGCCCAGCGCGCCGGTCTGCTCGACCACGCCAAACGCGCCGCCCACCAGAAAGACGAGGACCACGACCGCCGCGGCGTCAACCAGTCCCTTCGGCACGGCCATAGCCGCCTCGAACGGACCTAACGGAGCCGGGTCCACGCGGTGGTAGGTCCCCGGTACGACCACCAGGCGACCGAGTGTTTTGTCCTCCCGCCGCTCATACTGGCCGGCGGGTACGATCCAGCTCGCTGCCGCGGACAGAGCGAGACAGCCGAGCAGTAGAATCAGGGGGTGCGGTAGCCGGAAACGGGGCGGCGTCACAGGCTGCGGCATTCCTTTGTCACCGGCGGCGTGTTGCTGCACGCGATGGACGCGTCCATGCCCCGGGCCATCGGCCCGCATGCGGCCGTCCGTGCTTCCCGCTCCGCAGCCTCGGCATTGGCACCCGATGCGGTCGCGCCGTTACGCTGGCCGTCGTACTCGACCAGCACCCGGCACTCTACGCGCTGGGAGGCGAGCGTGTTGTAGAGGAGCAGAGCCGCGAAGGCGGCAACCGCGAGGAGCGTGAGGATCGTGCTGCGACGCATAGGATCCGGAACCGGGGGAAGGTGCGTGCAGTATCTTCGGGCCATGACCCGTCGCACAAGCATCCCGCGCTTGCTGCTCGCGCTCGCGGCCGCCGGGGTTGGTGCCGCCGTTGTGGCCGGCCGGTCCCCGCCCGAGCCAGCCGTTGTGTTGCCGCGCGCCGTGCGCGACTCGATGGGCGCGGTCTTCCGCACTTTCAACCAGCACTGGGATCAGCTTGCCGACCTCAACACGATGGAGAAAATGCTGGGGACGATCCGCCCCACGCAGCGCGAGTATCTCGGCTGTCTGATCGGGAGGGTCGAGCGGGAAACCATCTATGTCGAGCGCTGGGCACCGGCGCGGGACATGAAGCAGCTGCAGCTCGCGGTCGCGGGCAGCTGCGACAGCGTGCCCGGCGCGATAGGCACCTGGCATACCCACCCGTATCGCGCCGACCAGAACAACCTCCCGGTCAAGGAGCGCAGCCTGTCCCCGCAGGACCTCCAGACGTTCGCGGCGAGCCGCTGGGCCGCAACCCTGGTCGTGTGGGACGAGGACTCGATCGACGCGGCCGCCCGCGGTCCGGACGGAAGGCCGGCACATCCCGTCGCGGTCCGAATCGAGTGATCGATGGCGCAAGTTGCACGAAGTGGCAGCCCCCGGTAACTCCGCCGCCCGCCCGAGACGAAAGCTGCACAATCGGTTAGCGAGTCATTCCCGGGTGGTATGTGATTTGCCCCCGCCTAAGTCGCCCTTCGCCAACAAGTTCCATCTGTTGTAGCTCGCAGTACCCTGCGGCAGCTCCCGGCGCGCAATCGATCGCACGGCGTCTGACCGCACGCAGCTCTCTGGAGGTCAGCCCGATGACGACTGCCCGGCCCGGCACGTTCCTGCTGGTCGACGACTCGCCGCTCACTCATCAGATGTACCGGCTGGTGTTCTCCCGCGGCGCGCTTGGGGGAAGCACACTGCTCCACGCCATGAATGGCCGGGAAGGGTACGGCCTCCTCGCGGCGCATCCCGAGATCACGCTGGTCCTGCTGGACCTCAACATGCCCGAGATGAACGGCCTCGAGTTTCTGGAACGCCGCGCGGCGGAGGGGCTGCATCCGGAGGTGCCGGTCGTGCTGGTGACCACCGAGAGCACTCCGGAGGACGAGGAGCGGGGGCGCGCTGCCGGGGCCACCGAATATTTGCGAAAGCCCTTCGTGCCGGCCGATCTCGAACGACTGGTGGCGCGACTCCAGCGAGATCGTCCGGCGGCCTGACCGATGGACCGCGACCACGCCTTCGCCGAGCTCATCCACGAGTATATCGCGGAGTGCCTGCCTCTCGCCGAGGGAGTGACGGAGGCACTGCTCGAGATCGAACGCCAATGGCGCGACGGCCACCGTGACGCAGGCGAGCTTGGCGCGCTGAAGGGGCGGCTCCACACCCTCAAGGGCAACTCCGCGATGATGGGGCTTCGGCCGATGCAGGCGGTGGCGCATGCGTTGGAGGACCTGTGCGCCCGCCTGGTAGCCGATCCCGTCGCGCGGAGTGACGAGGCCGCGGCGCTGTTGATCGAGGGCGGGGGCCTGCTCAGCGACCTGATCCGCGCGGCCCGGGAGAGCGACGACGGCACTGCCGCCGAGGTCTATGTCGCGCGGGTGCGGGCTGCCGTCGACGCGCACCCGGCGTCGCCCGAGCCGGCCCTGCGGTTGGAGCGCCGCAGGACGGAGCGGCGGACGCCCTCCGATGCCGGCGGGACGATCCGGGTGGACTTCCGCCAGCTCGACACGCTGCTCGAGATCTTCGGGGAGGCGATGATCGAACAGTCCGGACTTCCCGACGTGCACCGCCGGCTCCGCGCCATCCTGGGCCAGTGCGACGAGCTCGCCGAGTTCGATCGGGTGATCGGTTCGGTCAGCGCGACGATGAAGCGGCTCGAAGGCGCGCTGATGCAGACCCGCCTGCTTCCGATCTCCACGGTCTTCGGCCGCTACGCCCGCATGGTGCGGGACGTGGCGCGCGACCAGCGCAAACCCGTCCGCATGGTCACCGAGGGCGGGGACACGCTTCTCGACAAGACGATCCTCGACCGGCTCGGCGAGCCGCTGGTCCACCTGCTCACCAACGCGGTGGTACACGGCCTGGAGCTCGAGGCCGATCGCCGCCGGCTGGGCAAGCTGGCCGAGGGAACGCTCACGCTGAGGGCCTCGACCGTCGCCGACCGGGCCGTGGTGATCGTGGCCGACGACGGCCGCGGTCTCGACACCGCGCGGATCCATACGAAAGCGCTTGCCCTGGGCATGGATGTCCGCTCCGACGCGGCCGACGACCTGCACCAGTTGATCTTCGTGCCGGGGTTCTCTACGGCCGACCAGGTGACCGAGCTCGCGGGGCGCGGCGTGGGCCTCGACGCCGCTGCGGCCGCCATTCACGCCCTCGGCGGATCGATCGAGGTCCGGAGCGTAGCCGGCGAGGGCACCGCGTTCGTGCTCTCCCTCCCGCTTACCCTCGCCATCGTGCGGTCGCTCATCGTGGAGGTGGACAACGAGCGGTTCGCCGTCCCCCTCAGCCACGTGGCCGAGACGTCACGGGTGCGGACGGCCGCGATGCATGAAGTCGGCGGACGCGGCGTCCTGATGTGGCGGGGTTCCGCGGTGAGTGTCGCCGACGGCGGCACGCTCCTCGGCACCACGGCCCGGCCCGGCCCGCGCGACTACTGCGTAGTGCTGTTCGCGGGCGCGCGCCAGCGTGGGTTGCTGGTCGACCGGCTGATCGGTCACCAGGACGTGGTCGTGAAGGGGCTCGACCCAGCCCTCGGCCGCCCGCATCTGGTGTCGGGCACCACCATTCTGGGCGACGGGCGGGTGGCCTGCATTCTCGATGCGGCGGGTGTGGTCGCCCGAGAGGCGGCCTGATGAGCCTTCCGCTTCGGGCTCCCGGCCCCCTCGCGTTCGTGGACGCGCTCGCGTCCCAGACCGCGGCCGCCCCGGAACCACCAGCCGCCCCACTGCTGCACCTCATCGCATTCCAGCTCGATCGCGAGGAGTACGGCGTGCCGGTCTCGAGCGTGCGCGAGGTGAGCCGGGTGGCCGAGATCACCCGGGTGCCGCAAGCGCCGGAGCATATCCGCGGGGTCATGAACCTGCGGGGGCGCATCCTTCCCGTGCTCGAGCTCCGCACCCGCCTGGGGCATCCGCCACTGGTTGCGCCGGGGCCCAAGGCGCGTGTGGTCGTGGCGGAAGTGCACGGCCGCGTGCTCGGGCTCCTGGTGGACGCGGTCGCGCAGGTGCTGAAGATCCCGTCGGACCGGGTGGTGCCGCCCCCGGACGATGCCCGCTCCATCGAGGCCGACTATCTGACCGGCGTCGCGCGCCTCGACGGCCGGCTCATCATCCTTCTCGATCTGGAGCGGATGCTCCAGGCGGGTCCCGTCCCTCACGCGTGAGCAGGCCATGACCAAAGCTTTTCTTCAGACGTTCCGCGACTGGACCATCCGCCGGAAGATTCTCACGGGCTTCGGGGCGGTGCTGTGTCTCACCGGCCTGCAGGGTTGGCTCGCGATCCGGCAGCTGGGACGGATGAGTGGGGTCGAAGGCGGCGCCGGCTTGTTCGAAGCGTCGCGTTCACTGCTGCTCACGACGACCGCGGTGACGGTCGGCATCGGCTTCGGGCTCGCGGTCTTCCTCGCCAAGCTCATCGCCGAGCCGCTCGAGAAGCTCGGGTTGCTGGCCGAAGAGGTCGCCAAGGGTGATCTCACCACCGATATCCGGAGCCGGTCGCGCGACGAGATCGGCTGGCTCGAGCACTCGATGCGCGAGATGGTCAAGAACCTCCGCGTCATCGTTGGCCACATCTCTTCATCCTCCCGCACGGTGGCGACGTCGGCCGAGGAGATCTCGGCCTCCACGGAGCAGATGGCCAAGGGCGCCGAGGCGCAGACCAGTTCCACGGAGCAGACGTCGGCCACGATGGTGGAAATGGCCGCGCAGATGCAGCAGCTGGCCCGGAACGCCGAATCGCTCGCCGCCAACGTAGACGAGACGTCATCGTCGATCCAGCAGATGACTACTACCCTGGTGCAGACCTCCCAGCACGGCGAGGCACTGCTCCAGTCGGTGGAGGAGGCGATGAACCGCCTCACGAGCATGATCGACAACGTCGGCGCGATCGCATCGCGGGTGCAGCGGGTGGACGAGGTCTCGAAGGGCTCAGTGATGGACGTCCGGGAGGGCGGCGACCGGCTCAAGGCCTCGATTCACGGCATCGGCCGGCAGTCCGAAGAGATCGGCAAGATCGTGAAGACCATCGAAGGCATCGCGGACCAGACCAACCTGCTTTCGCTCAACGCCGCTATCGAGGCAGCGCGGGCCGGGGAGGCCGGGCGCGGGTTCGCCGTGGTGGCTGACGAAGTGCGGCGGCTGGCCGAGCGGTCGGTCCAGGCGACCCAGGAGATCGGCGCGGTGATCGACGCCGTGCAGGCGGAAACCCGCGGGTCGGTTGAGCTGATGAACGGCGTGCTGTCCACCATCGTGGACTCCATCGAGCAGAACTCCAAGCTCGTCGCCGAGATGGCCCACGCGACCGAGGAGCATGCAGCCGGCGCCAAGGAAGTGCTCCGCATGGCGGGCAGCATGTCAGCCCTGTCGCGCCAGATCGCCGCCGCGGTACGCGAGAACGCGGCCGGCGCGAAGGAGATCACGCGGGCGGCGGAGAAGATGAACCACCTCACCCACCAGATGTCGGAAGCGGTCACGGAACAGAAGCGCGGCGGCGAGCTGGTGGTGAAGGCAGTGGAGTCGGTGGCTCTCGTGTCCCGCCAGAACCTCGCCGCCGTCGAGCAGATGAGCGCCGCGGCCAAGACCCTTGCGGGCGAATCCGAGCTGCTCCGCAAGCGGGTGGACACCTTCCAGCTGCCCGCCGCCTGAGGAGGTCGCCATGCCCACCCTGAGCGCCACCCAGCGGCTCGCCGCGCTCGACGCGGCCAGCGGGCCCGGCCGGGAGGCGGCCATTCTCGCGGCGCTGGAGGACGATGCGCCGACGGTGCGGGAGCGCGCTGTCCGCCTCGCGGCACGGTATGTCGAGCCGCAGGTGCTCGGTGCCCTGGTCGCCGACGGGACCAATGCGACTCGTCGCAACGGCGGGCTCAGCGCGCTCGAGCGGCAGGGGCCGTACGCGGTGCCACATCTGATCGAGCTGCTCACCTCGACCGACGGCGACGTCGTGATGTTCGCGCTCCAGGTGCTGGCCCGGATCGGTGACCCGGTTTCCACATCCCGGATCCTCCCCCTGCTGGGTCACGCCGACGTTAACGTGGCCCAGGCGGCGATCGAAGCGCTGGGCCGGATGCGGGCTACCGACGCCGTGCCCGCGCTGCTCGATCTGCTGGATCGGAATGTGTGGCTGCAACTAGCCGCCGTGAACGCACTCGGCGAGATCGGAGACCCCGCGGCGGCGGCCCCGCTACTCGGCCTGGTACCCGACAGCTTCGTTGCCGAGCAGGCGGTGCGCGCGCTCCAGCGTATCACCGCCCCCGAGTCACTCAATCCGCTGCTGGATCTGCTGGTGCGGGTGCGCGAGCGTCCGCTGCGCGACGCCATCCTCGAGGCTTGCGGGGTCGTGCTGGAGCTGCATCCCGAGGCGGCGGCAGTCGGCTCCGCCTTCACCCTGCGACTCGATGTCGCTGCCCGAGCCGAGCTGGTCGAGTTTCTTGGCGGGGCACTGGCCGGCGAGCTGGAGGTGGAGCTGGAGGCGCCCGCCCAGGCGGCCGCGGGTATCGCCCTGGTCGCGGGGCTGGGCGAGCTGTACGTACCCGTGCTCCGGCGGATCGCCGCAGGCTCGGCGTGGGCCGAGCCGCTCTGGCGGACCCGGGGGGTGCCGACCGACGAGCAGGTGAGCGTGCTCCTGGGTCATGCCGAGGCGCAGGTACGGCGCGGCCTGCTGCTGGGGGGATGCTTTGGGCCCGCGGCGCTTCCCGCACTCCTGGTGCGGCTCGACGATCCCGACGGCGAAGTCCGGGCGGCCGCGTGCCGCGCCCTCGGTACGCTGGGCGACGCGCGAGCGGCCGGGGTGCTGATCGAGCGACTCCGCACGGCGGAGGGCGAGGAGCGCGACGAGGCCGCGGCCGCGCTGGGCCGGTTCCCGGCCGAGGCCCTCGGTGGGATGGGCACCTGCCTGGATCCGCGATCCGGGGATGTGGTGGCCATCGCGGCGCTCGAGGCCGTGCGACTGTCCGGGGCAGAGGCGTTCGAGCCGGAAGTGCTGGCGCTCACCCGCGTCCCATCGGCCGAGGTGAGGCTGGCGGCGCTCCGCGCGGCCGCGGCGCTCCCAGGCCCGCGCACCGAGCTGGTGCTGTTCCGAGCACTGGGCGACCGGGAGGAGCGGGTGCAGATCGAAGCACTCGACCTGCTGGTGGACCGGGACGGCGCCAAGGCTGCCACTGCGCTCATCGCCCTCCTCTCCGCCGCCGACTCGCTCCGCTTCCGGGTGATCCGTGCCCTCGGCCGCCTCCGCGCCGCGGCCGCCGCCCCCAAACTGGAATCGCTGTACGCCTCGGCACCGCTCCACGAGCGGATCGAGATCGTGCGGGCGCTGGCCACGATTCAGCCGCCGGGCATCGGCGACTTCCTCCGGGCCCGACTGCGGTCGCCGGAACGGGAGCTCCGCCACGTGGCAGCCCTGGGGCTGGCCCGCGCAGCGGGGCCGGATGATCTGTCGACGCTCATCGCAATGGCGAGCGACGACGACTGGACCCTCCGCAACCAGGCGGCCCAGGGGCTCGGGCGTCTCGGCCTCGCCGAAGGCACTACCACCGTGCTGACGCTCACCCGCGACGTGGAGCCGGTGGTGGCACGGACTGCCCGCCAGGCTCTCGCTGTGCTGGCGGAGCGGGCGGGTCCCGCGGCGGCATGAATGCCGCCGATGATGCGGAGTGCAAGCTCCTTTCCGATCTCGTTCAGGAACACTTCGGGCTCTCGTTCTCAGGCGTCCGCCGCGACATTCTCGCATCGCGGGTCCGGCCACGTCTCGCCGCCCTCCGGCTCGGCTCGCTGTTGGACTATTACCACTACCTGCGGTCGCATCCGCTGCGCGACGGCGAGCTCGATCAGCTCGCCCGACACCTGACGAACAACGAGACCTACTTCTTCCGCGAAGCCCACCACTTCGACATCATCGTCCGCCACGTCGTCCCGCCGCTCATGCCCGAGCTCCGCACCCGGCCGCTGCGGGTACTCTCCGCCGGGTGCTCCTCGGGTGAAGAGCCGTACACGCTCGCCATCGCGCTCCAGGATGCCGGGCTCGAGCTGCGCGGCGTGTCGTGGGAGATCGACGCCTGCGACCTCAACCGCGACCGCCTCGCCCGCGCGCGGGACGCCTCCTACGAGGGTGGCGCGCTTCGGGCGTGCAGCGACGAGGCGCTCCGCCGATGCTTCGAGGAGCGCGACGGCCGTCGAGTGCTGCGCGACAGGTATCGGAAGAATGTGCGGTTTTTCGAGGCCAACCTGGCGACCGCGTCGTCGGTCGGGTGTCCGCCATACGACGTGGTCCTCTGCCGCAACCTCCTCATCTACTTCGACGATGCCGGCTTCGATCGTGCCGTGGGAGTCCTGGGCCGCGTCCTTGCGCCCGGCGGCTATCTGCTGCTCGGTCACTCGGAGTCGCTGATCGACCGGAGCGACGAATTCATGCCGCAGTGGCTCGAAGGCGCCATGGTCTACCGGAAGCTGGCGGCGTGAGATGATCCGGGTCTTCGTGGTGGACGATTCAGCGTTTGCCCGTCGTGCGACGACCCGGGTGCTCTCGGCCGATCCGGAGGTCCAGATCGTGGGCGAAGCCGCCAGTGGAGCCGACGCGCTGGCGCGGATTCCGGAGGCCCAACCCGACGTCGTCACCCTCGACCTCGACATGCCGGGCATGAACGGCCTCGTAGTGCTGCGCGCGCTCCTCGCGCGCAACCCGGCACTGCGGGTGGTGATGCTCTCCGCCCACACCCGGGAAGGCGCCGAGGCTACGCTGGAGGCCCTCACGGCCGGCGCGCTCGACTTCATCGACAAGTCGCGCTACGGCTTGATGGACCTCGAGGGGTTTGGCAGGGAGCTCCGCGAGCGGGTCAAGGCGCTGGCAGGCGGCCGAGCGGACGGCTCGAGGGCATCGGCCTCACGTGCGGCAACCGGACGTGCCGCGCCGCCGGCCGGGCCGGTAGTCCGCGCGCCCGCGCGCCCGCTCGCTCTCGACCTCTGCGTTCTGGGCGCCTCGACCGGAGGACCGGCGGCGATCCAGACCGTGCTGGAGCAACTCCCGGTGGACTTTCCGGTTCCCATCGCCATCGTGCAGCACATGCCCCCGGGGTTCACCCGTCCGTTCGCGATTCGGCTGGATGCGCATTGTCGGCTCAGGGTGAGCGAGGCGGAGCAGGGTGAGCAGCTCGGGACGGGACGGGTCGTGATCGCGCCAGCGGGGCGCCATCTCACCTTTACCCCCGATCTGGGGCTGGTACTGTCCGCGGAGCCGGCCGAGGCACGCCATATCCCCAGTGTGAATGTGATGATGCTCGCCGCGGCGCGGGCCCGGCCCGGGCGGGTGCTCGGCGTGCTGCTCACCGGGATGGGCGACGACGGCGCGGAGGGGATGGCCGCCATCCGTGCCGGCGGTGGCGTGACCGTCGCGGAGAGTGAGGAGAGCTGCGTGGTCTACGGGATGCCGCGGGCGGCGGCCGAGCGGGGCGGGGTGGACCGGCTGCTGCCCATCGCGGCGCTCGCCGAGTGGCTGGGCGGTCTCAGAGTAGCGTCCCCCGCAGCAGCGCCAGTGCGACGGTGAAGTAGATCACCAGCCCGCTCACGTCCACCAGCGTCGCGACGAATGGCGCCGAGGCGCTGGCGGGGTCGAAGCCGAGCCGGCGGAGCACGAAGGGGAGCATGGAGCCCGCCATCGAGCCGAACAGGACCACGCCGACCAGCGACAGGCCGACCGTGACCGCCAGCAGCCAGTACTGAGCTCCGTAGTCGTACCAACCCAGCCACTGCCAGCTCAATACCCGCAGAACCCCGATGGCGCCCAGGATGCCGCCGAGCGCCAATCCGGTAGGAAGCTCCCGCAACGCGACGCGCCACCAGTCCTTGAGCCCGACCTCCCGCAGCGCGAGGGCGCGGATGATGAGCGACGTGGCCTGCGAGCCGGAGTTTCCCCCGCTCGAGATGATCAGCGGGATGAAGAGGGCGAGTACCACCGCACGGCTGATCTCATGTTCGAACCGTTGCATCGCCACCGACGTCAGCATCTCGCCCAGGAAGAGGGCGCTCAGCCAACCGGCACGCTTGCGGATCATTTCCGGAATTCCGGTCCGTGTGTACGGCTCCTCGATCGCCTGCATGCCGCCGAACTTTTGCACGTCCTCGGTGGATTCCCGCACCAGCGCGTCGATCACGTCGTCCACGGTGACGATGCCGAGCACGTGGCCGCCGTCGTCGAGCACGGGGATGGCGAGCAGGTCGTACTTCGAGATCAGCCGGGCGACCTCTTCGCGATCGGTGAGCGGCTTCACCGTCACGGGTTTGCGGGTTTCACCTACCTCGAGCACCGATCGCTCGGGGTCGGCCAGCATGATGTCGCGGAGCGACACCACCCGGACCAGCCGCTGATTGCGGGGCTCGAGGACGTAGATCGCATACACCGTCTCCTTGGCGGCGGCGACCTCACGGATGTGCCGTTTGACCTGCTCCGCCGTCCAGTCGGAGGGAACCCCGACGAACTCGGTGGTCATGATGCCGCCCGCCGTGTGCGGCGGGAACCGCAGCAACAGGCTGAGGACGTCGCGGGTGGGCGCGGCGAGCAGGTGGATGAGGCGGGCGCGGGCTTCGTCGGTCAGCTCGCGGAAGAGGTCCACCTGCTGGTCGGCGGAAAGCGCTTCGATCAACGGCGTCGCCCGTGCCGTCTCCATGCCGCCCACGAGCTCGCCGCGTCGCTGAAGCTGCGGCTCGTCGAACACCTGGACCGCGCGGTGGAACGGGAGCGCCGTCGCCACTTTTATAGCCGCCGCGACCGGGAGCCCGTTGAGCCCCTCGGCGATGTCCGCCGCCAGGAACTCGGCGCACGCCGCTTCGAAATCTTCCTCGTCGCCGGACAGGAGATAGAGGAGCTCGGGCGAAAGCGGGGTCGGACCGTTCTGGGCAGGGGGAGCGGTCATCGCACGCACTCCTCGATCCAGGCCAGGTACGCCGGCAGGGCCGCGACGATCGGCACCGCGATGATCTCAGGAATTTCGTAGGGATGGAGCTCGCGCAACCGAGCTTCGAGCGCGGGATACCGCGCCCGCGTCGTCTTGCAGTGGCAGTACCACTCCGTGGCCTGCTCGACTGCGCCTTGCCAGCGATAGGTGCTCGCGATGGGGCCGGCGACCTGCACACAGGCTGCCAGGCGTGCCTCAACCAGCACGGCGGCGATCCGTTCGGCGTCAGCCTGCGTGGGGACTGTGGTGGTGACCTGGCAGCAGTCTGCCACGCGGCTCGAGCGGGGTGCCGGAGCTACTGGGCCGGCGCCCTGCCTCCGGTCGGGAGCCCCGGGGTGTCGGCGGCCCGCTTTCCGTCGTCGATTGGTACCACGCCGACCCGCCAGCCACTGGCGAACTGGACGGTGAGGCGGTAGCCCAGCGAGTCGGCCACCACGCTCTTCACGTCTGGAAGCCGGGACGCGTACGCGACCGCGTCCGTGGCCTGCGCGGCGCGCTGCTCGCGTCGCTCGCCGCGGTAGGCGGCCGCGAACTCTCGGCCGATCGCGACCTCCTGCGCCTGCTCGCGGCCGTAGCGCGCGTACTGGTCCGCCGGGACGTAGCCGTCCGGGCTGGACAGGCGGGGATACATTTTGTAGTCGCGGCAGGCGCCCAGTAGCGCCAGCGCGAGCAGTGCGGCGACCGTCCGATTCATATCGGGCTCCAGTTGGCGGATAATATATCACCAACCGTGCAGCACAGCCTGTGGCGACCTCGGCTAAGCCCAACGCTCAGTCCTAGTCGTGGACGACGAGCGGGCTGTTGTGGCGATTCGCGTCCGCCTGGCTCCGGAACGCCGGATACCTGTGACCATCGCAGGTTGCGATGCCGGCGTTTCGGATTGTGAACCGGGAGCGCCGCGCACTCATCGTGTTGGATCTGGACGGCGCCGTCGGTCTGGCGCTGCACCCGGCCTGCCGCCGGACCCGCTTCCATTTTCGGAGGCACGGGCTTCATTAAGTCGAGACTCCGGCGCTCAGCAGTCATGGGCGCAGTTCCGCGGTCAGTCCGCAGAATTGGTCGAGGACGTGTTCAAGTTCGCCAATCCGCTCGACCGCGACTGGGGTGGGCAGTACCTGCTTCCGCAGGGTGATCAGCGTCGATCAGGCGACGCAGCGTTACGGGTACAGCGTCAACCAGAGCTTCGGGGGTGCCGCAGAAGCAGGGGGCCCCGTACTAGGTGCAGATCGGAATGCGCTATGAATTCTGAGCCGCGACCAGGCGCACAGCACAGCCGCGTCGTGCGCAGTCTGCGCGGCTCAACGGCCGTCATTGGACTTCTGGCGGCGTTCGGTCGCGGTCCACTCGCGGCACAAACTCCCAGCGGCCCCCTAGTCGTCTTCAACGCTGGAAGTCTCGCGCAGCCGTTCCGCGACCTCCTCCGCGCTTTCCGCGACCAGTATCCCGACGTCGTCCCCGCCCAGGAAAACTCCGGTAGCGTGGAGGCCGCGCGGAAGCTCACCGAGCTCGGCAAGATCCCGGACATCCTCGGCGTGGCCGACTACAATGTGATCCCCGCGCTGCTCATCCCCCGTCACGCCACCTGGTACGTGACGTTCGCGCGGAACGCGATGGTGCTGGCATACGTGCCCGGCTCGCGCGGCGCGAAGGACATCGACGGCCGGAACTGGTGGCGGGTGCTACTCCGGCCGGAGGTTCGTACCGGCCGCTCCGACCCGGCGCTCGATCCCAACGGGTACCGCGTGCTCATGG
>Ga0247830_10000528_pt1 | contig 13896 bp, 9 predicted proteins | sample 12C_Control_Day5_FD_207766 | JGI IMG/M metagenome (GOLD analysis project Ga0247830, IMG submission 207766) | Soil microbial communities from agricultural site in Penn Yan, New York, United States - 12C_Control_Day5 | ecosystem: Environmental > Terrestrial > Soil > Agricultural land | place: USA...
GCATCGTGCTCAAGCGGTCGAAAAGACGCGCCTCCGCTCGAATCGGCCACCAGTCATAGAGAAACACCTCGAGAGGCCGCCACATCGCTACCCAGCCGCCGATGAGAAGGCCTTCGCGGAGCACGCCCGCAAGGCGGCCTTCTTCCAGATAGCTCGCAAGTGCATCCCCAAGTGCTATGGATGTCGCGAGAAAGGCCAAGGCGATCACAAGGCTGATTCGGCCACGGTAAAAGAGCTCGCGAAGCCTCCGTCGGGATCTCGCGGCCCGTTGACCGAAGAATTCGTGAATCGCCTCGCGAAGCACGACATGCTCGTCCGCCTTTCCAGGAGCGCGTTCCAAGTGGACGATCAGGGCGAGAGGTGCAGTCGCTGACAACTCTTTGCTCCAGTCCACGATGAATTCTTCGGCTCTCGGGTCGAGATCGCGTTCCTGGAAGGGTGAGGGATCGATGGCGTTGAAGAGCTGTCGAAGCTCCGCTACCCGTACCTCAATGACTTGACACGCCTCGGCGACGGTATCCCCGGCGGAGGCTGGCTCAGGCGGCATCTTCTCCTCGCACCCGATCCGATGGCCGGCTCACGATAGCGCGGAACCGCCCGCAGCGGTATCGCTCGCGTGTTCCATCGACCTGCCGTGTGTCAGAGCAGCGGGGAGCAGAGGCGCAACGTCGAATCGATGAACCGTGCGCTGCGCTTTCGCGCTTCGTACTCGTCGGCCGAAAACGTCACGCAGTGCTGGAGGTCGGCTTCGAAATCCGTTTCCAGCTCGCGCGTCACGTTCTCGTCATAGATCACCAGATTGGTCTCGTAGTTGATCGAGAAGCTGCGGATATCCATGTTCGCCGATCCGATCGAACAGAGGATCGAATCCACACAGACGGTCTTCGAATGAAAGTACGCGCCCTGGTAGAGGAACACCTGCACGCCTGCGCGCGCCATGTCGGCCGCGTACGTGAGACCGGCCCGGTAGGCGGGCGACCACTCGGCCCCCGAGGGAGCAATCATCATCCGAATATCCAGACCTGCCAGCGCCGCCGTCTTCATCGCCTCGGCAACGCTCGTATCGAGGATGAGAAATGGTGATTGAAGGTACACGTGATGACGAGCGAGCGCGATCATCGCCAGATAGGATTGGCGGATCGCCTCCCAGCGCGAATCGGGACCTGCGCTCACCACCTGGATCGGCACGCCCGGATGATCATCGCGCACCTCTGGAAAGAACGATTCAGCGAAGAGATTCTCTCCGGTCGTGTTGTGCCACATCGTCGCAAAGACGGATTGGAGGATCGGGACCGCTTCGCCGGTGACGCGTGCGTGCGTGTCGCGCCAGCCGGTAAACCCGTTCGGGCCCGTCAAATGTTTTTCGGTCATGTTCAGGCCACCCGAGTACCCGATGCGGCCGTCGAGGACGGCGACCTTGCGGTGATTCCGGTAGCTGAGTGTGTGGAGCTGCCGCAGCGGCGCGAACGGATACATCCTGACACCCTCCCGGAGGAGCGCGTGCACGTATCGGCGGCGCAGCATCGTGAAACTGCCGACCGGGTCGTACAGGATCCGAACGGGAACTCCCTGCTTCACCTTCTCGGCGAGCAACCGACCGACCTGTTCGGTGAACGGGTCGGACGCCCATTCGTAATACAGCAGATGAATCGACTGTGACGCGCTTTGCATGTCCGACAACAAGCGCGGGTATTTCTCGCGAGCGTCCTGCAGGATCTCGATGTGATTGCGCACCGTCAGCGGCGAGCGGGCCGACGCCCACAGCATGCTGGCCAAGCGTGCGCAGTGTCCGTGTTGATTGTCGAGCGCCGCGAGCTTCGCCGGCTGATCAGCAATCACTTTCGCGGCTCGGTGAGCGAGCGTCGTCCCCTCCAGCAGTTTCGTCAGGCGTCGTTCGCGACTGAAGGCGCGCCGGCGTCGGCCGAACATGTGATAGATCAGCAGCCCGCCCAGCGGGAACAGCAGCAGCAGGAACAGCCAGGCAAACGTCGATTGTGGGCTCCGGTTCTCGAGAATCAGAAAAACCGCGACACTCAGAGCGTAGGCGCCGACGAGAATGGTCAGCACCGCCGTCCACGAAATGCCACCGACGATCTGTCCAACATCCATGCGTATCAGTCGAACAGAGGCGGCTCTTCGAGCTGCCGGCCGATCAGGCCATCCAACCGCGCGTGGCCGAGCAAACCTCTTTCGACGAGGTCGCTGACGCACACCGCCGCATCGAGGCGGGCGGTCTCGAGGGCAAGCTCGCAGTGTGCCCAGACCCCCCATCGCGCCAGGCTCGCGACTAAGGCCGCGACGAAGTTCGGCCAACCTCGAAACAGCACCGGGGGCGCGCATCTCGCTCGCAGCATTGGCGCACCTCCACTCCTACGAGTTCGCTCACCATGCTCTCCATCGCGAGACAGACCCCAACGTGCTTGCCCGTGAGCGCCGCCAGGGGACAGCCGGCGCCACGGATGGTGATCTCGCCATTGCGCTCGACATGCGTCAGAGCGCCGAGGTGCTCGTTCATCAGCTTGCTGGCGGAAGCCATGCGCGACTCGAGCGCGCCGGAAATCCGACGCGTCGGACGCAGTGCATCCGCAAGTCGCTTGCCCGCTCCTCGAAGCAGCGTTTCCAGTTGGTCCGCGGGCAACGCTTCGGCGAACACCTCGACGAGCTGCGTGAGCAGCGGGATGTAGGCTTTCGAGAGTAGTGCGTCGACATCCCGCGTCAGCTCGTAGAGATGCGACGGTCTCGTGGTGCCGGGTCGCTTACCCACCTTCCGAACGACGCCATCGCGCTCCATGGCGGCAAGCTGAATCCGAACCGCACTGCGTGTAAGCCCCAGCTCCGTCGCAACGTCCTCCGCGGTCAATGCGCGTGCTCGCAGCAGCGACACGATCCGGCCGCGGCTCGTATCGAGCAATTGCTGTCTGAGAATCTCGGCCATACGACGCTGGCATGGGCCTGCAGGTTCGCGGCCATGAACAGAAAACCAAAAACTTCTCCCGGTCGGCGTGCGTCTTGCTAGATACGCAATCTGCGGCTTGCTTATCTTCCGCCGACGCGTGACGCCGCTGCATACCGCGCGAAAGACCCAATGCCGCGACCGATCGCGGGTTCGCATGGGAAGGAGCGTTCCATGTCTCAGGCAGCTCGAGTGTTGACAGTCGCCGGGGCGATTCTCCTCGTGACAGGCGCAGCAACGGTCCGGCAGGCGGTGCCTTCAGCACAAGCCCAGCAACCTGCCGGCACAACTGGCGGAACGCAGGGTGCGTCATTCGACACCGCGATTAACCAGAATGCGCAACGGATGATCGAGGAAGGCCGCCGCATTTTCCGCTACGACACGTTTGGAAGCGAAGCGTTCTGGGGCGACCAGCTCAAACTTCATCAGGCAATCGTCGGAGAGAAGCTCGGAGGCGTCGGACCAGGCGTGAGTCCGAAGATGGCCCTGAGTCTCGGTTTGAAGGTCGACGCGGCAGCTCTGCCGCCGGATGTCGTCGCCCAGATCAAAGCGGGAAAGGTCAACATGGATGATCCCGCATCCACGGTGCTGCTCCTGAAAGCGAACGCAGTTGTGGGTGTGACCGCGTTCATGAATCCGGACGGAACGGCGCGAGCGCTCGGCTTTCAATGCGCCCTCTGTCACTCAACCGTCGACGATTCATTCGCCCCTGGCATCGGCCAGCGTCTCGACGGTTGGGCAAATCGTGATCTGAATGTCGGCGCCATCGTCGCGACGGCGCCCAATCTGGAGCCGTTCAGCAAGCTGCTCGGCGTCGACGTCGCGACGGTGAAGCAGGTCCTGAACAGCTGGGGACCGGGCCGATACGACGCGGAACTGAACATGGATGGCAAGGCCAGGCGCCCCGATGGTAAGAGTGCCGCGACGATGATGCCGTCTGCGTTCGGATTGGCCGGCGTCAACCAGCACACGTGGACGGGTGGATGGGGCACCGTGACGTTCTGGAACGCGTACGTCGCCAACACGCAGATGCACGGGAAGGGCACCTTCATCGATCCTCGCCTCGATAATGCGAAGCAGTATCCGGTCGCGGCAAAGGCGGGGTGGGGCCGCAAGCGCGACAACCCGGACTTGATCACCGCGAAGCTCCCGGCCCTCCACTTCTATCAGCTTGCGATGCCGGTGCCGAAGCCGCCGCAGGGGAGCTTCGATGCCGAAGCGGCACGTCGAGGTGAGGCGCTCTTCAATGGGACAGCGCGCTGTTCGACGTGCCACGTGCCACCGATCTTTACCGAGCCGGGATACAACCTTCATAGCGCCGAAGAGATTGGCGTCGACAGTTTCCAGGCCGATCGAGGGCCGGATCGACGCTACGTCACGACACCACTGCGGGCTCTCTTCGACATGCAGAAGATCCATAAGGGCGGCTTCTATCACGACGGGAGATTTCCCACGCTGGATGCAGTCGTGAACCATTACGACGGTCATTTGAAATTGCGGCTGACGGCAGATCAGAAGCGTGACCTGATCGAGTATCTCAAGTCCTTGTAGTCAATCGGAGGCAGTGGTGGCACAAACGAATCTCGACGTAGTCGCGAACCAGCAGTGGCTCGATGCCGTGGGCAGGCCGCTCAGTGAGGCTGTGCGCGAGTTGTTCCGCAACGCAGGGCCTGCCGGGGCAACGGCGAAGAACGCCCTTCACGGCGTCTGGCTGGGACATCCGCTTCATCCCGTGTTGACGGACGTTCCGATTGGCGCATGGACCACAGCGCTGGCTCTCGATGCGCGCGAAGTGGCCACGGGCGACGCCGCCTACGGACGCGCGGCGGACTTCGCCGTTGGCGTCGGGCTGGTCGCCGCCGTGGGAGCGGCCATCACCGGTCTCAACGATTGGAGTGAGACGGAAGGCCGCTCGCGTCGTCTCGGGCTGCTGCATGGCCTCTTGAATCTGACCGCAACAGCCCTGGTAGCAAGTTCGTACGCATTCCGGCGAAGCGGATCACGATCGGCTGGGCGCGCCACCACGGTCGCCGGATATGGCGTGGCCGTGGCGGCGGCGTACCTCGGGGGCAACCTTGTGTATCGAGAGCGCATCGGTGTAACGCACGCCGTTGTCGCAGAGCCGGAAGAGTTCACACCGGTGCTGGAGAGCTCCGCCCTTCCAGAGAACTCGATGCGGAAGGCGACCATCGAAGATGCGAGCTTCCTGGTGGTACGACAGCGTGAGCGCGTCTGCGCGTTGGCCCATTCGTGCGCTCACCTCGGTGGACCGCTCTCAGAGGGGACCTTGAAGGACGGGAGCGTGGTCTGTCCGTGGCATGGTTCGGAGTTCGCGCTTGATGACGGTCGCGTACTGAACGGACCGGCGACAGAGCCGCAGCCGTGCCTCTTGGCGAGGGAGCATGCCGGCCACATCGAGCTGCGCGCTCAGTCGACGTGAAGAACAGACAGCTGCAGGTAACTTAGCGCATCACCAGAAAGAGCTGTCCGCCGTCGGTCGGCACGTTCCGATTCCGAACAAGGGCTGGCGAGAATCCCCAGTATTTCCGCGCTCGTAGGGCGGAATCATCCTTGCTCCGGCGATCCGCCGAACCGGTCCGATCGATGATCGCGAAACGATTCGCGGCGTTCGTCCTTGCCTGCGGCGCGGCTGTCGTCATCAGCAGTCCGGCTCTCCGCGGCTGTACCGCGTTCTGCGCCACGGCCAGGGACGGGGCGGTCCTCGTCGGCAACAACGAGGACTGGTTCAACCCGCACACGAAGATCCACTTCATTCCTGCCGCATCCGGCGCGTACGGACGCATGTTCGTCACCTTCGACGATCTCTTCCCACAGGGCGGCATGAACGAACGCGGCCTGTGGTTCGATGGCTTCTCGACGCCGCCCGTTCGGCCCGATACCACGCTCCCTTCATATTCGGGCGAGATCGTCCTCGACGCCATGGCGAAGTGCGCGACGGTCGAAGAGGTCGTGCGTCTGTTCTCCCAGTACAACCGTGCATTTCTCAGGGAAGCGACCCTCATGTTCGCCGATGCGTCCGGCGACGCGGCGTCGATAGAGGCCGACGCCATCGTCCGGATTGTTCGAAAGAAGGGGGCGCACTTCGTTCAGACCAATTTCCACCAGTCGCGTGCCGCCGCTACGCCGGACGAGCGTTTCACGACCGCGACGGAGATGCTCGATCGTGCGGGTAACGTCGCCACGGTCGAACTGTTCCGGGACATCCTGTCGGCGACACATCAAGGGGGCTCCGCACCCACGCAGTACTCGAACGTCTACGACCTTCGCTCGCGGACGATGTACCTCTATTACTTCCACGACTACAGCCGAGTCGTGACACTTCGCCTGGACGACGAGTTGAAGAAAGGCGACCGCGTCGTCGATATCCCGTCGCTGTTTCCGCCGAATGCGGCGGCCGAGCAGTTCGCGAAGACTCGTCCCGCGCCCGAGGCAGGAGCGCCGGCCGCGGTCGCGCTGACGGGATTTCTCGTGATCATCGCCGCCGTGCTCGGGGTCGCGCTGTACGTGTTCATCGGCGTGAGCCGGCGCGGACGGATTACCTTGGCCACCGTCGTGGTGCTTGCCGCGGCCGCGATCGGTGTGGGGCTGTTCACGGTGCACTCGGCCCGCAACAGCAACGTGCCATGGATCGAATTCTCGATCGGGCCGGCGTCGGGGCGATCGGCGTCGATTCAGCCCACGCTGATGCGGGCGGACGGCATCACGTTGCGCCGGGCGATCTCGACGGCCTACGACATACCGATGGTCAGGGTCATCGGTCCCGAATGGCTGGATCAGACACGCTACGCGATCACCGCCGTCGCTGACGCCCGCGACGAGCGCGCGTTCAAGGCGTATCTCAAGGAGGAGCTCGACGCGCGGCTCAACCTGTCCACGCACGTCGAACGGCGGATGTTCGACGTCTTCGTCCTGCACGCCCCCTCGTCACCGCGGCTCGAGCGAGCGCCGCGCCGTCCGAGCACCGTCGTTCACGACCGCGACATGGAACTTGGCGGCGTGTCGATGGAAGACCTGGCGCTCGCGCTGCAACTTGTGCTCGGCCGATCGGTCCTCGACGAGACGCGGATCACGGGCACGTACAACATGTGGCTCGAATGGGGAGAGGACCGGACGGCAACTCTCACGGCCGCGTTGCGCGATCAATTCGGCCTGCAGTTGACGGCCGAAAGTCGCGAGATGGACGCCCTGATCGTGGACAGCGTGAATCCAGACACGTCGCTCGTGCTGCTGGATCATGTCGGCCGGATGTCGCGGAGCGCTCCTCGTGTGGTTCGCGCGCACCTCGCGCGGTGGTTGACGATTCGCTGAACGGCGAGATTATCCGAATCAGGACGTCGCCCGCGTAACCAGGTCACCGCGTTTTGCGGAACGCGACCACAAGTCCCGCAGCAATGACGCCATCCAGCCGCATCCGTTCGCCTCTTGCCGGCGCGGTCTCCTCGACGAGCACGGTCGGCTGCAGGATGTACTCCATTATCGAGTATAGAATCCGCTCGTCCCCGACGACTATGGATCCGGTTCGCTGGAAGCAGGTCAAGGATCTCTACGAGGCTGCATCCGCCCGCCCGATTGGCGAGCGTGCGGCATTTCTCGCCCAGGCCTACATGGGCGACGACGACTTGCGACGTGAGGTCCAGCGACTCCTCGATCAACCACTGGATACTGACGCTCTCTTCGATCTCGTCGATGGTGCGCCCTCGGTGGCCGCCGACAACGTTCGGGATCTCACCGGAACGCGACTGGGATCGTTCGAAGTACGAGCGCTCCTCGGGCAAGGCGGCATGGGAGAGGTCTACCGCGCACACGACGCGAAGCTCGGGCGCGACGTGGCGATCAAGGTACTGCCGACTGCATTCACCGCGGACGCCGGCCGCCTCGCCGGCTTCGAACGTGAAGCGCGCGTGCTGGCGTCGCTCAACCATCCGCACATCGCGGCGATCTACGGTGTGGAGGAGAGCGAGGGCGTTCGCGGATTGGTGCTCGAACTCGTCGAAGGCGAAACGCTTGCGGACGTGCTGCGGCGTGCAGAAGTCTCAGGCCGCTCTCGCTTGCGCCTCCATCAGGTGCTGGGCTATGCACGGCAGATTGCCGACGCACTCGAGGCGGCTCACGAGAAGGCCATCACGCATCGCGACCTGAAGCCCGCCAACGTGGCCATCACGCCGGACGGCATCGTGAAGCTGCTCGATTTTGGCATCGCCAAAGTCGTCACGGGCGATGGGCCCGGTGTCGATCTGTCGCACGGGACGATCACCGGGCGCGAGGCGACACGAGCCGGCGTGATCGCCGGCACCGCGGGCTACATGAGCCCCGAACAGGCGCAGGGGAAAACGGTCGACAAACGGACCGACATCTGGGCTTTCGGATGTGTCTTGTACGAAATGCTCGCGCGGCGCAGGGCATTCGACGGCGACACGCTATCGGACACTATCGCGGCAGTTCTGGACCGTGATCCTGACTGGTCGATGTTACCAACCGAGACGCCGCGAACGGTCCGCAACGTGATCCAGCGCTGCCTGGAGAAGGATCCGAAGCAGCGGCTCAGAGACATCGGCGACGCGCGCCTCGAACTCGAGCAGGTCATTCGGGGCGGGATCGAGGACGCCTCCGAGGGCGCGCTCGAGCAGGTCCGATCGTGGCGGGGGCGGACGCGCCTGGCAGCGGCAGCGGCGATCGTGTTCGCGTCGACGAGTGCTGGCCTCGCGTGGTTCGCGTTGTTCCGTGACAGTACAGACGCGGCCGCTCGTGCGACTTCGACGGCGCCCCCGGTACGCGTCGCTCGATTGACCGACTTCGAGGGCGTCGAAGAGTACCCGGCCATCTCACCCGACGGAAGGTCTGTGGCATTTACTGCCGATGAGGGCGGGACCCGCCAGATCTGGGTGAGGCTGATTGCCGGCGGCCCGCCGCTGCAGCTCACGCGCGACGCCACCGATCACGTGCGCCCGCGCTGGTCGCCGGATTCGAGCTCCCTCATCTATTTTTCGCCGTCGGCCGACAACGAGCTCACCGGAGCGCTATGGGGAACGTCGGCGCTTGGCGGTGCTCCCTACCGGATTGTCGACAGCCTTACGGATGGTGATATCAGCCACGACGGCACCCGGCTCGCCTTCGTTCGATCGTCGGACGGTCGACTGGAACTGGTGACTGCAGACCGCGACGGCGGGAATCCGAAGGTGATCGTTCGCCTCGACGCCGGCTACTCGTACGTTTCGCCCCGATGGTCGCCCGACGACACGTCGATCGCGTATCAACGAAACAGGATGAGTCTCGACGATGAGGTGTTCGTCGTCGCGGCAAGCGGCGGCGAGCCGCGCGGCATCACTCGATCAAACACTCGCTTGAGCGGGTTCGCCTGGTTGCCTGACGGATCCGGCATCATCATGAGTTCGTCGCGGGGAAGCACGCTCTATTACCTGCCCTCGTTCAATCTGTGGTCCGTCTCGTTGCAGGGCGGTGCCTGGCGACAGGACACGTTTGGTGAGGTGTCGTACCTCTACCCCGATGTCGATCGAACTGGAATGCTGGTGACCACCCGGCTGCAATTGAGATCGGACATCTGGCGGTACCCGGTCGACTTCAGCGGAACCGACAACGTCCGTCTCGGTGTGCGGGTGACGCACCAGACCGGACAAGTGCGAACACCGACGGCGGGGCCCGGCGATAAGGAAGTGGCCTACGTCTCCGACAGCGGCGGTCACGCGAACATCTGGGTGACGAAGCTCGACACGGGGGAGAGCCGGCAGCTCACGCACGAGCGGGATCCCGAAATCTCCATCGGGGTGCCGGTGTGGTCGCCGGATGGGCGACAGATCGCCTTCGCCTCCAGCCGCGATGCGCCGAAGGGGCAGAACGGCTACTGGCTCGTCAGCCCCGATGGCAGCGGTCTGCGCAATCTTCGGCTCCTTGCCGGGTGGGCGGACTGGTCCGCTGACGGCCGCTGGGTGTACTACTCGGAGGATCCACATCGCTCCGTCGTCTCGAAGGTCTCGGTTGACGGCGGACAACCTGTCGCGGTGCGGACCGACACCTCGGCGCGTCCAGCGATCAGCCGCGACGGGTCGACCTTGTACTGGTTGGTGGAGCTGCTTGCGGGATCCGGTCTCGCCGACTATGAGATACGCACGGCGACTCCCGAAGGCGGCTCTGCCCGGACGTTGGCCCGCATTCCCGGCCGGCGCGTGCCCATCTGGCTGATGATGCAGCCTGTCATCTCGCCAGACGGCAAGTGGCTCGCGTTGCCGCTCGTCGACAACGGAACCTCGAACATCTGGGCTGTCTCGACTGCTGACGGGACCTTTCGTCAGCTCACCGATTTTGGCCGTCGGGCCACCCTGATTGCGCGGCGCGTGTCGTGGTCGTCCGATGGCCGGTCCGTCTTTGCCGCGCTCGGCGAGGGTGAGGCCGACGTCGTGCTGTTGGCCGGAGTCGTGGCGCGCGGTCGGTGAAGGGCCCTCACTCTGATCGAGGGGAGAGGTTCGCCCTCAGCCACGCCTTTGCGATTGTCCATTCGCGTGCAACCGTGGCTTCTGACACGCCGACGACTTCTGCGGCCTCGTCAATCGTCAATCCGCCGAAGTATCGGAGCTCCACGATCCGCGCCTGCTGCGGGTCGAAGACCGCCAGCCGCTCGAGCGATTCGTGCAGCGCCAGAACATCGAGCTGGCTCGGCTCGTTTGCCGCGACGTCCAACCCTGTCAGCGTGACTCGCTCCCAGTCTCTGCCCCGCCGTTCCGCACGCCGGCGACGCGCGTGATCGACCAGGATCCTGCGCATCATCCCGGCGGCCACACCGAAGAAATGGGCGCGATTGCGCCATTGGACTCGACGCTGGTCTATGAGCCGAAGGTACGCCTCGCTCACTAAAGCCGTCGGCTGCAGAGGGTGTCCGGCGCGCTCGCGCTGCATGTAGCCAGCGGCGATGCGGCGCAGGTCCTCATAGACCACTGGCATCAGGTCATCGAGCGCTTCGCGCCGTCCGCCGCTCCACGCAATCAGCAGCTCTGTGATCTCGGGCAATCGGCTGTGGTCATCGGCCATCAGTGGTCTCGAGACACGCGCCGAAGCCCAGCTGCCCGGCGTTGCGCAGCCGCGGTTGAGGGAGTTCTCCGGCTTTCTGCGCGTTACTTGACAGAGGAACGACCAGACGTCGTGGCCGGCCGCGGCTGTGAACAGCATAGGGGCACAATCGGAGCGGTCGCAAGCGTCTCGGTATCCGCGGTGAGCAGCGTTGGAGGAACACATGACAATCAAGCCATCGTCGAAGGTCTTTCTGCTGACTGCACTCGCGCTCCTCGTCGTCGTCGGGAGCGTGCACCGCGCGGACGGGCAAGGGCGCGGCGTACCCGGCGGGCTGGTGTTCTTCAGCGCTCGGGACGGGAACAACGATATCTACACGGCAGACTGGGACGGCCAGAACGCTCTGAATATCACGGAGCACTCGTCCTCTGACGTCGACCCCGACATCTCACCCAACGGCCGCGACGTGATCTTCACGTCCAACCGCACTGGCAACAACGAGATCTACATCGTCGACAGCGCGGGTGGGACAGCGGTCAACCTTACTGGCAATGCAGCCAACGACGGCTGGGCGCGATGGGCGCCGGATGGCTGGCACATCGTGTTTCAGTCGAACCGCGATGGCAACTTCGAGCTCTATGTGATGAACGTCGATGGAAGCGATCAGACGCGACTGACGAACTATCCAGGCGTCGACCAGTTTCCAGACTGGTCACCGAACGGGCAGGAGATCGCCTTTCGCCGGGATACTGACATCCACGTGCTGGACCTTCGAAGCGGTGAGATACGCCGGCTGACAAATGCGCTGCCGCTCAACCAGATGCCGGCATGGTCGCCGAACGGAAAGCAACTGGCGTTCATGAGCACGCGCGACGGATACCCCTCCGTGTTCGTGATGAACGATGATGGCGCAGGCCAGCGAAATCTGACGCCGAAGGACCCCGGCGACAGCGATGCGGACTGGATCAGTCGAGCACCCTCCTGGTCGACGAACGGACGGCAGATCTACTTCATGTCGTCGCGGCCCAGCACCGGCCTCGATACTGAAATCTTCATCATGAGCGCTGATGGTACGGGCACGACTCGGCTGACCAATCGCATCGGCATGGACGGTAGTCCGCGCGTCCGCTGACTCGCTGCCCCCTAAGAGTCTGCGACGCGTTCGATGATGGTCACTCATCGCAATCCCCTCGAAACGGCCCACAGTCGCGCCCAGGCCGGCTCGTGAAGAGAGCGGAAACCCGATTCGCAGCGAAACTCAGTTCATCACCCGCCACACCGACCGCAAATGCAGCGCGCGCGACTGCGGAACGCGCGCGTTCGCACATCGGTACCGAAGCGCCAGCCGACATCGGCGACCGAAAAGGATGATCACCTGCCAGGGCGGAGGTAAGGTAGCCTCATAAGAACGCCGTTCATCGTCAGCTACGGCGGCGCGTCGATCGCGCTCACTCCTGGGCAACGGGTCCTCGCGGAACAATGCGGAGGAATTATGTTGACTACCGTACGCGGTTCCCTCCCGCTCCTGATCGGAGCGATTGCCGTTTCCGTGGCCGCGCAACACGCGCCGGCCGCGTCATCTCCCGGTCAGATCTGGAGCGCACTCGTCGCCGGCAATCACCGGTTCGCGAGCGGAAAACCCCAACGGCGCGATCTCGTCGCACGACGAAAACAATTGACGACCACGCAGAGCCCTCACGTTGCGGTGCTCAGTTGCGCCGACAGCCGTGTGCCGCCGGAATTGATCTTCGACCAGGGCGTCGGCGATCTCTTTGTCGTGCGATCAGCGGGGGAGAGTGCTGATCCGCTATCGGTCGGCAGCCTTGAATACGCGATCGAGCACCTCGGCACCACGGTTGTCGTCGTCATGGGACATCAAAGGTGCGGGGCAGTGACGGCCGCCTGTTCGGGCGAAAAAGCGGAGTCGCGGAACCTCGAAGCTGTGGTCATGCCGATCGTCACCTCCTGCGAGAAGATCGACAAGAACAAGCCCGACTCCTTCGACCTCGCGGTCCGCGATCACATCCACAGCGTCGCCCAGGAGCTGCTCGCGAGAAGTGAGATGGTGAAGAAGGCTGTGGACGAGGGCAAGCTCACGATTGTCGAAGCCTACTATTCGCTCGATACCGGAGAGGTGACGAAGCTGCGCTGATCAGCCGGCGAACAGCTTTGCGAACGTCGCTTTGTCCAAACGGCCCTTAGCCGAGACGATGGACAAGCCCTCGGCATGACACATAGGGAGGTCAGAATGAGCAGCTCACAGACGGGCAGTAAGAACGCAACGCAAACCCCGAGCGCCGCGACGGGCGATTTGAAGTTGGAGGTCATCTCTATCCCTGTATCCGACGTCGATCGCGCCAAGGCCTTCTACGCGGGTCTGGGCTGGAGCGTCGACGCCGATTTCATGGTCGGGAAGGACTTTCGAGCGGTGCAGCTGACACCTCCTGGTTCGCCGTGCTCGATCCACCTGGCGACAACGGCCGTGCCGGGATCTGCTCAGGGAATGTTCCTCGTCGTGTCGGATGTGGACGCAGCTCGCAGAGAGCTCATCGCCCGCGGGGTCGACGTGAGTGAAGTCTTCCACTTCGACGGCGAGCATCATCCGTTGGCAGGCCTGGACCCGGAGCGTCACTCCTACGGCTCATACGCGTCGTTCAGCGATCCGGACGGGAATCGATGGATCCTTCAAGAGGTGAAGGCGCGGCTGCCCGGACGAGGGCTCAGCGTCGACCTGACGACGTTGACCGAGCTGCTGCGAGACGCAGAGAAACTCCACGGCGAGTACGAGCCCAAAGCTCCCAGGCATCACTGGTCGGACTGGTACGCCGGCTACATCGTCGCGCGGGAGCGCGGGAGGACTTCCGAAGAGGCAGCGAAAGATGCCTCGCTCCGGATCGATCGTG
>Ga0247830_10000531_pt1 | contig 13859 bp, 14 predicted proteins | sample 12C_Control_Day5_FD_207766 | JGI IMG/M metagenome (GOLD analysis project Ga0247830, IMG submission 207766) | Soil microbial communities from agricultural site in Penn Yan, New York, United States - 12C_Control_Day5 | ecosystem: Environmental > Terrestrial > Soil > Agricultural land | place...
CGATCTGCTGTTCGCCGTGATCCCGGCCTTGCCCGCAGCGCGCGACTGCGCCTGTGCGACCGCGCTCACCGGCGCGCGCTTCGAGGTCTGACGTGGCAGGCGACCAGGTGCTCGCTCGCATCGAGCTGTCGTTCCGCACCGACGACGACCCGCAGGCGTTGGCCGACCGCGTGCGGGAAGCGGCCGCGCTGATCGTCGGACGCGATGCGTTGGAGGAGTTCCGCGTGCGCGTCGTGCCGCTCACGCACAAGCCGACGGCCTCGGGACCGGACTGAACGTATCCCGTTCGTGATGTCCGTCACGGACGGGAGTGACCCCACAGCCGTAGCGTCCGGCGCATGTTCGCTCCGTTCCGTCGACGCCTGCCGAGGTCGGCCGTCGTGTGGTTCGGGTGCGCCGCGGTCGCCGCGGTGGCTGCCGTGCTCGCGTTGCGCGCACACGTCGCGAGCCTCGAGGCGACGAGGCCCGACGTGGGGCCTCCGACCGCGGTCGTGGCGGCCGCGGCCGACCTCACGCGGGGGTCGATCCTCGACGCCGGGTCGCTGTCGATCGTCAACGTGCCGTCGACGCTCGTGCCGCCCGGCTCGTTGACCTCGCCCGAGGAGGCGAGCGGGCGGGTGTTGGCCGCCGATCTCGCCGAGGGGGAGATCCTCACGCAGACGCGCCTCTCGGGCGCCGGCAGCGGGCCGGTCGCGGCCCTGGTGCCGGCCGGCCTGCGGGCGTTCGTGCTCCCGGCCGGTCCGCCGGCCGGCACCGTCCGGTCGGGTGACGAGATCGACGTGCTGGCGACCTACGGCGCCAACGCAGGGCGCCCGTACACCGAGACGGTGGCCCCGGGGATCGAGGTCCTCGACGTGGTCGACGGCGGGCCCCCCGCGGCCGGCGCGAGCGGCGGAACGATGACCGGCCCGCCGATCGTGGTGCTCGCCGACCCTTTCACGGTCGAACGACTGGCGCGCGCCGCGAGTCTGGCCCTGCTCTCGATCGCGATCGTCGGCGACGAGGCGCCGCTCACCGACGCGTACGCCGAGACCAGCCCGTCCGCCGAACCGTCCGGATAGCGAGCCGTTCGGCGGTTCCGAGGGTCCCGGAAGGCCGCTAGCATGTGTCGGCTTCCCCTCCCACTGCCGAGCCCAGCGAGGAACCCGGACCGTCATGAGCGTGCGGCGATGAGCTCTCTCGATCTGAGTGGGCGACGATGACCGTCTGGGAAGCGATCGTGCTCGGCTTCGTGCAGGGCGCCACCGAGTACGCACCCGTCTCGAGCTCCGGACACCTGATCCTCGTGCCGTGGCTGTTCGGCTGGGAGCAGCTCGGCGGCAACGCCGACTTCGCGAAGACCTTCGACGTCGCCCTGCACATGGGGACCCTGCTGGGCGCGGTGATCTACTTCCGCCACGACCTGTGGCGCTACCTGAAGGCGTGGCTGCACACCCTCGCCGTGCGGGCGATCTCGACGACGGACGAACGCATCGCCTGGGCGCTGGTCGTGGGCACGATCCCGGGCGCCATCGTGGGCGCGGTCGCCGAGGACGTGATCCAGGAGAGCCTCGGCGCGCCCGTGTTGATCGCCGTGATGCTCGCGGTCTTCGGCGTCGTGCTGTACCTGGTCGACAAGCGCATGCCGAGCGTGCGCGGGATGGATTCGATCGGCGTGCGCACCGGGCTGTTCCTCGGGATCGCGCAGGCGATGGCGCTGCAGCCAGGCGTCTCGCGTTCGGGGGTCACGATGACGGCCGCGCGCGCGATCGGCCTCGACCGCGAGACGGCGGCGCGGTTCTCGTTCCTGCTCTCCCTGCCGATCATCGCGGGGGCGGGGCTCTACAAGGCCAGTGATCTCGCCACGACCGGGTTCCAGGGCTACGAGGCGCAGTTCTTCTGGGGCTTCGTGTCGTCGGCGATCAGCGGCTTCCTCGTGATCTGGGGGTTGCTGAAGTACCTGAAGCGCCACGACTTCAAGGTGTTCATGCTCTACCGGCTGGCGGTGGCGGCGCTGGTGCTCGGGCTCGTCGCCGCCGGGGTGCGCGAGGCCACGATCTGAGGACCGGCGCTGGACGGTGAAGGCTACCGGTCGCCGGGCTCGGGAGGCACCTTCCCGAGCGCGATCACGACCCATGGCGTGAAGCCCTCCCGCTCGTAGAGACGCAGCGCGTCGTGATTCGTTGCCAGCACGCCGATCGCCAGCTCCTCGATGCCGATTCCGCGGAGCTCCGCATAGACGGCCTGCAGGAGGGCCGTCCCGACACCCGCCCCGCGCATGCCCTCGAGCACCGCGAGCGACTGCAGCTCGGCGAAGCGCTCACCGGTGACGTGGGAGTCGTCGGGCCCGCCGTGGATCGAGACGACCGCGTACCCGACCGCCCCAGCCCCCGGATCGCCGGTCTCGGCGACGAGCGCGAAGGCGTCGGGCGCCTCCAGCCACCGCCGGTAGCGCTCCCGGCGCAGCGCCCACCACCCGTCCTCGTCGCGCGGTGGGATGCCCGGGATCGCGGGGTCGACGGTCAGGTGGTGCGCGTGCATCGACCGCGCGAGCGGCTCGAGGTCGTCCACCCGCTCGGCGCCGACCCTCGTGATGTGGATACCCTGCTCCTGCACGACGGCCCGAGCGTACCCAGGTCACGCGAGGAGGCGCACCCATGGACCGACCGACCCTGCAGCGGTGGCTCGACGGCTACGTCGGGGCCTGGCGATCGAGCGACGCCGCGGCGATCGGCGGACTCTTCACGGCCGACGCCGAGTACCGGTACCACCCGGCCGATGAGCCCGTGTTCGGCCGCGACGCGATCGTCGCCTCGTGGCTCGAGGAACCCGACGAGCCCGGCACGTGGGACGCCTGGTACGAACCGTTCGCGGTCGAGGGCGCTCGCGGGGTCGCGACCGGCGTCAGCACGTACTTCGACGCCGGCGGCACGCCGGAGCGCGTCTACGACAACGTCTTCGTGATGGAGTTCGACGACCAGGGCCGCTGCAAGGCGTTCACGGAGTGGTTCCGCCAGCGGCCGTCGGCCGGCTGACGACACCCATCCCGTTCGTCACTCTGCCTGCAGCTCGCGCAGCCACGCCTGCAGACGTGGCAGGTGCTCCATGTAGTGATCGGGTCCCGACTTCCTGATCCAGTCGAGCGCTGCCTTGTCGGGATCGGACATCTCGGTCCACGCATGCAGCATCCTGGCGTGCGCGGCGATGGCCTGGGTCTTGACGTCGGCGAGCGGCACGTCGCGCATCGCGTCGAGGAAGCGCGCGTTCAACACGTCGAGCTCGTCGGAGCGCAGCGCCACGTAGGAACCGCCGCGGATCTGCTCGAGCGCGGCGCCCGCTTCCGCGAGCCACGTGCCGATGTGGGCGAGGCCGTCCTTCGCCGTCCATCCCTCGGCGAAGTAGCCGGGAACGAGTGTCTGCTCCGGCTCGAACGCATCGATCGTGGCGCACAGCTCGCGCCAGAGCCGATCTTCCTCGCTCGCCGTCCGCCGGTCGACGTTCATGCCTGGCCCCCTCGATCGAGACCACACGATACGTGGCGATGCGGGTGTGTGGCGGTGGTGTGGCGACTCCGCGACGAAGCCTCGCGAGCCGTTCCCTCCCGGCCGGAGTCCGTGCGAGGCTCCCGAACATGGAACAGACGTACATCTCGTGGGCGATGGTGCTGATCGGGCTCGGCGCCGCGTCGGCGGGTGGCGTCGGTCTCTTCCTCCCCGTGGGTCAGCGCCTCGCGGTCGCGCTCGCTCTGGTGCTCGGCGCCGGCGTGGGCATCGCCTCGGTGTTCGGGTTGCAGCTCGCCGGACGGTTCGGCGATCCCGAGTCGGTCGCGCTGGCCTTCCTGATCTCCTCCGGAGTCGGGTTCGCAGCCGTGCTCATCGGGTTGGCCGTCCTGATCCGGCGCGCACGTGTCTCGTCGCCGAACGGGCGCTAGACGCCCGCGAGCGTCATCTCGCCGATCAACACCGATGGGGTGCCGACGCTGGAGAAGAAGCGCAGGTCGTCGCCGAGCCCGGTGATGCCGGCGAGCATCTGCGGGAGCGTCGATGCGATCGTCATCTCGCGGAGCGGCTCACCGAGCCCGCCGCCCTCGATGCGCAGGCCGGTCGCTCCCACGCTGAACTCCCCCGAGATCGGGTTCGCGCCGGAGTGCACGCCGGAGACGTCGGCGATCAGCACACCCCCCTCTGCCTGCCGGAGCAGCTCCTCGAACGACGTCGAACCGTTGTCGAGGTAGAAGTTCGACGTGCCCACCCCGGGCGATCCCTTGTACGAGCCGCGCTTGGCGTTGCCCGTCGATCGCTGGCCTCCCCCCATGCGCGCGGCCGTGTACGTGTCGTGCAGGAACCCGTTCAACGTGCCCGCCGTAAACAGTTCGGTGCGCCCGCTCGGCACGCCTTCCCCGTCGAACGGCGCCGCGCCGGGCCCGTCGAGGATCGTGCCGTCGTCGACGAGCGTGAAGAGCTCGGAACCGACCTCGCCGCCGACCATATCGGCGAAGAGCGAGCGACCCTTCAGCACGTTCTCGGCGTTGAGCGCCGAGGCGAGCACCCCGAGGAACTCCTCGGCGGCGAACTGGTCGAGCACGACCGGCACCTTGGCGGTCGCCGGCTTCGAAGCGCCGAGCATGCGCACTGCACGCTCGATCGCCTCGTCGGCGATCGCCTCGGGGCCGAGCTCGTCGAGGGCGCGAGCGATGCGATAGGAGAACCCGGTCTGCGTCTCGTCTCCTTCGACGGCGAGGGTAACCGCGACCACCCACGCATCGGTCCGGGCGTACTCCGCGTCGACGCCGGCGGTCGAGGCGATCGCGACCCGCGAGACCGCATCGCCGACCTGGGCGAGATCGACCTTCGTCACCCGAGGGTCGGTCGTGACGAGCCGGCGCTCGAGGTCGAGCGCCATCTGCACCTTCTCCTCGGTGGCGACCTCGGCGGAGTCCTCGCGGAACAGGGCGGGGATCGCCGTGATCGGCTCGGCGGACGGGAGCAGGTTGAACTCGTCGGGCTCGGTGAGGGCGGCGTTCTCCCGCGCGCGGGCGACGGCGACCCGCACCTCCTCGACCGACGGGTCGGCGGCGTAGGCGTACCCGAGGCGGCCGTCGAGGATCAGCCGAACCCCCACGCCGCGCGACTCCGCGAACTCGAGCCCCTCGACCTCGCCGCGGAGGGCGCTCGCCTCGGTCTGCCGCGACTCCTGCGCGTATGCCTCGACCGCCTCGTCGGCCTCGGCGGCGCCGACCGCGGCGCGTACCAGCTCGCCGAGATCAGGCACTCGTGCCACCCACCGTGATCTTCGAGATGCGCAGCGTCGGCGAGCCGCTGCCGACGGGTGCGCTCTGGCCGTCCTTGCCGCACACGCCTTCCCACGTGCCGAAGTCGTCGGCCACCGCGTCGACGGCGCTCATGACCTCGATCGCGCGCCCGATCAGGTTCGCGCCGCGCACGGGGGTCGTCGCTTCGCCGTTCTCGATCATGTACCCCTCGCTCACCCCGAAGACGAAGTCACCAGTCGCCGGGTTCACCTGACCGCCGCCGAGCGCGGTCACGTAGACGCCGCTCGGCGTGTCGGCGAGGACCTGCTCGGGCGTGGACGTGCCGTTCAGGATGTTCGTGTTCGTCATGCGCACGACAGGCGGCGACGCGTAGGACTGACGGCGGCCGTTGCCGGTCGACTCCACCTCGTCCTTCTCCGCCCGCAACCGGTCGTAGAGGAACCCCTGCAGTACCCCGTCGGTGAACAACACGGTGCGTTGCGCCGGCGTTCCTTCGTCGTCGTACGTGAAGGAACCCCAGCCGTTCGCGATCGTCGCGTCGTCGACGCCGTTGATCAGCTCGCTCGCGCATCTCGTGCCGACAAGCCCCCGGTAGACGCTCGCCTCCTTGTCGATCGCGTCTGCCTCGAGGGGGTGCCCCACGGCCTCGTGGAACAGCACCCCTCCCATGCCCGGGGCCAGCACGACGGTCATTTCCCCCGCCGGCGCCGGCACGGAGTCGAGCATCGTGACCGCTCTCTCGGCCGCGATCCGGGCGGTCGCCTGGGGCGTATGCGCATCGATGAACTCCACCCCGGCGCACGCGGCCGGTCCGTGGAACCCGGTCTGGATGTTGTCGCCTCGTTTGGCGACGACCTGGGAGACGATGCGGATGCGGGGCCGATCCTCCTCGACCCACCGGCCGTCGCTCGTGGCGATCAGGCGGCGCTGCAGCGAGTCGCCGTAGACGCCGACGACCTGCACGACCTCGGGACTGACGGTGCGAGCCGCGTCGTCGAGCTCGCGGAGCCACGCCACCTTGTCGGCGGCGGGCACCGAGTCGGCCGCCCGCGTGACGGCGTTCGTGAGCGGGCCCTCGAGCGTGCGAAGGTCGAGCACCCCCCCGGGTTCTCCCGCGCGCAGCGCAGCGCTCGCCGCGTCGGCGGCCTCCAGCATGGCGTCGCGATCGAGCCGGTTCGAGAACGCGTAGCCGTAGCTCGTCCCCTGGGTGACGCGCACTCCGGCGCCGCGGTCGAGCCCGGTGGTGAGCTCCTCGACCTTGCCGTCATCGAGGCGGATCGAGGTGCTCGTCGTCTCTTCGACGAAGACCTCGGCGAAGGCGCCGCCGCGTGTGCGGGCGGCGATGAGCACTTCTTCCACGAGGCCGCGGTCGAGCATGGCGGCGATGCTAACAGGGGGTACAGTCAGCGCCCGGGGGGCGATGGGCATGCGGAGCGCGACGACGATCGTGGTGACGGCGTTCGTGATGCTCGCGGCGGCATGCGGGCGCGACGAGCCCGCCGCACTGCCCGATCCGGCCGAGACCGGTTCGCCGGTGGAGATCCCCGGATCGACGACGCCATCGATCGATCCGGAGGCAGAGACCGGCTTCACGGCCGGGACGGCGGCGGTCTCGATCAGCGGGGCTCTGAACCTCTCCGAGACCTACCCGAGCCTCGGGCTTCCGGCGTTGTGGGTGCCGCCGCCGGGCGATCTCGCGATGCGATGGCGGGGACCGGGGCGTGAGCTCACACTCACCGGCGTCTCGTTCACCGCCCAGCAATCGACCTCGCCGGAGCGCGTGCTGGCGTTCGCGGTGCGCGGTGCCGACGGTCCGATCGCGTTCGTGTCCGAGGGCGGCGAGTGCCTCGTGTCGATCTCACCCGCGCTGCCCGACCGGATGGGCGGGAGCTTCCTGTGCACCGCGATCACCGGCGCCCGCGACGACGGCTCGACGGTGACCGTCAGCGCCCAGGGATCGTTCGCGGCGGAGTGACCTCCACGGACGCGTCCGACGTGCGCCGTGCGCCCGAGAGCCACCCGATCGTCGGGGCGCGACCACGCGGCGGCGACCTCGTCTGGCTCGCCGCCCTGACCGCGGTGCTAGTCGCGCTGTTCGCCTGGCCCGGTCTCGTCCGCGGTTGGACCTTCGGCGCCGGTCCCGACGAGACTGTCTACCTCTGGTGGACGCGGCTGGGAGTCGCCGAAGGCATCTCGCTCGTGGGCGCGCGGCCTGGCGTGCCCGCCCTGATCGCGACGGTCGCGGGTGCGCTTGGCGTGCCACTCGTCCCCGCGCTCGCCGGACTGCAGCAGGCCCTCGGCGTCTCGATCGGGCTGGCGTCCGTCGCGCTCGTGCACGGACGGGCCCACGGCGGACGGCCGGGATGGGCGCTCGCCGGCCTGATGGCGGGTGTCTTCGCCGTGCATCTCGCCGGCGGCTACGTCGCGAACCTCGCGTTCGCGGCCACGTTCCTCGCCGCGGCGGCGGCGCTCGCCAGGCGCACGCGCCGAGGGGTGATCGCGGCGGCGCTGCTACTCGGCGGCGGCGGGCTCTCGCATCCGCAATTCTTCCTCGCGGGCGCGGCGATCCTCGTGGCGGCCGCGGCCGTCGCGTGGGTGCTCGAGCCCGAGCACGGGTGGCGGTCCGACGCCGGGCGCGTGCTCGTGGCCCTCGCAGGCGGCGGCCTCGTCGTCGGGGCGGGGCTGCTGTCGATGCTCCTCGGACCGGCGCGCCTCTCGGTCGATACGTCGAAGGACGGGTTCCTGCGACGAGCGGGGCTCGACGACGCCCTCACCCGCAACTACCTCTTCCGGTTCCGCGATAGCGCCCGGCGGTTCGCCCCGTGGGTGACCCTGCCGCTGGCGGCGGTCGGGACCCTGCAGGTGCACGGCTTCACCCGCCGCTTCCTCATCGCGTGGGCCGCGTTCACGCTCGTCGGGGTGCCCGTCGGCATCGCCACCGGGTGGTTCCCTCCCGAACGTGTGATGACGTTCGGGTTCGCTTTGCCGATCCTCGCCGCGCAGGGCATCACGTGGGTGTGGGAACGCACCGAGCCCCGCCGCCGGCTCACGATCGCCTCCACCGTGCTGCTCGTCGCGCTCTTCTCGCTGCCCGCGCTCAACGCCCAACGCTCGCAGCAGCCGTACATGAGCCGCGACGACCTCGCGGCGGCGACGCTGGCCGGCAGGATCGCCGAGACCCTGCCGCCCGATACCCCGCTCGTCTTCGTCGTCGACGACCCCGACCGATTCGTGACGTTCAACGCCACGAACGTCGCGAACATCGCGCGTGCGGCGGTGCCTGCTGAACGAGCCGACGACGTCTACGTCTTCGTGGGCGCGCTCGACGACCTTCTCGAAGGACGTCCGACCGAACGGGGCGAGGAGGAGTTCGACGCGTTGTCGAGGATCACGCTCGCCGACATCCCCGACGGGGAGCGTGCCCTCTTCGTGGCTCCCGAGTGGAACCTCGCTCCATCACCGCTCGTCGACGACCGGCTCGTCACCTGGCAGACGGCCACCGGAGCCGGAGCCGGCGCCGATCCCGCCGGCGGCGCCGAGGTGCGGTCGTCGGTGCCCGACCCCCGTCCGCTGCCTGCGGGCTTGGACGAGCTGGCGTCCTCGTCCCCGGTCGCGATCGCGCTCAGCGGGCTCGCGATGCTCGCGTTCCTCTGGATCGTCGGAGCGGGGTGGGCCGGATGGACGTTCGACGATCGCGTCGCGGCTGCGGCGTCGGCCCCGGCGTTCGGCGTCGCGGCCCTGACGGTCGCCGCGCTCACCCTCGAGCGGCTGGGTGTGCCTCTGGACGGATGGTGGGGTCCGGCACTCGCCTCAGCGCTCGCCGGCCTCGGCGGGTATGCGCTCCGGCTCGTGCAGGGGACGGCGGTCCACGATCCGACGTCGAAGGTCGACGAGGCACCAGATGACGAGCACGAGCATGGCGGGCGTCACGATCCAGTGCCCCACCCATAGGTTCACGGCGAACGCGTCGGGGTAGCGCAGCGGCTCGGTCGACCACTGGGCGAGCGCGAGCGCCGCTCCCGCCGCGATCACGGTGGTCCTGGGAGGTCTCGGCAACAGCCACGCCAGGGGCAGGACCCACGCCACGTACCAGGGAAGCAGCACCGGTCCGAGCAGCATCAGGGCGATGAGCGACCATCCCATCGCGGCGCCGAGGGCCTCTATCGGCTCGCGGTCGATTGCACGGCGAGCGACATCGCGAGCGAGCCGCACGAACGTCACCAGCAGCACCGCGGCGAACACCACGCGGGCGAGCCACCCGAGGGTCCCGAAGCTGAGCCATTCGAAGACCTTGCGGACCAAGACCGACGGTGCGAGCCACCCCTCGTGACCGGCGAGCTCGAGCATGCCGAGGGTCGGATCTGCGGTCTGCAGGTACGGCACGGCGACGACGATCCCGATCGCGATCGCGAGCCCGGCGTGGGTCGTCGCGGCACGGGCTCGCTGCCCTCGCGGCGATCGCGCCACGCACCAGACGATCACCAGGACGAGCGGCAACACGACGGGTGCCTTGATCAGCGCACCGGCCGCCAGCACCCCGACGGCCACAAGGCTCCGGTCACGCACGAGCAGCAGGAACCCGAGGGCGATCGAGAGTGCCACGAGCACGTCGTTGTGACCGCTCGACACCGCGTGGAAGAGCACGGCGGGGTTCAGCCCGAAGGCGGCGACCGCGAACGCCGCACGGCCCGGCCGCACGCGGAGCGCGACCGACGCGATCACCGCGATCGTGGCCAGGCTCGCGAGCCCGGCCAGCCAGCGGTACGCGTCGACCTGACCGGCCGGCGTGTCGAAGACCCGGGCGATGCCTCGGGAGATCGTCGTGAACACCGGTCCGTACACCGCAGGGGTGTCGACCCACTTCGGTCCCACCAGCGGCCAGAGCTCGTCGCCACCGAACTCCACCGGCGTGTGCACGTAGGGATTCTCACCGTAGACCGCAGCGATGCGTCCGTAGAACGCGTAGGAGTAGACGTCGCGCGAGAAGAGGAGCGGCACCAAGGCGATCACGACGATGTTGGCGCCGACGGCGAGCACGACGACCGTGCGCAGCCGCACGGTGCCGAGCCACGTCTCGCGGAGCAGCACGAGGAACCCGGCGACCGCGAGGGCGGCGGCGAAGACGCCGACCGCGACGAGCCAGGAGCCTGTCAGCCGGTCGAGACCGATCGCGCTCGCCAGCCCCGTGAGCGGCCCGCCGGGCTCCGCGCCCGCGGGCAAGACCGGCTGGAACGGCGACCCCGGCGCGGCCGCGACGAGGGCACAGGCCGAGAACCCCGCGATCGCGAACACGATCGCTCGGGTCGCACCACTCGACGACGCCTCGGGGGAACGCGGATCGGGACGTGGCGAGCCGGACGGGGCCTCACCGGGACGCTGCACGGCGCCGACCGTATCACCGAGCGGTGGTCGTCCGGTCCTCGGAGCTCCCAGCCTCGCTGGGGCGTTCGAAGCGCCCGAAGATCGCCACCAACCCCACGAGGATCAGCCCCGGCACCGCCACCCAGACGACGCGCTCGAGCCACCACCTCGTCGTGCTCTCCTGCTCATGGCCGAGACCGAGCGGCCACAGCAGCAGCACGGCCAGCAGGAAGGCCGTCATGTGCCAGAGGAACAGCGTCATGATCACGCCGTTCACCACGATCGTGGCCTTCCAGACGCGCGCTCGCCGGAGCCACCTGGTGAGAGCCGGTCGCAGCAGCATCGCGGCGCCGATCGTCCACACGCCGCCGAGCAGGAAGCACAACGTCGGGGGGTAGGCGTTGGAGACGCGTTCCACGTCCGTGCCGAGCAGGCTCTTGGGGTAGTGCCCGATGCCCGGGAACCACTCGAACCGCACGTCGCCGAAGGGTCGGAAGACATCGGGGGTGGTCAGCACCACGAGGCCGCCGAGGCCGGCCACGACCATCGCCCAGTACGCGCGGCGGGGCCAGCGAAGCATCGAGCCGTCGCCGTAGGCGTGACCCAGCTGGTGCGGCAGGAGCAGCACGAACACCACGTTTGCCCATCGGGCGAGCGAGACCCCGCCGACGAAGCCGATCAGGTCGGCGAGCACCGCGCCGAGCAGCATCGTGGCCGGCACCCACAGGCCGAACCGCTCGTGCAGGCGGATCGTCACCGGCGCGATCACGACAACCACCAGGTAGATGGCCAAGAACCACAGCGGGCCGAAGGGCACCGTCGCACCCGGCGGCAGCATGCCGCGGAGCAGCGTCACGCCGCCCCACAGCCGAGGGCCGGTCGGCGCCCCGATCTCGAACAGGTGCAGCCCGACCATCACGACCGCCCAGACGCCGAGGAACACCAGCGACGGACGAAGCAATCGGTCGAGACGGCTCCGGACGAACGCGCCGCCGCTCTCGCCCCGGCGCATGAACGCCTGGTACGTCACGTAGTTCGAGAAGCCGCCGACGAAGAAGAAGATCGGCATCACCTGAAGGAACCAGGTCGCGAGCCAGAGGAACGACGTCACGCCGACCGCACTGTGCGTGCCGATCACGCCGTCCTGCCAATAGATCAGCCCGATCATCCAGTGACCGACGACGACCGCGATGATGCTCGCTGCCCGCAGGAAGTCGACCGCGCGATCCCGTGAGGCCGGTGTTCTCGCGACCATCTCGTCGATCTGCGCGCCCACACCGCGATACTGCGATACTGCACGCGTGAGTTCGAGCAGCGGCGACATCGGATCCGGACCCTGGCCCGAGCCCGACGAGGTCGACGCACGGGCAGAGGCGGAACGACTCGCCGCCCGGGCGGCCGCGGTGGCGACCGATCTCGATGCGTCCGGCGATCGTGTGGTCGATCACCTCGACGACATCGACGATCACGTCGCGGCAAGGGACGAGCGCACCGAGACGCAGGGCTCGAAAGGGGTCGCGCTCGCGGTCGCAGGTTTGAGTGTGGCGTACCTGCTGATCCTGCCCGTGCTGCTCGTGATCGGCATCTACACCTACATCACCGTCTACGCGATCGTGAAGGCGGTCGACTCGGGTCCGGACTCGACCCCGGACATGAGGAAGGGCCGGGCCGACGGCCCGACCCTTCCCGCCTCGGCGTTCGGTCAGACGGCCACCGGACGCCGAGGGACCGGCTCGACCGGCGTCGTGGGCGTGAACGTCGAGACGGTTGGAGGCGTCAGCTCCTCCTCCGGCTCCACGATCCGTCCTTCCTTGCTGTCACGCCACTTCATGTACACGTACACCGGGACACCGAGCATCAAGAGCATGAACCCCTTGAACACGATGTCGGACCCGGCACCCGCGATCGTCCACACGGAGTAGGCGAACGCCAGCAGCGCGATGCCCGCGTCGATCGCGAGTCGGCGGCCCTGGAATCGAGCCCGGTCCGCGAACAACAGGTACATCTGCGCCGCAGCGGAGTACGCGTAGGGGATCAGCGTGGTGAGCGTGGCCAGCAACAGGATGAACGTGAACTGGTCCACGAGGGACTTCGTGTAGTTCATCAACATGAGTCCGCTCAGCAGTAGCGAGCTCACGACCAGCCCGAAGACAGGCGTGCCGCTGCGCCCGGAGACCCGCGCGAACCGCTTGGGGAACAGCCCGTCGCGTGCCGCAGCGAGGGGCACGCGCCCCGTGAGCAGGATCCAACCGTTCAGGCATCCGAAGATGCTGACCAACGCGACCACCGCCACGGCGTCGTCCCAGTAGCCGGCGCCGCCGAATATCGCGGTGGCTGCGGCTGCGAACGGGCTCGCCGAATCCTGCAGCGTGGTCGCGGGGATCACGCCCATGATCGCGACCGTCGCCAGGATGTAGACGAGCGTGGTCGCGATCGTGCCGATCACGGTCGCACGCGGGATGTTCCGCTCGGGGTTCGCCACCTCTTCGGCCGGCACGGTCGCCGACTCGAGGCCGATGAACGCCCAGAGCGTGAGTGTGGCCGCCGCGGTCACGCCACCGAGCAGTCCGTCACCCATGCCCATCCCGTTCGGGGCGAAGGCGGTGTAGTTGCTGCCCTCGACGAAGAAGACCCCGATCAGGCCGATCGCGAGCAATGGGACGAACTTGAGCACGGTGGTCACGGCCTGCACCCAGCCTGACTCGCGCACGCCCAGGATGTTGACCAACGTGAGCAGCCAGACCAAGCCGATCCCGACGAGCGCGCCGTAGATCGCGGTCTCCGACAACATCGGGAAGAAGAACGCGAGGTAGCCGACGAAGGCGATCGCGAGCACGGCATTGCCGGCCCAGGCCGCGATCCAATAGCCCCACGCCGTCTGGAACCCGATGAAGTCACCGAACGCGCTCCGCGCGTAGACGTAGGGCCCTCCTGTGCGTGGATACGCACGGCCGAGGTTGGCGAACACCAGCGCCAGAACGATGGCACCGACGCCCGTGAACACCCACGCGAGCATCGAGCCCGCGCCATTCGTCACGCTCACCCCCGCCAACGCCGACGGCAGCGTGAACACCCCTGAACCGATCATGTTGCCGATCACCAGCGCCACGGCCATGAACAGCCCCAGGCGACCGAGCTTCCTCGTTCGACCGACCGTCGTGACGCCGTTCGGAGCCTGCGTCGTCTGCATCTCCCTCACCCCTTCCGAGCTGGAGATACCGGTCCACCATCACGCTACGTTTCGCCC
>Ga0247830_10000532_pt1 | contig 13853 bp, 16 predicted proteins | sample 12C_Control_Day5_FD_207766 | JGI IMG/M metagenome (GOLD analysis project Ga0247830, IMG submission 207766) | Soil microbial communities from agricultural site in Penn Yan, New York, United States - 12C_Control_Day5 | ecosystem: Environmental > Terrestrial > Soil > Agricultural land | place...
ACGTCCTCGATCGGCGCGCCCACGTAGTGCCGGAACGGGCGCCCGTCGGAGAGGCGGTACACGAAGACCTCGTCGCTGCCGGGGCGCGTGACCCACAGATGTCCGTGCGCGGCGCCGACGGTGCGCGGCGGCGGCGGCAGCTGGAGCTGCAGGCGTAGCAGCGGGCGGCACGACACCGCGTCCCACACCTCGAGCTTGCGGGCGAGGCCGAGCAGGACCTGATTGCGCTCGAGACCGACGGCGAACTCGACGCTGCCGCCCGGATCGATCGACTGCGCGGAGAGGGCTCGCCCCGCACCGCGCACGATCGTGACCTGCTTGCCGTCGGCGGACACGAGCGCGAGCCGCTGGCCGGTGACCGCGGCGAGCCGCATCGGTTGCTCCAGGTCGTGGCGCGCGACCGCGTCGAGGTACGGCGGCTGATACAGCGTGACCTTCGGCTCGGTGCGCGACACGACGGCGACCCCGGTGGGCGGGCCGACGAGCGCCACGTCGATGTCATCGCTCTCGAGGTCGAGCTGGCCGACCGCGGGCGCCGCGCCGCTGGCGAGCAGCACGAGCTGGCGCTCGCGCCGCAGCGTCGCCCACTGCCCGTCGAGCGAGGTCGCGAGCGCTTGCGTCACTTGGGCCCGAAGCTGCGGATCAGCTTGACCAGCTCGTCGACGACGGCGGGCTTGTCCTTGAGCTGCTGCTGCGCGGGCATCGCCGGGCTCTTGCCGACCGCCTGGCCACCTTCGAGGATGATCTTCTTGATGTCGTCGTCGGTGACGCTCGCCTGCCACGCGGCGTCGGTGTAGTTGCGGGGCCGCGGCGTCAGGCTCGCCGAGGCGGGGCCGTCACCGGCGCCGCTCGGGCCGTGGCAGGCTGCGCACACGGTCGCGAACACCTGCTTGGCTTCGGCGGCGGGGTCGCCGGCGGGGGCGCTCGGGGCACCGCCACCGCCACCGCCGCCCGGCCCGGTCTCCGCCGGTGCATTGGGGGCGCCCGAGGACGGCGCGGGCGGCTTGTCACCCTTGCCGCACGCGATTGCCGAGAGGGACAGGACGGCCACGCAGAGGATGCGACGCATGGCCCGAGGTTACTCGACAGGATCCTTGCGCGTCCACGCGCGGACGAGCTTGCCGTTGTCGACGGTCAGCTTGACCTCGTACAGCGACGTCTGCTGGTCACAGTCGAGATCGCCGACCGCGCGCACGATCGCCGAGGTGCCGCTCGGGTCGGGCAGGTACTGGTAGGTGTAGCGATACGTGCCGTCGATCGAGAACCCGAGCTGACGCCAGCCCGGCGCCTTCCACAGCTCGGGATCCTCGGCGCACGTGCCGCCCTGATCGCAGCAGCTCGGCACCGGCGTCGGACCGGCGGAGAGCGGGGGCAGCTTGCCGGTCTCCGCGAAGACGCGCGCGACGCGATCGGCGAGATAGCCGACGAGGTCCTCGGCCTCCTGCGCGCGGCCATTGGCATCGCACGCGCGCTTCGCAGCGGGGCAGGTCGCGATCGCGCACAGCGCCGCGAGCAACACGACGTAGCGGAGCCGGCGCAGCCACATCTAGCGCCGCCCCTCGACGCGACGGGCGAACCGCTCGACGATGCGCGCCGTCACGCGCGGCGCCTCGAGCTGCGGCGCGTGACCGACGCCGCGCATGACCACGAGCTCGGCGCGCGGCAGCGCCTGCACGAGGTCCTCGGCGACGGCCTTGGAGATGATGCGGTCCTGCTCGCCGTGGATCACGAGCGCCGGCTGATCGATGCGGCCGAGCTCGCGCGGCACGCCGGCCGGATCGTCGCCGGCGAGCACGAACCCGCGGAACAGCTTGTGCAGCGTCGGGGCGCGCCGCGCGCGTTCGGTGATCACGTGGCGCAGCACCGCCTTGCCGACGGGCGGCGGCTGCTCGAGGACGATCTCCATGAACTTGTCGATGTCCTGCTCGGCCGGGATGAGCGGGTTGTCGCCGCCGATCCACGCGCGCGCGGGGCCGTCGTGGACATCGCGCCCGACCGAGGCGACGAGGACGATGCCCGCGACGCGATCGGGCCACGACACCGCGAGCCGCAGCGCGACGCCGCCGCCCATCGAGTTGCCGCACACGATGACGCGATCGAGGCGCGCGTGATCGAGGCAGCGCAGCACCGCCTCGGCGTGATGACGGATGCTCGCCTCCGTCTCGGGGACGTCGGCCGAGGCACCGTGGCCCGGCAGATCGACGGCGAGCGTCCCGCGCGAGCGCGCGACGAGCGCGCTGAGCAACAGCCACGTCTCCTTGTCGCCACCGAAGCCGTGCATGCACGCGAGCGGCAGCCCGCGCTTGCCGGGCCGGAACGCGTAGGTCACGCCGTTCGGCGTGGCCTGCGTGCGCAGACCCGCAGCCACGGCGACCGCGCGCTGCATCGCGCGCAGCTGCAGGCCGCCCAGGGCGACCTCGAGCTCGCTGCGAAAGGCGTTCACGGAGGCGCGAGCTTACCCCAGGCGGGCACGGCATCGAGCACGCGCAAGACGTTGGCGCCGAGGATCTTCTCGAGCACGCGCGTCGACACGCCGCGCCGGCTGAGGGCGACCGTGAGGTTGGGCATCGCGGCGACGTCCTCGAGGCCGACCGGGGGCACGACGAAGCCGTCGAAGTCCGAGCCGAGGGCAGGGACGTCCTCGCCGGCGACGTCGATCACGTGGAGGATGTGATCGACCACCGATTCGATCGACGCCGAGCCGAGGTACTTGCGAGAAAAGATGACACCGACGCAGCCGCCCTTGTTCGCGACGGCGCGGATCTGCTCGTCGTCGATGTTGCGCCAGTGCTCGTGCACGCCGAGCACGCCGGTGTGCGAGACCATCGGAGGCAGCGTCGCGAGCTCGAGCGCCTCGAAGTAGCCCTTGCGGTTGATGTGCGCGAGATCGACGATCACGCCGCACCGCTCGCACTCGCGCACCACGTCGCGCCCGAACCCGGTGAGCCCCTCGAGCGAGTCGGCGCCGCGCCCCTTCGCCGGCCGGCCGATCGCGTTGGCCGAGAAGTGCAGCAGCCCGAGGTAGCGCACGCCGCGCCGCGAGAACGCCTCGATCGTGTCGAGCGTGCCCTCGAGCGCTTGGCCGCCCTCGATGCCGCCGAGCGCGGCGATCTTGCCGGCCCGCTTGGCGGCGCGGACCTCCTCGCCGGTGCGCGTCCACGCGAGCTGCTCCGGGTGCTTGGTCATCGCGCGATCGAGCGCGTCGAGCTGCGTGGTCACCGCCTTCGCGCAGCCGCGCTCGGGGTACGGCGTGGTCCAGAAGCTGAAGAACTGCCCGGCGACGCCGCCTTCGCGCAGGCGCGGCAGATCGACGTGGCCGAATACGTTGATGGCACTAGGCATCGGCCGGTCGTGGCGCAGCGCGAGGTCGTAGCCGAGCTTGTCCATGAGCTTGGCGGTGTCGGCGTGCAGGTCGAGGACGTGCACCTCGTCGTGCAGCGCCTTGGCTTCGTCGAGCGTGAGGCTCACGGGATCAGCCTAACGCATCAATACCCGAGGTTGCGCTCGACGGGGCGCCGGATCCGTGGGAAGTCTCCGCACTAGAGGAGAGTGTGATGCGTCCTGTGCTCGTGGCGATGGTGTCTGTGGCAGTGGCGGTGAGCCCGGCGGCGGCCGAGACGTTCGGGGGCTGGCAGTACAAGACCCCCAAGGGCTTCACGCTCGAGACGGTCGGCGACCACCTCGCGTTCACCAAGGTCACCGCGCCGACGTTCTGCTCGCTCGCGCTGTTCGCGACCCGGGCGACCGAGGAGGTGGTGGTCAAGGAGCAGGCGCGCGAGTGGCAACGCGTCGTCGCGGACAACTTCACCACGACCGGCGTGCGGCGCGCGGCCACGAGCAAGACCAAGCGCGCGTTCGGCGTGCAGCCCACGCTCGCGTCGATCAAGGACGCCGATGGCAACGAGTTCGCGGCGCAGCACTACGCCGTGACGCTACCCGGCATGATCGCGAGCGTGCTGCTCACGTCGAGCACGCCCGCCTCGCTCGCGAAGTGCAAGCCCGTCGCGAAGGCGTTCCTCGACTCGCTCGCGATCGACGCGCCGAGCACCGTGTCCGACGATCCCGAGGCGCGCGTCGAGACGCCGGTTGGCCGCTGGGCGGTGGGCGCGAGCGACCTCGCGGCGGACGCGGTCGTCCGCGAGTACACGTTCGCCGCCGACGGCACGTACCGCTTCCGCAGCCAGACCACGGGCGGCAAGCTCAAGCCCGAGCAGTGGCGCGTCGTCGACGAGACGGGCAAGTACACCGTCGTCGGTAACCAGCTCACCCTCGCACCCGCCACGGCGGCCAGCACGCTGCATGACGAGACCGGCGCCAGGCCGGCGAGCAAGGTCCCGCTCGAGAAGACCACGTACACCTGGAGCAAGCGGTACTTCCCGGCCACCAACGCGTGGACGTTGCGGCTCGTGCCCGCCAAGAAGACCGCGCGTGACGGCGAGCTGCCCGCCGACGAGCGCTACACCTACTCCGACGGCGTTCAGCCCGCGTGGAAGCAGGACGCGCCTCCGCCCGCCGAGCCGGCCGCGGACGCGCCCAGCGACGGCGAGTAAGGCGAGGTAAAACTCGCGGATGACGCTCGCGCTGCAAGATCGCTACGCGCCCCAGGGCCGCTGCTTCGGGTGTGGCCCCGCCAACACCCAGGGGTTGCGCATCAAGAGCCACCCGCTCGAGGATGCCCTCGGCGCCCACGTGGTGTGTGACTTCACGCCCGCGCTGCACCACGAGGCATTCGAGAACGTGCTCAACGGCGGCATCATCGGCACCGTCCTCGACTGCCACATGAACTGGACGACGATCTTTCACCTCATCAAGCAGGGGAACCTCGACCACGCGCCGCCGTGCGTGACCGCGGAGTTCAAGGTCGTCCTCAAACGCCCGACGCCGATGGGGCCGGTCCACGTCGACGCGCACGTCGTCTCGTCCGGCGAGGACCGCGCGACCATCGAGGCGACCATGACCGCGGGCGGCAAGGTGACGGCGATCGGCACTGGCACGTTCATCGCGGTCAAGCCGGGCCACCCCGCGTACTTCCGCTGGTAGCCCGCCGTAGACCCGATCGAACGGGCGTGGAGCCCGATGGGACGGCCGTATAATCCTGATTGGACGGCCACTGAATCCTGATTAGACGGCGCTTGCTTCCCGATTGGACGAGCGTACACTCCTGATTGGACGGCATGGAGTCGGTGTACCCTCGCTTTGCGCAGGCCCGCGTCCACCGTGCGTTGCTCGATACGCCGGTGACGCTCCTGAATGGACCCAGGCAGTGCGGTAAGACGACCTTGGTTCGTGACCTCGTGGGTGGTCGGCGAACCTATCTGACGCTCGACGACGACACGGTCCTCGCGGCCGCGCGGACGGATCCAGCCGGATTTCTCCGTGGGCTCGATCGCGCTTCGATCGATGAGGTCCAACGTGCCCCCGAGTTGCTTCGCGCGATCAAGCGCGCGGTGGACGAGGATCGTCGTCCGGGACGATTCCTGCTGACGGGCTCGGCGGATCTGCTCGCGCTTCCACTGGTGTCCGAGAGCCTCGCCGGCCGGATGGAGACCGTCACGCTACTTCCCCTGTCTCGGGCCGAGCTCATGCGCCGGAAGCCGTCCTTCCTCGATCAGGCTTTCGAGGGGCGTGCTCCGCGGCCAACCTCGTCCGTCGTCGGTGATGAGCTCCTCGAGGTCGTGGTCGCCGGCGGTTATCCCGAGATGCTCTCGCGAACGTCAGTGCGCCGCACGGCCTGGGCAAGGCAGTACACGCGAGCGGTGATCACGCGCGACGTGCGCGACATCGCCGAGGTCGAGCGTCTCGACGACATGCCACGTCTGCTGCGCGCCTTCGCTCACCACGCAGGCCAGCTGCTGAATGCTACGGATCTTGGCGGCCAGCTCGGACTCGATGCCAAGACCGTACGTCGCTACCTCGGGATCCTCGAGCAGGTATATCTCGTGCGCAGAGTCGAGCCATGGTTCTCGAATCGGCTCAAGCGGCTGGTCAAGACGCCCAAGCTGCACTTCCTCGACTCGGGGCTGCTCGCAGCCTTGCGCGGTACGACCGAGGAGCGGCTGCGCGGCCAGCGCGAAGGCCTGGGGCCACTGCTGGAGACCTTCGTGTTCGGCGAGGTGCTCAAGCAGATCGGGTGGAGCGACCACGAGATCGCGATCCATCACTATCGCGACAAGGATCAGTACGAGGTCGATCTGGTGCTCGAGCGTGACGATGGCGCGGTCCTCGGTCTCGAGGTCAAGGCGTCCGCCACGGTGACCGCACAGGATTTCGCGGGCCTCCGTCGCCTCGCGGCGGCGTGCGGGGATCAGCTCGTCCTCGGCGCGGTTCTCTATGACGGGGAGACGACCGTACCGTTCGGGCCGCGCCTCCACGCGATTCCGCTCGGCGCGCTGTGGCGATAGGCTGCCGTCCGATGCGGGTTCCGCTGTTCGACATGCGCACCGAGCTGGCGCCGTTGCGCGCCGACCTCGACGCCGCGATCGCGCGGGTGCTCGATAGCGGAACGTTCATCGGCGGCCCCGAGGTCGAGGCGTTCGAGCGCGAGCTCGCGGCGGCGGCGGGCGTCGCGCACGCGGTCGGGACGAGCTCGGGCACGGATGCGCTGCTCGCGCTGATGATGGCGCTCGGCGTCGGGCCGGGCGACGAGCTGGTGACCACGCCGCTGACGTTCTTCGCGACCGCAGGAGCGCCCGCCCGCGTGGGGGCGCGCGTGGTGTTCGCGGACGTCGACGACGCGACCCTGTGCCTCGATCCAGCGCGTGCGCTCGCGGCGTGCGGCGCGCGCACGAAGGCGATCGTGACGGTGCACCTGTACGGGCATCCGGCGGTGGTGCCCGCGGCGCCGTGCCCCGTGATCGAGGACGCGGCGCACACGCTGACGGAGCTGCCGCTGCGCGGGCTCGCCGCAGCGTACTCGATGTTCCCGACGAAGAACCTCGGCGCGCTCGGCGATGCAGGTGCCGTCGTCACCGCCGATCCCTCGCTCGCCGAGCGCGTGCGCCTGCTCCGCACGCACGGCGCACGGCCGAAGTACCACCACGTCGCCGTCGGCGGGAACTTCCGCCTCGACGCGCTACAGGCGGCCGTGCTGCGCACCAAGCTGCCGCACGTGCCGGCGTGGACCGCCGCGCGCCGCGCGCACGCGGCGACGTATCGCGCGCTCCTCGCGCAGGCGAAGCTGCCGCCCGAGCTGCGGCCGCCCGCCGACGACGCGGCGCACGCCTATCACCAGTTCTGCATCCGCGCCCCGCGCCGCGACGCCCTGCGCGCGCACCTGCAGGCCGCGGGCATCGGCACCGAGATCTATTACCCGGAGCCGCTCCACCTCGCGCCGTGCTTCGCCGACCTCGGCTACCGCGCCGGCTCGTTGCCGATCGCCGAGCGCGCGTGCACCGAGCTGCTCGCGTTGCCGATCCACCCCGCGCTCGCCCCCGGGGCCGAGCAGTACGTCGTCGACCAGATCGCCGCGTTCTACGCGCGATGAGGAGCGGAGACCGTCAGTCTTCGACGGCGCGCACGCTGAGAGCGCGCGCATCGTAGGTCCCGATCTCGATCAGATACGACCAGCGACCACTCTCGAGCGGCTCCCCGTAGTAGTCGATGACCTGGTACTGGAAGACGTCGTCGCCGATGGCGAGGCGCACGCTCGTGTAGGGCACGGCGTTAGGCGAGTCCACATAGTCGGTACACACGCCCGACGTGAGGGGCGCGCGCTCCGACTCCCGGTCCCACTCGAGCCACACGAAGTCGTACGGCGTCGCGTTGCAGACGCGCGTCTCGACGTCGCTACACGCCGCTACGAACCCGAGCACCAGCATCGCGAGGCGATCCATGGCGGGATCCCACAGGAGGCGAGCGCTCGACGAATCGAGCGCTCGCGCTCGGCGTTGCCGCCCCGTTCAGGGGCCGCGCTTGCGCGGCTTCGCGCGTGCGGGCCGTGCCGCGTGGAAGTGCGGGCCGTGGATCGTGCAGCTGGGATACCGCGCGAGGATCGCCTTCGCGTCGGCGAGCGCGAGCGCGCCGTCGCGATCGTCGGAGCGCTGGAACGGCGCGCCGACGTCCGCCGGGAAGAACGACACCGTCGAGATCCCCGTGCTCTCGTCAACCGAGATGAAGATCCGATCGGGCGAACCCCGCAGGGAAGGGCGTTCCATCACCGGCCGCGCCGTCCGCCGCCGCCGAACCCACCGCGGCCGCCGCCACCGCCACCGCCGCCGAAGCCACCGCGTCCGCCACCGCCGCCACCACCACCACCCGAACGACGCTCCTCGGCGATGTCGACGCGCAGGGCGCGACCCTCGAGGTCCTGGCCGTTGAGGTCCTGGATCGCCTTCTGGGCGGCCTCGGCCGACGCCATCTCGACGAACGCGAAGCCGCGCGACTGGCCGGTCATCCGATCGAGCATCAGGTTCACGGCCTTGACCTCTCCCGAGGTCTGGAACTTCTTGAGGAGGAGATCCTCGGTGGTGTGGAACGACAGGTTTCCGACGTACAGGCGATTCGACATTGCTCTCTCTCGATCAGGCCCTCTGGTCACTGGACGCCCCTGGAGCCTCGGGGGCGCTTGTCCCGCAGCCGATCATCCGGCCGCGTCGCCCACGCTGGATCGCCGTCCTCCGGGAGCGGCGGTTCAGAAACGAACGTGCCGCTCGTGTACCACGATCAGCGCCTCGCGCCCATGCGATCGCGCGCGACCTCGAGCACGGCGAGGGCGCTATCCACGCGATTGAACGGGGGCATCACATAGGCCCCGGCCACCCGGTGCTTGACCGCGGCGAGCGCCTCCTGCGCGATCTTGATGCCTTCGGCGCGCGCGGCCGGGCCACCGCCGACCTTCGCCATGCGCTCGCGGTACTCGGTCGGGATGGCCATCCCGGGGACCTCGTTGTGCAGGAACTCCGCATTGCGATGCGACGCGAGCGGCAGGATGCCGACCATGATCGGCAGGCCGAGCGGCCCGACGTCATCGAGGAAGCGCTCGAGCGTGCGCGGGTCGTAGACCGGCTGGGTCATCACGAGCTCCGCGCCCGCCAGCTTCTTGTCCTCGAGCCGGCGCAGCTCGCGATCGCGATCGTGTGCGGCGGGCTCGGCGCCGGTCGCGAGCACGAACGACGTCGGCTCGCACTCCTTGCCGGCTGGATCGACGCCGGCGTTGAGTCCGGCCGCGATGCGCAACAGGCCGATCGAGTCGACGTCGTAGACCGGCGTCGAGAACGGGTAGTCGCCCATCTTCGGCGGGTCGCCGGTGATGATGACGAGGTTGCGCAGCCCGAGCGCCTGTGCGCCGAGCAGGTGCGCGATGAGGCCGAGGAAGCTGCGGTCGCGCGCGCACACGTGCAGGATCGGCTCGACCTGCGTCTCGCCCGCGAGCCGCGCGCACACCGCGACGTTGGCCATCCGCGCCGAGGCGCGCGGACCGTCGGCGATGTTGACGACGTCGACGCCGCCCGCGATCAGCTCGTTGACCTGCTGCTTGGTCTTCGTCAGATCGCTGCCCGCCGGCGCGGTGAGCTCGACGGACACCGCCCACTCGCCGCGCGCGATGCGAGCGCCGAGCCGGCTGCGTTCGGCGAGCGGCAGCTTCGCGACCGGCGCCGGTTTCGGCGTCGAGGTGGTGATCGACGCGCTCGCCGGCGTATCGAGCGCGATGCGCTCGTCGAGGTTCTCGCCGCGCAGCATGCTGCGCGGCGCCGAGCATCGCGCGCGTGTGCGCGGGCGTCGTCCCGCAGCAGCCGCCGACCATGCGCACGCCGCTCTTCAGCATGCGGCGCGCGAACACGCCGAAGTGCTCGGGGTTCGCGACGTACAGCGTCCGCCCCTCGACGGAGGCGGGCAGGCCGGCGTTGGGCTGCGCGATCACCGGCTTGCCGCGGCCGACCATGGCGATCGTCACCTGATAGAGCTCGGCGGGCCCGATGCCGCAGTTGCCGCCGATCACGTCGGCGCCGGCGGCGATCAAGCGATCCGCGATCTCGCCCGGTGCGAGGCCGCCCTCGGCCTTGCCATGGGCGTCGAACACCATCATCGCGATCGCCGGCACCTTGGGCCCGCGCTGGCGCGCGACCTCGAGCGCGACCTCGAGCTCGAGGATCGACGAGAACGTCTCGAGCATGATCGCGTCGACGCCCGCGAGCACGAGCGTGTCGATCTGCTCGGCGAGCGCGAACCGCGCCAGCTTGCGCTCGCTCGCGCTCGCCACGCCGAACCGCACGCCCGTCGGGCCGACCGCGCCGGCGATGTAGGCGCGCTCGCCGGCCGCGCTGCGCGCGAGATCGACGGCGGTGCGATTGATCGCGGCGGCCTGCTCGGCGAGCCCGTGCCTCGCGAGCGCCATCCGGTTCGAGCCGAACGTGTTGGTCTCGATCATCTCGGCGCCGGCGTGCACGTAGTCCTCGTGCACGCGACGGATCAAGTCCGGCTGCGACAGGTTCAGCTCGTCGTAGCTGCGCGTGTGCAAGATGCCGCGCTCGTACAGCAGCGAGCCCATCGCGCCGTCGAGGAGCAGCGGGCCGCTGGCGATCGCCTCGGCCAACGAGGGACGGCGCACGCTCACGGGCGGCGCTCGCGACCGGTGAAGCCGAGCCCACCGAGCTGACGTCGCACGGCGCGCAGCGCATCGCCGCGCCCGACCTGCGCGAGGTGTCCGCCGTGAAACCACGAGATGTCGACGCCCCAGTGCGCGGCGAGCGCCTCGGCCTGGTCCGGCGGCGTGATCCGGTCGCCGCGCCCGGCGACGACGGCCAGCCGCTCGCGCGGCAGACGCACCGGCCGGGTCGTCGGCGTGTGCACCGCGAACGCGTCGGAGAGGAGGTCCTCCGTGATCCCGGCCTTCGCCGCGCGCAGCAGCGATGCGCTGTGCTCGCCGTGCCGCCACATCAGGCGCGCCATCGACACCGCCGGGATCATCGCCACCGCGAAGTCGACGCCGCCGGGGTCGCTCGGTCCGGCGACGCTCGCCCACAGGGCGGTGGTGTAGCCGCCGAGGCTCATGCCCATCGCACCGACAGCGGACGCACCGCGCGCGCGCAGGAACAGCGCCAGCGCGCGGAGGTCATGGATCGCCTGGCCGAAGCCCTCGTTGGTGCGCAGCGGGTTCGTCGACGGGAACAAGGCGCCCGAGGCACCGAGTCCGGTCCCCGGCGCGCGCGCGGCATGGAACGGCAGCACGAACGCGGCGACGTCGAAGCCGTGGCGCAGCCAGTACGGCACCACGAACGAGCGGTACTCGAGCCAGTAGCTGCCGCCGCCCCAGCCGTGCAGGAGCACGATGGTCGGCCGGCCGCGATCCGAGGTCCACCAGCGCGCGTGCGCCGTCAGGTTCTCGCGGACGCACAGGTGCAAGTCGCGCGCGTCGGGGTGGAACGGGTCGTACTCCGACGCATACGCCAGGTCGACGACGTGCGTGCCGTGCGGACCCTCGCCCTGCGAGCTCAGCTTGATGTCCGGCGGCGGCGGGGTAGGGAAGAACGGGCTCGGCGCCCCCAGCGTGCCGGCGTTGTAGGTCGCGGCGAGCTCGAGCAGGCCCTGCCGCGCATTCGGGTCGAGCGCGTGCGTACGCGGGGCCATCCGGCGCTCCATGAAGCGCACGACGCCGCGGTCGAGGACCGCGCTGGCTCGCGTGAACAGGTTGGACACGTTACCCACACCCTACCGCAATTCCAAGCAACTGAATTCGTTCCGCGCTATCACGTCCACATGCTGACGATGCGGCATGTGCTCGCGGTTTCTCTGGTCGCAGCGCTGGCGGGTCCGGCAGGCGCCGATACGTTCGGCGGGTTCTCGGGCGTCGATCGGCCCTACCTGGTCAACCAGGACAAGGTGTGTGCGCCGCTGCCCGTCGTGGCGGGAGCCGCCAAGGGTGCGCCGAGCTGCCAGAAGGCGGGCGCCGATGTCGTCGCGAAGCTGTCGATCAAGGATCCCATCGTCCAGCGCGGCGACAAGGCGAGCTTCGCCGCCACCGCCGCCGGCCGCACACTGACGGTGACCGGGTCGATCTCGGCCCGGGCCGGCGACAAGCTGGTCACGTGGGAGGCCATCGATCCGATCGGCAAGGTGGTCGAGGTCTACGCGAGCCAGTACGACGATCGCGTCGCCGTCGCGTACACCACGCGGCGCATGGGCAAGGAGGTCACCGACATCGTCGCGTTCGATCTCGGCAAGCCCTCGGTCGCGCGCCCGCAGCCCGACCCGACGGCCGTGACGCCGCCTCCGACGACGACCGCGCCCACCGTCGATCCTGCCGTCGAGAAGGCGGCCGCCGCTGCGCGCAAGGTGTCCAAGGGCAAGGCGCTCGCCGCGTGGAGGAAGGTGCTCGACCTCGACGCGGGGAACCCCGAAGCGCACTACCGCATCGCCGCCGCGCAGCTCGCGAGCAAGGCCTCCGCCGACGCGCTCGCGACGATCGCCAAGCTCGCGGGCTCGGCGCGGCCCGACGCGATCGAGTGGCTCGTCGAGGCGCGCTTCGATCCCGCGTTCGCAGCGCTGCGCTCCGATCCGCAGTTCCGCAAGGCGGTCGGCCTCGATCGCAAGGCGGCGACGACCTACGAGCGCCTCATGGGCTTCGGCGGGCAGTGGGAGCAGACCGGTACGAGCTGCGATCAGGCGGAGGTGCGGTTCGCCGCGACCCGCGACCGCGTCGTCCGCATCCGCGTGATCACGCGCTGCCAGGGCTCGACGATGAACCTGCCGTTCAAGGGCACCTGGCGGCTCGACGGGGATCGCGTCGTGCTGACGCTCCCGACCAAGGGCAAGCAGGTGACCGACGCCGACGAGGCCGCGTGTGTGTTCGAGCCCGCGGGCGATGAGGACGCCTTGCGCTGCAGCCTCGGCCGCGACCTCGGCTTCGTGGTTCTCCCCGCCCGCCGGTAGGGGCGGCCCCTACGTAATCGCGCTCACGGTGAACCCGTCGTGAACGGAGGAACCGTCCCCGGCCACTAAGCAGGACGGATATGCTCCCGCGAGTGAGGCGCGAGACGGGCTCGACGGCTGCGCTCGGACCGGCCGACGAGGCCGATCTGATCGCGCGCTGCCGCACCGACGACCGCACCGCGCACGACGAGCTGTACCACCGCTATCGCCGGCAGGTCGCCGCGAACCTCTATCGCGTCCTCAACGACCGCACCGATCTCGACGATCTCGTGCAGGAGGTGTTCGTGATCGCGTTCCGCGGGCTCGACAAGTTCCGCGGCGATGCCCGGCTGTCGACCTGGCTGTACCGGATCTGCGTCAACGTCGCGCTCGGACGGATCCGCACGCGCCGGCGCCGCCCGTCCGCGATCGGCGTCGCCGACCTCGATGCCACGGCGGTCGACCCGAGCCTCGTCGAACGCCCCGAGACGCCCGAGCGCACGCTGCAGCGCCAGCAGGATCGCGATCGCGTGTATCGCGCCCTCGAGCAGCTCGCGCCCAAGAAACGCGTCGTGCTCTACCTGCACGAGATCGAGGGCCGCGACCTCAAGGACATCGCGTACCTCGTCGACTCGAACCCGGTCACCGTGCGTACGCGCCTGTTCTACGCGCGCCGCGAGTTCTACCGCTTGATCGCGGGCGACGCCGCGCTCGATCCGCCGCCGATGGGCGGCGAGGAGGGCGAGGCATGAGCCGCCACGTCGCGCCACAGACGTGGGCCGACGCGTTCGCGGGCCGGCTGTCCGACGACGAGCGCGCCGCGATCGAGCAGCACGCGGAGGGGTGCGAGAAGTGCGCGCGTTCGCGGGCGCGGGTCGGCCGGGCGAGCGACAGCTTCGCGTCGCTCCGCGCGCAGACCGCGCCCGAGCTGCCGTGGGATGCGGTGCGTGCGCGCGTGCACTGGACGGTGTCCAAGGAGAGACGGGCGCGCACGCACCGCATCCCAC
>Ga0247830_10000533_pt1 | contig 13853 bp, 10 predicted proteins | sample 12C_Control_Day5_FD_207766 | JGI IMG/M metagenome (GOLD analysis project Ga0247830, IMG submission 207766) | Soil microbial communities from agricultural site in Penn Yan, New York, United States - 12C_Control_Day5 | ecosystem: Environmental > Terrestrial > Soil > Agricultural land | place...
GGGCATCGTCGGTCCGCCGTACGTAGAAGCCGCCGCGGCCGGAGCCGAACGCGTCATTGCGGCTCTTGCCGAGGATCACGTCGGCGAGCGGCTTGCCCTTGTCGTCGAGGATGCGGACCTGGCGCGACTTGGCGTCCTTGCCCGTGGGATCTTCCAGCTCGAGCAGGCTGTAGCGATCCTTGTTCGCCGTCTTCGGATCGATGAGCTGCGCGTTGGCGAGTTGCAGCACTAGCGTGCGCGCCTTCTCCGCGTTGGCAGGGTAGCCGGCGCGCTCCTTGATCTTCCATTGCTCGCCTGCGCGTTCGACGGTCAGCTTCTTGTCGCCCTGAGCGACTTCGATGGCGCCAACGGTGTTCACCGCGCGTTGCAACTCGGGGACGAGCGGCTGGCCTTCGATGCGGCCCGGCGAGAAGCGATTGGCGGACGCGTACAGCACCGCAGCGAGCAGGACTGCGACAAGGGTGACACCAGCCAGTGCCGTGAACTGTTTCGGTTGGATCACGTTCGGCTCCCGGTATCTTTAGTCGGACGGACGGTTGCGGCGGCGCTGGGCGATGCCGACGGCCAGGCCGCCGAAACCGATGGCCAGCGGGATGGCGGCCACGTTGAAGAACTTGAGCCAGCCGCCCAGCCGGTCGATGTCCTGGCGCAACGCCAGCTTGACGTCGCGCAGCTCGCGCCGGACGCCGATCATCTCCCCGCGCGCCGTCTCGATGGTCTGCTTGTCGGCGTCGGACAGGATCAGATTGCCGCCCTCCCCACCCTTGGTCTCCATCTTGGCGACCTTGTCCTGCAGTTCTTTGAGCTGGGCGACCAGCGTCTGCTCCTTCTCGCGGAAGCGGCGCTCCGCGTCGCGGCGGATCTCGCTGACCATCTCGAAGGGCCGGTCGTTGATACCGCGGCCTCTGAGGCCGGCCAGTGCCTCGCCGCCGGACAGGTTCTCCAGCGCATTGAGAACGAATGCCGCGTTGTGCGCCTGCGGCACGGCTACCTGCTGGCCGAGGAAATCACGCACCTCGACCCAGAACTGGTCGTTCAGCATGTCGCTGTCGGCAACGACGACAATGTTGATCTTGCCGCCGGCGATAGACGGCTTGTCGGGCTCGGCCGCCTTGGCGTCTTTCGTATCCTTCGTCTCGGCCTTCGATGCCTCCGCCGGTTTGTCCTTGGCGTCCTCGGGCTTAGCCTCGGGAGGCTTGGGCCTGCCGTCGGGAAATGCGCTCTTGGCCTCGCCGCCGATGCGCGCCGCCAGCATCAGCGGCTTGCCGGCGGATTTGAAGTCGCGCAGCAGGGCTAATGGATCGGGCTGGAAGCGTAACTTCTCCGCATCCAGCTCGCCGCCCTTCGCCGTGGTCTCGATGATGGGTGTGACATCTGTTGTGGCGCCTTCGGCCTTGGTCAGGACGCCGGTGCTCGCTAGGTGCAGCCGCTCGATGCTGGCGGCCAGCACGTCCTTCTCGTTGATCTGGTTCTTGTCGATCTGCAGCCAGCCGAGATAGTCGGTAACAACGGGGCGCCGGCCGCCGCCGAACTGCACGCGACGCGCCAGCGCCGGATCGCCGGCGGCCTTGGCCGGATCGAGGCTGACGCCCCAGGCTTTCATTAACTTGAGCAGCTCGGCATTGGGCCCAGCTCCCGGCATCGGCATGCCCATCATGCCGCCCTGGGCCGGACTGGTTTCGGTTACGGGATCGACGAAGGCGAGGATACGGCCACCGCCGAGCGCGAACTGGTCGATGGCGTAGGCGGCGTCTGCCGTCAGCTCGGGCTGCACCAGCATCAGCACGTCGATATCCGCCGGCACGGACTTGATGTCCGGCTGCAGGGTGCGCACCTCGAAAAACTCGCGGATCTGCTCCATCACCATCCAGGGCTGGGCCGGCTGGCGCATCGGCTGCATGGGGTTCATGCCGCCGTCGATAGGGATACCAGCGATGAGCCCGACCACGCGTTTCTTAGGATTGGCTAGACCGTTGATGAGCTTGGTCAAGTCGTACTCGAGAAAGCGCTCGCGATCTGGCGAGAAGAACTCGACAGAGGCATCGTTGTCGGTGGTGTTGGACGCAACCATGCCGAAGTAGCCGGTCTCGCCGTCCTGGTTGAGCCGCACGCCTCTGAGCCCGCTGGCGACTGCGCGGTCCTCTACATCGGAGAAGGCCTCCGGCTCCAGAAACGCGAGTTGAAGCTTGCCGTTTGACAAGTCGCGGTACTGCTCCAGCAGCGCCTTCACGCGCTCGAAATACTTGCCATAAAGGGGCGCCACTTCGCCGAGCTTTCGCGTGTAGTAGACGCGCAGATTGACTGGCTCCTCCATCTTGGCGAGCACTTTCCTGGTGCCGTCCGAGATGGTGTAGAGGTGGTCCGCGGTCAGGTCCGCCTTGACGTTCTTGAACAGCAACGCCGACAGCAGGTTGACCGCCAGCAGCAGCACGGCGGCCAAGCCGATGGCGCCCCACGCCAGCGTCGAGCGGTCGAGCCGGGCGGCGGCGCGCACCAGTTCGCCCGGTGCGATGAGCGTCCAACCGGAAATGCCGTGTCCGACCTTCGCGGCCTTGGCGCGCCAGTCGGGAGTTGCCGGAGAAGCCATGTGCTTTTTCCTTCAGGCGGCTTTGCGCTGCTCGACGACGATGACGTTGGCGAACAGGAAGAAGGCGATCACCGACGCGTAGAAGATGAGGCTCGGCAGGGCGAACACGCCCTTGGCGATTTGGTCGTAGTGATTGAGGAAGCTCATCGAGATGATGGCCTGGACCAGGAAGCTCGGCGCCCACGGGCGGAAGAAGTTCAGCACCAGCTCGGCGCCGCTCATGACGAACAGGAAGCAGATGGTGGCGGCGACGATGAAGGCGATCACCTGGTTCTTGGTGAGCGCTGAGATGCAGGAGCCGATGGCGAGGAAGGCGCCGGCCATCAGGAAGCTGCCGACGTAGCCGGCGAAAATGACGCCGTTGTCCGGGTTGCCGAGGATGTTGACGGTGATCCACATCGGGAACGTGAGGGCGAGCGCCACCCCGATGAAGATCCACGCCGCAAGGAACTTGCCGAGAATGGCTTCCGTGGTCGTGATCGGCAGCGTCATCAGTAACTCGATGGTGCCGGCCTTGCGCTCCTCTGCCCACAGCCGCATGGCGACAGCTGGCACCAGCAGCAAATAGAGCCAGACGTGGTAGAGGAAGAAGGGCTGCAGGTCAGCCTGGCCGCGTTCGAAGAAGTTACCGACGTAGAAGGCGAAAGCGCCGGTCAGCGCCACGAAGATGACGACGAAGACGTAAGCCAGCGGCGTGCCGAAGTAGGCGCCGAGCTCGCGTTTGGCGATGATCCAGATATTACGCATGGCCGGCCCCGACATCGGATGTGGTGATCTGGCGGAACACGTCGTCGAGCTTCCCGCGCTCCACGAACATTTCTTCCACGGTGATGGACTTGTCGCGCAGCAGCGCCGCCACGTCAGCGGCAATGGCCTGGCCGTTCTTGGGCAGGGCGCGGAGCTGGATGTGACCGTTGGCGGCCGGCAGCCGCTCCACCTTGGCAACCGCTCCGAGGGAGGAGAGAGCGTTCGCCACGGCGTCTGCCCGACCGGCGTCGATGCGAATGGCGACGGCGTTGTGATAAGGCATGCGCCGCTGCAGGTCCTCGGCGGTGCCGTTGGCGACGATGCGGCCCCGGTCGATGACAACCGCGCGGGTACAGACGGCCTCTACCTCTTCGAGAATGTGGGTGGAAACGATGATGGCCTTGTCCTGCGCCATCTCGCCGATGAGCTGGCGCACGTGGTGCTTCTGGTTCGGATCAAGGCCATCGGTCGGCTCATCCATAATGAGCACGGCCGGATCATGCAGGATGGCTTGCGCCAGTCCGACACGACGCTTGTAGCCCTTGGAGAGCGTCTCGATACGCTGGCCGAGCACGCCTTCCAGGCCGGTGCGCTCGACCGCCGTGGCGATGCGCTTGGCCTTGGCGGCACCTTCGAAGCCGCGGATCTCGGCGATGAAGTCGAGGAAGCTGCGCGACGTCATGTCGCCATAAGCCGGTGCGCCCTCCGGCAGGTAGCCGAGACATCCCTTGGCTGCTTTCGGCTGCTCGACGACGTTGAACGAGCACACGCGGGCGCTGCCGGAGTCGGGCTCGAGAAAGCCGGTCAGCAGCTTCATGGTGGTCGATTTGCCGGCGCCGTTCGGGCCGAGGAAGCCCAGCACCTCGCCCTTGGTCACCTGCAGAGAAATCTCGTCCACGGCTCGTATCAAGCCGAACGATTTGCTGAGCCTGTCCGCCTCGACGAGGATCGTCATCGCATCACTCCTCCCAGCGGGTTGTTGCCGCGCGCTCCAGAGATCGGCTCGAACATCGCGTTCGCCGCGTACGGCAACCCTGGGCTGTTTGTTTGGAACGGGCAGTTAGGCACAGACTTTGGCACTGTCAAGGCATGAGTGCTAGCGCGCTCGTCCCGCGGCGATTCGCGCATCGCTCACTGCACAGATGGGCGCGCGTAGCGATCGGCAGCAAACGGCGCAAGATCGAGGTTCATGCGCTCGCCCGCAGCGAGACCGGCCACGATGCGGCCCGTGTTGGGAGCTCCAGTGAGGCCAAGATGCCCATGGCCGCAGGCCACGAGGATGTTCGGATGGCCTGGCAGTGGGCCGATGGCCGGCAGCCCGTCGGGGATGCCGGGGCGCGGTCCCGACCAGGGCGTCCCCTTGGCGACATTGAGGTTGGGAAACATCTCCTGCGCCAGCCGCGCCAGCACGGCCGCCCGGCGCCAGCGCGGGGGATCGTCGGCAAGGCTCAACTCCTCGGTGCCGGCGAGCCGCAGGCCCATTTCCATGTTGGAGACCGAGAAGTGCCGTTCCAGCTCGCTCACCGCGTGCCTGAGCGTGATGCCGGGGTCGGCGAAGGTCATGTGATAGCCGCGTTCGGCGATCAACGGCAGCTTGAGACCAAGCGGCTCCAGCAGGCTGAGCGACCATGCGCCGGCGGCGACGATGGCGATTGCGCCATGGTGCGGGCCGCCAGTCGTCTCGATCTGGACGCCGCCATCGGTCGGGCGAAGCGCTGTCACCTCGCCGCGGAGGATGACGCCGCCCTGCCGTCGCAACAGCTCGGCATAGGCGCGCGTCAGGCGGAACGGATTGGTGGTGCGGGCCATCGGGCCGAGACGCACGCCGCGCGTGTAGATTGACGACAGCTCAGGCTCGATCTCGCGCAACGCCGGTCCGTCGAACACCTCGATCTCGCCGCCGTGCTGGCGTCGCAGTTGCCAGGCGAAGTCCTTTTCCGTGTTGGCCTTGGCCGGGTCGCGGGCCACGTAAAGATAGTGGGCATTGAGAACGAGCTCGGGCACGCCGGCTTCGCGCGCGAGCTGCTCGTGCAACTCGACCGTGTTGCCGTACAGGGCCTTCATGGCGTCGGCGGACTTGCGCACTTTCTCGGGCCGCGCCGCACGATAGAAATGCCAGAGCCACGGCAGGGTGTACGGCAGTGCACGCAGTCGAATGACGAGCGGGCTATCCGGATCGAGCAGCATACGTGGCACCTGCGCGATCAACCCTGGCATCGCTATGGGTACGACGGCCTGGGCGGCGAGAATGCCGGCGTTGCCGTAGGAGCAGGCCTCGCCGGGATCGAGGCGGTCGATGACAGTGACCGCAAAGCCGCGGCGTTTCAGCTCGATGGCGCAGCAGATGCCGACGATGCCGGCCCCGACCACGACCGCTTGCCGCGTGTTGTCATTACTCATGCGAGATCCCCGTCACGCTTTGCGAGCCTGCAGTTCTGGCACGTCAGCACGCTTGAGCCAATGCATGAAGGTGGCATGGGGCTCACTCCTGCCGAAGCAGGCGCTCGACGATGATGCCGACGACGACGAGCGCGATGCCGAATGACTGCACCACCGACAGACTCTCGCCGAGCACCGTGATACCGAGCAGGGCCACCGTCACCAGCTCCAGACTGACAATGATGGAGTAGCCGCTGGCCGAGAGCCGGGGCAGCGCGTAGGCGAACGAGGCGATCTGAATGGCACCGCCGACCGTGGCAATGCCGATGAGCCGGCCCCAGCCATCGAAACCTGCGGGATGATCCAGTCCGAACAGCAGCACGATCAGGGCGAAGGTGCAGCCGAGCCCGCCATAGATGAAGGTAGCGCCGGCAAAGGCGGAGCTCTGGCGCGTGAAGCGATAGGCGATGGCGATGTAGACGCTGAAGATGAGCGGCGTGAGGATGGCGCAGACCAGGCCGATCGGCTCCACGGCATTGAACGTCAGATGCGGCCAGCCGGTCAGTAGCACGCCGAGGAAGATAAGCAGCACGGCCAGGATCGTCGACCAGCGAGCTTTCCGGCCGAACACCACCTGGTCGATGGCCACGGCAAACATCGGATAGGTGAAGAAGATGGTAACGACGATGCTCGAGGGCAGTGTCTGAATGGCCCGGAAATAGGTGAATGTCTGCAGCGCGCCGAGCGTGATGGCATTGAGGAACAGACCGCGGCCGGCATTGCGCCATTCGGTGAGGAGGCCCGCGCTCGAGTAGACGGCGAGCGGCACCAGAAACACCAGCGCGATCCAGTAGCGCCAGAACAGCATCGACTGCGGGTTCATGCCGCCGCGATAGAGCTCGATGGCGAGCATGGGCACAGTGCCGACGCAGATCGAGCCGGCGGCAGCGGCAAGCACGGCCAATGAAGCTCTCGGCGGAGCGGAAGGCACGGGACGATCCCGGGTTGGAGCGGTGAAGGGTGGACGCAACTACACGTCGAAGAAGACTGTCTCGTTGTCACCCTGCAAGCGGATGTCGAAGGTGTATACCCGCTCTGCGCTTTGCCTGTCTCGCCGCGCGATCAACGTCGCGCGCCGATCCGCGGGCAGGCCTTGCAGAACGGGATCGCGTGCGTTGGCCTCCGCCTGGTCCTCGAAGTACAGGCGCGTATAGAGGTGATTGAGCATGCCGCGGGCGAAGACAATGATATTGACGTGCGGCGCTCCGTCGCCGGCCGTTGCGCCCGGCATGACGGTGTCGAAGATGAAGCGCCGCTCCGGGTCGGTGCCCGTGCCCATGCGTCCGAACCCTTTGAAGCCGGCATTGGAGCTGCGGGAGTCGGCCGGGTGGGCGTAGCGGCCTTCGGCATCGGCCTGCCAGATCTCGATCAAGGCGTCGTTGAGGATCGTCCCTTCGCCGTCTAATAGCCGGCCGGTGATGCGGATGCGCTGGCCGGCGGTGCTGGCATCGGCGAGCTGAGAGCCGGCGAGGCTGGCGAAAGCGTAGCCGTACTGCTCGGGCGCGAGGCCGAAGGAGAAGAACGGACCGACGGTCTGCGACGGCGTCTGCTTCAGCGCCATGGCGTCAGGTCTCCATGGGCGTTTGCTGGCGCCCGCGCAGCACGATATCGAAGGCGTAGCCGAGCGCGAAGCCGGTCTCGGTCGCATCGAGCGAGAAGCGCGAGACAAGTCGCTCGCGGGCCGCAGCCGGCGTGGCGAGGTAGATAGGATCGAGGTCGAGCAGCGGATCGCCGGGGAAGTACATCTGGGTGATCAGCCGCGTGGCGATGCTCGGGCCAAACAGGGAGAAGTGGATGTGGGCCGGGCGCCAGCCGTTGGCGTGGTTGCCCCAGGGATAGGCGCCCGGCTTGACGCTGTAGAAGCGGTAGCGGCCCTCGCCGTCGGTGACGCAACGTCCGCCGCCGAGGAAATTTGGGTCGAGAGGCGCATTGTGCTGGTCGACACTGTCGATATATCGGCCGGCTGAGTTGGCCTGCCAGATCTCCAGCAGCGTGTTCGCAATCGGGCGGCCGTCCTCATCCAGGACACGGCCCGTAACCGCGATGCGCTCGCCGATCGGCTCGCCGGTCTTACGCGCATTCTTGGTCAGATCGTGGTCGAGGGAGCCGAGGCTTTCGTGCCCGAACACGGGGCCGGTCAGCTCGGACAGGTTCTGGCGCAACGGAACCAGTGGTATTTTCGGTGCGCGCAGCACCGTGGATTTGTACGAGGGATGGCTGAGCGGCGGGTGGCTCGACCAATCGCGTGCGTTGAACGGCTTGTCCTGCATGGCTTGGCTCCTCCCGGACGGCTCGGCGTGCCCTGTGCCTTCGCGCTACTATAGCGTCGCCAGCGGCAGCCTCATATGCCCCTAGCTATCTTCGATCGCCAGCGGTGGATGGCGACACCGGCCCAGATCGCCTCGACGACGCCAAACGGCCATGCACCCTGCAGGAAGCCATAAATGGATGCCAGTACACAGGCGCCAGCAAAGGCGAGCACGAACCAGCCGCTGCGGTCCTCCAACGCATAGAATGCCAGCATGGCCGTGACCGCGAGCAGTCCGAACAAGGTCAAGGCGTCCAACATCCGCTCCAACGCAACAGGGCGATTGCACATCACCGGGGTGCAGGCTATCGACGTTCATCCAGGACTGCATGGCGCTCCGATGACGCAGACACAACCCTACTGGTGGGAGGCGGCCCCACCTTCGACGCTTCCGCGCCATCCCGTAGCACCGCGGTGCGACGTAGCGATCGTCGGCGCCGGTTATACCGGACTGTCGGCGGCGCTGACCCTGGCGCGCGCCGGACGCTCGGTGCAGGTGTTCGACAAGATACGCCCCGGCGAGGGCGCTTCGACCCGTAACGGCGGCATCGCCAGCGGTAATTTGCGGCCGAGCTATCAGGAGATGGTCAAAAGCTTCGGCGAGGCGCGGGCCAAGGCAATCCAACTCGAGGCCAAGGCGGCACGCGAGGACTTGATCCGCTTTATTGCTGACGAGAAGATCGACTGCGACTTCAAGCTGACCGGCCGCTTCAGCGGAGCGTCCAACCCGCACGACTATGAGGGCCTGGCGCGCGAAGCAGACCTGCTGTCCAGAGAGCTCGGCGTCGAGGCCTATGCCGTGCCGCGCGCCGACCAGCATGCTGTGCTCGGCACGGATTTCTATCACGGCGGCATGGTGCGCAATGACATCGGTGGCCTGCATCCGGCGAAGTTTCATGCCGGCATGCTGAGGCTCGCGAGTGAAGCCGGTGCAGTTGTGCACGGCGAGACGGCCGTGCTCGGCGTGGGTGCTAAGGCCGGCCGGTTCGAGGTCTCGACCGACCGTGGCAACGTCGCCTGCGATCACGTCATCACAGGAACCAACGGCTACACGGACCAGTCCGACAAATGGCTGCGGCGCCGGCTGGTGCCGGTCCGCAGCCGCATCATCGCCACCGCGCCATTGTCCGACAACCTGATGCGGCAATTGATGCCCAAAGGCGTCATGTGCAGCGAGACGCGCAAGCTCCACTACTATTACCGGCCATCGCCCGATGGCCGCCGTATCCTGTTCGGCGGCCGCGACGGCACGATCGCCGGCGATCCGACCTGGCCGACGGAGAATCTGAAGCGGGCGCTGGCGGACATTTTTCCCGTGCTCGACGGCGCCGACATCACGCATTCCTGGTACGGCCACGTGGCGATGAACCGCGACATGATCCCGCGCATCTTCTCCAAGGACGGAGTGCGCTATGCGGCGGGCTATTGCGGCTCGGGCGTGGTGTGGGCGCGATGGGCGGGACAGAAAGCCGCACAGCAGGTGCTGGGCCTGCCCGAGGCCACGTCCGCGTTGGATTTCCGCCCGCCCGCCGCGGTGCCGTTCTTCAATGGGACGGCGTGGTTCATGCCGGCGGTGTTCGCTTGGCTGACGCTGCAGGATCGGGTCGATCAATTACGCACGCAGCGGGCCACGGCAAGAGAGCGGACCATCTGATGCTTGCGCGCGTGATTGCACCATGACGCTCTGGGGCACCTATAAGCGCGCGCTTTCCCTGCTCGCGCCGGAGAGAGGGCTGGTCGCCGCTCTGGTCGTCTCCAACGTGGTGATCGGCCTCGTGCTGCTGGCCGAGCCGTTGCTCTGGGGTCGCGTCGTTGACGCGCTGAAGGACGGGCGGGCTCCGTTCGAGACCATCGGCCTTTGGGCCGCGTTAGGCCTGTTCGGCATCCTGGCCGGTGTCGTCGTCGCCGTGGCAGCCGACCGGCTCGCCCATCGCCGGCGCTTGATCGCCTTGAGCGGTGCCTTCGAGCAGGCCATCACCCTGCCGCTCAGCTATCACGCCAGAAAAGGGTCAGGCACCGTCATCCGGTCGATCCAGCAGGGCACCGACTGCCTGTTCGGCCTGTGGTTGGCCTTCATGCGCGACCACCTGGCGGCCATCGTCAGCGTCACCTTTCTGGTGCCGGTGGCCATGTCCATGGATGCGCGCATGGCGGGCGTGCTGTTCGCGTTGGGCACGGTCTACCTGGCGGCCAATATCTTCGTTTTCAAGCACACCATCGATCAGCAAGCCGAGGTCGAGCGCTACCATCGGGACCTGACGGGGCGGGTGGGCGATGTGCTCGGCAACGTCGTGGTGGTGCAGAGCTATGTGCGCCTGGAGGCGGAAGCTGCTGCCCTGAAGAACGTGATGCGCGACCTGCTTGCGGCGCAGTATCCCGTTCTCACGTGGTGGGCGCTGGTGACGATCCTCACGCGCGCCGCATCGACCATCACTGTCGTGTCCATCGTGGCGCTGGGCGCCGTGCTGGTGCAACGCGGGGAATTGACGGTCGGTCAGGTGGTCGGCTTCGTCATGTTCGCCAACCTGCTGATCGGCCGGCTCGACCAGCTCTCCCATTTCATTCTGGGGCTTTTCAACCAGAAGCCGGCCATCGACGCCTACTTCGATCTGGTCGATACCGCGAGCCCGGTGATTGAGAAATCGGATGCCTTGGCCCTCCCCAATGTGAAAGGCCATGTCCGCTACGAGCAACTCAGCTTCCGCTTTCCCGACAGCACGCTCGGCGTGTTCGATCTCGATTTCGAGGCCCAGCCCGGCCGAACCGTGGCGCTGGTCGGCCATACGGGCTCGGGCAAGACGACCACGCTGGCCCTGCTGCAGCGGCTGCGCGACCCGCAAGAGGGGCGCATCACGGTCGATGGGCATGACATTCGCGACCTGAAGCTGGCTTCGCTGCGCGGATCGATGGCGGTGGTGTTCCAAGATGCGGGGCTGTTCAACCGCACCATCGCCGAGAACCTGCGCATCGGCAAACCGGACGCCACAGATGCCGAGGTGGAGCAGGCTGCCCGCCTTGCCGAGGCGCACGACTTCATCATGCAGAAGCCCGAGGGCTACAAGTTCATGATCGGCGAGCGCGGGGCGTCGCTGTCGGGCGGCGAGCGCCAGCGGTTGGCCATCGCCCGCGCCATCCTCAAGGATGCGCCGATCCTGATCCTCGACGAGGCGACGAGCGCGCTCGACGTGGAGACGGAGGGGCGTATCAAGCGGGCGCTGGATGCGGTGCGCAAGGGCCGCACCACGTTCATCATTGCGCATCGTCTGTCGACGGTCGCCAACGCCGATCTCATTCTGGTGCTGGAGCAGGGCCGTATCGTCGAGCGCGGCAGCTACCGCGCGCTGGTGGCGCAGAATGGGGTGTTCGCGCGCATGGTGGCCGAGGGCGGGTTCACAGTGCCGGTCGAGGACGAAGCAGAGACGGCGCCGGCCGCCGCGTCATAAGTCAGTAGAGGAGAATACGGTGAAGGAACGCAATCTTGGACCCTCGGGCCTGCGCGTCTCGTTGGTTGGGCTCGGCTGCAACAACTTCGGCGGCCGCATCGATTTCGAAGCCTCGCGCAAGGTGGTGCACAAGGCGCTCGATCTGGGGATCACGCTGTTCGATACCGCCGACATCTACGGTGAGCAGGGCGGCTCGGAGACGTGCCTCGGTCAGCTGCTCGGTGAGCGGCGCAAGGATATTGTGCTGGCCACCAAGTTCGGCATGCAGATGGACAAGGAAGGCAAGCTGATCGGCGGCTCGCGGCGCTACATGATGCGCGCGGTGGAGGACAGCCTGCGCCGGCTCAAGACCGACTGGATCGACCTGTATCAGCTGCATCAGCCCGATCCGCTGACTCCGCTGGAGGAGACGCTGCGCGGACTCGACGACCTCGTGAAGCAGGGCAAGGTGCGCTACATCGGCTGCTCCAATCTCGCGGCATGGCAGGTGGCGCTGTCGCAGGAAACGTCGGCGCGGCTCAATCTCAATTCATTTGCCTCGTGCCAGGACGAGTACAGCCTGCTCATGCGCCAGGTGGTGGAGGGTCAGCTCGAGGCGGCTATGCGTCATTATCGCATGGGCTTGCTGCCGTTCTTTCCGCTCGCATCCGGCATGCTGACCGGCAAGTACAAGCGCAACGCGCCGATGCCGCAGGGTGCGCGGCTGACCTACACGCAGCGCCTCGCCGACCGCTATGTTACGGACACCACGTGGCCGATCGTGGAGAAGTTGCAGTCGTTCGCCGAGGCGCGGGGGCACTCCTTGCTGGACTTGGCGTTCAGCTGGCTCGCCGCCAAGCCGTTCGTGTCGAGCGTGATCGCTGGGGCAACCAAGCCCGAGCAGCTAGACGCCAACGTCAAGGCGGTGGACTGGGCGCTGACATCGGAGGACATCGCGGAGGTGGACCAGATCACGAAGCGGTAGGGACTCGGGTCACCGTTGGGAAGGCCCGATGTCATCCTCTCCCTCGACGGCGATAGCATCGAGCGAGCCGGTCAGCTCATAACGGACCCCATCTCTGGCGTACTCGATCTGCGGCGGGGTGTCGAAGTACTCCGCCATAACCTGCTCGAGCACGGCGCTTCCGAACCCCTTGCGCGCCGGGGGCATCACCTCCGGCCCACCACGCTCCTGCCAGCAGAAGGTGAACAGTCGCGAGCCGTTCGGTCGCGGCACGGACCAGCTGACATGGACATGGCCCGCCAAGTTGGACAGGGCGCCGTACTTGGCGGCATTGGTCGCAAGCTCATGCACGGCGAGGGCGAAGTTTTGAGCCGCCTTCGGAGATAGCGCTATGCTTGGACCCTCGATCGTGGCGCGACCAACGTAGGGGCTGAGCTCGGTGCGAACGACCTCGGCAATGTCGGCACCCTGCCACTCCTTTTCGATCAGCATCGCATGGGTCTGAGCCAGCGAATGGAGCCGATCAAGCACAGCCTTCTTGGCGTCCTCGACCGAGCGGTTACCTGAAAAGCTTCGCGAGACGACAGCATGCACCACCGCAAATAAGTTCTTGGTGCGATGATGAATCTCCTGGGCCAACAGCACCTGGCGTTCCTGCGCTTGTTTGTGCTCGGTGATGTCGCGGGCGATCTTCGATGCACCGACGACCTTGCCGGAAACATCTTTGACCGGTGAAACCGTCAATGAAATATCGATTGGAACTCCGTCCTTACGCAGGCGGACAGTCTCATAATGGTCAACCCGCTCTCCGCGCCGGATACGCGCGAGTATCTCCGGCTCCTCATTGTGACGCTCAGGCGGTATCAGGATGGTCACTGGCTGGCCGATCGCCTCTGCCGCGGTATAGCCGAACAGTTGTTCCGCCCCACGGTTCCAAGTCGTAATGACGCCGTTCAGGTCCTTGCTCACGATGGCGTCGTGCGACGAGTCGATAATGGCGGCCAGACGCTGATCGGTCAGCTCCGTTTGCTTTCTCTCAACAAGATCGGCCGCCTGACGCGCAAGTACGTCAAGAAGGCGCAAGTCACGCTCCGATGGCTGGTGCGGCTTACCCCAGTGCGTGGAAATCATGCCCAGCAGCCGGCCGGTACGGGAGACCAGCGGCGTAGACTGCATGGCACGAATGCCGGTTCGGCGAAAAGTTTCGAGGTCTTCCGTCCCCACCATGTAGCCGCAGGTCTCGGCATCCGGCACAATAACCCGCTGCCTGGTTCGCAGAGCTTCGCCGCAGCTGCACTCCGAATCGGCACGGACCCATTCCCAGAATTTCGCCGCTTCCGGATTGAACCCACGGAAAGCCAACAGGCGTAGCTCACCGGCACTGCC
>Ga0247830_10000535_pt1 | contig 13832 bp, 16 predicted proteins | sample 12C_Control_Day5_FD_207766 | JGI IMG/M metagenome (GOLD analysis project Ga0247830, IMG submission 207766) | Soil microbial communities from agricultural site in Penn Yan, New York, United States - 12C_Control_Day5 | ecosystem: Environmental > Terrestrial > Soil > Agricultural land | place...
GCTGACTGGCGGTTAAACAACCGTGAAATGTATTTGACGACAAACCGTGAGTATGACGCGAAACAGCTACGCGAGAACCTACAACGGCGAATTTCAAAGAATTTGCGGCACCGTTTACGTAAAGCAATGCTGGGGCAGACTCGGGGTCTTTCAGCCGTTCGCGACTTGGGGTTGTCAATAAGTGAATTTCGCCAATACATGGAAGGTTTATTTTCCGATGGTATGACTTGGGGGAATTACGGCGAATGGGAAATAGATCACGTTAAGCCGCTGGCACTTTTTGACTTGTCGATTGATGCTCAGGTGCTGATAGCCTGCAACTACAAGAACCTACAACCTCTGTGGGCTGCGGACAACCGCAAAAAGCACGCCAACTATGGGGGTGTTGTATGATCGCCCCGGCGTGGGTTGCCGCTGCAGCGTTCGCAGTCGGGTTGGGTGCGGGTGCCTGGCTCGCTGACAACGCGCTGAGCGCTGAGCATGAGCAATACAAGGCCAGCGTGGCCAAGGACGCAGAAGACCGAGCCTTAGCGGTGCTGCTGGCCCTGCAGTCGGCCGGTGAGCGCGTCAAGGCCGGTGAGGCTGCCGTATCCCAACAGAGAGAAGAGAATGCCAAAGCAGATGCAGAAGTTGACCGGCTTAATCGTTGCCTCAAGTCTGGCACTTGCGGGCTGCGGGTCGCGGCAAAGTGTCCCGGTGTGCCCAACCCCACCAGCGGTGACGGTGCCAGTCGAGATACTGCAGCCGGTGCAAGACTTGATGCCGCTGCTGAATCAAATTATTTGGAGTTCCGACGACGATACGCCGCACAGCTCGCAACCTTGAAGCTCTGCAAGGTGTACGGTGAAACGCAAAAGCCCCTCAATTGAGGGGTTTATTTAATCCCGTTCTCTTTCCAGTGTCGCTCAATAACCTGCAGCAAACGTTGCAGTGCAACGGCTCTACCCTCACCAATATTTGCTTGCGCGCCATTCGGGTAAAAACCATCGGGATAGATTACGCGATATAGACCGTCAACAAATTCGAATTTTGCGCACATTGGATGCGCTTCAATCTCAGCAATCAAAGCCTTTACGCGTTCTGCATTTTGTTGTGGGGTCATTGTTTAGCCTCCTGATTAATCCGTGCCAGGTACGTCGCCGCTGTTTCAATCACTACTTTTTCAGGGTCGAACATTGCAACATTTGAGTGCTCATAAAACTCACCAACGACACGACCGTCAGACCTGCGCGTTATGACCCAGCTATTACAGTGGTGCTCAAGTTCTGGAATGTGATCCATGTTAGGTGCCTCCTTGGGTGTGAGCGAACAATAGACCACTATTTACGGTGGGTCAACAAATTCTTTTAGCGCAAACTATGGGCTCACTCAAAACGAGGTGCATCATGGTCACGAGCAACCCGCTACAACTCATCAATACCCCGCAGGTGTTCCCGGTTCCCGGTGGGATTTCCGGCAGCGCGCAACTACTCATTCAATTTGAAACCGCCCCGACCGCTGGCACCGTCACAGTGGAACGTCGTGCGCCTGGCGTGGCAGCGTGGTCACCGCTGGTCAAAGGCACCGCCAAGAGCATCACAAGCGGCGCTCTAAGCTTGCGCGTTGACGGCGTTGTGGGCTCTCTGCGTGTGACGTTCACCGGGTTGACTGGTGGCGCTGCACCAATCTTGTGGGTCGACACCAACCCAACGCCGCAAGGTCTGTTCAATGGCCTGGCAGCGGTCACCACGCAGCCCTATACCGAAGCGAACGTAAAGAACGGGGTGCAGTTCAACGTGCGCGCAGTTTGGCCGCTGGGTGATGTCATCGCCCCTGCAGGTATCAAAAAGATTTGGTTTAAGACTGGTGCAAAGCAGGTCATCGTCAAGCTGCGTGAGGTGCAGTACGTAGCAGAAGAGTTAAAGCTTGAACTGTTCAAGACGCCAACCGGCGTGACTCTTGGCACTGACCTCACCGTGCACAACTACAACGGGGTGTCGCCAGTCGCAACAACGGTGCTCGCCAAGAAGAACGTTACGACTACAACCAACGGAACTGCGTTTGATAATGGTGACCCCGAATACTTTTTTGGGTCAGCAAACGCACCGCAGCGCGCAGCCGCATCAATCCCTCAAGGTCGGGAGCGCATCCTGCCTGCTAACTCTGAGTTCTTGATTGTCATCACCAACACCGGGACCGGTGACGCCCGCGTCCAATACTTCCTTGATTGGTACGAGGGCGACTCTGATATCCCGCTTTAACGAACGCCGATAGTCCCAAGCATTTTGTAAGCTTCGCGCTCATAAAATGCATAGTCGATGTCATCCGGCAGCGTGCTTGGTAACCGCATGCATGGCACGCTGCCGGTGCTTCCCGCAACCATGTTGCCCACGGTCTGGCCGTTGCGCAGTTTGGTTGACCTGATGGCGTGGGTTGAGTTCTTGCCGTAATACCACCGCACCGTCTTGCCGAGCACTTCGCCGGTCCCTTCCCAATACCCGCCACCTGAGCACGTGGCAACCGTTAGAAACTTCCTGATGTCAGTGCACCCCCTGATGGTCGTATAGAGCGGGGTGCCCCTGGCAAGGAACGCAATCACCGCGTCTGAGCAGATATCAATGTCAGGGTTCTTGCCGGTCGGGCTTGCCTCGGGCGATACGCCAGACTCACCAAAGCAACCCTTGGCCTTGTGCGTGCCGTCAGGTTTGAAGGCGATGTAATTGTTGACGTCGCGGCTGAATACGGCGGTGTATTTGGTTTCCTCGGTTTCCAGGCCGGTGGCCGCTTCCCATGCGCGCAGGATCGCGTCACGGGTCGCCTCAAGCCCTGCAGGTGTCTTGACGATAATGCCGTCTGTGTTGGCCGACACGACCGGGATACCCGCCAGTTCCATGTCTTCAATGAGCATGAGCAGCGCAAGTTGCCCGGTGATGGTGGTCCTGATAAGTAGCTCAGGGGCAAACAGAATTGAGTATTTCGAGCCGAGTTTGCCGAACGCGCCGTTGAGTACAATCTTGAGACTGTCTGCGATGGTCTTCCAACGCTTAGCACCCTCGGTGTCGCCGGCCTTCTTGCAGGCGCTGGCCATGTTCTTAGCGTGCAAACGCTCAACATACACGCTGCGATAGATCGCCCCGAACGCCTCACCGATTGCACCGGGATACATGTTCATCAACAGGATGAGTGACGGGTAATAACTCGCAACGTCGTGGTCTGACAGCGACCACTTGCCCGGTTCCGTCAGGTGAAATATTGACTTCTCTTGGCTGTGCAACCCACCTATGCCGAACTTGTAGACGCTTGAGCCCATCGCAGGGCGCAGCGCGGCAACGGCTGGGGGAATGATGATCCCCGTTTTGATCTTGCGGCCGTCAGCGTCTAGAACCTCATCGGTGTCACCTGGCATCTTGAGCTGGTCGACGTCGTTGACGGTGAAGGCATTCGTCAGCACCGTGGCCAACACTTGCTGCATTTGCTGGGTTCTAAACTTGATGAACGGCGGGGCTTGGTAGTGGAACTGATACCCGTGCGGGTAGCTCACCTTCTGCGGTCGGTAGCCGAGCTTTGCAATGATTGTGGCTTCACTGATTTGGGCGTCTGACTTGCTCATGACGTCAACACCGAGGTCTGCCGATATCTGGCGGCGTAGCTCAAGGCGACCCTTGATGGTTTCCTGCAGCCCTTTGGTGCCGGCCAGGTCGTTTCCGCAGTAGTTCTCGGTGATATCCATTTCATCAACGGTGAGGTTGGCCATTGGGTCAACCGGCAGGTCTTGCAGGGTTTCAGAGTGCATGCGCCCCATGTACATCTTGAGACCGATGCCCACGCCTGGGGCCACCTCAAACAAGTCGATGTGCTTGAGCCAGTTGAGTTCTGGAATGTTGTTCTGCTTGTAGAACTGCCAGCCCCTCACGCGCCCAACGATAATGCTGTCACTGTAAGCCTTGAGGCTTGCGCACAGGTCGCGGCTCGTGATGTTCGGGTTGCTCGTGATGAGGTGCAGGCAGGCAGCAATCATCGGCACGTCATAGTGGTTGCCGTTGAACGTGACGATTTCGTTAGCGGCCAGGAAGAACCGCAGGCCCATCACATTGGGCACCTGCCAGTGCGGGCGAACCTCAAAGCTGTAGCCGGGGGCTTTGACCAAGAAATAATTGCGGTAACACTCAACGTCTGTCTGCGCCTGGGGGTAATTGCCCATGTCGGTGCACTCAAAGAAAACCCCGGACTTGCCGGGGTTTGGTGGTTGGGAGGTTGGGTTATGCGACTTGCATCATACCCGCTGCGATCAACTGTTGGTCGGTCATGCCTGGCTGCGTCAGCCACTGTTCACGGGTGTAGCCTTGCGCGGCTGCCGTCATGATGTAGGTTGGTGCAATGGCCGCTTGGGTGAACTGTGGGTTCGGGGTAGCCATCTGCATTACAGGCTGCTGAGGTGCCGGGTTGATAGGCGCCTGCATCTGCGGTTGATTGCCCATCGGCGCAGGCTGCTGCATTTGCATCTGCGGTTGATTGCCCATCGGCGCAGGCTGCTGCATTTGCATCTGCGGTTGAGGCGCCGGGGCTTGCATCTGCATTACAGGTTGTTGCGGAGCTGGTGCGGCCATCTGAGGTGCAGGGGTGCTGATGGTCATATAACCGTTAGTGACCAACCACGTATCATCCTGGCCGTTGGCGTTCCACTGTTCGCGGGTGTGGCCTTGAGCCAACGCGGTCATTGTGTAGACCGGTGCGGCAGGGGCCTGCATCTGCATTTGTGGTTGCTGCACCATCTGAGGCTGCGGCGCTGGGGTCATTGCCGGCTGCTGGCCTTGTGGGGCTGGTTGGCCAGGCATTGCGATAGACGCAACCGGCGCAGTGGTCGACATGCCTGGCGGGATGTAGCCGGCAACCGGTGCTGCGAACATGGTAGCAGCGTCTGGCCCGCTGGTGATCTTGGCACCGTGGCCAACCAGTTGGCAGCCGTCAGGGTTCACGAACAGACCCGGCTTGCTGTTGCCCTGGCCCGTCCAGCCGTTACCCTTGATATCCAGCGAGACACGAACGAATTTGCCGGTATGGATTTGTTCCATTTCGGTGATTGGGGTGTTGTTGGCCAGGCCGTCATAGCAGCGAACCGGTGCAGCGTAGGTGCTGACCTGCACGATGTAGCAGCCGGCCCATCCTTCTTTGTTGGCGTGAGGTTTGCCGTTGAGGTCAACGCCGTCACCATCCTTGACCTTGAAGGCGAAATCGGAACGCACGCAACCCTCATTGGTGGCGTTCGGGTTCCAGCCTTGCGGGAAGAGCTGCGGGAACGTCGCTGCCGCTTCCTGCTTGATCGCGCAAATCATCGGCCAGGTTTCAGGGTCGCGTTTATCGAACGCAACGTTGAACCACCAGTTGAAGGACGGTTGCCCATCGTTGCCGGTCTTTTGGGTCTTGCCGTCGTCCATCATCACAGGCGACTTGTACAGCGGGTTACCTTGAACGATACGGCCAACAGGGGAGAGCATTTTGATAGGCATTGTCATTTATCCTTGGTTAAAAAGTTTGTCAGCGTGATTGTCTGCCAGGCGTCTCAATTTGAGGCTGCCAGGTTTGCGCACTGTGAAACCATCAAGCACAGTGCCGGGTATTTTCGCCTTGGCCTGGGTGGGTGTCAAAGCGGTTAGCGGTTTAGCGATGTCCACGCCCAACACTTTGGCGAGCGCAATAGCCTGTTCGGCCTTGCCATCAATCCAAGCGAGCTTGCCGGTGCCACCGCTGTATTCAAAGTTGCGGTGTACGAACCCCTCTTTCTGGATTGCGTGGGTCAACTTGCCTTCAAGGCCAGCTTGTCGGGCTTCCATCACCTTGATAGCGCGGTCCAACCTGCGAAGCTCTGCGGCAGCCTGGTCGGCTGTCAGCTCAAGTGCACCGTGGTCAGTCGATACGTCGATCAGTTGTAGCGATGCCGCCTGCAGTGTCGCGCAGTTGGCGTTGGCCGAGCAGTTGAGGCAATGAGGGCCTGCAGTAAATGCGCCCTTTTCGCTGCCAACAGTCAGGCTGTACTTGCCATCCCGATACGCAATCGCGTGCTCTGCTGCAGTGCGCAGGCGGTGCATGTAAGGAATCAGCTTTTCACTGTTGACGCGCCAGGTCTTCACTGTGTCGTGACCGTAGCCACGTGGCTGCACAATGGTCATTTCAACCATAAAGTGTTCGGTGAAAGGTCCGTGAATCGCCTGCAGATAATCCAGCACCCCACGCACATAGGCCAGCAACTGCCAAAGCTCGAAAGGGTCAACCGGCACATAGCCAAGCTTCAAGTCAGCAACCCGCATGATGCGCTTCACAGCGTCCCAAGACCAAGCGTCAACGGTGCCCCCGCATTCCTTATGAATGCTTGGAATTGCAACCTGCGACTCAAGGTAAACCGGCGAACCCCAAGACCGCAGAACCGCCAGGTACTCAGCCACGCCGTCTAGAATTTCCTCAGTCAGCTCAACGCCGTTGGGTGCTATCGTACCTTCTGGAACGGGGCGGTTGTTGCCAATCTCGTACGCCGCCCAATGCCCTGCAATCCCTTCCTCACGAACCTCGTTGTCATTGGGGAGTTCGGGAAAGCGAGCCGCCAAAGTGGCATAGCCCGCGCACCGAACCCACAACCCAGCCGCGCTGGGGCGCAAAGTGAATTGTGGGGTGCTCATGATTACATTGCCGCCAGTTGGGCGGTGAACGCTTGGTGCAGCCAGACAACCGCGTCAGGGCGCTGAGCAACCAGCGAGAAGTCACCCGCACCGTTGACGTCAACAATGTTGCACTGACGGCAGAAGTGCTCAACGTGTGCGGTGCTCAGCTTGCCGCCCGAGCCTTCCAAGTTCGGGGCCAGCCATTGGGCCAGCTCGGCAAAGGTGGTTGGCGTTGCTGCAGGCTGAGGCATCGGTGCAGGCATCGGCGCAACGTTAGGCGCCAGTACCGGGGCACCGGTCGGCATTGGTGCGATGGTTGGGGTTACCGGTGCTTGCACAATTGGTTGAGCCACAAACGCGTTCGGGTCGTTCGGCAGCGGCACGGCTTCCTGATGCGGCACGTTGACCGGGTTGCCGAGCACGCCACCGGCTGGCAGACCTGCAGGCGGGGCAGCGTGGCCAACTTGAGCGGCCATCAGGTTCTGCAGCTCTTTGGTGACGTTGGAGACGGTGAGGTCATCAACACCTTTGCGCTTGGCCCACACGCCGGCTGCGGTCTTCTTGTACGAGCCGTCATCGTTCTTGCCGCCCGAGTGGATACGGACGTCCCACGGGATGCCGTTCTTGTCCAGCTCGACACCGGCAGGGCCATTCGTGGCAGGGGTAGCCGATGCCACTGCTATAGGGGCAATCGTAGGGTTTGGGAATTCAGCGACCTGCGCAGGTGCTGCAGCAGCCGGTGATTGGTTGACCGTCGAACTTGCAGCCTCTTGCTGTGCAGCGAGCGGCGTTTGTGCACCCAAGGCAGGCGTATTGCTGGCCGTTTGGGCGCTTGCGACGTTTGGGGAACTCTTAACGCCGTAAACGGCATCGACCACACGGGTGACGTCAACGTGATTGTCTTCTGCTGGGCTGAAACTGAGAGAAATTTGCATTGCTGGTGTTCCTGTGGGGTTGTGATGGGAGGTGAGATTAAGCATAATTAACGCCGGTTGCAAATACTTTTTCACGGGGAAATTTAACGCATGGCGAATTTACGGGGCTTCCAACAAGAAGCGAACGACAAGACCCGTCACGCTCACAGTATCTTGCCAGCCGGCAGGCGCAACGTGATGGTAGTGATTCCCACGGGTGGCGGTAAAACAGTCTGTATGGGGGACATGGCCCGCAACCACGACGGGTGGGGCGTGTCGATGGCGCACCGCAAAGAGCTGGTCGGGCAAATCTCAAAAGCCTTTGCACGTGAGGGGATTGTGCACTCGGTGGCCGCGCCCAAGGCAACGGTGGCTGATATCCAGACTGAGCACTATGAGGAATTCGGCCGCAGCTTTATCAACCAGAACCGCGCAGATTGGACCATCGCCAGCGTGGACACCGTGAAGTCCAAAAACTCTGATTGGGGTGATCGCTTCAAGCGCGCAACGCTCGGCGTAATTGATGAGGGGCACCACGCGCTCAAGAAAAACAAATGGGGTGAGGTGTTTAGCAACTTTTCACCTTTCGTTGCCGGCCTGCTGTACACCGCCACGCCGTGCCGTGCGGACGGTAAGGGCCTGGGGCGTGAGTTTGACGGGATCGTTGACCAGATGATTGAAGGTCCCGGCATGCGCTGGTGCATCGACAACGGCTATCTGACGGACTACGACTATCGCGGCTTCAAGGTTTCCGACCTCGACATGCGCAAGGTGAAGACCACCAGCACCGGGGAACTCAGCAAAGAGGAAGCGGCCGCGCTCATGCGTAGCTCCAAATTCTTTGTCGGTGAGGTTGTCGGAACCTACGTCAGTGAGGCTATGGGCAAGCTCGGTGTGTGCTTCGCGCAGAACATTGAGGAAGCGCAAAAGCTTACCGACAAGTTCAACGCCTCGGGCGTACCTGCAGCCCTGGTGACTGCCGACACGCCGAGCGCCGAGCGCCGCAACATCCTGCGCCGGTTCCGTGAGCGTCAGTTGCTGATGCTGGTAAACGTCGACCTGTTCGGTGAGGGGTTCGACCTGCCAGCCATTGAAATTGTGATCATGGCCAGGGCAACCGCGTCATTCTCGCTGTATGCACAGCAGTGGGGGCGTGTGCTGCGTCTGATGATTTCCCCAATCCTGGCTGCAGCTTGGGACACCTACACGCCGCTGCAACGCTTGATGCTTATCAGTCAGTCTGAGAAACCGCGCGGCATTGTGCATGACCACGTGGGCAACCTCATCAGGCACGGTGGACCACCAGACCAACACAAGCTGTGGACCCTGGCCAACCGCAGCCGCTCCAATGGTGCTGACGACGGTATCCCGCTGCGCACGTGTGACCGCAAGTTTGCTGATGACGGTGTGACGCGCAAGGTCTGCGGGCGAGCGTTCGAACGCATCAAGCACACGTGCCCGCACTGCGGCAAACGACAAGACCCACCAGCCATTCGCGAAGGCTCGGGGCCTGAGTTCGTTGACGGGGACATTTACCTGTACAGCGATGAGGAACTTGCAAAGCTGCGGGGCGACATCAAGAAGTTGGACGGGCCGCAATTCATCGCCAAGGAGCACCAAGGCACGGGGATTGGCCGCAACATCGCGATTGCGCAGGCAGCCACACAACGTGAGCAGCGCAACGTTCGGCACGCAATGAACTGTTGGGCGGGCATGTACCCGCGTGAGGGCCAGGAAGAGCTAACAATGCGGTTCTTCCACACCTTCAAGCTCGACGTTCTCACGGCAATGACGCTCAAGTCTCAGGACGCCAAAGAGCTGCGCGAACGCATCACCGCAAAAATGTTGATTGCGGGGTACGTTATTAATGATCTACCATTCCCGGACACCAACCAAGCGGAGCAAGCAGCATGACAACGCAATCAATCTTTAAAGGTTTTGGTTCAAACTGGAAATGGGCCAGCCGTACCGCTGGTGGCATAGCTCGACTGCATACAATCCTCCCAACTATAACGACTGACGGGGTGTTGGCCTACAACCGCAACAGGTCGAATTGCGTTCGCTGCGAAGCGTTTGACCATCGGGAAGTACCTCAAGATGCAGCGTGTGTTATTTGGGAACGCACCGATTTCGCCAACGGGCCAGACTATGCAACTGACGCGTTCGGCCTGGCCTTGTATGAAGACGAAGCAGATACACCTGTTGTGGTTGATGCAGTGCGCGCCCGCCGTGGCGATTGCGCTGAGGATGGTTGCGAAAACGAGCGGGGTGTATTTGGTCAGTATTGCCAGTTCGCCCCGTCAATGCCTGTTGCACCACCTCCCCCACCAGCACCAACGCAAACCCGACTCACAACCGATGAGGCTGAGAACGGGATGCTTTGGGCGTTCGCTCGGTCTTATGAGGATCGTGTGCACGTTGACTCGCTCGGCGGTGTTTACTTCGACATCGAGGCGCAGGGTGTTGGCGCGGGTCGCTTCGCGATGGATGTTCATGTTGACGGCGTGATCAGCCCAATCACCAGAACCCGCAGCACCCCACACCCGGCACCTGCAATGCCTGTGGGTTACGCCGAGCCTATAGCTGACCGCAACCCACAGGCATTGCCCGTTGAAGAGCACACCGCGTTACTGCAGGCCGAAGTGATCAAGCACGCCAATTGGGGCCACAACCCCGAGGGTTACAGCGAGTACGACAAGGGTATTGCCAACGGTCTTGAACTGGCCATTGCGCTGATTAACAAGCGCTCACCAAACTTTGCGCACACCCCAATGCAACACGAGCCTGCGCCGGCAGTGCTCAAAGCCAAAGCGCACGCCAAGCACCTGATGCGGCAGGCTAACGTTGATGGGTCTGAGCAACTCACCGCTGTGCAATACATGGCGATCTTTGGCGAGCTGCCAGAATGATCTTGCGCACCTGGGCGGCACGGCACGGGGTGACGATGAGCGCGGTGCTTGAGCTTGAGGAGTTGATGGGCGTGGACAACGCGCCCGCCATCGTCGTTGAGGGTGAGCCAGGCAGTGAGGGGCGGCAAACCTCACTGCTGCGCCTTCGGGCTGAGGAACTGGGGGTTCGCCTGTACCGCAACAACGTTGGGGCACTGCAGGATAAAACCGGCCGATTGGTTCGCTATGGCCTGGCCAACGAGTCAAAGAAGCAAAACGAACTCACCAAGTCTGCAGACCTCATCGGCTGGCAGCCCCTGGTTATTCAACCCTGGATGGTTGGCTACAAGGTCGCGCAGTTCCTGAGCGTTGAAATGAAACACGAGGGGTGGACGCCAACCGGCGATGAGCACTATGAGGCGCAGCAGGCTTGGGCTGACTTGGTGACGGCTGACGGTGGGCGGGCGATATTTGCCACCGGTCCCGGTAGTCTGTAAAGTGTGCGTTACTTACGCTTAGGAGGTTGCGCGATGCAACGCGACACAAAACAGGAACTGCTTGTTAAAGGGCACGCGCTAGCCGTGAAATACGGGCTCGGTCATTTGACCAGCAGCACAATGAAAGAAGAAACCGGGTTCTATCGGTTCGCCGTGACCAACCACTTTGGTACCGTGGGGGCCTTTCGTGATCAGGTGAAAGCCTACGGTATCAAGAAAGGTTCGTGGGGTGCTGACGTTGTTGTGCGTTGTCCACGCCTCACGCCTGCTGAGCGCAAGGCTGAGATACTTGAAGAGGCTTATGCGCAGGCAGCGGCTGACGGTCTGGCCGCTGTGACGCGTATCAGCGTGGCTGAGAAGCTGGGGGTCAGTGACGGGTTGATCAGTCGCTACTTTGGTACGGTTCTCGGTCTGCGTGACGCGGTGCTGGCGCAAGCTGTGGTTAACGGCAACGCTGACATCGTGGCCGATGCGCTTGAGCTGCAGATGAATACGCACCACGTTCCGCCCGACATAGTGACCCAAGCCCGCGAAATCCTAGCCGCCTAACAAGCGGCTTTTTAATACCCGTTGACAGACCATAATTAGTGTTCTATCGTTCGCCGTACTTAACGCACAAGGAGCAATGACAATGCACATCAACACACCGCTCATGATTACAGGCGACGGCACCCGCTGGTCAACTTGTGCCAAGTGCCGCAAGGTATTTGGTCTGTCTGACGGCATGCTTGAGGGTTCGCACATTTGCTGTGGTGGTTGCGGTCAAAACCTGTTGCTCAAGAAAATGAGCAATGTCGAGTGGGAAGCTTTGAGCGAGCAGTTCCCGCAGCCGGCAAGTCCGGTGATGACGACCTATGTTCGCGGCTCTCACAACATTGAAACCGGTGAAGTGATTGAACCCCTGCACAAGCGCGTTGGTTTGCTGGATGCTGCAACCGGCGTGATGCACAGCGAACGCGACTCTGCAGAAGCTGACGCCGCGCAAGAGCTGTTTGTTGAGTGTGGCGTAAAGGTCAGCGTACTTGAGAACTTGTGCGCCGAACCAGTCTCGTTGGTTACAACCCTGCAATGGTGGCCAAAGGGTGGTTTTAAAACTATTGGCGCCGAGTTCGGCAAGCAGTTGCGCCCGAGCCAAATGCCAATGTGGGATTTGGCGCCTGTGGGTGGCGGCAAGACTGTTGTAATTGAGCGCGCACTTGGCGCGGTTGCAGCCCTGTACGATGTGCCTTTTGATCGTTTATTGGGTCATAAGGCCGCGCTCAACGCCAAGTACGGCCGTTTCAATAACGACCTTGCAGAATATTGGGATCGTATTGCAACTGCACAAGTTGACTCATTACGTGATGAAATTGAGAACGGCGCTAAACGTTACAACGCTGCGCGTGAGAAAGCTGTTCTCGGCTGTGTTGCTCAAGCGGCTTTCAAGTTGGGCGATAACGAGCGACGCTATTTAATGCGCAACGAGCGAAACCGTGCTAACAGCAAAGTTAAAAGAATCTTGGCTAAAGAGTTGCGGGCGTGCGGTTTGTCTTACAGCCAACTTGAAATCATTGTATCTAACGTAGTTGAGAGCGTGCGCAATGTTTGAACTCATGATGACTTATTGCTTGGTGGGCCAGCCTTGCGCAGTTGAGAGCGTGGCCAACTTCCCGCAGTACGACGTAGGCCGCAGCATCTGTGAGCTTGCCAAGCCTGGTGTTGAGCTGGGTGTTCGTGAGCGTGCACCGCGCGGAACCCGCATCACCTTCGAATGCAAACAGCCGGTGCGTGAGGTGGAGTACGAATATCAAACCCCCAGCCGTGAGCGGTCACCTGATCTTTTAGAGCAAGTGTTGCCACGGGTGATGCAGGAAGCTGGGCGGTACTTGCGATGAGTACGGTGAGCCACGTGAACTACGCGCGGCATGACGCACTACGGGCACTTCGGTTGCACCACTATCAGGCAATGCTGCGGTTGCGCTCTTATGCCGATGACGCGGACATGCGAAAGAGCGATTCGCAGCACTACAACAAGCGCGCCAACGTGCACTTGGGGTTTGTTCAAACCCTCAACGAGTTCTTTCCGATTGACGATACAGCAGAGCGAGACAACGACAATGAGCAAGCAATGTAACTGTAACAGTGTTTTCCTCGACAAAGTTAAAGAGCACATCAAGGCAAAGGCGCCCAATGGCTCTGAGCGCCTTGATATTTCAATGCCGCAAGTGCGGTTTGCTTTTACGGACAAAGGTTTGAAAGACTTGGTTGTTATGGACGTAAAGGGTGAATACTTCACGCCAAAGAAAGCAGGCGGTTTCAAGCGCGTTAAAGTTGACACTTTCATTTCTGCAAACTATTGCCCGTTCTGCGGCGTATCGCTTAAGGATGCTGACAATGCAACCAACCTTTAAATCCATGCGCCGTGACGGTGCTATCAAACGCGGTGAAGCCAACGCGGTGCGCCTTGAGGACATCCACGAGGAACCCGGCTTTAACGAGCTGGCGCGTGACTATGATGCTGACGACGAACAGGCCATTGCCGAGCTTGCCGCGTTCATCAAAGCGGGTGGCATCTACCCGGCGCTTGAAGTGCGCCCGCGTGCTGAGGGTGGTGTCTGGCTGGTTGACGGTCACTTGCGTTCTCGGGCGCTGCGGCTGCTTGATGCTGCTGGCGACCTGCCGCGCACGCCGAACAAAGAAGACCCGAAAGTGCTTGAGGCTTGGGTGAATGTTACGCCGTTCGTTGGCAATGACGCTGAGCGCATCTTGCGGCTAGATACCAGCTCGCAACGCAAAGACCCTGGTGACCTGGCGCGCGGCCGCATCTACTCGGCTCTGCTGGCGCACAACTGGACACCTCAACAGATAGCCACGCGCACAGGCAAGCCGCTTGCAACCATTCAACGCATCCTGACCCTGGCC
>Ga0247830_10000540_pt1 | contig 13799 bp, 10 predicted proteins | sample 12C_Control_Day5_FD_207766 | JGI IMG/M metagenome (GOLD analysis project Ga0247830, IMG submission 207766) | Soil microbial communities from agricultural site in Penn Yan, New York, United States - 12C_Control_Day5 | ecosystem: Environmental > Terrestrial > Soil > Agricultural land | place...
TCTGCCACCGCCGGCTGCAGGGAGACTTCTTCGATGAGCTCGCGCGGGGTTCGCTCTCGGCGGGCGACGCCGCTCGTGGGCTCGCTCGGTTCGGCTTCGCCAAGGACGCTCAGGTGATCGTGCTCTCGCTCGAAGCCGTCGACGCCGATCCCGAGCCCGGTGCGCTCGCCGACGCCGTGACCGACGAGCGATCCCGCGTGGGGGGTGGATTCCTTGCCTCCTCGCACGACACGGGGGTGCACCTGTTGCTGGCCGCCGACCCGGTTCCCGATCTGGCGAGCATCACGACGTCGATCGGTGCGCGTTCGAGGACCGAGCTGCGGGTCGGCGCCGGTTCCCCGGTCGACGCCATCGAGGTCGGCCGGTCGCTGAGGGAAGCTCGGTACGCGCTGCAAGTGTGTCGGCTCGAGGGATGGCCACACGCCGGCTTCGCCGATCTCGGCACGTATCGCCTCCTGCTGTCGATGGCCGACCCCGACGCGCTCCGAGCGTTCGCCGACTCGATGCTGAGCTCCCTCGACGCCTACGATCGCGACCACGGCGGCGAGCTGCTGGAGTCGCTCCAGTCGTTCCTGCAGTACAACGCGCGGTGGGAGACGGCCGCGGCCAAGCTGTTCGTGCACCGCCACACGCTGCGCTACCGCATGCGCAAGGTCGAGGAGCTCACGGGACGCGATCTCTCCAGCAGCTTCGACCGCATGGAGTTCTGGCTCGCTCTGCGGGCTCGAGACCTGCAGACGGCACAGATCGACGGGTGAGGCAAGGACGCCACCTGTCCACGACGTCCAACGCCGAAGTGGCGTGGGGCCGATGTGTCGGTGGTCCGTTCGCACGCCCGCGAGGCATACTGGCCGCCTGAGCGTTGGTTCAAGCGAAGGTTCGCTTCCATGCGAGGAGGGGGAACATGGCCGACAGCCACCAGATGTTCATCGACGGCGAGTGGGTGAACTCGTCCGACGGCGGTACCCGCGACATCATCAGCCCTCATACGGGAGAGGTGATCGCATCCGTCCAGGAAGGGACCGCCGAGGACGTCGACTCGGCGGTCGCCGCAGCCTCCCGAGCCTTCGAGGAGACGTGGTTCGACTCGACGCCGAAGGACCGCCAGCTCGCGCTGTTGAAACTCGCCGACGCGATCGAGGCCAACGCCGACGAGATCGTCCGGATCGAATCCGAGGACGCCGGGAAGCCCGCGGCGGTCACGATGTCGGAGGAGATCCCGCCGATCGTCGACAACCTGCGGTTCTTCGCCGGCGCGGCCCGCACGCCCGAGGGGCGGAGCGCCGGGGAGTACATGGCCGGCTTCACGTCGATCGTCCGCCGCGAGCCGATCGGGGTCGCGGGCCTGATCGCGCCATGGAACTACCCGCTGATGATGGCCGTCTGGAAGATCGGCCCCGCCTTGGCGTCGGGGAACACGATCGTGCTGAAGCCGTCGGAGCTCACGCCGCTGTCGACGATCAAGCTCGCGGAGCTCGCCGCCGACATCTTCCCGCCCGGGGTGTTCAACGTGGTGACGGGCGACGGCGAGCCGGTCGGGGACCGTTTGGTCCGTCATCCCGACGTCGGCATCGTCTCGATCACCGGCGATGTCAGCACGGGCAAGCTGATCCATACGAACGCCAGCGACACGCTGAAGCGGGTGCACCTGGAGCTCGGGGGGAAGGCCCCGGTCGTCGTCTTCGACGATGCCGACATCGAATCCGTGGTGGAGTGGATCTCGATCGCCGGGTACTTCAACGCGGGTCAGGATTGCACCGCGGCCTGTCGCGTGCTCGTCGCCGATCCCGTCTACGACAGGGTCGTCAGCGACCTGGTGCCCGCGGTCGAGGGCCTGAAGGTCGGCACCGCGTTCGAGGAGGACGTCGCGGTGGGCTCCATGATCAGCGAGGAGCAGGTCCAGCGCGTCGAGGGCTTCCTCGAACGGGCCAAAGGCGAGGGCGCGGAGGTCGTGACCGGCGGTGAGACGCTCGGCACTTCCGGCTACCACTTCAAGCCGACGCTCGTGGCCAACCCGTCCCAGGACTCCGAGATCGTGCAGCGCGAGGTCTTCGGCCCGGTGGTGACCGTGCAGCGGTTCTCCGACGAGGATCAGGCGCTCGCCTGGGCCAACGGCACGGACTACGGCCTCGCTTCGTCGGTGTGGACCCGGGACGTCGGCCGCGCGATGCGCATGTCCCGGCGCCTGCGGTTCGGCTGCGTCTGGGTGAACACGCACATCCCGCTCACGCCGGAGATGCCGCACGGCGGCTACAAGCAGAGCGGCCACGGCAAGGACATGTCGGTGTACTCGCTCGAGGACTACACGAACATCAAGCACGTGATGGTCTCGCTCGACTGACCGGAGGGAGTAGTCTGAACGAGACTAGTTGTGAGGAACGGGGGCGTCCGAGAGGGCGCCCCGCCTCGTGGACCGCTGAGAAGGAGCTGAACCCCACATGACCGAGATCAGACCGTTCCTGGTGAACGGCGACTGGCGGACCGGCGAGGGGACCCTCGAGGTCCGCAGCCCGTTCGACGACGCAGTGGTGGCCGAGCTCGGCGTGCCGACGGAGGCCGACGTCGAGGAAGCGGTCGCGACCGCTTCCTCGACGTTCGAGGAGTCGCCGAAGCTCTCTGTCGCGGCCCGTTCGACCGCCCTCGACCACATATCGCGACGGCTCGACGAGACGCAGGAGGAAAACGCTCGCCTGATCGCCGCCGAGGGGGGCAAGCCGCTGAAGTGGGCACGGGTCGAAGCGGCGCGGGCGGTCTCGACGTTTCGGTGGGCCTCCGAGACCCTGCGCCACGGAACCGACGAGGCGATGCGCCTCGATACCGAGGCCGCGTTCGGCTCGCGGCTCGGCATCCTGCGCCGGTTCCCGATCGGACCGGTGCTCGGCATCACGCCGTTCAACTTCCCGCTGAACCTGGTCGCCCACAAGGTGGCGCCCGCCCTCGCGGTCGGCGCGCCGATCGTGGTCAAGCCCGCGAGCGCGACCCCGATCGGCGCGCTGCGGCTGGCCGAGTTCTTCGACGAGACCGATCTGCCGAAGGGCATGTACCAGGTGTTGCCCGTGAGCTCGAAGGTCGCCGACGGCATGGCGCGCGACGACCGGTTCCGAAAGATCTCGTTCACGGGCTCCGCCGGCATCGGCTGGTACCTGAAGGGCCTCGACCCGAAGAAGAAGGTCACGCTCGAGCTCGGCGGCAACGCCGGGGTGATCGTGCACTCCGACGCCGATCTCGACCTGGCGGCCCAGCGCATCGCGTTCGGCGGCTACTACCAGGCCGGGCAGAGCTGCATCAGCGTGCAGCGGGTGCTCGTGGCGAGCGAGGTCTACGATGATTTCGCCGCGCGGCTCACGAAGCAGGTCGAGCAGCTGAAGGTCGGCGACCCGATGGATGAGACCGTCGACGTCGGCCCGGTGATCACCCGCAGCGAGGTCGACCGCATCGCGGAGTGGGTGCGCGAGGCCGAGGCGCAGGGAGCCGAGGTGCTGACCGGCGGAGCGGCCGACGGGCCGTTCTTCGCACCGACGCTCATCTCGCAGACCACCCCGCAGATGAAGGTGCGCTGCGAGGAAGTGTTCGGTCCGGTCTGCACGATCACGCCGTACCAGACGTTCGATGAGGCGCTCGCCGAGGTGAACGACTCGAAGTACGGACTGCAGGCCGGCGTGTTCACCAACGACATCAACCGCGCGTTCGAGGCGCACCGCACCCTCGAGGTCGGCGGCGTGATCGTGAACGACGTGAGCGCGTTCCGGGCGGACCAGATGCCCTACGGCGGCTCCAAGGAGTCCGGGTTCGGGCGTGAAGGACTGCGCTTCGCGATGGAGGAGATGACCGAGCCGCGGATCATGGTGCTGTCGCACGTGCCGCTCTAGGCTGGCGTCGTGGAGTCCATCGGGTATGTCGCTGTCGCCGCCGTCGTTGCCTTCGGCATCTACGTCGTGCGCCGGCTGATCCTGTCGTGGCGACACATGTATCGGACCGGTGCGGACCACCGGGCGGTTGATCCGCGCGGCGTCGGAGGCGACCCTGACGGCGGCACGCCGTCAGGGTGACCCGTCGAGCACGTCGTCGACGAAGGCGCCGACGATCGCCGCGGCCTCGCGCTCCCGACGCCATAAGTAGTGGTCGGAACCCCCCACGATGTGGATGCGCCCGTCGGGCAGGTCGTCCCTGAACTTCATGGCGTCCTCGGGGGGACAGTGCGTGTCGTTGTCGCCGGCGAGCACGAGCACCGGACGCTTCAGGCCCTGGAGTTCCGAGGGGTGCGGCATCGGAGGCAACGCCAGGTCGTCGGGGCGCATCGGCATGCCCAGCAGCGCGAGGGCGGCGACCCGGCTGTCGTCCAACGCCTCGCGCAGGGCGACGCTCGCGCCAAACGACCAGCCACAGGCCACCGTCGGAAGGCCGGGGGCCTCCTCGCGGATCCGCGTGACGGCCGCACGTGCGTCACGGATCTCGTCACGGCCACCGCCGTACGTGCCGCCTGAGCCCATCACACCGCGGAAGTTGAACAGCAGGACGGCGAGGCCGCGGACCCCGGCGAGCTCGTTGCGCAAGGCCCACATGATCGGGTGGTCCTTGCTGCCACCGTGCTTGGGATGGGGGTGGCACAGGACCGCGGTGCCCCGAGGGTCGTGGTCGGGGCGGCGGAGCTCGCCCTCGATCCGCAGGCCGTCGTCGGTCGTGAACGTCACGGGCTCCACGGTCTGCGACGATGGCAGCCGTGGACGCGTCGCGACAACCAGTCGTGTCCGGCACCGCGTTCGCCGTGCGGGACGCGTGGCCGCGGCCGACCCTTACCCGCCTTACCGCCCTCGGCGACGAGCTCCGGTACGCGGCGGTCTTCCTACCCGAGATCGCCGGGCGCGACGCGATCGCAGCACTCACGGGTCTCGCGGACTCGGCCCCTCGACTCCTGCTCGGCACCGGCGTCGTGCCGATGACCTCCCGCCGCCCGGCGCTCACCGCGATGGGCATGGCCACGCTGCAGGAACGATCCGACGGTCGTGCGATCCTCGGGCTCGGCACGGGGCCGGCGCGCGCCGGCGCGCTCGACGAGTTGCGGACGCAGGTCCTCGAGATCAGGGCTCGTCTCGACGCGATGACGGACCCCGCTGCCACCGCCGGGCTCGTGCTCGACCGGCAGGTCCCGATCTGGGTCGCGGCCTTAGGACCCCGTGCGGTCGCGTTGGCCGGCGGGATCGCCGACGGCGTGCTGCTGAACTGGTGCACGCTTGAGCGTGTGGCCGAGGCGAGGGCCTTGCTCGAGGAAGCCGCCGACGACGCCGGGCGCGACCCGACGTCGATCACGGTCGCCGCCTACATCCGGGCGGCGATCGACGACGATCCCGCCTCCGATGCGGGAGCCAGGCGCGCGCTGACCGCCGCGGCGGGCGAGTACGCCACCTATCCGGCCTACCGCCGACAATTCGATGCGATGGGGGTCGGGGCCGCGGCCGCCGCCGCGGCGCGCACGGGAGCGGCCGAGATCCCTCCCGAGGCCGTGGAAGCGTTGCTCGAACGCGTCTGCCTCTCGGGTGACGCCCAGCGTGCTCGCGCCCGGCTGGAGGAGTACCGCCGGGCGGGGTGCGATCTCCCCATCGTGTATCCGGTGCCGTTCGGTGCCGACGGGCAGGCGTCGGTGGCTCACACGCTCCAGGCGTTCGCGCCATCGGCGTGAGTTGCACCGGGCGCGGGACCGCGTAGACTCGGGTTTAGAAGGTCGACACCGTGGAAAAGGGGTTTATGCCATGACCTACACGATCGCGGAACCCTGTATCGACGTGAAGGACCGGGCCTGTGTCGATGAGTGCCCGGTCGACTGCATCTACGAGGGTCCCCGCATGCTCTACATCCAGCCCGATGAGTGCGTGGACTGCGGGGCATGCGAGCCCGCCTGCCCCGTCACGGCGATCTTCTACGAGGACGACGTGCCGGGCGAGTGGAAGCAGTTCACCCCGATCAACGCGGAATTCTTCAACGACGACGTCAGCGGCCTCGGATCACCCGGTGGCGCGGCGCAGGTCGGACCGGCGGCCGTCGACCACCCCGTGGTCGCCGGATGGCAGGCGCTCTAGTCGCTGCCGGCGGATGCTCGCTGAACGGCCCCGGGCTTCGCCCGGGGCCGTTCAGCGTGTGCCACCTGGGGCGATGCGCCACGTCATCGAGTCGCAACCTCGCCCAGCGTGACAGGATGGGGTGGACCACCCGAAGGCGGCACGAAGGCGGATGGAGATGAACGGACGGAGGCGCCTCCCGCTCCTCACTCGTACGGTGTCGATCGTGCTCGCGGTCGCCCTGCTGGCCGTGTGGTTACCGATCGGAGCGACGGCCGAGGCGCCCGCGACCGCCACGACCAGCACGACGCTCACCCCCGTGGTCGCACCCGCTGTCGCGAGGATCCTGATCCGTCGATCGGGCACCGTCGTGCGTTCGGGGGACGGTTTCGTCGTGGAGCAGGTCGGCGTGCCGCGCGCCATGCGCACAGCCGGAACGCCGAGTCGCGTATACCGGGTGCGGTTCGCCGGACGCTTCGCGCCGCGAGCCCTTCCCTACGTGGTGACCGTCGACGGCGCTCCCCTCGCGGTCGCCGTCCCGGCGCCCAGCGTGCGGTCGGTCGTCGCTCTCACCGCCGACGATGTCGTCACGACGGGGGCGCTCGAGTTGACGTACGGCGGCCGACCCGCGGCCGAGTCGCCCGCGTCGGCGCTCGAGGCGCCGTCGCCGCGTGGACGCAGTCGCCTCCCCTCACCCGGTCCGTACGACGTAGCGCGCCGCGAGTACGACTTCGGCGATCGCGCGTTCCAGCCCACCGAGCTCGGCGCCAAGGTGGAGATCAGGGCCGATGTTCACTTCCCGAAGGGGCTACCCGACGGCCCCTACCCGATCGTGCTGTTCATGCACGGGAACCACTCATCGTGCTACCGAGGCGAACGCGCCGGATACCGCTGGCCCTGCCGCGAGGGGTGGAAGCCGCTCCCGAACCACGAGGGATACGACTACGCCGCCTCCCGCCTCTCGAGCTTCGGGTACGTCGTCGTCTCGGTGAGCGCGAACGGCGTCAACGTGCTCGGCAATCAGCTCGCCGACTCCGGCATGCGCCAGCGCGGCGAGCTGCTCGAGGAGCATCTCGACCTCTGGCAGACATGGTCGACGACGGGCGGCGAGCCGTTCGACGACCGGTTCGTGGGGCAGGTCGACATGTCCACGATCGGCACGATGGGTCACTCCCGCGGCGGCGAGGGCGTGGTGTGGCACGTGATCGTGGACCGTGAGCGCGCCGACCCGTTCGGCATCGACGCGATCCTGCCGATCGCGCCGGTGGACTTCAACCGCGAGACCGTGAACCGGGTGACGCTCGCGGTGGTGCTGCCCTACTGCGACGGGGACGTGTTCGATCTGCAGGGGGTGCACTTCTTCGACGACGCCAGGTACCGGGAGCCCGGCGACCCAACGCCGAAGCACACCGTCACGCTGTACGGAGCGAACCACAACTACTTCAACACGGTCTGGACGCCCTCGTCCGGATACCCGGGCTCCTTCGACGACGCGTTCGGGCGGTGCGAGGGCAAGCTCACCCCCGCGCAGCAGCGGAGGGTCGGGGCCGCCTACATCGTGTCGTATTTCCGTCGGTACCTCGGTGAGGAGGCCGGTCTGGACGGGGAGTGGACGGGGGAGAGAACACCCCCAAGCGTGGATCCCACCCGCGCGCTCACGGCCTATCTGGCGCCCGACCGAGCAGCGCATCGTCTCGACGTCAACCGATTCGTCGGCGAGCGCTCGATCGTCCGCACCGAGACGGGCGACGACGTGATCGCATCGGGCCTGTCGCTGCTGGGGTGGTGTGCGAACACCTTCGAGACGCCGTGCGTGCCGGGTGATCTGTCGTTCACCGACGCGCATCTACCCGGGCTCTCCAGGGGGGTGTTCGGCTGGTCGGGTCCCGAGGGGATCGTGCGCTTCGACCTCGGCGCGGGGGTCGACGTCCGGGCGTTCAGTGCCCTGCAGTTCAGGGCCACAGTGAACCCGGGATACCGGGCCAATGCGGGCGTCGCCTATCAGGACCTGTCCGTTGCGCTCATCGACGGCGGCCGGCAGGAAGACGCGGAACGATGCCCCTCCGCCCTCGCGTTCCTGCACCCACGCCCTGCCTCCCTGGAGCTCGGCGAACCGACGAACGAGCGTGAGTCCGACCCCGACCCCGGGAGCGTGACGGGGCGCATCGGGTCCCTGTCGGAACGGCTCGAACACCGTCTCCTGTAGGTCCTCTGGCACGCCCGGGCCGTCGTCCTCGATCGCGATCACAACGCCGTCGGGATGGGCCAGCACCCTGACCCAGACGGTGGCCGTGCCGGGCGCGTGACGCACCGCGTTGGCAAGCAGGTTCTCCACGATGCGCTCCACCTTGGCCGCGTCGATCGCCTGCTGCACGGGCACCAGCTCGGTGACGAGCCGATCGCGTGGCACGAGCTCGGACTCCTCCACGACCCGACTGACGAGCGCCCCCACATCGGTCACCTCGAGCTGGGGTGCGACGATGCCGCGGGCGAGTCGGTCCATGTCGAGCAGGTTCGTCACGAGACGCTCGAGACGACGGGCGTTGCCGGCGATCCGGCCGGCGAGGTCTCGCGAATCGGCCTCGTCCAGCTGCACGTCGCCACGCTCGAGCGTGATCGCGAGACCGAGGATCGCCGCGAGGGGCGTGCGGAGGTCGTGTGAGACCGCCTGCAGGAACGTGTTCTTCATCTCGTCGAGCGAGCGGAGTCGTTGCGTTGCCTCACGCTCGACGGCCAGTGCTCGCTCGAGCTGTGCCTGGGATTCCTTGCGCTCGGTCACGTCGAGCAAGAACCCCTGCCAGTAGGGAGGCTTCCCGGGCAGTTCCACCTGGCGGGCCTCGTCCTGCACCCACACGATCCGACCGTCCTTCGCGATCATCCGGTACTCCATCGAGAAGTGGCCGTCCCCGGTGATGTTGCTCTCTGCGTCCGCCGAGAGCACCCGTTCCCGATCATCCGGATGGATGATCGATCGCCAGAGGGTCGGATCGGCCTGGATGTCCTCGAGCGTGTAGCCGATCAGATCGGTGTTCCCCGGTGCGATGTAGGTGGTGAACGAGATCGTCGGATCCTCGGGGTCGATCTCCTGGGTGTAGAAGATCGCCTGGTTCTGCTCCACGATCGTGCGGAACTTCAGCTCTGCGTCGCGGAGCCGTTCCTCCGCCGCTTTCCGCTCGGTGATGTCGACCAGGAATCCCTGCCAGAAGCCCTCCTCGTCGGGCTCCGCCACGAACGTGGCCTCGTCGTGCACCCAGATCCATGTGCCGTCGGCGTGACGGAATCGGTAGTCGAGCGTGTACGGCTCCTTCGTCTCGTTGGACCGGTCGTCGGTGTCGTACACGAGGGCCTGGTCATCGATGTGGATCCGGTCTCGCCAGAAGTTGGGCGTCCAGGTCCAGACATCGGGTGTGTAGCCGAAGAGATCCTCGACCTGGGGGCTGATGTAGAACCTCGCCGGATCACCTTCCGGAGATTCACGGTAGACGACCGCCGGGATGTGCTCGATCAACGCCCGGTGCCGTTGCTCGGCCTGACGGAGCTGGTCCTCGGCGTGCTTGCGCTCGGTCACGTCCAGCATCACCCCCTGCCAGTAGAGAGGGTTGCCGAACGCGTCGTACACGACGACCGACTCGTCGTGGATCCACACCTCGCGGCCATCCTGGGCGAGCATCCGGTACTCCTGCTGGTACGCCTCGAGGGTGCCGTTCGTCCGAGCACTCTCGGCCATCACTCGGTCGCGATCGTCGGGGTGGATCACCTCGAGCCAGAACCCCGGTGACTCCCAAGCCTGGATGGGGTACCCGAGGACCGCCTCGATCTGTGGGCTCAGGTAACTGCTGACCGACGTCGGCTCGTAGGGCTCGACGATCGACTCTGTGTAGGTGATCGCTGGGGTTCGCTCCACGAGCAGGCGGTAGCGCTCCTCGGCCTGACGCACGTCTTCCTGGGCTTGCATGCGCTCCGTGATGTCGATCATGAACCCGAGGAAGTGATCGAGTTGCCCGTCGTCGCGCAGAACCGGGGTCGACGTGTCGTGGATCCATCGGTAGGCGCCGTCGGTCGTCCGCATCCGGTAGACCTCATCGAACGTCGAGACGTCGGCAGCCTCGAACACCCCCGACGCCTCGAGCCTCGCCAGGTCGTCGGGGTGGATCAGCGTGAACCAGAACGCGGGGTCGGCGAGGAACCGATCGGGTTCGTAGCCGAGGATCGCGCGAACCTGCGGGCTGACGAACTCCATGCGGACGTCGCCCGGCGCGACCACCCTGTCGACATACGTGACGGCCGGGATGTGTTCGATCACCTGGCGCCAGCGCCGTTCCGCGACCCGACGTTCATCATCGACACGTTGGCGGGATACCGCGGCGCCGATCAGCGTTGCGGCCGCGCGCAGAGCATCGAGCTGGGAACTCCAACCTCGCTCGCGCTCGCAGTCCTCGAACCCGATCGTGCCCCACCACCGGTCCCCTTCGAAGATCGGGTGCTCGGCGATCGAGACGACGCCGTGCGTCATGAACCCCGGTCGCTCCGCCTCGGGCAGGTCGGCGATGCGGCTCACGATGGGTTCTCCGCGTGCGAGGACCGCAGCCCACCGCGCGAGCCCGTCGTCCCAAGGGGCCCCCTCGAGGGACGGCGCCCACCGCGGACCCACGCCCGGGGCGCACCATGCGTGGCGAATCGTGCCGAGCAGGCGACCGGTCGCGTCGGTGCGGTTCTCGATAACGAAGGACCGCGACGCCTCCGCGGCACGACCCATGCGCTCGAGCACCTCGTCCGCCGCTTCCCGCCAGTCAGCGGCGAGCAGGAGACGCTCGGCGGCGTCGGCGATCGCCTCGAGCACGGCGGCGTGGCGCACGGGCTCGCCCGTGGCCGTATCCACCATGTCGCCTCCTCTCGCACGGTCCGCGATGCGCGCGCACACGGACAGAACCCCGAAGGGTCACAATGTCGTGTATCGGCCGATGGTGGCCGGGGTGTAGGGCCTCCGACCCCTCAGGAAGGTTCGGGTACGAGGCCGGGTGCGGTGCCGGCGGAGGGCATCTCGCCGGACCCCGGCCATCTGGCGCGCGACTTCGCGGCAAGCTTGAACATCAGCTCGACCGCCTCCGAGGACCCGATCCGTCCGCACGATGGTGAGCGTCCAGCCCTCGGACTGACCGAGTCCGCCGAACGAGATGTCGGCGTGCTCTGCGGCGAAGTCGGGGCAGCGCAGGCACCCCGGCCGTGTGTACCGGTGGGCCTCCTTCAGCGAGTACGTGTGCTCGTCGCCGTCGTCGGTGTAGAAGAGCAGCTTGCCCTTCACGTTCACCCGAACGAGATGGTCGAGATCGAGACCCAGCTCGTTCTGGGCGATGTCCACCATGAGCCCGTCGTAGGTGAACGTCTTCGAACACAGCAGCCCGAGCGTCCACGCGATCTTCTTCCGCCACTTGTTCACGCGGCGCGCCTCCATCGACCCCGTCACGCTCGCCTGGCAGCTCATGCCCACGAGCGCGACGTTCGACAACCCCAACTCCGCGGCCTGCAGAAGGGCCAGCGGGTTCGCCGAGTAGGTGTAGCGGGAACCCGCCGTGTCGAGCACACCTTGAGCATCCGTGACGACCGCGGGCTCGGCGTCCCATGGCCGCTCATCGGAGAGCTTGGATGTGCATGCTCCGTCGATCTCGCCGGTCGCCAGTCCCCAGATCAGGAGGGCCGAGACCACGCCGCCGTCCTGGCCGCTCATCAGCGCTTCGGGCGCCGCGGCGCGCGCGAGCACGATCTCGCGGTGCTTGCCGATCACCTCGTCGGGTGTCCGCGCCATGCCGAACAGCGTCGTGTCGATCTCGGCCTCCCAGTCGCGGAACCGCGGACACGCGAGGGTGCAGAGCGAGCAACCCTTGTCGCCGTGGGAACAGCGGTCTGGTCCTTCATCCTGCAGCTGGACGGGAAGGTTGTCCTCGTAGCCGAGCACGTTGAACGGACAAGCGACGATGCACGCCGTACACCCCGTGCAGAGCCCCGTGGTCACGACCTCGTCGTAGAGGTGCTTCCACTGGGTCTTGTCGGTGGGCGCCGGCATCGGCGGCAGCATAGCCCACGGTGTCGCTCGACCTCCTCGTGTGTCGCGGCTCAGGCGCTCCTGGGATAGGCTCGGTCGTCAGGCGCCTCGGACGGTCGGTGCAAGCGAGGAGGGAGACCGATGGACCTAGCACGCGTTCGGCTGACCGTGCTGTTCGCGGTCGTCATCGCCGCGACCCTGGTCCTCGGGGCGTGTTCGAGCGACTCGGACGGAGGCGACTCGGACACCACGGAGACCGAGTCGGAAGTCGGCGATCTCGCACCCGGGTCGGCCGCGATCAACATCGTCGACCTCACGTTCGAACCCACGACGATCACGGTCGCCGCCGGATCGACCGACATCGCGATCACGAACGCCGACACGGTCGACCATACGTTCACGCTCGACGACGATACCGTCGATGCGACGGTCTCCGCGGGTCAGAACATCACCGTCACCGTCGAGCTGTCGGCGTCGGTGGGGTTCCACTGCGAGATCCACCCCTCCATGACGGGAACCCTGCAGGTCGCGTGACGCCGGGGCGAGGCGTCGAACGGCTCAGATGCTGAAGGAATCGCCGCAGGCGCACTCGTGCTTGGCCTGCGGGTTCACCATCCTCAGCCCGCCGTCCATCATCGAGTCGTTGAACTCGAGCGTGGATCCGGTGACGATCGGCGCGCTCGCCGCGTCGATCAGCACCTTGAGGCCTCCCGGCCCCTCGGCGACGTGGTCCCCTTCGGCCGGTGCATCTTCGAGCGTCAGCGCGTAGCTGAACCCCGAACACCCACCCGCGGTCACCCGCACGCGCAGGGCCGCGTCGGGCCGGCCATCACGCTCGGCCAGCGCGCGCGCCTTCGCGGCCGCGGCGTCGGTGATCGTGATCAGGGGCGTGGTAGCGTCGGTGTCCATCCTCACAAGGATACGCGGGAGCGCGACGTTTCATGCGAATCCTAGGCGAGCGAGGCAGCGAACATGCGTGCGTAGGCCCTCGCGCCGGCGACGAGCTCGTCGACCGGCACCCACTCGTCGGCGGTGTGGGCCACCGTGAGCGAGCCGGGACCGCAGATCACGGTCGGGATGTCCGCTTGGTTGATGTAGAAGCGCGCATCGGTGATCCCCGTGAATCCCACCAGGTCGGGCGCGGTGCCCGTCGTCGCCCGGACGGCCTCGACGGCGATCCGCGCGATGTCGGTATCGGGCGATGCCTCGGCGGCGTCGGTCCACTCACGGAGCCGAACCTCGATCTCGACCTCGGAGTCCTCGCTCCGCAGCGAGTCGACGATCGTCAGGAACGGTGCCCGCACTGCGTCAGGGTCGGTCTCGCCTGGCACGATACGACGGTCGATGTCGACCGCACACCGGTCCGGCACGACGTTGGGGGCGCTGCCCCCTTCGATCATGGCGGCATTGACCGTCGGGCGACCCACGAGCGGGTGTTCGATGTCTGGGAGCACTTCGGGCAACCGCAGCAGGAACCGGGCCATCGACGTGATCGCGTTCACGCCTCGGTGAGGCTGTGAGCCGTGGGCTGCCTTCCCGAAGGCTGTGGCCGTGAACCATGCGCCCCCTCGCTCGGCGAGCCCGACCTGCAGCTCACTCGGTTCACCCACGATCGCGGCGTCCTGGGTCAGCAGGCCACGTTCCCAGAGCACCCTCGTGCCGTGCACGCCGGCGAGCTCCTCGTCGGCCGCCAGGTGGAAGACGAG